>Ga0307933_1000909_pt1 | contig 25998 bp, 24 predicted proteins | sample OrgLakmetageno88_FD_201811 | JGI IMG/M metagenome (GOLD analysis project Ga0307933, IMG submission 201811) | Saline water microbial communities from Organic Lake, Antarctica - #88 | ecosystem: Environmental > Aquatic > Non-marine Saline and Alkaline > Saline | place: Antarctica: Organic Lake... | reverse complement strand
CCTAAATATGGGCTTACTACTCACTAACAAAGCGAAGTAATGGAAAAGAGGGTGTTTTCTACATGAGTATTCGCTAAAAATCAAAGTCTCTGTGAAATTTTATTCGATACTGAGCAGGGGTGAGACCTGCGTGTTTCTTAAATAGTTTTGCAAACGATGCTGTATCCTCATAGCCGACCTGATTGGCTAGTTGTTGGATGGTAATTTGACGGTTCTCAAGTAAGCGTTTTGCTTGTTCAACGCGCACAGATTGAATGTATTCAATGGGTTTCATATCAACCCATTGTTGAAATTGACGATTTAAAGTACGTGTGGTGACGTTAACCAGCTTTGCAAGCTCAGTAACATTCAAGGCATCACTAAAATGGTCCTCAATATACTCTTGCACTTTAATAATTTGCGGTTGCTGATGCTGCTTTAATAGCCGTAAGTTAGTGTAATCACTCTGGTGATTGCGGTGTACATCAATTACATGCGCTTTTGCCACTTGATTGGCAGTTTCTCGACCGCAATATCTTTCAATCAGCATTAAACATAAATTATGAAATGCCATGCCGCCGCCTGCGCAATAGACCTTATCTGATTGTGTGATTAACTGATTAATGCGTAAGTCGACATTTGGGAACATCTTGGCAAATAACTTCGCATAGCCCCAATGTGTAGTGGCTATGTGATTGTCTAATAAACCGGCACTAGCCAGTAAAAATGCCCCTGAGCAATTGCTGGCAATATCACAACCCTTTTGACTTAAACGCACTAAATGGGGCAGTAAGGCTAAATTGTCTTCTAGGGTTTTTTCAACCGAACCGCCGATAGTGGGTATCAGGAGTAAGTCAGTTTGTTCTAAATCTTCAATGGCCTCATTCGCATTTAAGACCAATCTATTCGTACATTCAAAAGAGCGTTGCTGCAAAGACACTATGCTCACTGCAAAGCGCTGGCTTGGGGGTTGTTGGTTAAATCTCTGCCACGACACGCCAGCAAAAGAAAACATGTCTAGGGCACCTGTAATGGCGGATGCTAGCGCGCCATCAAATCCAACTATAGCGACTTTATATTGCTTGTAATAAGGCATATTTTGATTCAGTCATTCGTAATTGTACTTAAGGTCATGTATTCAGATAATGAATAGTTGTCTTATTTCACCATAAATATGGCATAAATGACACTCTAAAATCTTGTGTTGATACGTTAACATAGCCTTAACATGACCGGTTCAGACCTTTCTTATTTTAATTTGAGGCAATTATGGCAACAGACACCTTAATCCACGATATGGAATTACCTTTTCAACTATACGATGTGCTTAACTGTGAATCGCTTTGCGAACACGAAAAGTTTTCAGAGCATAGCCGTGAGACCTTCGATGCCGTGATTGACACGGCGCATAAAATGGCGGCTAACTTGTTTTTGCCGCATAACCATATTGCCGATAAACAAGAGCCTACTTTTGACGGCAAAAAGGTGAGTATGATCCCCGATGTCAAAGTGGCTTACGACGCATTCAGAGAAGCAGGCTTTATAGCAGGTCGCTATTCATTTGAAGAGGGTGGTATGCAACTACCTGAATCTGTAATGACAGCGGTGTCGGGCTACTTTATGGCGGCTAACCCCTCCACCACAGGCTACGGATTTTTAACGGCAGCAGCAATTAATGTTATCAGTCACTTTGCTAGTGACGAATTAAAGCAGCAGTTTATGCCAAAAATGATGACCGGTGATTTTACTGGGACTATGGCACTTACCGAGCCACATGCAGGCAGCTCGTTAGCTGATATTCGCACCAGCGCTACAAAACAAGCCGATGGCAGCTATCGCTTAAAAGGCTCCAAAATCTATATTTCGGGCGGTGAACATGAGCTGTCAGATAATATTGTGCATTTAGTATTAGCGAAAATCCCTGGCGGCCCTGCAGGTGTTAAAGGTATTTCCTTATTTGTTGTGCCCAAATTTAGATTAGACGCCAGTGGTCAGCCAAGCGATAGAAATGACGTCCAGCTTGCGGGTTTATTGCACAAACTTGGTTATAGAGGCACTACATCAACCGCACTTACCTTCGGCGAAAATGACGACTGCCATGGCTATATTGTTGGTGAAGAACATTTTGGTCTACGTTATATGTTCATGATGATGAATGAAGCTCGTATTGGTGTAGGCTTTGGTGCGGCTATGATTGGCTATCGAGGTTATCAATACTCGCTTGATTTTGCTAAAGACCGTACTCAAGGACGCGTAGCTCCAAACAATAAACCAGAAGATGATGCTGCTCCAATTATTCTTCATGGCGACGTTAAGCGCATGTTGTTGGCCCAAAAAGCCTACAGTGAGGGCGGTATGGCGCTGTGTTTGTATGGCTCAAATCTTATTGACCGAATAAACACCTGTGCAGATCAAGAAAATAAAGAAGGTTTGCAGGAGCTTCTCGACTTACTGACTCCAGTATTAAAAGCCTGGCCGTCAGAATACGGTCCCAAGGCAAATGATTTGGGTATTCAAGTATTGGGCGGTTCAGGCTATACCAGAGAATATTATTCTGAACAGTTTTGGCGTGACAACCGCTTAAATCCCATACATGAGGGAACTAACGGTATTCAGGCACTAGATTTGACCTTCCGTAAGCTTTGGCAGAAAAATGGCTTGGGTTTAAAAGTACTGCAACAAGAAATTCAACGTGACCTGGCTGCTATCACTACGCCTGAAACGGCAGCAATGGCGAAAAAACTGAGTGTATATTTAGGCAAATTACATGAGCTATTAACCCATGTTGCTGGTGCCTTGCACAGCGGTCAGCAAAATACACTGTCAGCTAATGCACAAGCCATGATGAATGCCTTTGCGACTATTGTCGTGAGTTGGATATGGATCAGGCAGGCAAGTGTTGCTGAAGTGCTAGTAAGCAGTGCAGACAGTGATTCAGCAAAAGCCTTTTATATGGGTAAAGTGCAGGCCGCAAAATACTTTTTAGATTGGGAGTTGCCAAGCATTGAACGTGACTTACAACTTTTACATAGCAACAGCGACGTCTGCGCCCAAATGCAGCCAGACTGGTTTTAAGGAGAATATAAATGAATAAACAGTGGAAACTAAAATCTCGCCCAGTTGGGGAACCGACTCTCGAAAATTGGGAGTTTAGTGAAGGTGACGTCCCCAGCATTAATGAGGGCGAATTACTGGTAAAAATACATTATGTTTCTTTAGATCCGGCTATGCGTGGTTGGTTAAATGATGCAAAGTCATACATTGAACCGGTTCAAATTGGCGATGTAATGCGCGCCGGCACGGTGGGTGAAGTGGTTGAGAGTAAAAATTCACACTTTGCGGTAGGCGATTTTGTGGTGGGTCATGGCGGCGTGCAACAGTATGCCGTGACCGACGGCAAGGGTATCCACAAAGTTGACCCTAATCTTGCGCCACTTTCGACATACCTTGGTGTATTAGGTATGCCAGGTATGACAGGCTACTTTGGCCTGTTAAAGTCGGGTGAGCCAAAAAGCGGCGAAACCGTTGTAGTTTCTGGCGCAGCAGGTGCAGTCGGTGGGTTAGTCGGGCAAATTGCTAAAATCAAAGGATGTCGTGTTGTAGGTATTGCTGGCGGCGAAGAAAAATGTAAGTTCTTAATTGATGAGCTTGGTTTTGATGCGGCAATCGATTACAAAAATGAAAATGTTAAAAAAGCACTTAGACAAGCCTGTCCTAAAGGCGTAGACGTATTTTTTGATAACGTTGGCGGCGATATTCTCGACGCAGTTTTGACGCAAATCAACTTCAAAGCGCGTATTGTGATTTGTGGTGCGATAAGTCAGTACAACAACACAACACCAGTTAAAGGCCCATCAAACTACCTCTCGCTTCTGGTAAATCGTGCACGCATGGAAGGGATTGTGGTTTTTGATAACATCAAAGAATATCCTATCGCGATGAAAGAGATTGGTGGCTGGATTCAATCAGGCGAAATGAAAGGTAAAGAGCATATCGTTGATGGTATCGAAACTTTTCCAAATACGCTTATGATGCTCTTTAAAGGCGAGAATTTTGGCAAGCTAATCCTTAAAGTAGGAGAAGACGCGTGACATATCCAGCATCAGATGTAACAGATAAAGCTATTTTAATTACTGGTGGGGCGTCGGGTATCGGCGCAGCAAGTGCGGTTTTATTGGCAGAGCGCGGCGCAAAAGTCGTGATTGCTGATTTGTCGGAGCAAGCTGGTGAAGCTTTAGCGAAAGAGTCTCAAGAGAAGGGCTTAGACATTACTTTTCATAAAGTAGATGTTACCGATGGCGATTCAGTAAGAGCATTATTTGCTTTCACTATGAAGAAACTCGGTAAGCTTGACGTTGCCATTAATAATGCCGGTATTGATCATAAACCGGCTCCTTTGCATGAGCTAAGCGATGATGACTTTGACCGTAACATAGCGGTTAACTTAAAAGGCGTTTGGCATTGTATGCGCGCTGCCATTCCTTGTATGTTGGGCACTGGTGGGCATGTGATTAACGTTGCTTCTGTAGCAGGTTTGCGCTCAACACCGATGATTGCCGCTTACGGCGCATCTAAGCACGGTGTAATGGGTTTAACAAAAGCAGCGGCAATAGAATATGCGAGAGCTAACATACGCTTTAACGCTGTGTGCCCCAGTTTTATTGACACGCCGATGGTGCAAAATACCTTAGCTCAATTAGACGAGCGTCAGCAACAAGGGATCATCAAGGCCAGCCCACTTAAGCGTTTAGGTCGCGTTGAAGAAATTTCTGGTGCAATCGCTTGGTTATGCAGTGACGAAAGCAGCTTTATGAATGGTCATGCATTTACCCTAGATGGCGGTATGCTCGCATAGTTGCAGGCTTTACCTATACAAGGAGATAAAATATGAAAGATATGTTTGATTTAACAGGCAAGGTTGCCCTAGTTACTGGCGCAAGCCGTGGTATTGGTGAATCGATTGCGCGCCTATTGGCCGCAAGAGGCGCCCATGTTGTTGTGTCTAGTCGAAAAATTGAAGCCTGTGAAGCGGTTGCCCAAAGTATACAAGATGCGGGTGGTAAAGCGTCCGCTTTTGCTTGTCATGTGGGTGAAATGGAGCAGATATCAGCTATTTTTGAGCATATCAAAAGTGAATTTGGGAAAATTGATATATTGGTAAATAATGCCGCTGCCAATCCTTATTTTGGCCATATTCTGGACACTGATTTAGCCGCTTACAGTAAAACGGTTGATGTGAATGTACGCGGATATTTCTTTATGTCGGTGGAAGCGGGCAAAATCATGCGCGAGCAGGGCAGCGGTGTGATTCTTAATACGGCATCAGTGAATGGAGTTACCCCAGGCGATATGCAAGGTATTTACAGTATTACTAAAGCTGCGGTGATCAGTATGACTAAGTCTTTTGCAAAAGAATGTGGACGTCATAACATTCGAGTAAACGCACTTTTACCTGGCCTTACCGATACTAAGTTTGCCTCGGCTTTGACCACTAATGACAACATCCTTAAAACAGCACTAAAGCAAATTCCTCTAGGTCGTGTAGCAGACCCCGATGAAATGGCCGGTACCGTTTTGTATTTAGTGTCAGATGCCTCTAGTTATAGTACCGGTGCATGTATCAATGTTGACGGTGGTATGCTGGCGTAACCGCAAGCTCTCTGCTGTGAACCTAACGCTCACCAATTGATTATGCGTATGCCAACTTGTGTGGCATACGCATAATTCTTTTCTTAAAATTGATATTGCAAAAACACCCCAACATTTCTTCCTGCACTAGGTAATTTAGCGCCACGCGGGATGTCAGCTTGGTTAATGCGGTTAACACCAGCTAGATGGTCAGCATAGTTCTTATCTGTAAGATTTTCTGCTAATAGAGTAATGCTTAAGCGTTCGCTCACGTTATACTCAACACTAGTATTTATAACGGTATATCCAGCGGTCGGCGTTTCATTTTGTTGCTCGGCAACTTTGTTTTGTGCCGATACTGCACGCACATCAAGATGCCACTTCCATTGATTGATGTCATATCCTAGTCGAACATTTGCAGTGAGCGGCGCAAGTCGATAAAGGTCTTGCTCTACTGGACCAGTTTGTTTGCCACGCACATACTCGATAGTGCTTTGCAGTGACCAATTTTGACTGAAGTTTGCAAGCAGTCTAGCTTCAATACCTGATAGTTCAGCATCGGTGTTATCCCACTGTAAGGGTGCGGGGATGCTATTCATCATCGCTATATTATTTGCAGATACGTTCTCAGAAGGCGTTCCTAAGATGTAGTTGTCTATCTGGCTATAAAATACGCTACTGGCAAATGACCAATCATTTCCAACTAAATTGATACCGAGGTCGAGCTTTTGCGCAGTTTCTTTATCAAGTTCTAAGTTACCAATATAATTGCGACCATCTGCTAAGCCTGCAGAGACCCCCAAGGCAAACCAAACAAAAAGCTCACCATAACTAGGCGCTCTCTCTTTAATAGCACCCGAAGCATTGACCGATAGGTTCTCAGTGAGCGGAATATTTACTTTTAGCACAGTATCGATGAGTGAAAAGCTCAAGTCACGCTCTGCGTTATTGAAACTATCCTGCAAGGCTCTTACATTAGGGTTCATCATCGCCATATTAGTGGAAATATTATCAGCGTTTGCAGATACTTCTGTTAAGCGTAAGCCTGCTTGCCAATCCCATGCTTCATATTTACTAGTGTATTGAGCATAAACTGAGGTGCGGTCGCGTTGCACATTATTGAAATTGTTAATGAAGAACATCGCGTCATTAGGGTTTGTAATAGTCGACTCATGCCTGCGATTAAACAACTCTGCTCCAATTTCAAAATTGGTATCATCTTGCTCGTAAACAGCTTTTGAACTGAGGCCTAAGGCATCGCTTTCGACACTATTGAGTCTGAACATTTGCGGCATAGGCGCTGCACGCAATGCAAAGTTATTCATATCGTGTTCATTTTGATTACCAAAAACTTGAGTTTGAATATGCCATTGTGCATTGGCTTGAAAACGATGAGATAAACGATACCAAAGGGCATCAACAAACAGAATGTCCATTGCTAAGGCAGGCGTACCAGATTCGTTAGTATCTCGTTTGGCGATAGTAAAGTCTAAGCGATGTTTATTATGTTGCATGCCTGCTCTGAGTTTAAGAGCGGAGCGCTCATAAAAGGTTGATGGGACCTCAACACCATTGCCCGCCTCATAATTTTCTGCCTTTTGCGCATCTGCACTGGCACTGAAGTAGCGATCGTCACCCGAGCTATATACTAATGCACTAAAGGCTCTACTGTCGTTGCTCGTTAAGTTTGCCGTAAAGCCGCCTTGTGTATTCCAAGTACCTGAGCTATTGATATCAAACGCATATTCGTCAATTTCTAATGCACCACCAATCGTTTCGGCGCCAACTGAAACTGGGGCAATGCCCTGATGCAGGGTGACGTTTTGATAAAGGCTACCAATCACATGAGAAAGTGGACTGTCCATTGCGTTAGGGCCCGCGCCTGCAATTTCACTACCATCTATATTAATGCGTAAACGGTCGCCAAATAGCCCTCTATATTGCAATACGCCCGATACACTGCCGTTGCCGTTAACGTGAAGTCCAGGCAAAGTTTGCAGCTGGGCTCGCATGTCAGGTGAACTTGACTGGTTCATTTTTATTTCAGAAGCTGAGACAAAGGTATTGATGGTGCCAACCACTTCAATAGATTCAATCGGCCCTGTTTGAGTTGCAAGGGCGCTTGTGCTGAGCGCAGCAAAAATAGCGGCTGAGCAAGCCGTTTTGGTAAAGGTAAAACAGTTTTTCATACAAATATCCATACAAGCAAGTGCGCTTGCTAATTAATTAAAAGCAGGTGGTTTCTTTAAACTAATATGGAACTAGGGGGGGCTCTGGAGCTAGCAAGTGTGTGCGCGCGTTGCACAAATACTATGCTAAGAAATGCACGTGATACATTGCTCAATGAATATATTGGAGTTGGCGTTATTTCAAGGGCAGCTAAGCTAACAGGCTTGTTGTCATAAGCAAGAGAATTGGCACAAGCAAGCAACAGATGGGTATCGCTATTGTCACTGTCTTGCTCAACTTCAATAATTTCGCCGAAGTCAAAATAACGTTGAGCAGAAATCCATTTGGTTTCACTACCGGTGCAAATAGCCAAAACATCTTGCTGACTTTGCGCATTAAGCATACGCAAATTGTGCCCAGAAGCGATGCTAGAGAGCATCACCTGTAGGATAAATATTGCGCAACATAATTTTAAAAACGAAGAATGCATGTAAGGATTCGCTATTAATAATGATTTAAAGCTAACAGAATACGCTCTTATTTGTCTATACGTTTAAGCATTTAATGGTGGATTTTATAAGTAAATTTGATAAGGATCAGGTGCTTGTATTTTTAAAATGCGCTCCAATCATAAGACTGCATGTAACTGAATGCCTCTTCGCTAGGTACTGGGCGGCTGAAGTAATAACCTTGTAAGACGTCGCATTTGTGTTCTTTTAAAAACGAAGCTTGCCACAGTGTCTCAACTCCCTCGGCGACGAAACTTAAGCCAAGATCGTGACTTAAAGAAATGGAGGCTTTACAAATTTTGACGTTGTCTTGGTCCTCTTCTAAATTATCGATAAATGTCTTATCGAGTTTGAGTGTTTGAATGGGCAGCATTTTTAAATATGACAACGAGGAGTATCCCGTTCCAAAGTCATCTATTGCTAGTTCAAACCCGAGCTTTCTAAGTTCTTTAAGTGTAGCAATGGACTGCTCTGGGTTTTTCATTGCTATAGACTCTGTCACTTCTAATTCAATCATTGAGGCCTCAACTTTATGTTTGATGAGTGCGTTCGATACATCCTTAACAAAGTTGGGGTTTTCGATTTGCTTTGCCGACAAATTAATAGCCATTTTAATTGGCGTTGTTGCTATCGTTAGCCACGCTTTTTGCTGTGCAAATGGGGTTTCAAGTACCCATGCGCCTAATTGATAAATTAGTCCACGCTCTTCAGCGACGGTAATGAATTTTTCAGGTGAGATAAATCCTAAACTTGCATGGTTCCAACGAACTAGAGCTTCCACACCAAAAACGCGAGTTTCTGATAAATAAATTTGAGGTTGGTAATACAGTTCAAGCAAATCGTTTTCAAGAGCCAAGCGCAACTCCTGCTCTAGATAATCTTTTTCTTCTGCAATCTTATTCAGCTCTTTTGTGAAAAAGGAGTATTTTCGTCGCCCATTTTGTTTAACATGATACATCGCGGCATCGGCATTTTTAATCAGTTCAGTGGCATTAACACCGTCATTTGGATATACCGCTATGCCAACGCTTGGGCTGGAGCGAAGGTCTTGCTCTTCAAAGTAATAAGGAAGGCTTAAACTCTCAATGATAGCTTGAGCCGTCAGCCCACAAAACGTTTCATTTTGAATATCGGTTAACACTACTATAAATTCATCTCCGCCTATTCGGGCAAGGTAATCACTTTTCCGTCTACAAATAGCATTCAGCCGTATTGCGACTTCTTTCAACACCATGTCTCCAAACTTATGCCCATGAGTATCATTAATTTGCTTGAAGCGGTCCATATCGATAAATAGCACTGACAACTTTGTTTCCGCCCTTTGCGCGCTGCTGATAGCTTGCTGCAATATGCTGTCTAGGCTATATCGATTATAGAGACCAGTGAGCGAATCATGAAGCGCTAGGTCGTATATTTTCTGCTCGTTAGCGCGTTGTGTGGTGATGTCTTCGCAGTTATATAATAAATGAGTGATGCTGTCGTGGTCATTGACGATAGGTGAAATGCTTATAGACAGTTGATACTCTTGTTCTTGTTGTCCACGACCTCGTAAATCAGCCTTCCATGTGGTTTTCTTTTCCATGACTTCACGTACGCCATCGAATGGTATCTCGTCAATGTTTAAGCCTAAGCTAATAAGCTCCTTACCAACGACGTCTTCCATCGAGTAACCACTAATTTGTGTAAAAGCATCATTTACATACTCTACATAGCCAAATATGTCAGATATGAGCACAATCATTGGGCTTTGCTCAACCGCTGTTGATAGTTTTTTTAATTTAGCAATGGCGTTTATAAGGTCTAGGTTAGCTTCATACAGGGCTTTGCTTTTTTCCTCTAAAATAGCTTCAGCAGCGGTTCGAGATGTTTTCTCGCGCTGCACACGCCTCTCTAAGAAGGCTATTTTTTTGAGGTGCTCAGATTCGCTCATACTTTATTTAAATGAAAGCGTACGTGGTGGTTGCCCGAGATGGGCGCTACAGTAATCTCAATTGACTCGCCATAATGTTTGATCACGCCGGTCATTAGGCCATGCGCCAATCCGGCAAAACCTCTCTTAGATTGATACTCCATAACAAGACAGGCAGGGTCAGAGTCATCGAAACTAAATTGTGGCAAATCTGCATCAGGGTATAGTTTTTTAACTTCTACATGAATGTGCTGGTCTAAAGACTTCATAAAATCAAACACATTTGTAGTTTGTTTGAAAAAAGCTGGAAATAATACGGAGAATCTTACCGCTAGGTGTTCGCCGAAGGCATACACTAAAGTGTCAGCAGGAATATCTGTTTTTTCGGAGAGTTTTCCTACCATCGATACTAATTCGGTATGCTCGTAGGTGCCTACAGAGGTGTATGCACCGCCAGAAGGGAGGTCACACTCACTAATGATTTCATCTAATAACTCCGGCGAAAATTTATCTTCAACCATGTCATTAAATTCTGTAAAAACAATACCTTTCATATTCGTTCCAAAAATTATGTTTGTATCTGTAACACTGCTTCAGATTTAGTTTACTCTTATTAGTTAAGAACGGCTTTGAGTCATAATGCATGAGTCGAATGTGATTCAAATATTTGATATTACCACCTTAATGACGAGCTTAGACTTAGATGCTAGGCTTGCACATGGTGTTTAGTTTAGCTCTAGCATAAAGGCAGTGTGAAATGAGTAACCCGGTAAATCCTAAAAAGCTCCTGAACAGCAAGTGGACAGCGATGCAGCCGATTGATAAGCAGAAGCATTTTATGGTGGTATCGATTGAGTACGACGAAGATCAGATTGTGACTGAGTGTATTATGCAATCCATTATGGCGAAAGAAAATACACCTATTGATCGGCGAGATTTAAAAGACAGTGGGAAATGGCGACAGGGTTGGAAGTAGTGAATTCTTGGTTTTACTTATCCTCAATAATGATGACATGCAAACGCTCAGGGCCATGAGCGCCTTGAACCAGAACCCCCTCTATATCAGTGGTGCCACTGACACCTGAAATTAGACACATATTACGAGGCGTTTCTCCCTTTTTAGCAATGGCATTAGCAATGAGCGCGTAGTCATCCATATAGTGGAGGACTTTTGATTTTGCCACAACCGCAATTAAATATAGGGGTAAGAAGTTTAGTAGAATTGGCATGTTGGCACTAGAGTGCACCACAAATGAACCAGTTTCGGCGACACCATATTCAGCCATACACAAGCCCACGGTGTTATCTTGTTGGATATCAACATCAATTGCTATGTCTTCCCAACTCAATGATGTCAATGATTCAAGCGCTTGAACTTTTAGTACTGAGGGTAAATTATGCTGACTAAAAAACTGTTTTACCGCATTCGGCAAGTTCATTAAGGAGTCAATTTTTTCGCAAGTGGTGCCAATAACCAAACCAGCATCAATTCTCATCATTAGCGCTTCGCTTGCATCACTCGATAAGAGTTGAGGTCTTGCAAATTCGCTCTCACTTAAAATATCGAGGGCTTCAGCGTCAATGGCTTGTTTATCCATATTGGTGTTTTGGCTTGCGTCCTCAATAGCTTTGAAAATTCTCGCTCTACTTAAGTCGTTTGTTTGCTTAGTCATGGCTTAGTTGTCAACTTCTTTGCTTTTTGCTGCGCGTTGTATTGCTGCATAAAGGTATTTGTATCGGGAGCAATGAGATCACGGTTGCGCGTCCAGCCCGAAGCCATCGGCATAAAACGTATCCAGCCATTGCGACTAAATATTTTCATTGCGATTAGTGAGCAGGCGCTAGCGAATTGAAATAGCCTTGGCCGTTTAGCCACTTGCGCAAAAACGTTAACAAAAAATCGGTTGGTTAGTGGCTCATACTTTTGTTCCCAAGATTGAGCACGCAGGGAGCGCAATAAACTTGGCAATGGAATATTTACTGGGCACACCTCTTCGCAGCGTCCGTTCATGGTGCACGCGTGGGTTTGCTTATTGGCAACTTCGAGGCTATTCAAATGTGGAGTTAATACCGACCCCATTGGCCCAGGATAGACTGAGCCATAGGCATGCCCGCCAATATGCTTATAAACCACGCAATGATTCATACACGCACCGCAGCGAATGCAACGAAGCATCTCTTTCATTCCGTTGGCAAGCATTTTGGTACGACCGTTGTCGACCAATACAATATGACACTCTTCTGGTCCGTCAGCATCATTGGGTCTTTTAGGACCATTGTGAAAGGTAATATATTGCGTGATATCGGCCCCAGTTGCTGAGCGAGTAAGTAAGCGCAGCAGCGGCACTGCGTGTGCCATTGAAGGCACGAGCTTTTCAATGCCAGCAGTCACAATATGTACTTTAGGTGGTGTAATTGTCAGCTCAGCGTTACCTTCATTGGTAACCGTGCATGATGAACCACTATCAGCTAATAAAAAATTAGAGCCACTTATGCCGATATCAGAGTTTAAAAACTTAGCGCGTAAGTCCCGTCTAGCACTAGCAACTAAATCAACAATTTCTTCAGATTGAGTTGGGTCCTTATGAAACTCGCGAAATAGTTTCACTACATCTTCTCGGCTGCGATGCATTGCAGGCCAAACGATGTGTGAGGGTGGGTCACCGGCAAGCTGAATGATATGCTCGGCTAAGTCGGTTTCAATGCGTTCTATTTCTGAGTTGTCAAAGGCATGAGTAAGACCAATTTCTTCGCCTAACATAGACTTACTTCGGGTAACTGTTTTTGCCTGATGTTGACGACAAATATCTAACACTATTTTAGAGGCTTCTTCTGCCGTGCTAGCCCAGTGCACAATAGTACCTTGAGCTATGGCGTTTTTTTCAAACTCCGCTAAATAATGTCCCATGTGTTTAATGGTGTGGTCTTTTACTTTTTGGCCTTGAAGCCGAGCCTTTTCAAACTCAGGAAAGCTTGCAACCGCTTCTGCTCGTTTGCTTTCTGCCTTATCAGTGGTGCGCCTAATGACCTTTTTCAGGTTTGGCTGTGATAATGCTTTGATCACATTTTCGTTAAAATTTTCTGGTTTATTTACCTGCATTTTTAACGCTCACAAGTTCTTCTGTCATCCCCGCCAATACTTCTGCGGTATGTAAGGCAGTTATCTTACTATGCCCCTCGCGATTTAGCTTGCCGGCCATATTCATCAAGCAGCCCATATCACCGCCGAGCAAATATTGCGCGTCAGTGGCTAGAATGTTTTGAGTCTTTTCGGCAACGATCTCATTTGAAATGTCAGAATATTTAACGCAAAAAGTACCACCAAAACCACAGCATTCTGAGTGACCATTGAGTGGTTTTTGTGTCAAGCCTTCTACCGTAGCTAACATTTTACGGGGCTGTTCATAGACTCCCAATGAACGATAGCCTGAACAGCTATCATGGTAGGTGTAAGTGCCATCAAGTTTAACGCCGGCCGGCTCAAAATCGCACACATCGACTAAAAAAGACAATAATTCGTGCGTAATACTCGCTAGATGTTTAGCTCGGGCTAACCAATGCGGTTGCTCCTTGAAAACCTCAATAAAGTTCTTTTTTATCATGGCGGCACAAGAGCCCGAAGGAACAACAAGATAATCAAAGTGTTCGAAATGTTCAATCGTTTGATAAGCGATTTGGCGAGTGCCCTCATCATCACCCGAATTAAAAGCAGGTTGTCCACAGCAAGACTGGCTCTGAGGAACTTCCACTGAGCAACCGGCCTGTTCGAGGAGATTTAGCGCAGCAAAGCCAATAGACGGTCTCATGGCGTTTACCAAGCAGGTAACGAATAGGCCTACTTTTTTATCTGAGATATTTCGGCATTGAATAACATCGGAGGCACTCAGCACTGCGTTAGTGTTTGCTTCAGACATTGATTAAGCCTCCTCTTTATTTAATGTTTACTCAAAGCTATCACTTCTTAAGTTTTTTTCAGCGTATCTGCAATCGCCTTAGCTAGCACGTCTACGTTGGTTTTACTGATGCCCGCAATATTGATGCGACTTGAATCTACAAAAAACACGCTGTGTTCATCTCGAAGATACTGCACTTGTTCTGGTGCAATACATAAAAACGAAAACATGCCTTTTTGGTCGTTAATAAAGCTGAAATCTTTTTGTACACCTTGTTTTTGTAAATTGGTTACCAACATCTGCCGCAGGCTTATCATACGCTCACGCATATCTTCCACTTCCCCTTTCCAAGTGTGCATGAGTGACGGGTTGCTTAATATAATATCAACTAAGGCACCACCGTAAGAGGGGGGCATAGAATATATACCACGAGCAACGGATTGAATTTGGGACTGTGCAATGTCTGCAATTGACGCGTTTTTAGTCATAATCGCTGCGAGTCCAACACGTTCACGATACAAACCAAAGTTTTTGCTGCACGAGGCTGCGATAATCATCTCGTCGACACTATCGGCTAATAATCGCAAGCCATGGGCATCGTCTTCAATATCATCACCAAAGCCTTGGTATGCCACATCAACAAACGGTAAAAATCCAGTTTTAGACGCAATATCAGCTACTGCTTGCCACTGCTCGCGAGTTAAATCTGCGCCAGTGGGGTTGTGGCAGCATCCATGTAGCAGTACCACATCGCCTTTTTTAACTTGGCTGAGACAGTCCATCATCTCGTCAAATTTAATGCTAGCAGTATCTTTGTCAAAATAGGGGTAAGACTTAAGGGTGAGTCCGGCGTCTCCCAATAAAGGGATATGATTTGCCCACGTTGGGTCGCTGACCCATACTACGGTATCTTCGTTACAGCGAATCAACAGTTCTGCAAGAATTCTAAGTGCTCCGCAACCACCTGGGGCCTGAACCGCTGCCACACGTTTGTCATTGAGCGCAGCGCTTTGCTCACCAAATAACAGCTTTAACATACCGTCAATATAACCTTGGTGTCCTTGCGGCGTAATATATACCTTTGAGGTTTCACGCTCCTGCAAAAGCACTTGTGCCTGACTCACGGCTTTTAATATTGGCGTATTGCCATATTCATCCTTGTAGACACCTACACCTAGATCAATTTTTTTGGGATTAGTATCTTGTTTGAAGGCGGCTGATAAGCCAAGAATAGGATCGGGAGAAAGAGCTGACAATGTTTCAAACACAGGATTTGGTCCTCTAGTATATTATGAGCATTTTTTCGTAACAAAATGCAAAGGGTAATCTAACTCTAATCTTAAAACTAGAGCAAACCCTATTATGCCTAATTTATATGGAATATCGAGCATAATTGGTGAAGAGATGGGCGTAATACTGCCATGGTCTTATGCGGGTTCTTGACTGTCGAGTCTAAAATGATAACTCTGCTGATCAATCATAATGGCTTGTTTGTCAAAGCTTCGCTCTTGCCAGAATATTTGACGATAATTATCGAGTAACAATACTGTGCTTGAGCGCGTGCCATAATCGTCTGATTCGATAAAAATAGACGACAACTTTCGTTCCCATTCAATGGGTACTCCAGTTTGAGGTAAGACTTCATCTTGCGCTTTGGTATCATCATGAAGTAAGTCAAACAGATGTTCGATATTAAATACACCGCCTTGCTGACAATACTTGGCAAGCTCACTGCGACCTAAGTCGAGTTTTGGCCAAGGGGAGTTTAAACTGGCATTTGATAGTCCATAAACGCCATCGCTTAAAGTATAAATGGAATCTTCGTAATTATTGTATACCTGCAGTTTATCGAGCTCTCCAAATAGCAGATTGTAACCGTTATAGCGCTGCGCATTACTAGAAAGGCGTTTGAGGTAATCTTGCGAACTATCATTTTGTGTTAGAAAATCCATGACTAGTTCACCGCGGCTGACTGCATCTTGGCGTTCTTTTTCTGGAGCTCTTATGTTGGTCAAGGCTGAGAGCCTGCCACTTTGCGAAATGCCCATCCAACTTCCACCAGCGACGGTGTCTTTACCTGCTAGAACACCTTTATGTTGAGGCCAAAAGTGCGAGGGTTCAGTGCCTCTAGCATGGAATTCGTCGCGGTTGGCGGCAACGATCAATGGGTAATCTGGATGTTGGTTTACAGCAATAAACAGTATGCACATTTAAATAACAAATAATTCAATATTCTAATAGCTAGCTATACAATAGAGACTAGTTTCGCTAACATCAAACTAATTTTGATAAATCAATTATTGCGCAGCGTTCATTCCTGGCAAGACCAACAAAAGTAAATAATATTGTGAAAAAACCTGTTAGTAATACACAGTTGGTTCATGCCGATCGGCTGTTAAATCGTCCGCAACATGGTGCGGTGCATGAATCGACAAATAACTCAGTGTTGTTTGAATTTGAAGATGTCGCTGACCTAGAAGCGGTATTTCAAGGAAAAAAACCGGGGCATGTCTATTCACGCAGCTCATCTGGCTCGGCGGTTGCTTTGCAAAACATGCTGTCGGATTTAGAAAAGGGTGCAGGGGCGGTTACTTTTGCTACCGGTATGGCAGCAATTAGCAGTGTATTGTTTTCCTTACTGAAAGCTGGTGATCACATCATTGTTAGCCAATATTTGTTTGGTAATACTCGCAGCTTTATGGAAACCTTGAAAAACTTTGCCATAGAGATTTCCTTTGTTGACGTAACGCAAGCTGATTTAGTACGCCAAGCCATGCAAGAAAATACCAAGTTAGTATTTTGTGAGTCAATTGCCAATCCTGTCACGCAAGTCAGCGATATGCAGGGTATTTCTGAACTTTGCGCGCAAAAAGGTTTGTTGTTTATCTTAGATAACACTATGACGCCGGCGCCCATTCTAGATGCCAAAGCACTTAACATATCAATGGTGATTACCTCACTCACTAAATATATTGCTGGGCATGGCAATGTCCTTGGTGGCGTAGTGGTCGATTTGGGTAACTATGACTGGCAACAATACAGCAATATTGTTGATAAGTATAAAGTAGCTGATTGCACGCAATGGGGACTTACGCAAATTCGTAAGCGGGGACTCAGAGACATGGGCGCAACACTTGCACCAGCATCTGCGCATCAGGTGGCAATTGGCTTTGAGACTCTAAATTTGCGAATTCACAAAACCTGTGAAAACGCGATGGCCATTGCGCGCTTTTTACAGCAACACTCTGACGTTAATAAAGTCTATTATCCAGGTTTAGGCAATCATCCACAGCACAAGCGCGCTTGTTCACTATTTAATGAGTTACATGGTGGTATATTGAGTTTTGAGCTGTCTGCCAATGTTGATATGCGACGCTTTTTAAATACATTAAAATTGGTAATTTCGGCTACACATTTAGGCGATACTCGAACCCTCGCTCTTCCTGCAGCAAGCACTATCTTTTTTGAAAATGGCGCCGAGCAACGCGCAATAATGGGGATTGGTGATACGCTTATTCGTATGAGCATCGGTATTGAAGATGCGAACGATATCAATGAAGATATTGCCCAAGCTTTAAGAGTAGCTAAGGCTTAACGAATGTCTGGTCGATTGGTTTTAACCATACCCTGTAAAAAGTTTCTTAAAAGCTGGTCACCGCATACTCGATAACTACGATGGTCGGACTTTCTGAATAACGCAGTGAGTTCACCCTTCCCAACAGGGAAGCCGGCAGTGCGCAGTATTTTCATCATATCGTCTTGTTGATAGTTCATTGCGATTTTTATTTTACGTAAAATATCATTATTACTTAATCGTTCACCAGGGTTTAAGTGGGTCACTATAGTGCCTTCTTTTCTGCCACGCTTACTAATAATTAAAGCGTCTAAAAAGAGTGCAAGAACCTTGTCGCGGCACGGTAAAAACTTTTCGTCTTCTTCGTTGCGCATCATATTCATCAAATACTCTTCTTCAAGGCTATAATCGACCAACTTAAAAATATTAATGGTAGCGGTGTTGTCGAGGCTTAAAGCGAAGCGCAATCTGCGCATAACATCATTTAAGAGCATGAAATTCTCAAGAGTTAATAAAATTAGCGTGATTATAGCGCATTGTGATTTTGAGTGTTCAATAAAAGTGCCATAACTTATTACAGTGGAAGAGGCCCATACGTCGTCATCAGTATTTCTGCCAGGTCATAACCCGACAAACCTCGTCATCATCACATACCGCCCGCCATTACTGCGCAGGCAATGAAGGACACGCTGATCGGCTTGAAAGAGGGCAACAATTAATCGTCGAGATAAGAGAGCACTGCGCGACCGAGGCAGTTTTAATTAGATTGATGAAATGATGAATGAACTTTTTGAATCGCTAGAACACTAATAACTTACACAACTGATGAGTGTGTGTTCTAAAGTTTGTGTGTTCCTAGTTGAGTGTGTTGAAAGCCCCGCCAAGCGGGGCTTTTTTTGTCTATCAAACGTATGATTAACTAGTTTGTTGCCAATACCTTGTTAAGGTCAGCAATAAAATCTTCATCATCGGGCTTAGTGCGTGAACCATAGTGACTCACAACCTTTCCGCTTTTATCAACTAAGTACTTATTAAAATTCCAGCTTGGTGATTTGCCAGTTTCTTTAGCGAGTTGAGCATATAGGGGATCAGCATCTTTGCCCCGAACATCGATAGGTTCAAACATTGGAAAGTTAACCCCGTAGGTTAGCTCACAAAGCTCAGCGGTTTTACTTTCATCAGAATATTCTTGTGCAAAACTATTTGACGGGAAGCCCAATACTACAAAACCTTGGTCTTTATAGTTGGTATAAAGTGCTTCTAGACCTTCAAACTGTGGTGTAAAACCACACTTACTGGCAGTATTTACAATCAATACTGCTTTACCTTCATACGCTTCACAAAGATTAACCACCTCTTGCGAATTGAGTTTACGTTTCATATGCTTAAGCACATCGGGGCATTCGTTGGCGCTAACTAGAGTCGATGCAAGCAGTAATGCAGCGCCGGTAAGTAATTTTTTCATGAGGATTTCCTTAACAACAAAAGGTGAAATGACACCCTTTAATAATGTTGATGATTTTATTTAGATCACAAGCGTGTAAACTAAGCCTCAAACAAACCAATAGCAAGTCATTTACTTAACGACAACAAACAATAAGAAACTTTATGAATAAAACCAAAATGAGTATGACCCTTATTGCCGCAGTATTTGTTAGCGCATGCACCGCCACAAGTGCGGATAACGCCTCAACTACTGCAAGTGCATCAGCGACAACTTTTAATACTGCTACGCAAACTCAGCAGGTGCCTAACGCAGCGCCTCAGCAATCTTCTGATATTGCTTTAACGCTTGAGCAAATCATGTCAGATCCTGATTGGCTGGGCCGTCAGCCACAAAATGCCTTCTTTTCGCCCAATGGTCAGTCGATGCTTTACTATAGAAAACAAGAAGGCTCTATCCTAAGAGACTTGTTTGTGAGCAATCCAGGTGCCGGTAATGGGGAGTCTGTAGCGCTATCAGATCTTCATAAAATGTCATTTGACGATATTATCGACGATAAAGACCAGGCGTTTATTGCATGGATTTATGAGGGTGATGTCTTTGCACAAAAGCGAAATTCCAATGATGTGATTCAGCTGACTCGTGATAGTGCGCAGGCGAGCAATTTAAATTACCATCAAAGTTCAGGTGTGACCTTTCAAGTTGGTAACGCTTTTTTTGCTGTAGATATTGAGAGTGGTCGTTATCAGCAACTTATGAGCTGGCAGTTTGCCGAAGCACCCAAAGCGGTTAAGCCCCCAAAAGACTATATTGCGAAAGAACAATTGAAGCTTATTCAATATGAAAACGTTCAGCGTAAATATCGCCAAGATACTGAAAATATGCGCGCAGCCATCAAACAAGCAAATGATGCAGTAATGTCTGCAGAATTCTATTTTGATGCTGAGCACACTAATGTATTAGCAAGTATTTCCCCTAGCGGTCGTCATGCCATTATTGTTACGCGTGAAAACCTGCCAACGCGCGACGACAGCGATATAATGCCGGACTACATTGAAGAAGATGGACGCATTGCAGCAAAGCCTGTTCGCCAGCGGGTAGCCGATGCAAAATCACAAAGCCATGATATTTATTTGGTAGATATTGAAAGTGGTGCTCAGCGCAAAATTAGCTATGTTAATTTGCCAGGGTACAACGAAGATGTACTAGAAGCAGAAAAGCGTGAAAACGCAGAAGCGAGAGGCGAAACTTACACTGCGAATCGTCTACCAAGAGATATCGGTCTTTTATTTGACTGGTATGCGACTGAAATGCCTATTCGCTGGCATGATGATGGTGTTCATCTTGCCTTGATGCTTGAAGCGTGGGATAACAAAGACCGCTGGATAGTGACCATGGATGTGACGAAAGATACCTCTTTTACCACTCAGCATAGGATGCATGATGATGCATGGGTAAATTACCGCTTTAATCAATTTGGTTGGTTAGAAGATAGCTTATCCCTTTACTTTCTCTCTGAAGAGTCAGGTTATTCACAGCTATATCTCAAACCAATTGATGGTCAGATGAAGCAAATTACATCTGGGACTTTTATAGTTGATAATGTATACATCTCGAAAGACGACGCCCATGCATTTTATAAGGCTAACAAGAAGCATCCTGGGATTTATGAGATTTATCGCACTGACTTAAGCTCTGGAGAAACAGTTGCGCTCACCAAGCTAAACGGTATGACTGATTTTGTGATGAGTCCAACAGAAGAACGTTTGTTGCTAACCCATAGCAAATTGACGATGCCGCCAGAGCTTTATACCTTGGATTTGAACGCTGATACCGGCGCACAACGTCTTACAAACACCGTCAGCGATGCCTTTTTGTCTATTCCGTGGCAAGCCCCATCTATTGTTGCAGTGCCATCTAGCAACACCGAACAAGCCATTTATTCAAGAGTGTATGTACCCATGCAATCAGCTGCGCAAAAAAACCGCGCAGTGGTGTTTAACCATGGTGCTGGATATTTGCAAAATGCACATATGGGTTGGTCTGGATACTTTAGGGAGTTTATGTTCCATAACTTCTTAGTAGAGCAAGGCTATGTGGTGCTTGATATGGACTTTAGAGCATCGGCAGGCTACGGACGCGATTGGCGCACCGCTATTTACCGTCAAATGGGCACGCCTGAAGTTCAGGATTTAAAAGATGGTGTTGATTGGTTGGTTGATAATGCTAATGTTGACCGCGCGCGCATAGGCACTTACGGTGGCTCTTACGGTGGATTCTTAACCTTTATGGCCTTGTTCAATGAACCTGAGCTATTTCAAGCTGGCGCAGCACTTAGACCAGTCTCAGATTGGGCGCATTATAATACACCTTATACCGCAAACATTTTGAATACCCCAGATGTTGACCCCATTGCGTACGAGCGCAGTTCTCCAATATACTTCGCCGAAGGCCTCAACAAGCCATTGCTTATGAATGCTCCGATGGTGGATGACAATGTGTTTTTTGTTGATGTAGTGCGTTTGGTTCAGCGTTTAATCGAGCTTGAGAAAGAAGATTTTGAAACAGCGATATATCCGGTAGAGCCGCACGGTTTTGTGCAACCAAGCTCTTGGTTAGACGAGTATCGTCGTATTTATAAATTGTTTGAAACAAACCTATAAGAAAATTAAATTTTAAAGGCTTTAGTTTTTATATAAAACGAAATAGAAAGATGTGTGGGGCAACTCATGCATCTTTTTTTATACGTGGCATAATGATGAAAACACAACCACATAGCACGCCAATTATGGCTCCCCAAAGATGACCGTCAATAGCCACACTTACGCCAATCAAGGCTTCGGTGCTTTCAACTGAGCCACCAAATTGCTCATACGCAAGTTTAGATATCGCCACAATAATCAATAAAAACGTGCTAGGGCGCTTGTATTGCAATTCGCGTACTAAGGCATAGCCAAACAGTCCATGTAAGGTGCCTGAAAGTCCAAGATAAGAGTGTATGTCTGTAAAAAAGACTAATGCAAACGACAGCCCAGCGCTGCAAGCAATCAGTGTAAACAGCATAGGTTTTATTGAAAGCACCTCCGAAAATAACAACCATATTAGCCATAAACCCGTGATATTTAGCCCAAGATGCCACATATTGCTATGTGCAAAATGTGCGGTAAATAGCTGCCAATAATACCCACTATCTAAGGTGTTTAAGCTCAACAGGAAGCCATTTTGCATCTGCGTAGGTAACAAGAAAATAAGAATGCATAACAGCGTTATTACCATAAAGCTTATGGCGCTTGGTGAGTTTAAAGGTGGCTTTGCCGATGTCATGGTGCCTCACTTATCAGCAAGCATTTATATTTTAAATGTCTTTTTAGTTGGTATTGATGGTTTCTAATTCTAGCGCTTAATTGTAGACTAAAGCGATGATGTACCTACTTATAAAGTATCAATGATAAATACTCAAGTAATCAACGATGTTCTTCGCATTCAAATTAATCGTCCAGAGAAAAAGAATGCGTTAATCCCTAGCATGTATTTAGCGCTAGCCGAAGCCATTGAGGGTGCCGCTGCATGCGAAGCTAAGGTCGTCTTAATTGAAGGTGCGCAGGGTGTATTTACATCAGGCAATGATGTCAGTGAATTTGCACAATCAACCAACAAAGAAGAGATTAATGAAACCTATAGCTTTATGCTGGCCTTGCTTCATTGTCCACTGCCAGTGGTGGCAAAAGTAGAGGGCTTAGCCATTGGTATTGGCACTACTTTGCTGCTTCACTGCGATTTTGTGCTCGCTCATAAAAATACTAAGTTTGCTATGCCGTTTATTAATTTAGGCTTAGTGCCTGAGTATGCCTCAAGCTATATCATCCCTCGAATGAGTGGCCATTTGCTTGCCGCTGAATTACTCATGCTTGGAGAGGTCTTTACAGCAGAAAAGGCTCTAAGTGCAGGTCTAATTAATAGTATTCATGATAGTGACTTAGAGAAAGCTACTCAAACGCTTCTAAGTAAGCTTCGCAATAAACCTGTAGATGCTCTAAAACAAACTAAAGCACTACTTAAAAACGATATGCCGAATATTAAAGCGCATATCGATGAAGAGCTAAAATGGTTTGTAAAAGCAATGCAAACTGAGGCCGCAAAGGAAGCCTTTTCCGCCTTTATAGAGAAACGTCCTGTTGATACCCAAAAATTTAAATAAGGCAAAATAAATGTTAAGACCTAAACAAAACACCATTCGTATGGCATTCGCCAGCAGCTTATTATTGGTATCGCTATGCTCTGTAGCCCAACAGCCTGTTTGGGAAGACCGTGAGCCAGAAGCGGCAACGGGTTGGTATCAAAAAGAGTCAGTAACATCTAAAGATTTTATGGTATCAGCAGCAAATATTCATGCTTCCCAAGCGGGTAAAAAGATTATAGAGCAAGGCGGGTCTGCTATTGATGCGGCGATTGCTATTCAGGCTATGCTGACGCTTGCTGAACCGCAATCCTCAGGGATTGGCGGCGGCGCGTTTATTATGTATTGGGATAATACAACAAAACAGCTTAGCACTTATGATGGACGCGAAGTTGCACCCGCCAATACCCCCTCAGATGTATTTATGAAAGATGGGGAGGTCATGTCTTGGCGTGATGCAGTGGTTGGTGGAAAATCAGTCGGCGTGCCAGGTGTATTAAAGGCACTTGAAAAAGCACATGCTAAACACGGTAAGTTGCCCTGGAGTGAACTTTTTGATGACACCATTAAACTGGCAAGTGAAGGTTTTGAAGTGTCTCCTAGGCTGGCGGGTTTAATTGCCCGAGATATTCATCCGGCGTTAGACACTTTCAAAGAAGCCCAAGAGTACTTCAAACCAAATGGTGAAGGTTTAAAAGCTGGTGATATTCTTAAAAATCCAGCTTTAGCGAGTAATTTAGAGAAAATCGCAAACAATGGCACTGAATATTTTTATTCTGGAATCTTAGCCGAGCAGATAGTTGAAGCTGTGCGTTTAGCACCAACTAATCCAGGGCGAATGAGTACAAGTGATTTGCGCAACTATCAAGCTATTGAACGCCAAGCAATGTGCGGTGATTATCGTGAATATACTATCTGCGGTATGGCTCCTCCAAGCTCTGGCGGGGTGAGCGTTTACCAAATATTAAAAGGCTTAGAACAATTTGACGTGTCGGCGTGGGAGCCTCAAAGTCTTGAGATTGTTCACGCATTTAGTCAAGCGAGTGCGCTTGCCTTTGCCGACAGAGCAGTATACATAGCTGATTTAGATTTCTTAGGCTTATCTGCGAAGCCTCTCGTTGAACAGGCATATCTACAAAAGCGTAATCAGCTTATTTCATTGACTGAACCCTTTAGTAAAGCAACAGAAGGTCAACCGTACCCACAATATGCCTTTGCACAAGATGACGCTTATGAGTTAAATAGCACCAGTCATATCTCAATTGTAGATAAAGATGGCAATGCTGTATCGATGACCACTAGCATCGAGTTTATGTTTGGCTCTGGTGTTATGGTGGGCGGTTTTTTATTGAATAATCAATTAACTGACTTTGCTTTATCACCTGAAAAAGAGGGTAAGTTAGTGTTAAATCGAGTTCAGCCGCTTAAACGCCCACGCAGCTCTATGTCGCCCACTATGGTATTTGATCAAGAGGGTAATCTACAGTTGGTGATTGGTTCACCGGGCGGTAGTCGAATTATTAATTACGTGGCACAAGCGATTGTTAACGTACTCGATTTTGATATGGACGTGCAGCAAGCCATTAGTGCGCCGCGCTTTACCAACCGAAACGATTACACCGCCTTAGAAAAAGGTTCATCATTAGAGAGCTTAAAAGGACCCTTAGAAGCTTTAGGTCATGATGTACGCATCATCGATTTAAACAGCGGTTTGCATGCGGTCGAAATTGAAGAGGATCGCTTGATAGGTGCCGCCGATCCACGCCGTGAAGGTGTCGCGATGGGGCAGTAATGCCCCTTTTCACTTTGCGTATTGCAAGCATCTAGCCACTCAGGTTCTCACTGTCAGCCTCTACAAGCCCACGATGATAATGACTGCCGTGTAGGGCCTGATGGTGAGAGCTTGCGACGTTACAAATGTTTGTATCTCAGGTGAGTCAGATTGCCACATGCTTACCTTGGTTGAGGCCATAAAGCCAAAGGGTAGGGGTAATTCATGGTTATCAAACGAAAAGTTAAATGCAACAAAAGCGCGCGTATTGTTCTTACTTCGCTGATAAGCAAATAAGCCTAAGTTGTCATTTGCCTCATAAATGTTTAGTTCACCGTTTTTAAACACATCAGACATTTCGCTAAGTCTTTTTAACGACTCGATATAAGCAGCCCATAGCGGATTTTGCTTGACGAAATTTATGTCATTCTCTGACAAATATATTTCCCCAAAAGATGCTAGTTGGTGGGCTAAAAGCTGTTGGTCAATTTTTTCTTCAATAACCTGTTGTGCCGGGTTTCTCTGTTCTTCACTTTCCTTAGTCTCAATAAAATGGCGACTAAGTACGCTCTCTACTGAAAGCGTTTGGAGCGTAACTGAAGTACTTCCAATATCATTCGAAATAAGCAAAAGCTCATCAAGTTTTTTTGCAAAGCCATTAATCTCTGTATGCTGAGTATTTATAAAGAAGTCATGGGAGTGCGCATACCAAGAAGCCTTTTCGGAAGCAGAAGAAGGTGTTTTATACAGAGGGGTTTGATTTTGCGGGGTACAAGCTAAGAGTAAAATTGAGCCGAACAACAAAGCGACTCTGACAGTTGAATACGCGATATTTAAAATCATAAAGTCGATGACGTAATGTTATATATAGGAATGATACGTATGTGAGATGAATTAGTTTACCGCATACAAAAGCAAGCAAGTAAGTAGGCTATTATAAAGGGA
>Ga0307933_1000901_pt1 | contig 26161 bp, 13 predicted proteins | sample OrgLakmetageno88_FD_201811 | JGI IMG/M metagenome (GOLD analysis project Ga0307933, IMG submission 201811) | Saline water microbial communities from Organic Lake, Antarctica - #88 | ecosystem: Environmental > Aquatic > Non-marine Saline and Alkaline > Saline | place: Antarctica: Organic Lake... | reverse complement strand
GTTCGTAGCGGGTCGAATTTTGCGGACAAAAGGCGATCGCGGCAGCGATCTTGTCGTCCTCGCCTTTTTCGACTTCATGGACCGCCGTATTGAGCAGCAGGGTGAGATTCGGTTCTTCGACCACTTTCTCCAAAAGAATCGTGTCCAAAATCAAGGGGTGCCCCATCCGGTTGCGGTAGAGGTTCTCTTCCAGAATCTCGTTGATGATGCCGCCTTCCCGCGACCAGCGGTTATTATTCCCCATGTGGGAGGTCGCGCCCAGCGCCCAGAGCCGAACCTCGCTGGAGGCGTTGCCACCCAGCACGGGGCGGTCCTGCACAAGCACCACCTTTAAGCCCTCCCGGGCGGCTGCAATCGCAGCGCAGGTGCCGGCGAGGCCACCGCCGACCACGGTGAGGTCGACCTCGTGGGTCACGGTTTTAAGTTGTCGAATTGGGGATGGACCTTCGTGAATCATAGATTTTTAGATTTTAAATGTTTTGCTCCGAGAAGCATACTGAGTCCGATCGCAGACACGAGCAGCCCAAAGGATAAAATAATGACGCGGTCGCCCGGGTTGACCGGAAGCAAGCAGAGCATGCCGAGGCCCAGCACCACCATGCTCCAGCCCACGATCTGCGCCGGTGCGGCATCCGCCTTGCCCGGTGACTTGGCTTCCGCCTCCCGCTCGTTGGCCTGCAAGTCTTCGATGTTTTGCCAGCGCGCTGCGGTGCCCCGGGCGCGGAAATGGGCGATCAGGACGATGATGATGGGCAACACCACCCCGACAAAGGTCTTGGATTGGGCAAAGAGCCATTGAGCAACAGCGCTGTCCGCTGGCGGGGTGATGAGTTTAAAATGCAGTGCCAGACCCAGCGGGATACAAATGCCTGCCGTCCACCAGAGGGCAGCCGCGTTGACCTTCTTACTGAGCAGACCGATCAGAATTGGAGCGAGCAGCGGCACAACCATCAGTTCGGTAATGGATACAATCACCCGCTCCGCACCGCCCAGGACCGGGATGCTCAGGGCGATGCCTGCGATGAGCGCACCCAACAAGAGGGTGAATCCCCGACCCGCGAACAAGAGGTTCTTTTCGGACACCGCCTTCCGCATCGGACGATAGATGTCCTGGGTGATCACACCGGAAAAGACATTGAGCTGCGAGCTGATCATACTGGCAGTGGCCGAGAACATGGCCGCCATCATCAGGCCAATCATGCCGATGGGCAGCACGTTCATACAGGATCGGATGTAGGCCTCCTCTTTCAGCGCCCGAATCATCTCAACACTGGCACCCTCCGGGATCGGGCTTTGCACGCGCCACAGCAGGGGCGGCAGCAACCAAAGGAAGGGGGAGAAGAGATACATCACGCCAAACAGCGCCGTGCCCTTGCGGGCATCCCGCGCCGTGGGCACACAGAGGTAACGCTGCACGAAGGCAAACTCGGCCCCGATCATGAAGTAGTGGATGGCGACCCAACCGAAAAGGAAGAACCAGGTGTATTTACCCGAGGTAAAGGAGAGGAAGCCCTCGGGTGCCTGGGCGATGAATCCACCGAGTCCGCCGACGTCGAACAGAATCAGCGCCACCACGAAGACCACCGCCACGTTGAGCACGATGAACTGGATCACATCGGTCATCAGCACCGCCCAGAGGCCGCCGATCATCGTGTAGAGCACGACCACCGCCGCAAAAATCAGAATCGCGCTCACCAGCTCGGGCGGCATGCCCTGCACGCCTACCGGCGTGGCCTCGCCATGCGTGACCGCGACCGTTAGGATCGAGATCGCATAGAGCGCTCCGGCCGCCCCGACCATGCGGTAGATCATCATCGACCAGGTGTAGAAATGCAGGGCACCCTTGCCGAATCGGCGCTCGACGAATTCCGCCGGAGTGCGGATGCCGAGTTGCTTCCACTTGCCCGCCACCGTGTAGCCGGCGAGCAAGGCGGCAATGCCATAGCAGAGATTCACCATAATGGCCACCGTGCCGTGCTGGTAGGCCATGCCGCCCCAGACCACGAAGGTATTGGCGGAGAACATCGTCATGAACGCACTTAGCCCGCTCGCCCACCAGGGTGAAGCTCCCCCGGCGGCAAAGAGATCGGAGGTGTTCTTTACCTTGCGGCCCAGAAAAATTCCGATTCCGACGGTGCCGATGAGGTAAAGAGCCAGGACTGTCCAGTCGGCGGTGTGCATGGTTAAAAATTATATGACTTCCAGTTTATCGGACCTGAGTGTAGGGGCCTTTGTTTTTTGCTGCGAGTGTCTCGAGGAATTTGCACTTGGTTTTGTAGGAAATCGTATTGATGGATATTTTTTTAGAGTCCTGTAGCTTGTTGACGATCTCGTAGATTTGTTGGGGGTCTATGCGAGCCGATGTTTTTTTTTTTGAAAGAGGACGAGATATTAGCGACTACCAGTCCCCTGTGGCGACTTATCAATGACTTAATGCGTTAAGTGGAACGGGAAATCGTCCGTTCAGTGCTCGATGCCTTATAAAAAGGATCGGCGTTTCATGGATGATTGCTTATCAAGGCTCACCGTCTTCTATTAAGGTAGAGAACTCAAAGTGTTGTTTTGCGCATGCCCTGCTTACTTCGACGCAACCGGCATGAGGCGGATCTTACGAATGTTGATCGGCTTCCAATCCTCTCCGGCGGTCTTCAGATGAAGAACCGCTTCTTCGGCAGGGAGTTCAATCGTGCCGAAGTCCAATTGTTTCCAGTCCAACCCGCCTCCGGTGGCGGGGATGTCCAATGTTCGGACCTGCTCGCCCAACTTTAATTCAATTTGGACCGGATGATCCGACGCCACTTCGGCATCGATCTTCCATGAGCCGGTCTGTCCGGCGTTGAGTCGGTATTCAAGACGATAGCTATGATGAGTCCAGTTCGTGAGGTAAGCGGTATCGCCTGAACCCTCGACTTCGATGTTGCCTCCGGTCGAGCCGAATGGGTCGGCATCCAAAGCGCCCAGCGTAATGACGCCCTCTGCATCCGGCGTCGCGTAGGGGGCCTGTGTGACCGTGATGGGTCCGTCAAAGAAAATTTTGGCGACCGAGGCATCGAGGTTCGGCGCTTCGCCCGGCAAATGAATGATAACGCCATCCGGGCTGCGTTCAGCACGGACCGGGGCACCATTCTTCAGTAATTCGCCACCTGTCGGCAGCTCTTCGAGGGTCGGTAGCAAGATGGCACCGTCTTCCGGCCACTCCCAGACGTGCAGGTAAAGCACCGTGCCGCCGTCGGGGGCTTGCTTCTGCGTGACACGTCCCCAGGGGAGACGTCGCGCGAAGGGACTGGCCTCGGTTGCATAAATCGCTTCGCTGTTTATATCCATCCATGCCGCGATGGATTTCAGGCGCTCAATACTTTCCAAAGGAATCGTGCCATCGGCACGCGGGCCGATGTTGAGCAGAAGATTGCCACCTTTACTGGCAATATCCGAGAGCATGCGGATGAGGCGCTGCGAACTCTTCCAGTTGCGGTCGTTCATCTTGTAGCCCCAGGTTTCATTCATGGTCATGCAGACCTCAAACATTTTTCCGGGAAAACCGCGTGGCGGGATGTGCCGCTCCGGGGTTGATGTATCCCCCGGAAAGCCGGGCCCAAGCCGACTGTTGTTGATGATGTGGGGATGCTTGGCCATGAGTTCGGCGAACGGTTCAACGCGTTCTTCGGTCATTCGGGTTGGGGTGTCCCACCACAGAATTGCCGGATCGTAGCGCTCGATAATTTCCCTTGCCTGAGGCAGCGCGATGTCCCGGAGATAATCGTCCATGTCTCCCTTTTGGGCGGGGTCCCAATAGCTGTCGGCCGAGTTCCCTGTCACGCCGCCGGGGTGGGACCAGTCCTGCGCCTGCGAATAATAGAGACCAAATTTCATTCCACGCGCACGAACTTCTTCCGCCAGGGGAGCCAGTAGGTCGCGCCCGGCCGCGCTATTCATCACGTCCCAGTCACTCACCGCCGAATCGTAGAGCGCAAAACCGTCGTGGTGCTTAGAAGTGATCACGACATACTTCATGCCGGCGCGCTCGGCCAGTTCAGCCCAGAAGGCGGGGTCGTAGTGTTCCGCTGTGAAGTCGTCGGCATAGGCCTTGTATTGCTCCACCGGTATCTTTTTAAAGCGCATGATCCACTCGCCGATGCTTCGCATGGTTTCTCCCTTCCATTCGCCGGCCGGAACCGCGTAAACGCCCCAGTGGATGAACATGCCGAAGCGAGCTTCCCGGAACCATTCGGTGCGATCCGGTGTGGCCGAGCAACAAGCCATTTTAGGCATGGGGGGTTGCGCGAAGGATGACGCCAACAGGATAAAAGATGTGGTTAAAATGCTTAGATTTTTTTTCATAGACGCTTTGTATCGTTATAATTTAAGTTCAGCCGCCTGACGTTCCGAGAGCTATTGATTGTGAACGAAGAAAAGGGTGCTCGCAAGTAGAACTCAAGCTCGACCGATCTTTTACTTGTAGCGGTAATCGTAGCTATTTAACACGAACAAAGCGAACCGCATCGGCGATCACCTTGCCATCGGAAATCCGGTAGTGCGGATCGACCAGACGCACCCAACTGCTGCCGTCGAGCTCGAAGGTGCCCAAGGGATGCCAGCCGGTTTCGGTATCGTCTGGAAAAACGGTGGTGTCGTAGCCATCGGTGTGATGCACCGTCCATGGCGTGAGGCTGGAAAGGCCAGGCTGAGCCACCCAATGGATATGGATTTCGTAGCGGCCCTCCAGCTCGGGCACATAGACGGCCGCATGGCCCCAGCCGAGTCGTTTCAGTGAAGTGGCGTCACCACCCACGGCTCCGGGCACATCCTCGAGTTCTTCCAGATCCCTGCCGCCAAAGGCCCAGAAACCGGGATCGCCATTATCAATGGTGAGTTCCGCTAGTTGTCTGCCTTTCACGGTTTCATCCGGATAGACCTTACGCTCCGGCATCTTATCGACAAAGTGGAGACCGCTGACGTGCTCGTTCGTATTGAAACCCTTAGCTGAGGTCAATGGCTTGCCTCGCAGGGTGCAATCGATAAACCAGAGATCGCGGATACCGTGCTCGGCATCCGCACCCGACAGGCCGACGCCCGGGTGATTCGAAGTGACTTGATGAAAATAGAGGTCGCTGATTTTGCCGCGCTCATCCCGGTAACCCGTCTTGTTCGAGTAGCGGGTGCGTTTTGTGGAAAGCGACATCAGTGGTTGGCCCGATTCGTTGTGAAATCGTTCAAACAGGACATTGCGCGTGTGAGCCCAGTCGGAATGGTCCATCTTGATCGCACTGTTCCGTGCCTTGAGGACATAGATGTCGCGAAAGGTGATGTTTTCAAAGACGCCAGTCTCCATCGAAGCTCCCAGCCGGAGGCCGTTGCCAAAGTGTGCATTCCAGATCACGCAGTGCTCGGCCAGCAGGTTCCGACTGGGTGGTTCGCCAAAGGTCACCGCATCCAGGGCATGCCAGCCAAAGCCGTCGTCGCCACAGCCGATGAAGCAGTGGCGCACCGTCAGGTTTTCGACCCCGTCAATATCAATGCCATCATTATTGCCACCGAAGCTCATCAGCATCATGTGCTCGATTTCGATATCGGAAGAAAGCAGGAAATTGGTCTGCCACCAGTTACCGGTGCGGAGCTGGATGCCTTCGATCCGGATGTTTTTGGAACGCTCAAACAACATGCCGTGAATCTTTCTAGCTTTGTCGGTATAGCCGCGCGCATCCCACAGGCCCCGGCCCCGGATGACCAAATCTTCGATTTCGAAAGCATAGAGGCGGCCCTTGACCACCGCACCGGGTGCCAGGTAGATGGTCTCGCCGCTCTTGGGGCGGAATTGCCCGACCTCGTGGACGCCCGGTTTGAAATAATGCACCTTCGGATCCGCTGGATCCGGAGTCGCCGCTTCCGGGGGGAGCGCGAAAATAAAGAACGGCCGCAAACCCTTGGCCTTGACCGCGAGTTTATGCGCCTGGTCGAGATCGAAGCTGACGGAATCTTTACCCCGATCCAAATCGAAACCATGCCGGGACGGGAGGACTTCCACCGATTCCGGCATACCGTTTAAGAAACGAAGGGTCACCTCCGAACGGCCCTCGATTTCGAAGGTCGCGTGGTGGTAGCTTTTGTCCCCATTGAAGGTGCCGAAGGCGACGGGCACGGCCTTGCCATCGACCAGCAATTCGTAATCCGGGCTTAGCTCGTCGCCGGGTAAAAGCGGCAGAGCCCGAACCAGCCCACCATGGCAGAGAGCCGATGTGCAAAGAAAGAGGATGTAGAAATGAATTTTGTTCATAAGAATTGAGGCTGCGTTCAACCAAAGCCTAAGAGATCCGTCGACGGTTTAGCACCCGCGAGTATTGATTGAGTGGCATCCCCATAGGCAAACCGATTAAATTAAAAACGATCAGCTTGCCGCTTTCACTCAAAGACGAAAAGTCTTTTAGGGTTAAACGCGTTAAGTTGCTGGTTGTCGGGTGATCACATGGCCTAAACGGCACAGTTCCAGAGACCAGGCAGGTCGAAGGCACGCGCCCCCGTGGCGTCTCCGCTTGTCCTAGACCATGAGCTACATGTCGAATGGCGGATGGCTCGATCGCCGTCCTGACCTGAGCGGTGTCGAAGGTTCAGGCGATCGCCCCGATCCTTGCGAGGCCTTCCGTATTTCTGTATACTTCAGTTACCGTAGGGGTGTGCTCGTCGCCACCCGCCCTTCGATAGGCTTAGGGCTTTGAGTCTGCCGCTACGGTGTGGGTTGCGACTGGCTGAAGTAGTGGTGTGCTTCAGCCACCACATCGAGCTTAGGATTGCTCCCGCTCGGAGCGTTGCTCGGCGAGTTTAGCGTTGCTCCCGCTCGGAGCGTTGCCCGGCGAGCTTAGCATTGCTCACGCTCGGAGCGTTGCCCCGGCGAGCGATACGGCGGCTGAAGCACGCCGCTACGGTGTGGGTTGCGACTGGCTGAAGTAGTGGTGTGCTTCAGCCACCACATCGAGCCTTGCGTTGCTTCCGACCGGAGCGTTGCCCGGCGAGTCTAGCGTTGCTCACGCTCGGAGCGTTGCCCTAGCGAGCGATACGGCGGCTGAAGCACGCCGCTACGAAAACTACCGCTCCACCATTCATAATCTTCAGGCCGATTTGCAAACTTTGCTTTAACTGGATTCTGCGCGATGTATTTCCGCACTTTATCGAGTTCGTTTTCGCTTCGCACCCAGCGGTCGAACCAGTCGCGCTGCCAAAAGGAACCGCGCCGTCCGAGTGCTAGGTTACAAGTGCGTGCGGTTCGCCCCTTGAAGCGCTTCATGGATTCGCCAAGCGATAGTGTCGCCTCATCATCAACCGCTATGCAGTGAATATGGTTGGGCATGATAACCCAGTCTATGATTGGCCATCCGGCATCCAAGCGCTCCATGCAATCGGCTAGGACGCGGCAGCACTCAGCACTTTTGAAAGGAGCAAAGCCCTGTCCGCTATCCAAGTATTTTTCAGCTGTCAGGAAAATCTGACGCTGTAGTTGCTGAAATTCCGGGTCATTTGCTTCAATTTCGTCGAGAGAAGTTTGGAGCTCTTTAATTTTCTTTCGCACGGGCCCAGGCAGTGATCCTGCGCAGCGCAGAGTTATAAAGTAAGTGCCGTTTTCGATCTCCCAATGCGGCAGTCGGTTGCGCCAGCGTCTCAGCGTAGATGGCTCCATAGCATAATTCTTTCTAAATAGGATTAATGGAGCAACCTTTATGTAGTGGTGTGCTTTCCTGACCTGAGCTTGTCGAAGTGCAGCCACCACATCGAGCCTAGCGTTGTTCCCGCTCGGAGCGTTGCCCGGCGAGTCTAGCATTGCTCCCGCTCGGAGCGTTGCCCCGGCGAGCGATACGGCGGCACGCCGCTACGGTGTGGGTTGCGACTGGCTGAAGTAGTGGTGTGCTTCAGCCACCACATCGAGCTTAGCGTTGCTCCCGCTCGGAGCGTTGCTCGGCGAGTCTAGCATTGCTCACGCCCCGAGCGTTGCCCGGCGAGTCTAGCGTTGCTCACGCTCGGAGCGTTGCCCTAGCGAGCGATACGGCGGCTGAAGCACGCCGCTACGGTGTGGGTTGCGACTGGCTGAAGTAGTGGTGTGCTTCAGCCACCACATCGAGCCTAGCATTGCTCTCGCTCGGAACGTTGCCCCAGCGAGCGATACGGCGCCCCCGTTCTTTCCGCTTGCCAGAAACCGTCCGCTTAAGCTAAACACGTTAAATGTCTAAAAAGGCTCCCAGTCTTCGTGATATTGCCAAGGCGGCCGGTGTTTCCGCCGCCACGGTTTCGCTGGCTCTGCGTAAACACGCCAGCATCCCGGAGTCGACGCGGGAGCGCATACGCGCGCTCGCGACCGAGATGGGCTACTCACCGAATCCACGGGTGGCGGAGTTGATGAACCACATCCGGCGCAATCGAGCCGTCGACACGCTCTCGGAAACTGTGGCGCTGTATTGGGGCGACATTTCCAAGGACCAGGTCGCGGCCTTTCCCTATTTGGGTGATTTCGAGCAAGGGGTGAAGGATTGTTTGTGGAAACACGGCTACGGCCTGGAGTGTTACTATAAGGGTCTGAAACTTCAAACGGATAGCCTGGAGCGGATGCTCAAGTCGAAAGGGGTGCGCGGTCTTATTCTGGCCCCGCTGATGCAGTCCCCGGGGCACACGCTCGCTTGGGACTGGCGGAATTTTTCCGTCATGATCGCTGGCAGCGCGAACTGGGAGCCGGATTTTAACCGGGTCAGCTTCAATCACTTTGGCGAAATGTCGGCCATCATGCAGCAGCTGCATGCGGGCGGGCACCACCGGATTGGTCTGTTGGTGAACTCGCTGCTGGATGCGCGTTCGCAGCACACCATCGTCGGCGGATTCTGGGCCGGGCTGGAAATCGACGTGCCAAAGCGCGAAGCATACTTTGAAGCCGAAGCCGAAGCCGAAGCCGATAGTCGCAGCAGCTTTCTGGGGTGGTTGGATCAGTATCGACCCGATTCCATTATTGTCGCCTATCCGCCGGCGCTCGAGTGGATCGAAGCGGCCAAACTGTCGATCCCTGTCGTCTTGAGGATGGTTCAGGATGTGCCCGGGAGAAATCCTTATCCGGGCATCTTTCAGGACTTCAAACGGCTCGGTCAGGTCACGGCGGAGCAGCTGATTGGCCAGCTGCAAAGAAACGAATTAGGCATTCCCCATGACCCCTTGCAGACCTCTATCACCGGCGCGTGGTGCGGCCGCCTAGGTGCAATTAAAAGTGCGGAGTAAGTTCCATAAACTCTGTCTCTCTGTGCCTCCAGTGAAGCGACTCGTCCGCCGTAGCCTGAAGGCGTAGGAGGAAGCAAACGGGTGGTAAAAAAATCCTTGCATCCTCACCTCCCAATTCTCGCCCTGGAAGGGCCCTCTAGCGAACAAAGTGAGCGGTTGTAGACAAATGAACCCACTACGAACCACTAAAAAAATCTATTTACAACCGCCTGCGGCTAGAGGAGGGAGTTTTCCTCCTACGCTCTTCCACCTTCGCCAAGGCTTCGGCGGACGTGTCGAGCTACGGCGGACAAGTGGGAGAGTTTTGTTATAAAATGTCTAGCTGCTAGCCATTGATAAGACTCAATATGAAGGCATTTATTACTGTTGGAATAAATTTGTGATGCACCCCGGCAGCATCGCGTAGTCGCTAATTGCTTTACAAAGACAGCAAGAGAGATAAACCGACGAGGTCATTGTCGGCTCGGACTGTGCTTGCCCCGGCCCGTCAGTCCCGGATTTTTTGCCCCATTGTCCTTATGATTCCAAATCGTCTCTCCGTCCGCGACTTACGCTATTTCTCTGCCGCGCTGCCTCTACTGCTGGCGGCACTGTTCTGCCCCGGCACTGCGCTGGGCCAGGTTCCTGATCTGACGGCGGGCGAGGCACGCACCAGCAGCACCAGCACTTGGACGATTAACCTCGGGCCCACCGGTCTGCGCGGGTGGGTCTATCACGAGAGGCAGGGCGGGGGTGTCGATACCAGTCAGAGCCGCCAAATTGAGATTCTGGAAGTGGATCCCAGCTCACCCGCCGACGGAACTTTTGCCGTCGACGATGTGATCCTGGGTGCCGACGGCACCGGTGCCGAGCCGGTGCTCTTTACCGGCGATGCCCGTAAGGAATTCGCCTACGCGATTGCCGAGGCCGAGGCCCATGAGCCCGCGATCCTTGAGGTCCTGCGCTGGCGCGACGGCACCACCACCACCGAGACGCTCACACTCCAGCACATGGGGGCCTATAGTGCGACGGCTCCCTATGATTGCCCGAAGTCGGCCTTGATTTTGCAACAGGGCCTGCAGGCGATCCTCTCGAGCGGCGAGAGCAGCGGTCGATTCTCCTTCGGGGCACTCAGCCTGCTGGCCGCTAACGACCCGAACGATCCGGATAATGCGACCCGCATGGCCCGCGCCAGATCTCAAGTGCGTTCCCTCGTCCCGGATGAAGCGACCCGGGTGCAAATGATGTCCGACCAGCGCGACGACAATTCGATGATCGCGTGGGAGCGAGGCCACACCCTCATCGTGCTGGCCGAATATTATCTTCTGACCGGGGATACCGATGTCCTGCCCGGGATCGAGGCTTACGCCGTCAACATTGCCAAAAACCACAGTCTCTTCGGGAGCACCGGCCACATTTACGCGGAGAAACAGCTCGACGGCAGCGCCAATGGTTCCTTGCGCGGCGTCTATGGTGCCGTGAACTCGGCGGGTCTGCCGACTTTTATGGGCCTGCTACTGGCCCGCGAATGTGGCATCGACGATCCTACAATTGAGCCGGCCATCCAGCGGAGCAGTGGTTTTTTCGCTTACTACGCGGGCAAGGGCGCGATTCCCTACGGCGAGCATAAGCCTGAATGGAATGGCCACGAGTCCAACGGAAAAAGCGGACTGGCCGCCCTCGCATTCATGCTGGAGGATGGCCGGGCGGACGCAGCCAAATTCTACGGACAAATGGCGACCGCCGCTACGAGCGAGCGCGAGGTCGGCCACACCGGCCCGTATTTCAACTACTTGTGGGCACCGATGGGTGCCGCCAGCGCGGGCGAAGCAGCGGCCGCCGCCCACTTCAGCCGTATTTCATGGATGCTCGACCTGAACCGGCGCTGGGACCATGGCTTCGACTACGATAACCTCAACGGCGAGGGCCTGTCCTACCAGAGACACTACAACGATTTCCCCATGAGCGCGGCGGCCCTGCTTACCTATGCCTTGCCACTGCGACAGCTCCATATGACCGGGCGCGGGCACGATCCGGCAGACTGGCTTTCCACTGCCGAGGTGAGTGAAGCGGCGGCCGCAGATGGCTACTCGCCCGAAGGCCGCAGCGATGCGGAATTATTGCAGGACTTGGGCAGCTGGTCCATGCGGGTCCAGCATGCGGCGGGCACTGAGCTGGCCACCCGTCCACTGGATAACGACCGGCTGAACCAGCTCACCGGCTGGGCCAATGATCCCGCCGGGGCCTCCCGCGTCGGGGCCTGCATCGCCCTCGGTAAAAGCCAGGACGCCGCCTCCGCCGATGCCCGGGCCGCGACGCTGGCCGCGCTGCTCGTCGATCCGGATGCCCACATCCGTTTGATCGCGGCCGAAGCGATGCGCTACCTCCCGCATGCCGCCCAGCTGAGCCAGCTCGATGCCGTCCTCGCGGCAGCCGCCACCCAGGCCAGGGATCTCTTCCCGATCGAGGACTCCGACCCGATGCAGCTCGCCCACGGCGGTATCGCCACACTGCTCTTCTACAGTGGCAGCATCGGCCCACGCGGGATGATTTGGGATGATCTCACCGGCGTGGACCGCGATTTGCTCTATCCGGCCATTCGCGCGATTGCACTCACCCCCACCGGCCAGGGTCGTAGCAGCCTCTACCAAGCCTACCATAATCTAAGCGCTGCCGATGTCGATGCGCTGGCCGATGTGATCGTCGATTCCGTGCATTACCGCGCCCCGGCCGACAAGATGTTTAGCGCTGGGGTGCGCCTTGGTGGCATTGAGGTTCTGCAGAAGCACGATATCGCCGAAGGGGTGCCCCTGAGCATGATCTTTATGGTCGATGACATACGCACGAACGCCTACCAGAGTGGCCTGGCCGTGCTGGAAGCTTACGCCGGCGGCGTCACCACCGTGCGGCCCGACCCGGATGTGATGGGCTTCTGTCAGGACCTCCTTAGCACGGGTCATGCCGCCAGCGCACAGCGTGTGCTCGACGCCATCGCCGCCGATCCCGATCCCGTCGCGCTCCGGCCTTTTAAGGAGATTCAAACCCTCACCGCCGATCCGAGCGCCATCAACTTGCCACTCAATACCACCACCTTGCAGGCGAGTGCCATCGACCTCGCCCAGGGCGAGTCCGTTTACACCTGGCGTAAGGTGCACGGCGCGGGCAGTGTCACCTTCACCCCCAACGGGACAACAGGCAGTGACACGACCCTAGTCGAATTTGACGACGTGCCCGGCACCTATCGTTTCGAGGTGACGATGTCGGATCCGCGCAACTTCACCGAGGTCGCCAGCAGCATCGAGGTCGAGCTGCGCAACGAGGACGGCAGCCTGCCAGCAAACCTACCGCCGGTGGCGGAGGCACAGCGCGTCGACGCCACGCCCGGAGATACCAACCCGATTACACTCACCGCCACCGATCCCGAGGGCCTCCCGCTGATCTACTCCATCCAGAGCCACCCGGCAAGCGGCACGCTCACCGGCACCCCGCCGCAGATTTTCTATTCCTTCGCGCCCGACTCCACCGGGGCAGATGCCTTTACTTTTCAGGTCATGGATAGCGAGGGCCAGGTGGACAGCGCCACGGTCGAGATCTCGGTCGCTTCTGACGAGCCACTGGTTTACGAACCCTTCGACTATCCTGGCAGCAATAATAATATCGACCGGGAAAACGCAGGTGTCGGCTTTGCTGACGAATGGAGCACGCGGGACGTAGGCAGTAACGAATACGAGACCGGGCGCACCCAATTCAGCTACGGTGCCGGCACCACCGTCAACGCCACGGGCGGTCTCGAATTTCCCGATCTGCCAACCCTCGGCAGCGCGCTGACGCGTTACGCACCCTCCGGCCAGCGGGAAGCCAAGCGCACGCTCTCCGCCGAGGCCATCTCGGCCCTGACCGCCGACAATACCACGACTTGGTTCAGCCTCTTGGTCAGTGCGCCGCGCGACAATGCCTATGCCACCTTTGTCTTTGGCTTCGGGAGTTTCTACATGGAAAACAACGACGCGGAGAGCGGGACCTTTATCAATAACAGCCGGAGTGCCTTCGGTGTGACCCTCAGGGGCACAAGCAGCCAGGAGCCCGAGTCCGGTAGCGGCAGCATTAACGCCATCGCCTTTGACGGCCAATACCCCACTGTCGCGATCGGGAGCTATCAACCGCCCCTGCAGACCGGGGCCACCCACCGCGACACGACACTCGTCGTCGGGAAAATTAATTGGAAGCCCAATGGACAAGCCGATGAACTCTTCCTCTTCCGGGTCGAGGATCTGGCGACCGGCGAACCCGACGAATCCACTGCCATCGCCTCGGTTCAGGCGGACATGAATCAGACCGGGGCCGATTCCCCTCTGCCTGGCTGGGGGAGCCTCATCCTCTGGGACCGCGGCGCGGCGATCTTTGATGAAATCCGCATGGGCGACTCCTACCAAGCGGTGGTGCCCGGATCCGGCGGGAGCATCGACCCCTACCTCGAGTGGGCGACCCGGCATGGTCTCTCCGGGCAGGATGCCGCCCCCGATGCCGCCCCCGCAGGCGACGGCGTGGCCAACCTCCTCAAGTTCGCCTTTGGCATGGACCCACTGGTCAGCGCATCCGGGGGAGTGCAGTTCGATAGCGCCGAGCTCATCGCCCCCGGTATGCCGACACTGGATCTGGTGCCCGCTACCGGCGACTCCGGCGATTTCCGGGCCGTCTTCGCCCGCCGTAAAGACTATGCCGAGGCCCAGCTCGACTACAGCGTCCACTTCAGCGCCGATCTGCAATTCTGGTGGGTCTCCCCCGCGGCCCCCATGCTCTGGCACGATGGCGGCGACCACGAAGTCGATTTGATGTATCTGCCGTTCCCCGCATCGATCGACACGGCCAACGGAGCAGAAACCCCCACCTTCTTCCGGGTGTCTATCGAAGCCGTCGAGTAGGGCACCTGTCCGCCGTAGCCTGAAAGGCGAAGGAGGAAGCAACACCCTTATGATGCAGTCGGGAGGCCTCGCAGGGTCGGGGCGCTCGCCTAGACCTTCGACACAGCTCAGGCCAGGACGGTGATCGAGCTATCCGCCATTCGAAATGTAGCTCATGGTCTAGGACGAGCGGAGACGCCACGGAGCTTAAAAGGTGAGGCAAAAGACTTCAGACCAACTGTGAAAGCAGCGTCCGTGCCGGCACGACAACCGGGCGCTGATACTCGAAGCAGTTGATCGCCTCGTAGTCCAGGTCAAGCACGACTTGAAAGGCGTGCTTGGCGCCGGTTGCTTGCTGATAATAGGCCAGGCTTGGAGCAAGCCGGGTCTCTGATTGTTTAACTTCTACCAGTATCCACGGGGTATTGTCACGCAGAATGAGAAAATCGACTTCTCGCTTTTGCTTGTCCCGGATGTAGCGCAACGCAAAATCTCCTTCGCCCGTATCCGTCCAGAATTCGACCGCTTTCAAAAGATGGCAGGCGATGATTGTTTCGGCCCGGCTGCCGCTGTCACTTAATCCACTCCAGTCGCGCAAATACCACTTAGGCTCTTTGCGTAAGGCTTTACTGAGATTCGCATGGTAAGGACGCACTAAAAAACCAAGGTAGCCAGCCACGAGAATTTCCACCCACGCTTTGACGGTATGGGGCGAGACCTGGACCTGTTTGGCCAAATTTGCATAGACGATCTGTTCGCCGGACCGCTTCGATAGCACCTCCGCCAGCACCTCCAACAGCTGTAGTTCATCGACGCGGCTGTAATCTCTCAGGTCTTCATGAATAAATTGACGCGTCCGCAGGCTGCGCCATCTCTGGGTGAATTTGAGATCCGCCCGGAGGAAGGGTTCCGGAAAGCCACCGTGGACTAAGAGCTGATTCCAGCGGCTGGTATCGAGTTCCTGCGGGGCCAAAATGAGGTCAGGCCCTCTCTCCGGAGCATGCAGCAGCTCGGCCACCGAAAAGGGATGCAAACGATAAGGAAAATAACGCCCCATCAGGCTATCACCACCATGGCGAAAGAAATTCAGCTTAGCCGAGCCCGTGACCACGATCTTGCATCGATCCTCATAGCTATCAAAAAAACCCTTTAGGTAGTCCTTCCATTTCGCGAACTTGTGTAACTCGTCAAAGACGATGACAGGACTCGGCGAGCGAGGACGATCCAACTCACAGATTTGCGCAATTTTCTCCGGTCCCGCAAGTAACTGCTGCCGGTGATTGACGTTGTCCCAATTGAAGTAATAACGATTCGGCTGGCGGCATAAAGTCGTCTTGCCGACCTGTCGCGGTCCGGTCAATACCGCCATTTGTCGATATGCCGAGAGATGCGTGGCCAGCATCGTTCCGTAGATTCGGGGTTGTGCTTTCATTTATACCAATATGCGTTCTAATGCATTTTAGTCTAGACTAAAATGCATAGGCTTTTATTTTAGTATAGCCATTCCGATTCCCTAATCAACAAGCCTGTCGAACGGAACGACTATCGTCGATCCGCTACGCCTGCTAGACGGGCCCGAGTTTGTTTTGAACCACGGATGTATACCGATGGACACGGATCTCTCCTTTTCTGTATTCAGTAAAATGAGCCTTTTTGCCGCTAAATCTTAATACCACTGCGGAATTATCTTGTTTATTCCGCAGTAGTATGCGTAATAATCTAATATGGAAATCATACGACGGGCCTACAGCTCCATGATTGATGCATCGCTGCGCGAACATCGTCAGATGGCATTTGTCAGCGGACCGCGCCAAGTAGGTAAGACGACTACTTGCCGGGAGATGGGCGAAGTTTATCTGGATTGGGACAACGAAGACCACCGTATGTTGATCCTCGAAGGCCCGGCTGCGGTGGCGGCGCATGCCGGTGTCGAACGTCTGAGCCAGGGGCCGATCCGAATCGTCTTTGACGAACTTCACAAATACAAGCGCTGGAAGCAGTTTCTGAAAGGGTTCTTCGATACCTATGAAGCACAATTCCGGATCATGGTGACGGGCTCCTCGCGTTTGGATGTTTACCGCAAGGGCGGTGACAGTTTAATGGGGCGCTATTTTCTCTATCGCATGCATCCGCTTAGTGTGGCCGAGCTTTGCCGGCCGGAAGGCCCCATTGCTCACTTTCCCGCTCCGATGCGGTTGCCCGATGCCGACTGGCAAGCGCTTTGGGAGTTTGGCGGGCATCCGGAACCTTTTTTGAAGCGGTCCCCCTCGTTTTCGCGGCGTTGGCAGCAATTGCGGCAGCAGCAGTTACTGCGGGAAGATATCCGCGATGGCACTGCGATTCAAGACGTGGACCAACTGGCGGTGTTGGCACGCTTGCTGGCGGAGAGCAGCGGCGGGCAGCTGGTTTATGCCACCCTTGCCAAGCAAGTGCGGGTCAGCGAAAACACGATTCGCAGTTGGGTCGGCACCTTGTGCGCCTTCCACTACGGCTTCATTGTGCGGCCCTGGCATCAGAATGTGGCCAAGGCACTGCGAAAAGAGCCCAAGTGGTTCTTACGGGATTGGAGCGGGATCGACGATCCCGGAAAACGGGCCGAGACCTTTTGCGCCTGCCATTTATTAAAGGCGGTCGAGGCGTGGACTGATCTCGGCATGGGCCAATTCGAACTGCGCTACATCCGCGACCTCCAGAAGCGCGAGGTGGACTTTGTGGTTCTTCGCGATGGACAACCCTGGTTTCTGGTCGAAGCCAAACACAGTGATGCGGCACTGTCGAAGAGCTTGGCCCATTTTCAAAAAGTAACGGGCGCGGCCCACGCCTTTCAGGTCACGATGCAGGCCGACTATGTGGCTGCCGATTGCTTCGCCCGCCACAATCCCACGATTGTTCCGGCCCGGACATTTTTTTCCCAGCTGTTTTAGGAACTGCTCAGTTTTCGTAGCGTGCAGCTTCAGCAAACGCTCTGCGCCATGCGGGCAATCCTCACTGAGAAACGTTCGCTGAAGCTTCACGCTACACTTTGATCCGAAACTTCACATGTTACACGCTACTAGTGCGCGATCAAATAAGTTTTTTCATGCCTTAGACTTACGAAGCTTGTAGCCGGACGCCTTCGCGTTCGGTCGTTTCGGACTCTCTTGCAGTTTCGACCAAAGCGGAAGCGCTTCCTCCTTCGCCAAGGCTACGGCGGACTTGTCGGCTACATGAAAAAACTTATTTGATCCTTCACTAGGTGCATTGGTCAGACCTTGTCGGACTGCAAAAAAAGAGGGGAGGGCGAGTGTCCCCACGAGCCGTGTTGCATAAGCCGGAGGCCGCGCCAGGGGCGGGGCGCTCGCCTGAACGGCGATCGAGCCATCCGCAAGCGGAGACGCCACGGAGCCCACCGAACGGAATCTTTCAGTGCAAAATAGAGCAGCAGGACTGGGAATGATCTATGAACCTTAAAAAATCAATTCTCTTTCCTCCCAAAACTCCCCCCTCTAGCGTAAGCGGTTGTAAAATTAATTTTCTTCCCATTAGACACCGAGGCCTTCTTCCGTGCATGAGTCGGCCATACGTGTATTTTTTACCACCCGCTTCCTCCTACGCCTTTCAGGCTACGGCGGACATGTCGCTAGAGGACACAGAGAGCACAGTCCCGTTTTAGATCAGGCAGCTCAACCCCGCAACTTAACGTGTTAAGCTACAAAAGTATTGCGCGCGGTCGGGAAATCCTCTTTTTTTTCCGTGATTTCAATAACTCATGGGAGTATCTCTCTCCAATCTCTAAAAAACCCAAAACCCTCACGATTATGAAAACGATTAAAACAACAACCTTACTGGCCGCTGCCTTCGCCTTTGTCGGCAGTCTGCAAGCAGATGTGATTATACCAACTACGGTAATAGCAAATCAAGCCGGGCTCTCCGATAGAGGTGTGGGAACTATAATCGACGGAAGCGGATTATCAGGTTCGGGGGATATTTTGACTCAAACCCATGTTCTTTCTGACGAGAGTCCCAATAATCAATATTACATCACCGGCGGTGCTAACACAGTCACATTCGATTTTTCTTTTGATAGCGCCTATGATGTAGATAGCATTCACCTATGGCAGTATGTCAATCAAGGTAGTGGCACAATTGGCTACCGACAAATCAATCAGGCGACGTTTACTTTTTCCACAGATGACGGTGCTACTTTTGGGAGTTCAACTGGATTATTAAGCTTTTCAGCCATTTCAAATTCAGTTGGACTGGGCAATGTGCCGGTGCAAACCGTAAGCTTTGGATCTACAATTTCCGGAGTTACTGATATTAAGATGGTGGCTGATGCCAACTTCTCTGGAAGCGACCGTCTCGCACTTGCAGAAGTTCGTTTTGATGGTGTTGCCGTCCCCGAGCCTTCCGCTTTCGGCCTCCTCGCTGGTTGCTTCGGCTTCGCCTGGGTCATGCTTCGCCGCCGCGGCTAGTTCGCACTTTAACGCCTCGGGCGTAATTTTAACACCCCAGCGGAGCCATTCGGAGCCGCTGGGGTTTTTCATGCCCGGGTTTGGAGGAGGCTTGAGACTTGAAACTTGAGACCTGAAACTTGAGAAGGTGCGGTCAGGATAATCCTCCCCATGTAACCTTCAAACTTTGGATCTGTTCTGCTTGCCAATGACTTACGCAAATACGAAAAAAGCGCCTTGAAGACGCAAATGACAATATTGTCTTCGAGTGTCGGCTGCGCCTCGGTATTGGCCGGATTGGCTGGTTGGATCCGTCTTCACTAAAGCTACGCCGGGACAAGTGAATCGAAAACAGCAGAAGGTGATCGCTACCGAGCGATAGCGACAAGCGCAGCAATATCTGTTGGAGGAGAACCGGGTCCTGAAGCAACAGTTTGAATCGACAGGTAAGAAAATGCGTTTGAACGATCTCCAGCGCCGCAACCTTGCCAAGCGTGGCAAGGCAATAGGCTGGGCTGAGTTGCAACAATACGCGACTTTGGTTCGCCCGGAAACCATACTTGGATGGCACCGGAAATTGGTCGCTCTAAAGTATACGGGAAAGCGCAGAATCAGGACTGATCGTAAAAATTGAACGGCGGATGGTGCCACGCGCATCCGGCTCGGTGGGCTATTAAACTACTATCACCATGAAGAAAAGGAGGTGGAGGAAGTGGCGTAGAATTTTGAATCAAATATCGTCGAAGCGGCTCTTAAGATTCCCTGGATCTATTCAGCTGGGGTTGATTGTTCACCTCCGGTGGCACTGCGTGGAACGATCACGATCAGTTCGACTTTCAACAAGTGATTGGCCAGCCACCGTAAAAATATTGCATGAATGGATCGCGGGATCAAGCCTCGCAGAAGCGTTCGTCGGACAGGTTTTTCATCTGCTTGGCATTGCGCACTTAATTAGTGCTGAGGAATGCAGTTAGCCCCTGGTTTCCTTAGCTGATTATGCTAAGCACCAAGTGGGTATTTCTAATCAGAAGTAAGGTGATCCCTGATTCTAGTTACTTTAATTTTGTTTCCCACCTCGGCGAAAATCAGAATGCATCTATGCTTACCCCTCATTGACCAGTAGGTAGAGTAGAAAGTTTTTAATCTGCCGTTTAACTCTGCACGGGCAAGAACAGCCTCACTCTCACTCGCCGACTCAGGTATCTCGTAGATCAAATTGCTGTTCGCTTTTATCTGAAGCGCCTTCGTTGACGTGCCGAATTGAAAGGATATATCTTTTGAGGTCGTATTTAGCATCAACCATTTTGACGGGCTGATCTCATTGAGTTCATCATCGACGGCTTGATACTTGGTTACGCCGTCCTGATCCGTCGCTAAAATTAAGACGGACTTTGCATCGTCGGGGACTTTGATGTTTTGGGCTTCGCTATACACCGGCGGTTCTCCAATATCTTTTTCAAAGAGTGTCAGGCTCTGAGATGCTTCGACTTTGATGGCTTGGCTCGCTTGGCGCTGGCTAAACTCCAGCGCTTGGTAACCGCCTTCGGTTTTGATATACTGAGTATTTTCGGAACTCACATCAATAAGCGCCAATGTTCTCACGACTAGTGTATTTCCAAGCAATGTAACGCTGCCCAATATAAAGGACACTGATGCGAGGAAGGAGACTAAAAATAAAGGTTTCATATTCGAATAGGGTGGGCGTGCATTGCTGCTTATCCGGTTTAATACACTTGTAAAACGATCTACCTTGAGGTTTGGGAAGTGGTTTCATTATTACGAACCAGACGATCTCCAATCTTTTTGACCCTTATTTTGTTACCGACTTCATTGAAGATTACGATAGATCTTTCGTTCTCCCGAATGCGCCAGTAAGTGGAGTAGAATGTCTTTATGTTTCCGTCAAACTCCGCCCGGCCCCAAACGGGAACGCCTTTTCCTTCTTCAGCTGTAACGGTGTAATTCTTGATGCTATTTGGCTCAAGGAAGACTGGTTTCTCATTTTCACCAATGCGAAAACCAACTGCTTTCGCTGTAGTGTTGATCATCAGCCAAGTATTATACTCTGCCTTAAGGATGCTGTCGTTGATTGCGTGGAACTTCTGGCCCTCTGGGGTATTCCAGCATAGAAGCAAAACACTTTTTGACTCAGGAGGGAGTTTGATCTGGTCCGCGACCTCATATCCGGATCTGGCGTTTGGGTTAGCAGATTTTTTGAACAGCGGTAGTTGTTCGTCGATGTAGGCCTCGATTGTCTGACTGGCCTGCCTGCTGGAATAAGTGACTTCCTCAAATCCATCTTTGGTGCTTAAATACCTTTCGGGCATGCTATTCGCGCTGCCCAGCGCGAGAAGCCGAACTTCGATGGTCGTTGTTTGTGTTTGTGCGTGAGCACAGGTGCAAATCAGAAATAGTAGAAGTAGCCTTTTCATTGTACGAATATTGTTCAGCATATTAAATCTCGCTCTCATCCAGCCAGCGGAACGAGATGACTTTAAATTTACGACCAAACGACCCGGCGGGTTGTGCCAAATTTTCGTATGTAGATATGCTTGTATCTATTTCAACCGGGTCGGGTAAACGCTGAACGACGGCTTCGCACCACGCCTTGGCAATAATCTCATTATTGTTTGGACTTATAGAATCACCGTAAGCGCGAATAGTGAAAGTATCCGATCTTGTCGACATGAAAGGGGAAAGCGCTTGCAGAATATCTCCCTGGAGAAGCATCCCGGAAAATCCGGCGGCCAGGTTTTCACCGGTAACACTCGGATTGGGGTGTGTCGCCTGTAGGCTATATGCAGTGGATGGAGAATTATTTACTGTGTTGTCCAGGGCGGCCTGAAGGGCTCCTTTAGCGCCGAGGTCTCCGGTTTCCAGCTTGCGGTTCACGAAATCACCGAGACTAAGGAAAGGCCCACGTTCTATAACCTCATCAACGATTGCAGCAGCTAAATCGCGAATTTCATCGGGGGTTAATTCACGGAATCCTGTCCAAAAGCCTTCATCTGAGGGGCTTCCAGTTTCAAATGGCTCACCGTATACATTTTCTACGCGGGGAAATCGAATCGCTTCGTCTAGAGGTTCAAGACCGGAGATTAACTTGCCCGTCTCGTCCACCTTACCGTAGGGCATGCCGTAGGTGCCGGAGAGGAATGCTTCCCATGCATCGATTGAAGTCGAGTTTACATTGAATGCACCGTCCACCAAGAGGTGGCCTGCGTTGTAGTAGAACGCACTTATATTATCTTCATCGCCCACTCTCTGCAGAGTGTCCGTGTCGAAGTTGGAGCCTTCCGGCACGTATGGAATGAATCTGGGGTTTGGTAAGGCGGCATCTCTGGCAAGCAGTTGGGCAAAGTGTGCCGCATCGGGTTCGGGTTCATTTTCAGGGTTATCCGGGTCGTAATTATCGGCGTTTTGTGGAATCGTGGTGAAAATGTAACTGTCCCAGAGTGTTTCGTTCACGAGATAAGATGCATCGTAAAGCGTGATTGGCCCTAATGTGGATGGAACTCCTGAACGCCCCGGGCTGAATGTATCTGCAAAAGTAGTCTCCCAAGCATCCAGTGGAATACGTGGATTGGCGTATGAATTACCGACGATGTAACTGGGTTCATAACTGAAACGCCCCGCCCCGGCGTGTTGCAACTGGCCCAGCGAGACGAGGTCTTTTCGGGGGATGTCAAAAAGAATGACTCTCGAACTTCCAAAAGAGTCATGATCATTACCCCAATATCCCAGGCCGCCGACCAGGTCGCCGTCTTCATTTCTGGTAGGAACCATTTGAGGTGCTTGAGAATTATCCAAATCTTCTAGTTTCGTCAACTTGTAGGCTGCCGACGTATCGAGAGGTGCGTCTTCCAAGAGGGGCGAATCCCAGCGGGGGTTGAAGTAGAAGCCCCGAATATTGGCGTCGATGAGTGCTCGTACTGAGTCATTTTCATCCATGGTTGTGCGTAATTCCAGAGCGATGCCAGTCCTTGAGCTGTCTGGGCCTAGGCCTGATCCTGGGGCCTCTATTGTTATTCCACTGCCACCGGTGGATGAATTTATTTGGGCAAAAGGCACCCACATCCACTGTGTAACGTCTTGTGATTCGCGATCTTGGACACCGTGGCCCATGGCCTGCGTCGCTTCAAATCTGCCGGTTACGTTAAATGAAGTCGGTATCGTATCCACTAGATTGTAGTCAGTGTAAATCGCTTTGTCCAAGTTATCGGCGATATTCAGGGTAAAGGTTCCACTCCCGCTCGAATTTCCTGCACGTTCATCTACTCCGAACCCGCCAATTCTGGAACGGCCAGGGCCTATCATTAAATAACCATTGGCTGTATACCTTCTACCCTCGAAACTACCTGTATTTGCAGTGATTACCTCGTAGGGAGGATCACTCTCAACATTTGCTCCGCTAAATCTGAAAGCTCTGTCATATGGCGCAAAAGGAATGGCTCCATCGTCAAAAGCGAGCTTGGCGAAAGGTGTTCCCCCTGTTAACATAAGGTTTTTATTATCCCCGTAACAGCGCATTGTGATATTATAGGGATTGTAGTGCGTTGAGAATGTCTGAGCCTTGGTTCTTAGCGCGTCGACTATGTTGGTGAGGTCAGCTTCGTTTCTGTAGCCTCTGTCGATCTGTCCTTGTTCCACCCACGCGTTCGTCTGTATTCTGGTCAGGATGAGCGAGATCGGAGAGTGTTTGTAATACTGCAAAAATTCTTTCTCGTACCTAAGATTTTTGTTGGGCCTTGTCCGAAAATCGCCATAGGGCATGTTTTCATAACCACCGCCTGGACTCAGAGCGGGATCACTTGAGTCAGGGCCGATGTCGTGTGGCGCTAATACGCCGTTGGCGTAGGGCTTATTCCCGCCCAGAGTGCTAATAGGCCCTTCATATGTGATCGGGTCGAGATAGTCCATGGATTCAGAATTACCTTCTTCATTGAACCCATTCTGGCGCTTGATATAACGTTTCATGTTATAATAATCGCGGAAAATCCCCCAATGAATGTAACCATTCGCCCCGAACTCGCTCCATCTTGATTCATCCACCGCTAAGTATTTCTCCCACTCGGAATCACTGGTTTTCTCGAATACTTCCTCAAAAACCGGGTAGACTGGCCAGTTCAGGTATTCGCCGCCTTCGGGATGATAGGCCTGTTCGGGGTCGATCTCGTAGTTCTCGAAGGCAATCGTCAGGTCTTTCTTGAGGCCGCCGTTCTTCACATCGGCGAGCACGCCATAAGAACGGGTTGTGTAACTCAGGCGTTTCTCTTTCGCGATATCTGGGGCACCGCCGATTAAGGGTAGTTCATTAAGATTATTCAACTTGAGGAAATCCGCGACATCTGTGCCTGTGAAGCTATCCATTCCTGTAAGTATGCTTAGATCGTAGGATCCAGGTATGGTCGTGCCGCCCAAGCGACCAGCACTGCTATCATCGTTTCTGAGGCTGGGGTTACTGGCTACCAACTGGGCCTTCATTCCGTTGTCATCTATGAAGTAGGCATAAGAGCCGGATGCGGCGGTATTGTTATTGCCAAATATGGGGACAGCTCCGGCCTCTATTGATTCCCCGCCGGTCAAATTCAGATCGATGCTGTTTGCGCCAAACATTGGAATTTTTCTAAGTGTGGGAAATATACCACCCTCAAGCTGTTCTTTGGAGGATGCATCGGGGTCTAAGCCGGTAAGCAACCAAACGACTGGTTTACCATTCTTTAACTCTTCAATTTCATCATTTTCGTCATCCTCCTCATCCTCTTTTTGAGTCGAAGAAACGCCTGTCCACCATGCCTTTGAACTGTCGGGTTCGAGATCAACAGCAGTATCGAAGTTCGGATGTTGGCCTAGGGTCAGGCTCCTTGCGCTGATACGCTGGTCAGGCCCTAGATGGGCTTGTAATTCCCCTATCGCTATCATTAAAGCCATCTTTGCACTGGCTTGAGCTTCCGTTCGCGCTGCTGCAATCTCAGCGCTCTTGGTCGCGACTGACGACAGCGAGTAGAGTGCAACTGCGATCAGCACGAGGATCGCCATGATGGAGAGACTGGCAATCAGAGCGAAGCCCGCATTGGAGCGCTGGTGCGGAAGATGAGAGTCTAAAGATGACATACTAAAACGGGTTGTTTCTACTGAGCAGGAAACAGATCGCACTTTATAATACTTCTTATTCAAACGAATATCTATTCGTGATGCCACAATAAATCGTCTCGCCAGATTTGGGCCGGAAGAGCCCGACCTCGTGGACGCCGGGTTTAAAATAATGCACTTTCGGATCGGCGGGGTCGGGTGGGGTCGCTTCCGGAGGCAGGGCGAAGAGGAAAAAGGGACGTAACCCCTCCGCTTTTAGGACTAGCTTGAGAGGTTGCTCAAGTTCGAAGCTCACGCTCTCGCCACGCCCGCGCAAAGCGATTGCATGCCGCGAAGGCACCACTTTGATTGATTTGGGGCGATCCCCCTTCAAATGGACGCTTACCGTGGACTGGCCGTCGATTTCAAAGCTGGCGTGGTGGAAGTCCTTGCCGCCATTGAAGCTGCCAAAGGCCACCGGCACGGCCTTGCCATCGACCAGCAATTCGTAATCCGGGCTCGGCTCGTCGTCGGGTAAAAGCGGCAGAGCCCGAACCAGCCCACCATGGCAGAGAGCCGATGTGCAAAGAAAGAGGATGTAGAAATGGATCTTGTTCATATAAATTGAGGCTACGCTTAATCAAAGCCTGATGGGATTAGGCTGCAGTCTTCTAGCACCCGCGAGTATTGATTGAGTGGCATTTCCACAGGCAAACCGATTGAATTAAAAACTATCAGCTTGCCGCTTTTACTCAAAGACGAGAAGTCTTTTAGGGTTAAACGCGTTAAGTTGCTATTCCGAACGGTGGCCCCTTCACTTATACGATCAGTTCAGTGCTGATGCGCCTTGACGGGCTTTTCTCAACTTTCAAAATTTGCTGACTTGAATATCCAAGTCCATATATTTTTAGCATTTTTAGCATTTTTAGCCGGTTGGATCCGTCTTCACTAAAGCTACGCCGGGACAAGTGAATCGAAAACAGCAGAAGGTGATTGAGTATCTTTTGGAGGAGAACCGAGTGCTGAAGCAACAGTTTGAATCGACGGGTAAAAAGCTCCGATTAGACAACCATCAGCGCCGCAATCTAGCCAAACGTGGCAAGGCCATGGGGTGGCCTCAGTTGCTGCAATACGCGACTTCGGTTCGTCCCGGAAACCATACTTGGATGGCACCGGAAATTGGTCGCTCTAAAGTATACGGGAAAGCGCAGAATCAGGACTGATCACCAGAAACGGATGGAGGTGATCGGAGAACTCTGCGTGAAGTTTGCCGAAGAAAACCAAGGCTGGGGATATGGGCGCATCCAAGGGGCTCTTTCTAATTTGGGTTACAAAGTGAGCATGACCACTGTTGGCAATATCCTCAGAGCCAAAGGAATCATTCCGTCGCCTGAGCGTGGCAAACAATCCAACTGGACGGAGCACGGACGTGCGGAGATGGTGTATCGAAGATGCGCCCGAAGGGATGGGAATGCGGGTGCCCTCTGGGCGGCATGAACAGCAACACTTTTGTGCGTTCTCACATGGATGTCA
>Ga0307933_1000899_pt1 | contig 26198 bp, 20 predicted proteins | sample OrgLakmetageno88_FD_201811 | JGI IMG/M metagenome (GOLD analysis project Ga0307933, IMG submission 201811) | Saline water microbial communities from Organic Lake, Antarctica - #88 | ecosystem: Environmental > Aquatic > Non-marine Saline and Alkaline > Saline | place: Antarctica: Organic Lake... | reverse complement strand
TTGACCTGATCGAATGTTTGTTTAAAACGCCCGCGGGTTTCCTTATCAATTTTTCGCATCGCATTCTCAAGAGTCTCTAACGCTTGCGAAAGGTCGGTATTTTGGTCATCTAAATGCTGCTTACGCACAGACTGTTCCTCAAACTCCTCAACTGCTGCCAGGTTAACTGCGCCAAGTCTTGATAAACTTGCCGTCACACTCTCTAAGCTTCGTTGGTAGGCATTTTCATCAGCATCTTCAGGTAAAGCAGCTAGTACTTCTTTTACGTTTTGTTGCATCTGAATCAATTGCTCAATGTAAGTTTGCGCTTTTACTTTTGCGGTTTGCGCATGCAATCGTTCACTTTCAATTTGCTGCTTAATAGTATCTATTTTTTCGGTAAGGCCCAACTGCCCTTTTTCAGCCGCCAGCACACTTTCTTCTAATAGATCTAGCTGGCTTTGTAGGCTTTGCTGTTGCTCAGCAAGTATGGTTTGCTCATTCAGCATCTCTTGCAGCTTGCCTTGCTGTTGCTCTCCTGGCATTGCCAAGGTTTCAGCCTCGTCTATCAATAAATGTTCTTTTTCTTCATTGTCAGTAATCTGCGCATGTTTGTTCTTTCGCTGTTCTTGCAGTATCTGATAGCTATTTTGTAAGCTTTGATTGAGTAATACTTGCGAATGCAACTGTTGTTGTATTTGCTGCAACTGAGATTGCACCGATTGAAGTTGAATATTCAAGCCGTTTTTATCAGCCTCAAGCTCAAACTTTTGCGCTTCAATTTCACTTAAATCAATACTGGCTTGTTCTATTTCTTCACTCAGTAACTCTAAACTCAATTCTTCTTGTGCCAGAGTTTCTTGCTGCCTTGTAACTTCATCAATTATTCTTTGTTCACGTTGAACTTGCTGTTGCTTTATATTTTGCGCATTTTCAAGATCTCGTTGCCCTAAGGTCACTTGGTTTTGTAGCTCGCTGAGTTGCTTATCTGCGTGTCGCTTTTGCGCTTGCAAAAACTCAAACTCATCACTACTCTTTTGTTGATCTTGCTTGGCCACTTGTAAAGCATTTGCAGCATCATGAATTTCAGCTTTAAGGTCTTTAATCCGAGCTTTTCTTAACACTTTACTGTCTTTTTGCTGAGCGTTTGTCAGCACAATATCGCCGCTTAAAACCTCACCTGACATTGTTACAATAGACTCTGCAGGCTTCAACTCTGTTAACATCTTTTCGGCTTGTTCAAGCGATGAAGCAAGCAAAAGCTGGTTAAAGTAATGTGGCGTTGAATCATTATCTACAAAAGCAGCTAATGTATTTGGGCGCTTTTGTTTGCTAAATGCATCTTGCAACATAATCGGATATACAGGCATTTGCGCTTGCGCTACTAGTTCGGTAGCAGATAAATTTTTTGCTACCAAGGCCTGCGGATAAAGCGTCAGCGCAGCTTCCAATGCTTTTTCATAGCCAGATTGCACACTGAAGTGTTGCCATGCGGGAAGCGAAGCATCCCCTTGCAGAAATAGTGGCAGCACTTCGTCATCGTCTAATTGCAACTGCTCCAATGCTGAGCATTGAGCATCTAAGGTGATAAATGAAGTTTCAGCTTGCTTTAAAGTCTCACGCCGTTTTACTAGCTCCGAGTTTGCATTATCTGCTGCCTCGTGAGCTTTTTTCTGCTGCGCAATAGCTACTGTAAGCTGGGAACTCAATGCAGTAAGGTTTTGTTGTAAATTTTGAATATGCTCCTCATCACTTTGCGAATACTCTTCTAATTCACGATTTAGCTCTGCGATACGAGCTTCAGTTCGTTGTTGCAAACTTAGGGTTTGTTGCAATTGCCCATGCTTTTGTTGGACCTTTTGCTTTTGTTGGTAATAGTTATCTTCGCTTTGTTTATGATGAATCTGAATCTGTGATTGACGCTCTTGTAATTCAAGTTGAGATTCTTCTACCTCGAACAATTGCGCCTCAAGCATGTCTTTGTCAGGGGAGCCTTCATTAATCTGAGACTTCAGCTTTGCTAAATCTTCATCAACACTGAGCAAACTTTTACTAACCTGAGCATTTTGTTGATGCAGTTGTGCTAACTCAGACTGAATTTGATTTGCTCGCTTTTTAGCAAAAAGCTGAGACTGCTCAAGCTTAGTAATTTCATTACCTAAGTGATAGTTTCTCTGTTGCATATCACTGAGCTGTTGCTTTGCTATCGACTGGTCGTTTTTTAAGGCCTGCAAGCCTGACTCATCACCTAACTTCCCTGCCATCAAATCTGCTAAGTCTTGTTCAAAGTCACGAATTACATCATCAGACTGTTTCAGTAATTCAGATTGGCCTAACCATCTAAGCGTCGCAAGCTGTGCTTTAAGCGTTCTTTCCTCTTGCTTAAGTTCTTTATAACGAGTTGCTGCGCTAGCTTGACGCTTCAGCTTGGACAGCTGGTCGCCTAACTCTTGACGTACGTCTTCTAAACGTTCTAGGTTATCTTTGGTATGAGAAATTCGATTTAACGTTTCTTTTCGCCGCTCTTTGTACTTAGAAATGCCTGCGGCCTCTTCTATAAACACTCTGAGCTCTTGCGGCTTAGATTCAATTAATCGTGAGATCATGCCTTGTTCAATAATAGCGTAGCTACGTGGACCAAGTCCTGTGCCTAAAAATAAATCGGTGATATCGCGGCGCCTACATTTAGCGCCATTGAGTATGTAGCTGGAGACAGCATCTTTAGTCACCACACGCTTAACTGATAGTTCATTGTAATTGGCATACTCCCCACCAATGCGTCCAGAACTATTATCGAAGACAAGCTCTACTGAGCATTGCGATACGGGTTTGCGCGCGCTCGAACCGTTAAAAATAACGTCAGTCATAGAGTCGCCGCGTAAGTTCTTAGCCGAACTTTCGCCCAACACCCAACGTACAGCATCAATCACATTGGATTTGCCGCAACCGTTAGGCCCTACTACCGCGGTCATATCACCGGGAAAAGGTATATTGGTTGGATCAACAAAGCTTTTAAAGCCCGCTAATCTAATTTTCTTTAAGCGCATCTTATTTTTATAATAGCCTTGATTAACACTTTGCTAAAAGTAGCATAACCATTGACACCCATTAGCGTATTTAGTGCCTTTTTTTCATACTGCCTTCACATGATAGAAAAACTTCGTAACAAATGAAAATATCTTTTTATACATCTTTACTTATAATAGGAAGCTCATTAAAGGAGGTTATATGCAAGAACGTGGTGGTGCTAGTTATTTTTTTCAGGGCTTTGAGCTAATTCGCACAAAAGGCCTAAAGCGCTTTGTTTTTGTTCCAATGTTTATTAATGTTGTGCTGTTCTCTGTCGCCTTCTTCTTTATTCTCGATTACATTCAAATGGGCGTGGACTATATTATTAGTTGGATCCCAGACTTTTTAGGCTTTGTAAAAGATGCGCTGATTTATTTGTTGTGGCCAATTGCCGTGATCACCGTTCTTTTAATCTTTGCTTTAATTTTTGGGACCTTAGCAAACTGGATAGGAGCGCCATTTAACGGTTTATTAAGTGAGAAAGTGGAGCGTCATCTACTTCAGCAAGATTTAGGGGATGAGGGATTAATTGATGCCTTTAAAGATATACCAAGAACATTGGGACGAGAAGTGGCTAAACTGACGTATTTTTTACCTCGCGCACTCGGCTTTCTCATCTTATTTTTTATCTTACCGGTGATTGGTCAAATTTTATGGTTTATGTTCAATGCATGGATGATGGCAGTGCAATATTGTGACTACCCCTTTGACAATCACAAAATAGGCTTTAAACCGATGCGAGCGCAGCTTTTATCTCATAAGAGTCATTGTTTTGGATTTGGACTATTGGTGAATTTGTTTTCACTTGTCCCAGTAGTAAATTTCATTGTTATGCCGGTAGCTATTTGCGGTGCTACGGCGATGTGGACAGAGCGGCTGCGCGAGGACGCCTTGGCAGAAAAGGTGCTTGATAACGCTGCCAATGCTCGATAACAGTAGCGTTTTCCAAGCGAGAAGCATAATGCAAAAACTCTTCGGTGACTGCTTTATATGCATGCCTTTTTTGCAATTCTTGTTGCCATAATGCTAGGTAAAGCTGTGGAATATACTCGGTATCGTGATGCTCTAAAAAGGTAATGTCAGCACTGGGTTTAAAGCTACTAGTTTCGGCATTTTTGCACGTTTTACTAGTAGCAATTGAAAAGTCTGACGCTTGGTATATCTCTCTGGTTCGCTCGTCTAGTGCCCGCCATTTCTTAAGCTTTACATGATCGAACCCTTCGGCGGAGTCTGTAATCATTAGATTTGGCGCGCTAGAACTTGAACAGTGCTGCTGGGCAAGTCCAGATGAAAGTGCATATTCATCTACAAATCCTGCAAAGTGCGCAAGCTCATGAATAAAAACTGAGTACTCATCTGCCCTATCTAAATACATGACCCCTCGCTGAACATAAGCTCTGCCTGAGTCTGCAAATACCACAAGATGGCTAAAGTCGGGTTCCTGTAAAATTGTGGCTAAACGCGATAAATCACATTTTACTCGACCACCACTGCGCTGCTCATCCACAGTGCTGCACTGCAGAGCCTTAGTTGGCAGCCATGCGACAGGTTGAATGCAAATAGGGAGACTATCAAAGCGTAGGTCAGCATCAAACCTTTGTTTGAACAAGGAGGCTTGTACAACAGAGTCTAAAGTGCTGGCAATAAATTGAATGTTCTGAGAACAAGATTTTAAGGTAGGTGCTGATTTTTGATTACTTGCCGTATCACCGGTGTTGTTATCAAGCATTGCAATGTTGAACAGGGAGGAACTTGGAGGAGATTGATTAGGATTAGACACAAGTTTCGTAAAAAGCTGCTCTGGTTCAATGACTGTAAATTGTTCAATCACATTTAGATAATCGGAGGCAATTGGATTACCCATTTGCTCAGATTGCGCAAAGAAAGTGAGTGCTTCGTCTTTATTGTTTAAATGCCAGTGTAGCTTCGCAAGTTTAAAAGCACTTGTCTCATCAAAATCAGCCGCCAAACGTAACCATTTTAAAGCAGAAGCAGCGTGTTGAAGGTGTGCAGTGGCATCAATGCCAGTAAATCGTAAGTTCTGATGATAATACTTTGCCATAGTAATTAAGGCTGGCGTGTAATTCTGCAGCGCCGCTGATTCAAGAAGCTGATACTGCTCATCACCAGGTTTAACTAATAATGACAACTCAAACTGGCTTTTCGCATGTCCCCTCTTTGCAGCAAACCTAAACCATTGACGCTGCTCTCGAGGGCTATTAGCCAGCACAGCGAGTTCATATGCAGCTTCACTTGAGTCAATCTGAGTCAGTTGGCGAAGCCAATATTGATTCTTTACGTTTGCACTTCTTGTCAACAAGTCATATGCGGCACCTTCGTCGCCGATTGATGCTGCACGAAAAAGAAGTTGAGACTGACGATGGGGATCTTTGTGCACGTCTGCAAAGCTACGCAACTGGCTTGTTGAGTAATTATCACTTCCCAGCAACATTAAAACGCTAAGACAGGCTAGCAGAGCCTTTATCAATAAACTAATGTGCATTTTCGCGCACGCTAGTTTGCAGGTCTATCAGCGGCACGAATATTAGCAAGTTCGATGCGCGCAAATTTATGCTCGGCGTATTCATGCACATTGGTGCTTAAAGAGAGTTTAAAGTAATTGGCTGCAGTCGTACGATTGCCCAATGCTGCGTGATACTTACCCAGGTAAAAATAGGCTTCACATAAGCGATTATTAAGTTGCTCTTGTGACTGCACATCGCTTATCAATGCCGCTACTACTGCTGCTTCGGTAATATCACCTAAATAAAAATCGACAATACTTGTTGCCCATTGTTCATCATTCAGTTTGGCTCGGTTTTCGTTAAGTTGAGCAAACGCAGCAATTTCATCCACTTGTCGCATAGTAATAAATTGCCACAATACGCGAATAGGATCGCTTTTATCCTTTTCAAGAAATGCACTGGTATCCGCGGTAGCCAAATCACTTCGACCTCCATAATAAAGCGCAATACCCCGATTTAAGAGAGCAAAATGATAATCTGGATTAATGTCTAAAGTAGCATCAAAGGCCTCATAGGCTTGAATGAACTGCCCCTGCTGAGTGTAATGTACACCTACTGAATTATAAGCCTCAGCCATATCTGGCTTAAGCCTAAGCGCTTCAGTATAGTCAAGCTGTGCTAAGCTATTTAAACCAACAGAATCATAAGTAATACCGCGCTGAAACAATAACTCTGCACGTTCTTCGTCATTTAAAGGGGCTTCATATAAAATATGAGTATACCGAGCAATCACCATTTGCGAACGCTGACTAGTCGGCTCCGGTTCCGCTAATAAAAGAGAGTTTACTGTTGGGATAGTATTACCTGGCGTGGAGCTACACGCACTCACCGTAATGACCGCAACCATTAACATAAACAATCTTATAGCTATCATTTTATACAACGCCTATATCCTATTATTTTAGAAGCCTGAGTGTTTATTAGCTTCAAGGTAGACAAACAAATCTGCAAATTGCCTACTAAGTGTAATCAAAAAGCCTAAATTTGGATAGTACACGCAACAAATAAGCCTAGATTTATGACTTTTTGCCAGCATTAAACCTCTGCTGCTGCTCTTCTGTTGCTGGAAGTTGATACTTTGCTTTCCAGTCGCTGTAAGGCATTTTATAGATATGCTCACGCGCCTGCTCATCATTAAGCTCAACGTTACGTTCCTGCGCGGCAGCTAAGTACCATTTTGACAAACAATTGCGGCAAAAATCGCCAGTGATCATCAAATCGATATTTTGTATCTGCTTATTATCGTCTAAATGTTTGAGTAATCTGCGAAACGCTGCTGCTTCTAACTCAGTTCGTGTTGTTTTGTCCATGCTACTATCCAATTACTATTAGTGGTTAAAAAACAATAATTAAAAAAGGAGCCTTAAGCTCCTTTTTTATTACATTTTAAGCTTATTCGCCGTCGTTACTATTGCCATCGGCTGCTGGTGCAGCTGGCTTTTCTAACAACTCTTTCATGCTTAAACGAATGCGATTTTGACGGTCAATTTCCATGACTTTTACATCAACCATTTGGCCTTCAGATAAATGGTCAGTCACTTTGTTCACTCGCTCATGAGCAATTTGTGAGATGTGAACCAAACCTTCTTTACCTGGCAAGACTTCAACAAAGGCTCCAAAGTCAACGATACGCATCACTTTACCGTGATACTTAGTGCCAACTTCAACTTCTGCAGTTACTTGCTTAATGCGGTCGATAGCAACATCAGCTTTTGCTTTTTCAGTTGCAAAAATCTTAATGGTACCGTCGTCTTCGATTTCGATATTCGTATCAGATAACTCAGTAATTGAACGGATAGTTGCTCCGCCTTTACCAATAACATCGCGAATTTTATCTTGATCAACTTTCATCATGTAAATACGCGGTGCATATTCTGACATCTCTTCACGGTGACCAGAAATCGCTTGATCCATAACACCTAAAATATGCAATCTAGCTTCTTTTGCCTGTTTAAGCGCAATTTGCATAATTTCTTGAGTGATACCTTCAATTTTGATATCCATCTGCAAAGCAGTAATACCGTTAGTGGTACCCGCTACTTTAAAGTCCATATCACCAAGGTGATCTTCATCACCAAGAATGTCAGATAACACTACGAAGTTTTCGTCAGACTTAACTAAACCCATTGCAATACCTGCAACAGAGGCTTTGATAGGAACACCTGCATCCATTAGTGCCAGCGAACTACCACATACAGACGCCATTGAAGACGAACCGTTAGATTCTGTAATTTCCGATACCAAGCGAACTACATATGGGAACTCTTCAGCAGACGGCATTACCGCTTGCATTCCGCGTTTCGCTAGACGTCCATGACCAATCTCGCGACGTTTCGGTGAACCAACAAAACCCGTCTCACCTACGCAATATGGAGGGAAGTTATAATGCAGCATGAAACGGCTGTCTTCACGTCCGCTTAAAGCGTCAATCATTTGCGCATCACGCTCTGTGCCTAAGGTTGCGGCAACAATCGCTTGCGTTTCACCACGCGTAAACACAGCAGAACCGTGTGCTCTTGGTAACAAACCGGTCGCCATATCTAATGCTCTTATGGTTTGCGGGTCGCGGCCGTCAATACGTTTTTCGCCAGCTAAAATGCGTGAACGAACCGCGTCGCTTTCTAAGTCATGGCAAAATCCACTAATTTCTTTTGCATCTAAGCTGTCATCTGCAGCAACTAGATCTGCAACTGTTTTATCAGTCACTGCCGTTACTGCATCTTTACGCTCTAACTTATCAGAAATTTGATACGCTGCTAGCATGCCATCTAACGCAGCTGCTTTTACTTTGTCTTTAAGATCGGTATTTACTGCTGGCGCTTCCCAATTCCACGACGGAGTATTTACTTCAGCAGCAAAGTCTCTAATTGAGTTGACTACAGTTTGTGATTGCTCATGCCCATACATTACGGCTCCAAGCATCACGTCTTCAGATAAGATATCTGCTTCTGACTCAACCATTAATACTGCACTTTCGGTACCTGCAACGACTAAGTCTAACTGACTATCTGCAATTTCTGAAGCGCGTGTATTTAGCACGTATTCATTGTTTATATATCCTACACGAGCAGCGCCTACAGGACCGTTAAACGGAAGTCCTGATATTGCTAAAGCAGCTGAAGTCCCAATCAATGAAATGATATCAGTAGGAATTTCTGGGTTTGCAGAAACCACCGTAATAATAATCTGCACTTCGTTCATGAACCCGTCAGGGAACAGTGGACGAATCGGTCTGTCGATTAAACGAGAGGTTAAAGTCTCGCTCTCTGAAGGACGACCTTCACGTTTAAAGAACCCGCCAGGAATTTTGCCTGCAGCGTAGGTCTTTTCTTGATAATTCACAGTTAATGGAAAGAAGTTTTGGTCTGCCTTCGCTTCTTTTTTACCCACAACAGTTACTAATACTGCGGTGTCGTCCATGCTTGCCATAACGGCTGCTGTTGCTTGTCTGGCGATTACGCCAGTTTCTAAAGTTACAGTATGTTGACCATACTGAAATGTTTTTGTAATAGGAGTCACACTCTATCCTTTAATTTAGTCATAATTTTATGCTTATTATCGCGCGCATAGTATAGCGATAAGTCATGGTGAATACCATTAATGTCGGATTAAATCCTTTAAAAACAATTTCCAATACACCTAGAACCCACCTTTCATGCCTTTTAGGCGGATGAGTAAACAGTATACCTATGTATGAAGTGGTGTTCACAATCACCTCAGTTATGCACCGATAGTATGCAATACCGAGGTCGGATTATGAAAAGTCGGATGCTTATATAAATTAAATAGACTTCTGGCGGAGAAAAAATATGACATTCAAAAAGATTGACGATTTTAGAGTCCGTCCGTGCACGGTCGAATATGTATTACTTTACATTTCTTTATCGGGTTTTATTTTGATATTTTCAGCGGCGCTATCTGGGCAGGTTCATTCTACAATTGCATGGTTGAGTCTGATTATTTCTGCAGCCATCTCCGCTTTTTTAATATCGTGTAGAATAAAACGTCATAAACGCGCAAAATTATTTTATCGTGAATGGCTCAATGGATTAACACAAACTCAGATTAACGAACTTAAACACCGCGTAAAACCGGGTAGTCAAGAACAACAATGTATCTCCACTCATCGTCTTAATTATCGACACGAAGGTAAGATAAACTCTGCTACTCTATCGCAATAGGTAGATGCATCTGAGCTATTTAAAGATGATGTCCCTCGCAGTGCTGCAAATTGCCGCAACCGCTGGATGAGTTACTTTTCTTTCAGCAGAGATAGCATAGAATTTTTGCTTTATTTCTGACAATCGTCCAATGACCTGCAATCCGAAGGTTTCAGCGACCTCCTGTTCAATAATACTCGGCATAAAGAAAATGCCAAATCCTGCTGCGCCAAAGGATTTCATTAGAGCACTGTCGTCGTATTGACCTTTAATGATCGGATAGATGTGAGAGTCGTGACACCATTTGTCGAATAGTTGTCTAACCGCATATTGCTTAGTCGGCAGTAAAATAGGTGCTTCATTCAAACATGCTGGGAATGGCCCTGATAGTCGAGCAGCCAAACTGGGGGCAGCAAAGAAAGATAAATCTGACTGCCCTAGGTAGTGATTGTATGCCTTAACACTAAAAGCACTAGAGAGCGGCGTATCTGTGAGTACCATATCCACTTCATGCACCGCAAGCTCTCCTAGAATTGCCTCTACAGGCCCTTCTTTGCAAAGTAAGCTAACATCTTGTGACAACAACAATGCGGGCTCTAAAATTTTGTATACGATGGTCTTTGGCAAAGCACTGGCAGCACTTACAATAAATTCAGAGGTACCGACAAGTGGAGCCCCTCTGAGCACATCGGTGAGTTCTTTCCCTAATTCAAAAATATCATCGGCGTAGCGCAAAACCAAACGCCCCGTCTCGGTAAGTCTTAGCCTTCGCCCTACTCTATCAAAAAGTGGTTGGCCAATACGCTCTTCCAACATCGCTAATTGACCACTAATAGTTTGTGGCGTGATAAAAAGTTTATCAGCTGCCCTTGCGATACTGCCCTCGGTAGCTACAACCCAAAAATAGTGAAGGTGCTTATAGTTTAAATTTTCCGCCATGCTTTATAATCTGCCTGTATGTCTTTGGTATCGCCACATTGTATCAATCAGTAAACGAAGCTTGCCAAGCTAATAGCTCAGTTTTTACGATTACTTTTTATACATAAATTCGAATTTAATCGTTCACTTTTTATTGATAATGTCGCAAGAGTTGAAATTTATAACTGATGATCTAATGCAATATACACTAAATGTTCGTAACGTAAGCTTAGAGCAAACACAAATAGAGATGATCGACACGCGTATTGGTTTAACCCTTTCACGTTTTGCGAACCTCATTGCTAAAAGCGAAATTACCTTAAGAGCAATTTCAGCTGAAGCGGAACAATGCAAAATTCACTGTGATATAACGCTCAGCCTACAGTCTGGCCCAACAATAGAAATAAGTGATGACGCAAAGAATGTAGAAATGGCATTTACTCAGGCATTACAGCGCTCAAAACGTTCAATAGAGAGGCACTTGAGACACCTAAGAAGCCCTCGCTTAGGTTCAAGTGTAACGAGTCGCACGTAATTACAAACAGTTAATTGGTATTTGCATCAGAGTAATGGACAATAAAAAAGGGCTGTAACACTACAGCCCTTTTTAAATTGGTGCGGAAAGGGGGACTTGAACCCCCACGGCCATAAGGCCACCACCCCCTCAAGATGGCGTGTCTACCAATTCCACCACTTCCGCAAAAATCTTTAAGTTCTAATTAGGTATATCTGAATCTGGGGCTGGCTCAGGCTCTTCTTCAGCTTCAATTGGCTCTATTACCGTTCCGGGTATGTCAGAATCAGAAGGCATTACCGGAACAACTTGCTCCATAGGTAAGTCTATATTTTGAAACTCATCTACCGCGTCATCTTTATTTGCAGATAAGCTGCCAATAACCAAACTAATTAAGAAAAACAGGGTAGCAAGTATCGCAGTTGTGCGAGTCATGAAATTACCAGAACCGCTAGAACCGAACACCGTATTTGAACCACCTGCTCCAAAAGAGGCGCCCATATCGGCCCCTTTACCTTGTTGAATTAGTATAAAACCAACCAACAATAACGCGACTACTAAATAGGACACTAATAAAACTTCGTATAACATCTTGCTTCCTCTTAACTTGCCGCCTGGCAAATTATATTAAAATCGTCTACTTTCAAGCTTGCTCCACCAATCAACCCGCCATCAATATCTGCTTGAGCTAGCAATTTCTCTGCATTTGAAGCATTCATGCTGCCACCGTACAAGATTCTCATCTTCTGTGCTAATGGACTCTTTTGCACTAAATATGACCGAATAAAATGATGCACTTCTTGCGCTTGTTCGGGTGTTGCTGTCTTACCTGTGCCGATGGCCCATATAGGCTCATAAGCAATAACTACTTTGTCGAAAAACGTCTCATCGCATGCACTTAGCACTGCGTCAATTTGCGCTTGAACGTAACTAAATACGTCTCCTGCTTCACGCACTTCTAAAGGCTCTCCCACACACAGTATCGGCGTGATATTTGAATGCATCACTTGGGCTACTTTTGCAGCCACAGTGTCGTTACATTCGCTATGATCTTGGCGTCGTTCTGAATGACCTAAAATCACATACCCTACTGACATATCTTGTAGCATAGCTACAGAAACATCACCTGTATGAGCGCCTTTTTCATGAGCACTGCAATCTTGAGCACCCACTTTAAATTTAGCATTCGATGCAAGGGCAAGATAAGGTGCTGGGACACATAGCAATACATCAACATTTTCCGGAACATTTAATTGCTGCGCAAAAACGTCAAGTAGTTCACGATTGCCATTCATCTTCCAATTTCCAGCGATCAACTTTTTACGTGCTTCATTCATAATATGAACTCCTTGCTCGCCACTCGCTCAAAAGCGGCGCTGATATTAACCAACCACGACACATTATACAAGTTAGTTAATGATTATTTTATGCTAATTTTTTAAGGCCTTAACTTCATCTGCTATAGCATTTGCCCACTTATCCGATATTTCTTTATCTTCTGCCTCCACCATCACGCGGATCAGTGGCTCGGTACCACTTTTACGCAATAGCACACGACCAGTATTACCCATTGCTTGTTCCGCCAACTTTACCGCGCTTTGAACACTATCTGCTTCTAATGGATTAGTGCTGCCTGATACATATTTAACATTAATAAGCTTTTGAGGAAACTTAACAAATCCTGATGCAATTTCACTTAAAGTCATTTGAGCTCTAAGCATCGCCGCAATAACCTGTAAGCCGGCAACGATGCCATCACCTGTGGTCGCATAGTTTAAATTAAGTACGTGCCCAGAGCCCTCTCCGCCAATATACCATCCATTTTTCTTTAATAATTCGATGACATAGCGATCACCAACATTGGCACGGTCAAACGGGATCCCTAAATGCTCTAACGCAAGTTGCATTCCCAAGTTGGACATTTTTGTTCCCACTACGCCTCCTTGAAGACTCCCTGCTTTTAGGGCATCCCTAGCAATAATGAAAATAATTTGATCGCCATCTATAACCTGTCCATTTTCATCTACCATCATAATGCGGTCGCCGTCGCCGTCTAACGCAAAGCCGAAATCGGCCTTATGCTCTTTAACCGCTTCAATGCATTTACGTAGTGAAGTCGCTCCTACTTGATGATTGATGTTTATACCGTCAGGATCTGTTCCAATTTCAATGACTTTCGCACCTAATTCGGTTAGTACATTTGGCGCAATGTGATAAGTCGCGCCATGAGCACAATCCACAACTATTTTGTAGGACTTCAAAGATAACTCAGATGGAAAGGTACCCTTGCAATATTCGATATAGCGACCAGCTGCATCATTTATTCGGCTAGCTTTACCAAGTTTATCACTTTCCACGCAAGTCATAGGCTGTTGCATCTGTTGCTCAATAGCAAACTCAATATCGTCACCGAGCTTCTCACCAGATGATGAGAAGAACTTGATACCATTGTCATAATAAGGGTTGTGCGAGGCACTGATTACAATCCCAGCTTCTGAACGGAAGGTTTTCGTTAAATATGCAATAGCAGGGGTAGGCATCGGCCCTAACAAACCAATATTAATGCCCGCAGCCGATAAACCTGCTTCCAGAGCAGATTCAAGCATATAGCCACTGATTCGTGTATCTTTGCCAATTAAAACTTTATTGGTGCCACTGCCAGCCAGGACCTTGCCTGCTGCCCAACCTAATTTTATTACAAACTCAGGGTTTATGACGTTCTCACCTACCTTGCCACGAATTCCGTCTGTACCAAAATATTGTCTTGCTGACATTGCTCTTCCTTTTATGCTACTTCGTTAATTTTTTTTATTATTTTTACCACGTCCATTGCTGCTTGAACGTCATGGACTCTCAATATACTAGCCCCAGCCACAGATGCTAGAGTATTCACGCAAATATCACCCGTTAGTCTTTGGTCAACTTTGCGCTCAAGCAAGTCACCAATCATAGACTTTCTCGACATACCTGCAATTACAGGTAAATCAAATTCAGTAAAGCGGCTAAAATATTTCAGCATTTGATAATTATGATCTAGTGATTTCCCAAAGCCAAAACCTGGGTCTAACATAATTTGTTTATATTCAAAGCCTGCTTGGGTCAAACGCACTATTTGCTGTCGAAAAAACGCAATAACTTCATCTACAACATGTTCATAATCAGGCGCTATTTGCATCGTCTGAGGTGTGCCTTGCATATGCATTACACAGCTTGGGACGTTATGGTCCTTCGCCAGCTTTGCAGCAGTTTGTAACGCCATAGGCATAGATAAAGCACGAACATCATTTATCATATTTGCACCATGCGCCACCGCTTCTTTCATCACTTGTGGCTTACTGGTGTCGACAGATATGACGATATCAAATTGTTTAGATATTAGCTCTACTACTGGTATGACGCGATCTAATTCTTCGTTTAAAGAGACTTCTGATGCGCCAGGCCGTGTAGACTCGCCCCCGACATCCACAAAGGTAGCTCCTTGTGCCACCATACTTGCGACTTGGGAACCTGCGGCCTTAAGGTTATTAAATTGGCCGCCGTCAGAAAAAGAATCAGGAGTAACATTTAATATTCCCATCACCTTTGGCGAATCGAATATTACTTTTTTTGTTCCATATATCATCATTAACAATGTCCTCCCCTAACAATCAAACCTACTCATATTGTAATTGTAAGAAATATTGAGTCTTTAGGATAGTGAAGTATTTCAAGACACAATAAAAAAACACCGGCAATGGAAGCCGGTGTTTTAAGTGTTTCTCTATTTTATTTTCTACGACGGGTTAGTCTCGCCTTCGCCATCAGCTTTCGGCTCGTCCTCACGTCCAACATCTAACTTATCACCATCCGCTGGTGGATTAGTGTTAGAACGTTCGTCTTTGTCCCAATCTGCAGGTTGTCTGACTTCTCTGCGAGCCATAAGGTCGTCAATTTGTCTTGCATCAATCGTCTCATATTTCATGAGCGCATCTTTCATTGAGTGCAATATGTCCATATTGTCACGGAGCATTTCCTCTGCGCGTTTGTAGTTGCGCTCAATCAATAGTTTGATTTCTGAGTCAATGGTGCGAGCGGTCTCGTCTGAGATACTAGAACCTTTGCCCATTGACTGACCTCCAAACATTTGCCCTTCTTCCTCAGCAAATAACTGTGCACCCAATTTAGAAGACAAGCCCCACTGCGTGACCATCTTCTTAGCAATGTCAGTGGCACGTTCTATATCGTTCGATGCGCCAGTGGTGACCATCTCCTCGCCATAGATGATTTCTTCAGCTAGACGACCGCCATATAGGCTTGAAATCATACTCTCTAGATGGCGCTTATTGTAACTAACGCGGTCATGCTCTGGTAAATACATGGTTACACCAAGTGCACGGCCACGTGGGATAATAGACACTTTATAAACCGGATCATGCTCAGGAACTAATCGCCCAACAATTGCGTGACCAGCCTCATGATAGGCAGTCATGGTCTTTTCTTCTTCGGTCATGACCATTGACTTGCGCTCTGCACCCATCATTATTTTATCTTTTGCTTTGTTGAACTCTTCCATCGATACAACCCGACGGTTAGTTCGTGCTGCAAATAAAGCAGCTTCGTTTACAAGGTTAGCTAAATCAGCACCTGAAAACCCTGGCGTACCACGCGCAATTAAAGATGCTTCAACATCATCGCCCAGTGGTACTTTGCGCATGTGAACTTTAAGTATTTGCTCACGTCCGCGTATATCAGGTAAACCGACCACTACTTGACGGTCAAAGCGACCCGGACGAAGAAGCGCGGGGTCAAGCACGTCGGGACGGTTAGTTGCTGCGATAACAATAATACCTTCGTGACCTTCAAAACCATCCATCTCAACCAACATCTGGTTAAGTGTCTGCTCTCTCTCGTCATTACCACCGCCTAGGCCTGCGCCACGTTGGCGACCAACGGCATCAATTTCATCGATAAAGATAATGCATGGTGATGCTTTTTTGGCTTGCTCAAACATATCGCGAACGCGCGACGCACCAACACCTACAAACATTTCTACGAAATCAGAACCCGATATTGCAAAGAATGGGACTTTTGCCTCACCGGCGATTGCTTTCGCGAGCAAAGTTTTACCCGTACCTGGAGGACCTACCATTAATATTCCTTTAGGAATCTTGCCACCAAGTTTTTGAAATTTTGTTGGGTCACGTAAAAAATCTACTAGCTCGGATACGTCTTCTTTCGCTTCATCACAACCTGCAACATCTGCAAAAGTCGTTTTAATTTGCTCTTCGCTTAATAGTTTCGCTTTGCTTTTGCCAAAAGACATTGCACCACGACCGCCGCCGCCTTGCATTTGACGCATGAAGAAAATCCATACCCCTATTAGCAACAACATAGGGAACCAAGAAATGAATATTTGGGCTAGCCAGTTGGTCTGCTCTGGTGGTTTGCCAAATGTGCGTACATCATTCTTGACCAAATCGGATATAAGTTGGGGGTCTGGTGCCGGCATGTAAGTAACAAACGGCTCGCCGCTACTCCTTACGCCTTTAATTTGGCTACCATCAATTGTTACTTCGCGTATGTCACCGCGATTAACTTCAGATACGAAGGTGGTGTAGTCTGTTTGTGCACTAACGGTTTCTTGTCCAGAAAAATTCTTGAACACCATCATTAGCACTACTGCAATGAATAACCACAATATGAGATTTTTTGCCATGTCGCTCAACGCTACTTACCTCTAGTCAATAAGCTTACTTTAAAATTGGATGCAGGTTGCATTCCATACCAAACCCGCAGTTAAGACTACTCTAATTTGCACTATTTAACCACTTGCAAGCCCATACTTCGACTTGCACATGGCAATTAAATTTGCCGACTTGAAATCTTGTGTAAATAACTTCAAGCTTTTGACCAACGCTCACCATGGAAAGGAATCTCTCTCCGTCCCCTCGGTCAACGTACGACATCATAAATGGATACGCAGTTCAATTGATTTTTGGTCAAAACCCTATACTACAAACTTTTCTCTGCCATAGTATTGCCCGTAGTCAACTATTGGAGCAACAATAAAGTTTTTCTTTTCTTTATTTAGCATTTCTCAAGGACAACAGTCGCAATAGCTATTAAGTAAAGGTAGAATACAAAAATTCAAGGTCGATTATGTTTTTAATCGATAAATAATTCATAACATAATAGTCTGGTACATGCATTTAACTACAAAGCAAAATCAATTCTTAAAAGGTTTGGCACATCCCCTCAAACCTGTCGTTCAACTTGGGCAACATGGGCTTACTGAAGGCGTAGTTGCAGAAATTGAGAACGCACTTAACCACCATGAACTCATCAAAGTAAAAGTACCGTCAGATGACCGCGAAGAAAAAGCACTCATAATGGATGCTATTGTTGGCGAAACTGGTGCACATAAAGTTCAGACGATTGGGCATGTATTAGTGCTATATAAGCCAAGTGAAGATAAAAAAATCATAATACCGCGCAAATAACGGCATCTTTTAAATAGGGCCGTTGTGCAAAAGAAAGGACCTATATGAATAACAGTATTTCTCCATCTAACACATCTTATACCGCAATAGTCACCGGGGCTTGTTCTGGTTTGGGTCATGCCACTATGGCAACTTTGATTCAAGCAAATTGGCATGTTGTCATGCTGGATATGAATGACACGCTTGCAAGTGAACGTATTGCTGAGTATGGCAGTGATAAGTGTTCTTTCTTAAAAGCAGATGTTACGAATGAGAACGAAATAGAAGCAGTCGTCCAACAGGCATTTTCACAGCATGATGATATTCGACTTTGCGTCAACTGCGCAGGGATTGCGCCAGCTAAGCGCATCCTAAATCGCGAAGGCGAAGCAATGCCATTAGGTGATTTTGCAAAAACTATAAATATAAATCTTATCGGCACCTTTAACGTCTCTAGAGTAGTCGCAAGCTACTTTGCTAAAAATTCTGTTAGCGGTGATGATTCAGAACGCGGCGTCATAATTAACACTGCCTCCGTAGCTGGATATGAAGGGCAAATTGGCCAAACTGCATATGCAGCCAGCAAAGGCGGAATTATTGGTTTATGTTTGCCAATGGCCAGAGATTTAGCGCCACTAGGTATACGAGTCAATACCATTGCACCGGGCGTAATGGGCACTCCTATGCTACTTGGGATGCCAGAAAAAGTGCAGGACGCTTTGGCGGCTAATGTTCAATTTCCTAAACGATTAGGTTTGCCTGAAGAATTTGCAAAATTGGTGCTACACATCTTTGACAATAAATATTTAAACGGTGAAACCATCCGTCTTGACGGTGGTTTAAGAATGCCGCCTAAATAAAAGCAAACTAACGCTCGAATTACTCGTCATGACCGCCGTTAACAGCCACAGATATTGCATATAAACGGTTAACGGCTCTTTCATGCACTGAATGTTTAGGAAAACGCCCTCTGGTATTTAACAAGCCAGCATCTTTACCGGTAATAACACTAAGGGCTTGGTCCACATTATCGACGCCATACACATGAAATACACCTTGCTCTACAGCATCGCATACTTCTTGATTTAACATCAGATTGATATGATTGGAGCGCGGAATAATAACACCTTGCTCACCATTCAAACCGCGATTTTTACACAACTCAAAATAGCCCTCTATTTTCTCGTTAATACCACCTACTGCCTGCACTTCACCTAACTGATTGATCGAGCCCGTTACTGCAATACTCTGTTTCATCGGAATATCAGTAAGTGCTGATATTAATGCTAGAAGCTCACCTAACGACGCGCTATCACCATCGATATAACCATAGGATTGCTCCAGAGCAATATTTGCAGATAATGTTAAGGGAAACTCTTGCGCATACTTGTTGCCTAAATAACCGGTTAAGAGTAATACACCCTTAGAGTGAATTGACTGACCCAGCTCCACTTCTCGCTCAATATCAACCACACCGCTACTTCCTGCATATACGGTTGCGGTTACGCGAGCGGGTGTCCCAAAAGCAGTATCCCCTACTTCTAATACAGTTAAGCCGTTTAATGTTCCTACCGCTTGTCCTTCGGTGCTGATCAGTACGTGGCCCTCTTGGATATCTTGCAAGAAGTTATCAGACACCCGCCCAGTCCGCATTTTCTTTGCACTTAGAGCTTCTGTAATGTCCTCAACTAATAACGCTTTACGGTGTGATTTTTCACAAAAATACTTTGCTTCGTGAATAAGTTCTAATATATCAGCGAACTTCGCACTCAGTTTGGTCTGGTGCTCGGCAATGCGAAGGCTATGTGCAACCAATTTTTCAATCGCGGCATCATCAATGCTTTCTAAGCCTAAAGATACCACTTCAGTTTTTAAACGCTGCACGAAATGGCTCAGATTGTGCTCATTGAGCTCAATATCATTTTCAAAATCTACCAGTACTCTGAAGAGTTCAGGGAACTCATGGTCATAATCTTGAAGGGTGTAATATAAGTCTCGTGAACCCAATAAAATAAGCTTGCAGTGTAACGGCATTGGCTCTGGCGTTTGCGTAATTGAGTTTACCATTCCAACTTCTTGTTGCGGCAACTCTAGCTTAATTCGCTCAAATTTGAGCGCCAGTTTAAGTGCTTCCCATACATGTGCCTGAGAAAGCAATTTGTCTGCATCGAGGACCAGATAACCACCATTGGCGCGATGCAGCGCTCCCGCAGTAATCATTCGATAGTTAGTATAAACAGAGCCTTGAACACTGGTATATTCAATTTTACCAAATAAGTTTTGATAGGTTGGATTGGCTTCGTAAATAAGTGGTGCTTTGGCACCTTGCTTGTTACTCACTAAAGTATTAGGTAAATACATTTCAATGAGCATACTTCGATTATCAAACTCGTCTTGCTTATCGTCCTTATGCTCTTCTGAAAGCGTCTCCACGATGGTATCCACCATGTGTGTTTTAAGCTGTTTCAAGTATTTTAAGATAGGAATGTTTTGACTGTATTTCTGCTCTAAGTCTTTTATGAGCGGGCGCACTCCTTGCTCTGCTAACTGGAGCTTAATTTGCTTTTGCTGATCTGCGGCCTCTCGCTGCCAACTCGGCAGTTCAAGCAACGCCTCTGTCAACGTAATTTCTAGCTCGTCAATCAGTTGATAGTAATGTTCACGAGTTTGCTCTGACTCACTCGAAAAGTCTGCGTCACTAACCGGCTGCCCTTCAACAATGGGGGCAAAACTAACACTATTACCCTCTTCAACTAACGCTATGCCCTTTTTAAAAGCGAATTTTTCAACAGCATCTATCGCTTTGTCATATTTTTGTTCAAAGTGACGTGTAATAGCGGCCTTACGTCTTTGGTATCCTGGGTTTTCATAACTGACTGGGAAAGTAGCCAGTACTTCATCTATTAAAGTCTCAATATCATTTACAAAAGCTTTACTCTCACCCGCCGGCAAAGTGAGTACACGAGGTTCCCGTTCATTGTCTAAATTGTTTAAATATAACCAATCTGACAAATGAGTGCTGTGCTTAGAATTTTGCGCAATATGGTCTCTGATCAGCGTAAAACGACCGGTCGCTTGCTCTCCCATTACGTACATATTGTAACCCGGAGATCCTATGCCTAGGCCAAATTCAACTGCAAGCTTCGCCCGCTCTTGACCTATTAATTCATGGGCCTTAGCCTCAAGTGTGGCATCATTGTTAAGATGATTAGGTAGTTGAACTTTAGCGGCTAAAGCACTTGCTGGGAGGCGCGTTTTATCGGCGACGACGTTTCCTGTCATAGTAGGTTCTTGTTTGTTCTTTTAAAAGTAACTGACATATGCAGAGTTTACCGCATAATCTGCATTCACACCGCATTAATTTGCAGGCAATCTTAAAGACAAAGAAAGGCTTGTGATAAGCGCTACTGGCAAGGTATTCTATACACATATTCTTTTAACAATAATGAGCATTGCATAATAGATGTCCAGTTCTGACGAAAACAACGTAAATCAGCACCAATACGACCCACAATCCATTGAATCAAAGGCGCAACAGCATTGGCTCGATAATAAAGTATTTGAGGCGACGCCTGACGAGAGCAAAGAAAAGTTTTATTGCATGTCAATGTTCCCATATCCAAGTGGTCGTCTGCACATGGGCCATGTGCGAAATTATACAATTGGTGACGTTGTAAGTCGATTCCATCGCATGCAGGGCAAAAATGTATTGCAACCCATGGGCTGGGATGCCTTTGGCTTACCCGCTGAAAACGCCGCTATAGCGAACAATACTGCGCCGGCAAACTGGACCTTGCAAAATATTGAGTATATGAAGTCCCAGCTTAATGCCCTTGGTTTTGGTTATGATTGGCGACGGGAATTAACCACCTGCAAAAGCGATTATTATCGCTGGGAGCAATGGTTTTTTACTCGATTATTTGAAAAGGGCTTGGTGTATAAGAAAAACGCAACCGTCAATTGGGATCCTATCGACCAAACCGTATTAGCAAATGAACAAGTTATTGACGGTCGTGGATGGCGCTCAGGTGCATTGGTCGAGCAAAAAGAAATTCCACAGTGGTTCATTAAGATAACCGATTATGCTGAGCAGTTGTTAACCGACTTAGATAAACTTCCTGATTGGCCGAGCCAAGTAAAAACTGCGCAACGCAATTGGATTGGGCGCTCAGAGGGTGTCGAAATTAATTTTGACCTAGAGCATCAAACCGCCGGCTATAAAGATATAGAAGTGTATACCACTCGTCCGGACACGCTCTACGGTGCAACATATTTAGCGGTCGCGGCGCAGCATCCTATTGCACTTTCTATAGGCGAAAAAAATGCCGACATCGCCGCCTTTATTGAGAAATGCAAAAACGTTAAGACCGCTGAAGCTGATCTAGCCACAATGGAAAAGCTAGGTGTAGCGACGGGTTTATACGCTATCCACCCGCTTACGGGGAAACGCTTACCCGTATGGATTGCCAACTTTGTATTAATGGGCTACGGCTCTGGTGCAGTAATGTCAGTGCCCGCTCACGACCAGCGTGACTGGGAGTTTGCTACTAAGTACGAGTTACCCATTGTGCAGGTAGTAGAGATTGCACAAGAACACAATGATGCCGATATTAGCAAAGGTGCTTATTTAGAAAAAAATACCATTATTAATTCCGGTGAATTTTCAAACCTGTCTTATGAAGATGCCTTCAACGGTATTGCCGCGCACCTTGAAAGCCTTAATAAGGGAAAAAAGACTGTTAATTATCGTTTGCGTGACTGGGGCGTCTCGCGTCAGCGTTATTGGGGAGCTCCTATCCCTATAGTAAATGATGAAGATGGCAACTCATACGCGGTAGCAGAAAGCGATTTGCCTGTTATTTTACCTACAGACGTAGTCATGGATGGGGTTACATCACCTATCAAAGCGGATCCTGAATGGGCTAAAACAGAGCATAATGGCAAAGCCATGCTGCGTGAAACAGATACTTTTGATACTTTCATGGAATCTTCGTGGTACTACGCCCGTTATGCCTCGGCGCCTCAAGATGCAATGCTAGACCCTGCTGAAGCCAATTACTGGCTGCCAGTAGACCAATATATTGGTGGTATTGAGCATGCAATATTACACCTTCTTTATGCTCGATTTTTCCACAAACTCTTGCGTGACGAAGATCTAGTCTCATCGGACGAACCATTTAAACGTTTATTATGCCAAGGCATGGTTTTATCTAATGCATTTTTCACAAAGGCTGAAAACGGCAAAGAAATTTGGCATAACCTAGACAGTGTTGACATTGAACGCGATGACAAAGGACGCATCATAGGTGGCAACCTCATCGATAGCGGTGAAAAAGTTGAATATGCCGGCATGATAAAAATGTCTAAATCAAAGAACAACGGTATTGATCCGCAAAATGTGATCGACGTGTATGGTGCAGACACCATTCGTTTATATACTATGTTTGCTGCTCCACCGGAACAAGACCTCGAGTGGATTGAGTCTGGTGTTGAGGGCGCTAACCGCTTTTTACGCAGATTATGGCGATTGTCTAATGAATTTGTTGAAAATCACCTAAGCCATGACACTCAAAATTTAACTATAAATGTCAGCGTATTATCTAAGGTACAAAAAGATTTGCGTAAAGAGATTCATAGTAAAATCGATTCCATTACCGACGACGTCGCGCGCCGACAGACGTTTAATACTGCCGTCGCAAAAATGATGGAGTTACTCAATGCTTTACAAAAGTATCAGCTTAATGACAACCAAGATATCGCGGTTTTTCATGAAGGCCTGCTTGCATTAATTAAAATGTTGAATCCCTTTACGCCGCATATATGCGAGGCCCTTTGGAGCTTGCTTAAGCAGCAAGATAATTTGCAAACTACCGACTGGCCCAATGTTGATAAATCAGCGCTTATTGAGGATGAAAAACTTATTATTGTGCAGGTAAATGGCAAAGTGAGAGCGAAGCTAACTGTAGCTGCTGATATCGATAAAAAAGCACTAGAAACACTCGCGCTTGAAGCTGAAAATGTGCAAGCGTTTACCGCTGACAAGACGGTTCGAAAGGTAATTGTCATCCCTGGAAAATTAGTTAATATAGTGGCGAACTAATGATGAAGTCGCATTTTGATAGTATCAAAACAACAGTAACGGCCGGCCATGGCTTTAGTTTATTTGCCATATCCCACATGAAGGTTGGCAAATTCCTTTCTGTTTTATTAATGTCGATAGTGTTGAGCAGTTGTGGCTTTCAGCTAAGAGGCTCACAAGCGTTACCAGAGACTCTAGACACGGTAATTATCAACTCTACCTTACAGTTTTCACCCATGGCTCGAGCGTTGGGAGAACGTTTACCGGTTTATCAGCTAAAAGGTATACCAGCACGCTCTGATGAAGCTAAACAGGCCGTTGTGCCAGCCACCGTGCTTATCAATTTATCACCCGAAAGTCTGGAACGCCGCTTACTTTCTGTTTTTTCTAGCGGTCAGGTTGCTGAATATGAATTGATTTACTCGGTGCGTTATCAAGTAATATTTCCCAATGCTCAGCCTATTTCTAACAACATGGCGGTATCTAGAGAATACCAAGATGACCCTCAACAAATCTTGGCAAAATCTCGGGAGCTGGAATTAGTCATGAATGAAATGCGACTGGAAACAGCAGACCGGATAATTCGTTTACTATCGAGTCAATATAAATTGGCTGTTGCTACTAATGAGAACAATTAATGCAGGTTCGGCCCAATCAGTTTGATTCACATCTAGCCAACAAAGCCTTACCTGCGATCATTCTATTGTTCGGCGACGAACCACAACAAAAATTAGATGTTCTCGATGCCATACGTGCGAAAGCGAAGCAAAGTGGATTTGAAGAACGTCAAAGTTTAACTGCGGATGGTGACTTTAGTTGGCATCAACTCATTGATGCCACGCAAACTATGTCGCTTTTTTCTGATAAACAATATATCGAACTTACCCTTCCAACAGGAAAGCCCGGTGCTCAAGGTGCTGCCATACTTACAGAGATAGCACAGAACACATCAGACGACGTATTGCTATTGATTCAAGGTCCAAAGATTGGCAAAGATGTACAAAATGCTAAGTGGTTTAAACAACTTCTCAATAATGCATGGTTTTGTCATTGTTATGAACTTCAGGGTAACCAACTGGGTCAATGGATTAAACAACGTGCTCAGACCTTAAACGTCCCGCTTAATAGCGACGGTTGTGCAGTTATTGCCGATATGAGCGAAGGGAATTTGCTCGCAGCCAATCAAGAAATTTTAAAACTTGCACTCATTTATCCGAATGAAACAGTTTTGGACCAACAAAAAGTATCTGCCGCAGTTATTGACCAATCAAGATATACGGTTTTTCAATTTACCGATGAAGTCTTAGCTGCAAATATGTCAAAAGCGATGAAGATGCTTTATCGCCTAGAAAGCGAAGGTATCGAGCCAAATATTGTTTTATGGTCCCTCATTAAAGAAGCTCAACTACTCGAGCAATGTTTGACTTACCACCAACGCTCAGAACAAATTCCTTACGCTAAACTACGGATTTGGCAAAACAAACAATCCTTATATAACAGTGCATTAATGCGACTTTCAGGGGCTCATATTGCGATTTTAATTGAACATTTGCAAAAAGCAGACAGCATGTTGAAATCAGAGTCAGTAGATAAACCCTTTGTACTTATTAGCCACCTAGCGCTACTCTTTTTACCTGCTCCAATTGAACAATATAGCTTAACTACTTATTAAGTCTGAGAATATTGACTGTCACTTATAAGACTCACTATCTTCATACCCTGTTTAAGCGCTATAATAGGTATAGCAGTGCGATTGATTCACTGAAAAACAAACTTATTCAAAAGGCATACGATTGAAAGAACATACAGTTACAGAATTTGTAGTAGAAAAATTTGACGATATGAAAGCTAGAGACATTGTGGTAATCGATGTGTCAGAAAAAAGTAGCGTTACCGATACTTTAGTGATTTGTTCCGGTAACTCGAAACGTCACGTTTCCTCAATAGCAAACAACCTCATAGTAGAAAGCAAAAAAGCCGGCCGCGCTCCTTTAAGTGTCGAGGGTAAAGACGTTGGTGAGTGGGTATTAGTCGATTTAGGTAGTGTTGTAGCCCATGTGATGCAAGACGAGACTCGTGATTTTTATCAGCTCGAAAAGCTTTGGCAGTAATTTAGTTAATTCATGCAGATTCAAGTTGTTGCGGTCGGGAACAAAATGCCTTCTTGGGTAGTCGAAGGTGTGAATGAATATGTGAAGCGCTTTCCGGCAGACTGCAGACTCAGCTTTACTGAAATCGCCCCCGGTAAACGAGGGAAAACTAGCAATGTGCAAAAAGTGGTATTTGATGAGGGACAGAAGTGTTTACAAGCAGTCCCTAAAGGCAATCAGATTATTGCATTGGAAGTATTAGGCAAAGCTTGGACAACCCCAGACTTAGCCAAGCAGTTAGATGCTTGGAAAATGGATGGACGAGATGTTAGCTTACTTATTGGCGGCCCAGAAGGCTTGTCTGATGAGTGTAAAACTGCGGCTCATAAATACTGGTCATTATCTC
>Ga0307933_1000898_pt1 | contig 26209 bp, 23 predicted proteins | sample OrgLakmetageno88_FD_201811 | JGI IMG/M metagenome (GOLD analysis project Ga0307933, IMG submission 201811) | Saline water microbial communities from Organic Lake, Antarctica - #88 | ecosystem: Environmental > Aquatic > Non-marine Saline and Alkaline > Saline | place: Antarctica: Organic Lake... | reverse complement strand
AAAAGAGCGGCACCAAGTAGCCGAAGCTGTAATCATCGCGATTCGCCCACCAATAGACTTGATCCCACACGGTGTAGAGCGCGAAGCCGATGATCAGGCAGGCGGCCGCAAGTTGCTCGGGGAGGAGGTTTTTGAGGGTATGGTTTTCGGTAGTCACGGGGCAGAGGTTAAAATTAATAGTGGTATCTTAGCTGGGCGATGTGGATTTCGTCGTCGACAATTCGATAGATGAGCCGGTGCTCTTCGCTAATGCGTCGAGACCAAAACCCAGAAAGGGCGTGTTTGAGTGGCTCAGGCTTACCGAGTCCCTTATATTGATTTCGGTCAATATCTTTGATGAGTACGTTCACTTTTTTGAGCATCCGCTTATCGTTTTTTTGCCAGTAAAGGTAATCATCCCAAGCGCGATCAGAAAGCATTTTCTTCATTCAGCCAATTCTCTTTCAGTGCCTCCGCCCTCATCAAGTTGCTGGATCGACTCGAATAGCCTGCGCGCATTTTTAGGACTACGGAGTAAATATGTGGTTTCTGCCATGGATTCGTAATCATCGAGCGACATCATCACCACTCCATCCGTACCTTTTTTGGTAATGATTACAGGATCGTGATTTTCGCAGACAGAAGTGATGGTGTGCGCCAAGTTCTCCCTCGCGTGTGAATAGGTGATCGAATTCATGTTGTCCACAATGTTGGACAAGTCGACTTCGTCAACCTTTTCTGCCCCCAACAAAACAGCGCCGCAAAGGGCGTTTTCGAGCCTCGAATTAACCATCGACGCGAGCTTGCGGAGCCTCTACTTTGCGACGCTCTATTTATGGACCCATCCTTACCTACACAGAAATCTTCACAGCTCCCTCCCTCAATGGAGCGGCTCCACGCCTATTGGCGTATGCCCTACATCCTAGCGCCCAAAAATTCAGATGAGGACGGCAACCCATTTACCCGCATCACCGAGACGGGCGACGACGCCAAGGAATACATCCTCCAGCGCGGCACCCACAACTACATCGTGATGAACCGCTACCCATACAATGCGGGGCATCTACTCGTGCTACCTTTCCGCGAAGTGCCTCGGCTCGAAGACTTGCAGACTGAAGAGCGCCACGAACTGATGGATCTGATCGTGGAAGCGCAAAACATCCTCTCCCGCGCCCTGCGCCCCGATGGTTTCAATACCGGTTTTAACTTCGGCGAAGCGGCCGGAGCGGGCATCCCTTGCCATTTACATTGCCACGTCGTGCCACGCTGGAACGGCGATACCAACTTCATGCCGGTCATCGCCAATACCCGTGTGCTTCCCGATTCCATGGATGCCATGTGGCAGCGCCTCCACGAGTGCGTCGAAGCTCAATAAATACCAAATGCCGTCCGAGACAATTCACTTTTCTAGCGCCCGGCAGCTTAGCCTACTTTATGTAGATGACGGTCGCAACCTTGAAGAAGCCGAGCAAAGCCTAGGCGTGAGCCTCACCAGTCGCGACGACTGGGTCACCATTGAGGGCGCACCTGAGGGCATCGCCGCCGTCAAGGCACTCTTCGAGCTGCTCGAAGCCGCGCGTGCGCAGGGCTTGCGCATCCGCAGCTCCGACTTCCTCTACACGCTGCGCTGCATCGCCGACGGCAAGGCCGAAGAGTTGCGCGAAATCTACCGCAACCCGCTGGTGATTAAACTCAAGCGCCAGAGCGTCGTGCCCAAAACGCTCAACCAGAAGCGCTACCTGCAAGCTATCGACGCCCACGCGATCACTTTCGGCGTCGGCCCCGCCGGCACGGGCAAGACCTATCTCGCCATGGCGATGGCACTGCGCGAGCTACTCGAAGGCCGCGTCGAGCGCATTATTCTGACCCGCCCCGCCGTGGAAGCGGGCGAGGCACTCGGCTTCCTACCCGGCGAGCTTCAGGAAAAAATCCTCCCCTACCTCACCCCGCTCTACGACGCCATGAACGACATGCTCGGCAAAGAGCAAACCATGCAGCTCGTCGAGCGCGGGATCGTCGAGATTGCCCCACTAGCCTACATGCGCGGGCGCACCCTAGCCAATGCCTTCGTCGTGTTGGACGAAGCGCAAAACACCACTCACGAGCAGATGATGATGTTTCTCACCCGCCTCGGCGACGGCAGCCGCATGGTCATCACCGGCGACATTACCCAAATCGATTTACCCCGTAGCAAGCTATCCGGCCTCAAGGAAGCCTGCCGCATTCTCAAAGGCATTGAACGTATCCACCTTTTTTACTTCGATGGGCAAGACGTGGTACGGCACCCGCTCGTGCAAGATATCATCAACGCCTACGCCCACAGCGGCGAATAAAAATTCCAACCCATATCAGCTATGGCTCTCACTATTAAAAAGAAAACCACGCGTAAGTCCAAAGAGCGCTCCAGCGGCTCGCCGCGTAAGGATGCCGGTCGCGGCAAAGAGTCGGCGACATCCGTCTTTTTCGAGACCAGCAAACTCATCGAGATCAGCCTCTTCGTGCTCTTTTCGGCACTGGTGATCATCATTTGCTACCTCGGGCAAAAGCCCAAAGGCCCGCGCGTCATCGCCAATCAAGCGGCGCAGACGCGCGTCGTTTCCGAGTTCCATTTTCAATACCAAAGCGAGGTGCTGACCGAGACCAAGGCCGCCGCCGTGCGCGCGCAAGTGCCCCCCGTCTTTCAGCGCACCTTCGCACCGTATGAAAACTTCCGCGATTTCATCAATAATTTAAACTCCAGCATCGCTAAGAACCAGATCGACTTCGAAGACGAAGGCAGCGAAGTCCTGCAAGCAGAGCTGCTCAAAACCGCCACCACCCTCGTCGAATCCAGTAAGCTAGCGATCGACCCCGAGGCCATCGCCGCGCTCACCGCCCAGACCACCCCCAAGGAGCGCTCGGTCATTCTCAACGATGCCCTCTCAGTGCTCGAAAACATCTACCAAGACGGCATCTACATCGCCAACGGCTCAGAGACAACCGCCCCACACGTCACCGTCATACAGCTCGTCGACGAAGACGGGCGCTACAACCTGCCCGACGCCCGTTCCTTCAACGATGCACTGGTGGCACTACGCGTGCGCATCAACGCTCTCTCGCGCGACGCCGCCACCGCCCGCGCCCTGTTCGACATCTTCCGCGAAGGCCTACAGCCCAACCTACTCTACAGCGCCAACGGCACCAACCGCGCCATCGCCCGCGCCATCGACCAGCTCGAACCCACTGTCGTCGAGTACAAAGAGGGCGATACCCTGATCGAGCCAGGCGCCATGATCACGCCCGAGGACATCGAGCGCCTTGCCGCCTACCGAAAAGTTGAGCTAGAGCGCCGGGGTAATTCGCTCATCTTCAATCAACTCTTTATTGAGCGCCTCATCCTTACCTCGATTCTACTCATCGCAGTCTATATTTACCTCAAACAAGGCCTGCGCGAGCTACACAAGCGCAACCGCGCCATCGCTATTACTGCCGTTAGTATATTGCTCAACTTGCTGATTATCCGCATCCTTATGGAGATCGGCGAAAGCGCCCTGATCAATAGTCGACCCTCGCTCAGCATGTTGCCCTACGTGGCGCCTTACGCGCTCGCGCCCATCATCGTCGCCGTGCTCGTCGGCGGCTCGCCCGCCGTGCTCAGCGCCTTGATCATCGCCGTCGTGTTCGGCATTATTCAGAATAACTCCGTCGAGTTTATCCTCATCGCCTTCCTCTCCGGCGTCGTCGGTGCCTACGTATCCACCAACATCCGCAAGCGCTCCAAACTCGTGCGCTCCGGCCTACTCGCCGGTGCCACCGCCGCCATCGCCGGAGCCGCCGTCGGTTTTCTAAACGGGTTTTCCTTCGGCATCGTCGGCCAGCAAACGATGGTCGCGCTCATCGTCGGTGTACTCACCGGCATACTTGCCGTTGGTTTGTTGCCCATTTTTGAGCAATTATTTAAGATCACCACCGAGATCACTCTGCTGGAGTTGACTGATTTCAACCACCCCCTCCTGCGCCGTATGCAGATGGAAGCCCCGGGCACCTATCACCACAGCCTGATGGTGGCCAACCTCTCCGAAAACGCCGCCGCCGCCATCGGCGCCAGCCCCCTGCTCTGCCGCGTCTGTTGCCTCTTTCACGATATCGGCAAGCTCGTGAAGCCCGAGTACTTTACCGAAAATCAGCGCGACGGCATCAATCCGCACGACGAGAAAAACCCCTCCATGAGCGCCCTCGTCATCAAAGCGCACGTCAAAGAAGGCGTCGAAATGGCGCGCAAAAACAAGCTGCCGCGCGTGATCATCGACGTCATCCGCCAGCACCACGGCACCACCCTGATCCAATACTTCTACCACCAAGCACAGGAACGCCAAAAACAAGACGGCACCCGCCCCCCCTTCCCCGAAAACGGCAACGGTAACGGCAACGGCAACGGTAATACTAAGAAAAAAGCCAAAGAAGAGCTCAAGGTCGACGAGAGCACCTACCGCTACGACGGCCCCAAGCCCGAATTCAAAGAGAGTGCCATCATTTTTTTTGCCGACAGCGTCGAGGCCGCCAGCCGCAGCCTCAAAAAAGTCACCCAGCCCAACGTCGAAGAGCTGATCGACCGCATCTTCAAGAGCCGCATCGAAGATGGCCAACTCGATAAGTGCCCACTCACCTTCTACGAGCTCGATCTCATCCGCAAGAGCTTCATCTACACCGTGCTCAACATGTTGCACGCCCGAATCGAATATCCCAAGAGCGATGCCGAGAAAGCTCAAGACCTAGAAAAAGCCAAAGAGACCATAGCCAATGCCAACGCTCAGCCTGGAAATCAACAACCAGTATAAGCGCCTCGCCGCCCCCGAGGCCGCCATCCGCCGACTCTTCCAGCGGCTGCATGCTAGCGGGAAGTTTCCCATCACCGAGGGCGAGCTCTCCGTCGCCTTCGTCGACGATGCCACCATTGCCCAAGTCCACGCCGACTTCATGGGCGACGCCACACCCACCGACGTTATCACCTTCCCCGCCAATGCAGAAATGGAATCCGCCGGCGAGATCATCGTCTCCGTCGACCACGCCCTCAGCCGCAGCGCCGAGCTAGACGAGCCCTTCAGCCGCGAGCTAAGCCTCTACCTGATCCACGGCTGGCTGCACCTAGCCGGCTACGACGACCGCAACGCAGCCGACCGCAACGCAATGCGCCAAGCCGAGCAGGCCGCGCTCACACTCCTAGATACGATCCAACCCGTCCTCGAATTTAAATTGAAGATGGGGTAATGGCCGCTATCGAGACCGGCCCACTTACTATGAAATTGGCATTGCCGTAAGTGAAGCTACGTTTATCGCATTTAGTTGACGCCACGCGTCAGCCCTCGCAATTTTCCCCCCGTGCCCGAAATAACAGAACCCAAAGTCCCTGTCACCCCCACCGAACAGTGGGTAGATCTTTACGGCGATTATTTGTATGGCTTCGCCATGTCACGCTTGAGAAATCCAGATGCCGCAGCCGACTGCGTGCAAGACACCTTCCTCGCCGGCATCAAAGCACTTGAGCGCTTCGACGGCAGCCGCGATATTAAGTTTTGGCTGCGCGGCATCATGCGCAATAAAATCGTCGATCAGATCCGTAAATCGATCAAGGAAAATAAGGTCGATATCGAGGCCGAAGACGAGGCACTGCTCGAAAGCTTTTGGTTCAAATACAGCGGTATCGCCACCACCAACCCCGATCCTTGGCAGTTCAACCCCCGCAAGTCTTACGACAACGGCGAGTTCTGGATTGTATTCGAAAAATGCATCGCCCAAGTCAAAGATCCTGCCCGCCAAGCCTTCGTGCTACGCGTGCTCGAAGATCAAACAACTGAAGAAGTTTGTAAGGCAATGGACATAACTCCGAATTACTTGTGGGTCTTATTACACCGGGCGCGCGAACAACTTAAAATTTCGCTTGAAGCCAATTGGACCGGAAAAGACGTCAAATAGCTCAACCTAAAATGTTTACCTGCAAACAAGTTTCCACCGCACTGTCCAAAGAAGACTATCAAAAGCTGCCTCCTACGCGGCGCTTCTTTTTGCGTTTGCATGTTAAGCTCTGTGTCTTTTGTGGTAAATTTAACCGTCAAGTCATGGAGTCGCAGGACATGTGCCGCTGCTACAAGCAGCACGAGGATGAAAACAACGAACACCGCCCGAAACTAGATCCCAGCAAAAAAGACCAGCTAAAAGATCTGCTGACTTCGCAATCGAAATAAGGGTGCCACTAATAACCACGTAGCAGTGAGTGCCGACCACGTAGCAGTGCGTGCCGACCACGTAGCAGTGCGTGCCGACCACGTAGCAGTGCGTGCCGACATCTTATAAAATAGCATTCGAACTGAGCGCAATGTTTGGTTTTGAGTGCTCTTATTTTCGGTATCTGTGGTCATACCAGAAACCAAGGAGCTGCTTCAGGTCACGCATCAAGACCGAGAAATCATGCATACAAGCGAAAGTCCTTCAATTTGGCCTGCGCTCGCAAAAGTAGAGTGGACACTCTCCGACACTCTCTTAAACCTTGAAAGCATGGAGAAAACCGACCCACTAATTTCTGTTCAAATTTCTGTGTATGCGCTTGATGGTAAGGTGCGCGAAGCGGTGCATTGCTACTTGGATGCGTTGGATGCTACCGGCGTCGACCGCGACACGGGGACGATGTCCACCGTGGTGTGGGGCGAAGCTGCCATCGTGTGGCCGGCGCTACAAGCCGCCTATCAGGCCGTGGCCGCGCAGCACAAAGTCATCGTCAACACCGCGATGTGCAACGCCGCGCCCCTACCAGCCCGTGCTTCGGGACGACGCTAAATAACCTTCAAACCTTCCCACTTTCAAACCTCCCCACCTCCCCCAGATGATTTTACGAGTCACTCAATACGGCGAGCCTATCTTGCGCAAAGTCGGCAAGCCGATCACCAAATTCGATGCGGCCTTGGCCGAGCTGGCCGACGATATGGTCGATACGATGTATGACGAAGAAGGCATCGGCCTCGCGGCGCAGCAAGTCGACCGCGCCTTGCAAATATGCGTCGTCGATGTGCGCCCGCCCGAAGATGCGGAAATCACTTTCAACTACAGCTTCGACGGCAAGCAACCGCCGCTCGATCTGTTCATGCCGATGGCGATCATTAACCCAAAAGTAACGATCATCGATGCCAGCGAAGACGCTTACGAGGAAGGCTGCCTCTCCTTCCCCGGGGTCAATGGCAACGTGGATCGCCCCGTGGGTGTGCGCTGCGAGTTTCAAGATACCGAAGGCAACCCGCACGTGATCGAAGCCGACGGCCTACTCGGGCGCTGCATACTTCACGAGGTGGATCATCTCAACGGTCAGTTATTCATCGACCGGATGGACAAGCGCGACCTCAAAAAAAACGAAGCCAAAATTAAAAAGTTAAAGCGCGAGAGCCGCGACTTTTTGAAAGGTCGGTAGAAGCGACACTCTTGTCGCTGCTACGACCTAATCATTCAGCAATACGCAAATTGCGTTTGGCACGGAGATGACGCTATTTCTGGGATAGGTGAGCTCGCCGGTGACTTGGTCGATCTCGAAGAGCGTCACTGTATTGGAATGCGCACCGGCGGCGAGTAGCCAGCGGCCACTGGCGTCCAAATTGATATTTCTTGGCCACGCACCGCGGATCGGCTCGATATCAGTCACGTAAAGGCGGCCGGTTGCGGGGTCGATTTGAAAGGCAGTCACGCTATCGTGTCCACGATTGGCTGAGTAAACGAACTGGCCGTTGGGATGCACTAGAATCTCGGAAGCGGAATTAAAACTCTCTTTCGCCTTCATCGCTTCGCTGAGTGTGGGCGTGGTTGAGCGCAGTTCGGCGGCACCCGTTTCCGCATCGTAGCCAAAGGTGGATACCGAAAGGCTCAGCTCGTTGAGCAGGAAGATATATTTCCCATCGACGGAAAACCTCATGTGGCGCGGACCACCACCGGGAATGCCATCGATCTGCCCGACTTGCTTGATCAAGGCTTGGTCGGACTCTACTTGATAGACCACGATTTGATCGAGCCCGAGATCGGGCACGAAAGCAAAGCGCCCGTCGGGCGAGAAGCCAACCCAGTGCGGATGCGGCTTGTTTTGCCGATTCTCAAAAACGCCCGAGCCACCTTTGTGCTGGATCGTTTGCGAGCATTCTTGCAGGCTGCCGTCGGCATTAAGTTTAAAGAGCGCAATCGACCCCGCTCCATATTGCGCAGTCAACAGGAAATTACCCGAGGGATGGACGCTGATATGCGCCGCGCCGCCATCGGGAATGTCTTGCGAGTTGCGCAAAGTAAGCGAGCCGTCCGCGGCAATTCCGTAAGCGACCACCACCCCCTGCCTGCCCTCGCGTGCAATGGCGTAGAGCATTGTGCGATCCGGATGGAAGGTCAGGAAGCCAGGCGCATTCAGCTTCGCAGCAAGCGTGGCCTGGGAGAGCTTGCCCTTTTCGGTATCGAGCGTGGCGTGGTAAATGCCCTTGCCCAGACCGCCCCCGGTGCCGAAGTAAACGTCGACCTGCTTAGCGTACATAAATGAAGCTACGAGGCAAAGCATTAGGGGCGTCATTAATTTCATTCTAATGAGATTAAGACCGTAGCCGAAACTGTAAAGTCGCCATGTGGGCGCCCTCCTTTAAATAAGCCCAACGCGTCACTTACGCTTGGCAATCCCATGAACATTTGCACAGTCTTCTATCTATGACACCAGAAGACGCTTTGCTCAAACATTTCGGGATGCCCTCCTTTCGGCAGCCTCAGCGGGCGATCATTGATGCAGTGCTCGCTAAAAAGGACACTTTAGTCGTGATGCCAACTGGCGGGGGCAAGAGCCTTTGCTTCCAGCTACCAGCGCTGCTGCTGCCGGGCGTCACGCTGGTGGTCTCGCCGCTGATCGCGCTGATGAAGGATCAAGTCGATGCGCTGCAAGCGCGCGGCCTGCCTGCCGGGCTGCTCAATAGCTCGCAGTCGCTGGAAGAGCAACGCGCCACGCTCGACGCCATCCGCGCACGCACACTGAAGCTTGTTTATATTGCGCCTGAGCGCTTCCGCTCGCAGAGTTTTCTCAATGCGCTGCCGGCGGATGCCATCAGCCTCTTCGCCATCGACGAAGCGCACTGCCTCTCGCAGTGGGGGCACGACTTCCGCCCCGACTACATGCGCCTCGGCGAAGCGCGCAAGACCCTCGGCTCGCCGCCCTGCATCGCGCTCACCGCCACCGCCACGCCCGATGTGCAGGCCGACATTATGAAAGTGCTAGAGATGCGCGATCAAGCGGAGTTCGTGGCTGGCTTTGCACGCGAGAATCTCAGTTTCAAAGTGCGCAAGATCGGCTCCAAAGCCGACAAGCAGGAAGCCCTGCTGCGCCTGATCAAGCAGCACAAAACAGGCATCGTCTATTGCGCCACCCGTAAATCAGTCGATGCGGTGGCCGCCACCATCGAGCCACTGGCCGGCTCGGTGATACGTTACCACGGCGGGCTTTCCGATAAGGAGCGTAGCGAGGCGCAAGAGATATTCATGCAGCGCAAGTCCGATGTGGTGGTCGCCACCAACGCCTTCGGCATGGGCATCGACCGTTCCGACATCCGCTTCGTCTGCCACTACGAAATGCCAGGTAGCGTCGAGGCCTACTATCAAGAAGGCGGGCGCGCGGGGCGCGATGGTGCACCCTCGGTTTGCGAAATGCTCTTTTCCTACGCCGATAAGCGGGTGCAGGACTTTTTTATCGAAGGTGCAAATCCTGGCAAGGAGCTGATCGCTCAAGTCTTCGACCTACTCTGCGGCGAAAGCGATGCCAACCACGAAGTGCGCCTGCCGGTCGATGACCTGTGCGAACGCCTCAACGGGACAGGGCGCAAGGTCAACCCGATGGCAGTCAGCACCGCCATCTCAGTGCTGTCGCGCCACAAATGGATCGAGCGCTTCGACGTGCCGGGGCGGCGAATCAAGGGCACCCGCGTCCTAAAGCTCGGCCAGAGCGGGCGCGACCTGCCGCTCGACGGGCAAGCCCTAGCCATCAAAGCACAGCGCGACGAGGCGCGGCTCAAGGCAGTGATCGATTTTGCCTACGCCTCCAGCTGCCGTCAGCAGTGGATACTCAACTATTTCGGCGAAAGAGACAGCGCCCCCTGCGGCCATTGCGATGGCTGTAAAGGCCGCAAGCAAATCGCTAACCGGGAAGTGCAGGCCGATGAGTGGACACTGGTCAAAATGGCGCTCAGCGGCGTCGCCCGCATGAGTACCCGCCGCGCAGCCGACGAGTGGCTGCCACGCTTCGGCAAGCGCAAAATCATCCAATGCCTGCTCGGCAGCCAAGCGGCCCCCATCCTCGATGCCGGGCTGGATGCACTCTCTACCTACGGCATTCTCAAGCGAGAAGGCAGCGCATATGTCGACGCCCTCTTTGAGAGCTTTGAGCAAGCCGGCCTGGTGCAAGTAGAGACCGAAGATGGCTTTCCGCTGCTGAAATTAACCGCGCTCGGCTCGCGTGTGATGCGCGGCACAGCGACGCCGACGCTCGCGCTCCCCGACCGCACCGCAGGCGGTGCGGGTAGCGAAAACAAGACCACCGCCGCCAAGAAGCTGAAAAAAGGCCAAGCCCCCGCAGGCATCTTAGACAACGATCTTTATCAAAAGCTGGCCGCCAAGCGCAGTGAACTAGCCGCCGCCAGCGGCAAGCCCGCCTACACCGTCTTCCCAAACTTCGTGCTCGTCGAACTGGCCAACCTCAGACCTCGCAATGAGCGCGAAGCCATCAAAATTAAAGGCATCGGCCCGGCCAAGCTGAAGACCGTGCTGCCGCCCTTTCTGGAAGTGATCGCGGGGCATGACGCAAATTAAACGTTTAACGTTCAACGCTTAACGTTTAACGTTCAACGTCCAACGTCCAACGTTCAACTTAAAAGGACTGAATAGAACGCAAATTGAGCGTTCAGCGTTGGAAGTTGAGTGTTGAGCGTTCCTCCCCTCCCTGGCTTCCTCCGTCAATTGATCGCAAAGCATGCTAAAGTCCTCGCCGGCATCGGGAGGCCAGCAAAGCGACAAGAGTGTCGCTTCTACACCAAAGCCCAGCAAAGCGACGAGAGTGTCGCTTCTACACCAAAGCCCAGCAAAGCGACAAGAGTGTCGCTTCTACACCAAAAAAACTTGAAAATTAGTGCTTGCACAGTGCTGCCTTCCCCCTACTTTCAGTCGCTTCTATGAGCACTGACAACAAAGCACTTAACCGCTCCCGCAACCCGATGGACTACACGTTCCACGATGTGGAGCTACTTTCCCGTTTCATCACCGAGACAGGCAAAATTCTTCCACGTAAAGACACAGGACTTTCTGCAAAGCATCAGCGTCGCATCACGAACCGCATTAAGCAGGCTCGCAACATGCTGACCATGCAGTAAAAAAAGCTCCGCGCTCCAACAGGACTTTCCAATCCTTCTCCGTAATTGGAGAGGGATTTTTTGTAGTCTACTATGCCACCCACCTGCAAAATCCTCCAGCCCACCGCCGAGCACCTCGATCTCTGCGCCGATCGGCTGCGTGAAGGTGCCGTGGTGGGCGTGCCGACCGAGACAGTCTATGGACTGGCGGGCAACGCGCTCGACGAAGCCAGCGTGCGCAAAATCTTTGAAGTCAAAGGGCGTCCCTTGATCGACCCGCTGATCGTCCACTTCAGCTCGATCGCGCAGGCGCAGGCGCACGTCGTTTTCAACGGCTACGCCCGCAAGCTGGCGGCACGCTTCTGGCCAGGCGCGCTCACGCTGGTGCTGCCAAAAAAACTAAGCATCCCCGATCTCGTCACCGCCGGCTTGCCCAGCGTGGCGGTGCGCGTGCCAGGGCACCCGATCTTTCGCAGCCTACTGGAGCGGCTCGACTTCCCGCTGGCCGCGCCGAGTGCAAATCCCTTCGGCTACGTCAGCCCCACGCTGGCCACGCACGTGCAGGCTACTCTCGGCGAGCGTATCTTCGCCGTGCTCGATGGCGGCGCTTGCGAGCACGGCGTGGAATCGACCATCGTCGATCTGCGCGATCCTGATGCACCAAAGATTTTACGCCCCGGCCCCATCAGTGCCGATGCGCTTGGTATCCAAATTTCAGATACGCCTGAGAAAGCTTCAGATCAAGCCGCGCAAGCCGCCCCAGGCATGTTGACCCAGCACTACAGCCCGCATACGCCGATCGCGCTATTCACACATGGCGCACAGCCTGATGGCGTGCGAGCGTCCGAAGCGATTGTCTATAATACCAAGCCAGCCAGCAGCGAACAATCGGCTGATGTATTTTGGCTCTCTGAAAACGGTGACCTTGCAGAGATTGCGCATAATTTATTCATGCTCATTCAGAAGCTGGACAGCATAGGTTATACCAAGCTCTATGTCGAAAGCGCCCACAGCGAAGGCATTGGCATTGCTGTTAACGACCGCCTAAACCGCGCAGCCGCAAAGCGCTGACTTTTTTGTAGCCGAAGTCGTAAGACTTTGGACGCCGTGGCTGTCCCGTGCTACCCGTCCAAAAGCTCACGCTTTCGGCTACAAAGCTTAGCCCTTCCAAAAGCTCACGCTTTCGCCTACAAAGTTCGACACAAAAAAAGCCCCGCAGTCTCCTGCGGGGCTTCTGTAGAATGGTTCGATCTAGCGAGCGCGTGTCGTTTACTTGGTCGCTTCGTCGAGCAGGTCGCCGAGGCTGGTGAGGTCTTCACCAGTGGTGACGCTATCGAAGGCTTGGCGTTCCTTAGCGAGGTCAGCCTCGCTGTAGTTGGCGGCCTTGACGGAGAGGCCGATGCGGCGCTCGTCTTTGTCGATCTTGATCACGCGGGCTTCCACTTCGTCGCCTTCGTTGAGCACGTCCTTGATCTTCTCGATGCGCTCTTCGCTGACTTGCGAGATGTGCACGAGACCGTCGATGTCGTTGTCGAGTTCGACGAACGCACCGTAGCTGGTGATCTTAGATACCTTGCCCTTGACCATGTCGCCGATCTTGAAGTGTGTTTCAATTTCGTCCCATGGGTCGGAGGAGAGCTGCTTCATGCCGAGCGAGATACGCTGGCTGTCGGCATCCACGTCGAGAACGGTTGCATCGACTTCGTCGCCCTTCTTGACCACCTCGGATGGGTGGTTGACCTTGCGAGTCCAGGACATGTCGGAAACGTGCACCATGCCGTCGATCCCTTCTTCGAGTTCGACGAAGGCTCCGTAGGTGGTGAGGTTACGCACCTTACCGCGGACGCGAGCGCCCACTGGGTAGTTGTGGCGAGCCATTTCCCATGGGTTGGTTTCGAGTTGGCGAGTGCCGAGCGAGATCTTCTGCTCTTCCTTCTGGATGCCGAGGATGACTGCTTCGACCTCTTCACCGATGCGCAGCACTTCGCTGGGCTTGGAGATGCGCTTTGTCCAAGAAAGCTCGGTAACGTGTACTAGACCTTCGACGCCTTCTTGGATTTCGATGAAGGCACCGTAAGGCACAAGGTTGACGACCTTGCCCTTGACTGTGGAGCCAATCGGGAAGCGTTCCTCAATCTTATCCCAAGGGTTGTCGGCGAGTTGCTTGAGGCCGAGGGAGACGCGTTCGCGCTCGCGGTCGATCTCGATGATCATCACTTCGATCTCTTCGCCCTGTTTCACCATCTCGGATGGGTGGTTGATCCGGCCCCATGACATATCGGTGATGTGGAGGAGACCATCGAGGCCGTCGAGGTCGACGAAGGCACCGTAATCGGTGATGTTCTTGACTTGGCCACGGCGTGTATCGCCTGGCTTGACGTCTTCGAGCAATTCGCGGCGTTTCTCCATGCGCTGCTCTTCAATGAGCTCGCGGCGGGAAACGACGATGTTCTTGCGGTCGAGGTCGATTTTGATGACTTTAAAGTCGTAAGTCTGGCCAACGTATTGATCCAGATTCTTGGGAGGCTGCACATCGATTTGCGAGGCAGGCATGAAGGAGTCGACCCCGATACTGACGATCAGGCCGCCCTTAACTTTGGAGCGCACGCGCCCAGGGATGATCGAACCTTCTTCACAGTTTTCGACGATCTTTTCCCAGTTCTTCTTCTGCTCCGCTTTATCGTAAGAGATAACTGGGTTACCTTCTTTATCTTCAAGCTTCTCGAGATAAACTTCGATTTCGCCGCCAACTTGTAGCTCGCTCATGTCGACGAACTCAGATGCGTGGACGACGCCCTCAGATTTGCCACCAATGTCAACGACGACTTCGGTGGGGCGGATTTCGATGATCGTTCCCTTGAGGATGGAACCTTCTTCGAGGTTGTCTATGTTGCTGCTAGCAAGCAGCTCTTCCATGAGATTACTCATATGATTATGTATGCACTGCGCACCGGAGCGGCAGTATGGTTTGTGGTTATGATTGTGGGGTGATTCCTTCCGCAAAAACGGCACCGACGCTCCCAACCGTCGCAAAGGAACGTGGGAAAGTAGAGTTTAGCTATGTCCGTGCAAGGAAAAAATCTCTGGCAAAGAAACTTGCAAAGCGGGCGCAAGGACGCTTTTTTCCAAGTTCATTGTCGAAAAACACTTATGGCTGGGTGGCGGAATTGGCAGACGCTGGGGACTTAAAATCCCTTGCCAGTAATGGCGTGCGGGTTCGAGCCCCGCCCTAGCTACGTGTTTTTGGTCTCATATCTTTATTATAACCCTGTTGCACCCTTGTTATACCCTCGCGCGAATATACGCTTTAATCGCCTCGGGAGTTGGCTCGACACTGTATTTGACGATCTTACGCGACTTGAGGGCTTCGAGTGACGGATGCGTCGAGTCCTCCCCAATGGCGGCTTGAATGGTATCGGGAAACTTTGCCGGGTGCGCCGTCGCCAGCACCATCTCCTTACCATCGAAGCCACCCCCAAATCCGCAAGCAGTGTGCGGATCGACGATGTATCCATATTTTGAATACATTTCTTTAATGATCTGTGCGATCTGCGCATCGTCAGTGCGGGAGCTGCTAAAGGTATCGCTCGCTAATTTCTCGAAGACGTATTGCCCCGTCTTTTTGAAGGTGCTAATGATCTCGCGCACCTTGGCGGGGTCGCCGCCTTCGGCGTAGTAGATAAAGCGCTCGAAATTGGACGCGACTTGGATATCCATCGACGGTGCCACGCTGGGCGCGACGGCGTCGAGCTGATAGGTGCCGGTCTGAAAAAGGCGGTGCAGGATGTCGTTCTGGTTGGTCGCTACGCGGAAGCCCTTGATCGGCACTCCCATGCGCTGCACCAGCCAGCCAGCCAGCACATTGCCGAAGTTACCCGTCGGCACGACGAAGGTAATGTCGTCGCGCACATCTTCCGGCAGGCGGAAGTAAGCAGAAAGATAATAAACGCACTGCGCAAGGATGCGCGCGAGGTTGATCGAATTCACAGCCGAGAGCCCCACTTCTTCGGCAAACGCCCGGTCTTCGAAGACCGTCTTCATCGCAGTCTGCGCATCGTCGAAGCTGCCCTGGATCGCGAGGGGGAAGACGCTGTCCGCGCCAGTGCAAGTCATCTGTCGCTCTTGCAGCGGCGAGATGCGGCCATCGGGATACAGGATGAAGGTGGTCACGCCCTCCTTACCCAGCAGCCCGTGGATGGCGGCCGCGCCAGTATCGCCCGATGTGGCGCCGAGCACGGAGATGCGGTTGCCGGTGCGAGCGATCTGCGCCTCATACATATTACCCAGCAATTGCAGGGCGAAATCTTTAAAGGCCAGCGTTGGGCCATGAAAAAGCTCCAGCACGTAGAGGTCGTCGTCCAGCTTAACGATGGGCGCGATGTCCGCGTGGTCGAACTTAGTGTAGCTGCGAGCGACCACCTGCTTGAGCTCGGCGGGGTCGATATCGGTGGCGAAGACGGCAAAAAAGGCTTCGCAGAGATCGGCGTAGCTGAGCTGCGCCCAGTCAGCGAGGTGTGGCTTGAGGTCGGGCAACTGCTCAGGCAGATACAGCCCGCCATCGGGCGCGAGGCCTTGCGCCACCGCTGTGGAGAAAGAGACGGGCGGCACTTGGCCACGGGTGCTGATGTATTGCATAGCATCCAGTTTGTCTTCACAGCAAGAGAGTCAATCAACAATTAGCAGTTTCGCCAGTCACTAGGACGGTGCCAGCGCTTAACTGGGATGGGGCGCTTCAGGCTTCGCTATTTTATTTGAGATGGTTCCTTTGCAGGGATCTTGGATTTTTTAAAATCTCCCACGTTTCTGGTGGCGATTCTATCGAGATGACTGCTTGGAACGATGGGGCACCCGTCGACAGGTTAAAATCCACTCACTAATGTCGGCGGATCAAGATCCATATTGACGATTCCTCCAGCCGTGCTTTCTACTGCGTCGGTGCCTGTAGATCTTTCACTTTTCGACGCGTTGCGGCGCCCCTCTTTCGAGCGATCGGAGACGGGTTATGCCGGCGCGCTATTATTCATGCTCTGTGAAAGAGCCGACGGCTGGTGGGTTCAAGCTGTCGACAACAAGGGCCAGTCGACCTCGCCAAACTACCGCGCCTACAGCGGCCGCGAGCGTGACCGCGTGAAAGCCTACCAACTCGCCTGCGCCGAGGAAGAACCGACCTTTAATTGGGGCGCAGAATCCGAAACTTCAGCTGCCGGCGTGGCGATTGCGCGCCAAGCCGATCTGCTCGCGGCACTCATACATTCGAATCAGTTAGTAAACGAACAAATGCAATCTCTCTTGGCTGAGCCCGAGCGCCGGAGCCTGACGCTGGTGCTTCAGCCCCAGGAACCAGACGCTGAGGGGAATCACACCGCGGTGAAGTCAGGCTACCTCCTGCGTGAGAAGGGAGAGACTGAACATGCGCTCGAAGCACCCCGCTTTGTGACGGATCGCTGCATTCTTGACGGTAACCACCTCTACAGCATCGATCGGGTGGGCCCCGCGTTTCGCTCAGCCTCACTCTTCCTGGAACGGGTTCCCACCAACCAGCTCGACGCATTTCTCTCGCTCTTCACCTCCTCGTTTCCCGACACCGCGATTGAGTATGCCAACTACTCCATCGAAACGGGCAGCCCCATCCTGGCACGACCCGCTATATTATTCCGCGAAGTGGACGAGCGCTCTGCGCTTTATTTAGCGCTGGCCGATATGTTGCCCAATCTAAGCGTCGAATTCGTGCGCGACTACGATTTATCACGAATCGCTCACATCGACCCCGTGGCACGAACGGTTCGCTTGAGCGATGTCGATTATGAGGCCTCGCATGCGGCACGCGCCGAGTTAGTCAAACGGATGCAAAAGCTTGATCGACGCGAAAAAGCTCCCGACGCTTACTTCGCAGAAGATGACGACGGCAGCTTTGTCTTAGGCCCAGATCTCGCCAAGGCTTTCCTGACTGAGCACTTAGCAGAATTTGCCGGACACTTTGCTTTATTTGGAGCGGAAAAGCTAAAAAGGTATAAAATAACCCACGCCAAGCCGAAGCTACACCTCAAGCTTGGCAGCGGCATCGATTACTTTGAAGGCGACGGTACCCTCGAGATTGCCGACGAGCGCATTTCCCTGCTCGATGCGATTAAGCAATACCGTAAAAACCGCTATATTACATTGAGCGACGGCACACAGGCTGTGTTGAACGCCGAATATATGGATCAGCTGAACCGGCTGTTCAAAAAGCGCAAAGAAGGTTTACGCGTATCGTTTTTCGATCTGCCTCTAGTCGAAGAGCTGATGGGCGCCAACGCGACCGACGCCAGCTTTAATAAATCACGCGAGGTTTTCGCCGGCTTTAATACCATAGACAAGCGTCGCCTACAGCTACCGCGCTTCAAAGGCAAGCTACGCCCGTATCAAAAAGCGGGTCTACAATGGCTCGATTACCTTTACGAACACAAGCTCGGTGGGTGCTTGGCCGACGACATGGGCTTGGGTAAAACCGTCCAAGCCATTGCCCTGCTCAGCCGGATCTACCCCAAAGCCAAAGCACCTACTCTCATTGTAATGCCGCGCAGCCTGCTGTTCAACTGGACTCGTGAGCTAGACACCTTCGCCCCGTCGCTCACTCACTGTATCCATCATTCCACTGTGCGCGATTGGGAAGCCGCGTTGACGAAAAATATCATTCTCACGACTTACGGCACCCTACGCTCCGACATCGAAACCATCACCAAGACCCGCTTCCACGCAGTCATCCTCGACGAGTCGCAGGCGATCAAAAACCTCAACACTCAGACCGCCCAAGCAGCACTGACGCTCAAGGCAAGCCACCGGTTCGCACTCTCAGGCACGCCCGTCGAAAACAACCTCGGCGAACTCTACACCCTTTTCCGCTTCCTCAATCCAGCCATGTTCAACAGCGCGGCCGACTTTGATCGCGACTACGCCATCCCCATCCAAAAAGAAAATGATGACGCAGCCGCCAACGAATTGCGCAAAAAGATCTATCCGTTCATTCTCCGCCGCCTGAAGGGTGACGTGCTCAAGGAACTCCCCCCAAAGGTCGAACAGGTACTCTACGTCGAGATGGGCACCGCCCAGAAAAAGCACTACGAAGACCGCCGCCTTTTCTACAAGGCAATTATCGACGGCGAGATCCAAAAGAACGGTATCGCCAAAAGCCAGTTCGTTATTCTAGAGGCCATGCTGGAACTGCGCCAGATCGCTACCGTGCCAGAGTCCAAGACAGAGGGTCTGATTAAGTCCGCAAAAAGCGAGCGTCTCATCGAAGCCCTAGAGGAAGCGGTCAGCAACGGGCGCAAGTGTCTCGTTTTCAGTAATTTCTTAGCCGGCGTCGAGCAGGTCTGCAGTGCCCTCAATGATAGAGCGATCACTCACCTCCGCATGACCGGTGCCACCACCGACCGCGAGACCCTAGTCGAACGCTTTCAGAATGACCCCAAGACCAAAGTCTTCGTGATGAGCCTAAAAACAGGTGGCGTCGGACTCAACCTTACCGCAGCCGACACTGTCTTCATTCTTGACCCTTGGTGGAATACCTCTGCCGAAGCACAGGCCGTCGACCGCGCGCACCGCATCGGCCAACAAAACACAGTCTTCACCTATCGACTCATCGCCAAAGATAGCATCGAAGAAAAAATCCAGAAATTGCAGGAAAAGAAAAAAAACCTAGTCGATCAAGTGGTCAGCTCCGACGGCGTCGCCCTCAAATCTTTATCCGAACAGGATATCGAAAACCTTTTCAGCGTCTAAATCGCCATGGATCTTAATAGCAGCAATCGAAACATCTTCTATGGCGACCTTGACGACATCTTCACCAGAGTCCTCAGCGCCGACACCATTCGCGGTCTTTACGAATCCTTCTTTCACGAAGTAAAGCAGCGCCCACTCCCGAAGAAAAAGGCCCGAAAAGCCGACATGACTGCGGCGCTTATCAATCTAGCCGAGAATCCCAGGGACCTTCAGCTTTTCGTAAAGACGCTGCCCAAAGAAGTGTATAAAGCCTACGGGCTACTAGTCTGGCAGGAGTCGTTGCCAGCCGACGAAGCGGAAAAAGCACTGGGATTTGCCCTCACTAATCAAAGCGAGCACCGCAACCACTGGCAACTAGGAGGCCACGCCATTCACCCAAATTTCCCCTTCATCGCACTGTTCGCGAGGTCGGGTCACTACGGATACGGGGAGCGAGGACTGGACGCGTTCTTGGTCAGCATGCCACCCGCTGTTCGAAAGTGGTTAAAACCCTGCTTCCCCAAGCCAAAAGGTTACGACATTGAACCGTTTTCTGAAGAGAGCCTCGTTGCCGCAAAGAACGACCGCTTCGATGCCTCGCCCAGCATCACTGCCGACCTCGGACAACTCGCAGACTTCCTCAAGCGAGGAACCGTCGCGCGCACCAAAAGGGGCGATTTTGCTAAAACAAGTATCCGCAAAGCCAGCGACTTAACCGAGTCGAGCGAGTGGTATCCAGCCGAAAAAGGGACTTCCCGCCTCGCACTGATGCGCCACGAAATGCTCCTTGATTTCATCGAAGGCTTCGATGGCGGCATCATCAAAGAACTTACCGCCGCCGAAGTAAAAGGAGCCGTGTTTAGGCGTATTCTAAAAGCGCTTCAAAAAGACGAAGACATCCTCGCAAAGTGGCTGATGCTGCACCTAAAGCATCGCAAGAAGTATTACGAAGAGACCTTCAAGGCAGAAGGAATCGCTGGCCTATTCGGATTATTCGAATGCCTACCGATCAACACCTGGGTTCGCACCGACAACCTCAAGTCCGTGCAATATTATCAGGAAGTTACCACATGCTTCTTCTATCCTCCCAAATACACATTTCGCTCGTTTACAAGCTCAACCGAATACAAGTACGAAGCCGAATTCGACCTAACCCATGAAAATTTGCAGCAGGTCGCCATCGACCCACTGATCGATGGCATGGCCTTTATCCTGTCCGCATTCGGACTGGTCGAGCTAGCCTACCAAGCCCCAAAGAATGAAAAATTTAACACGAAGAAAGCTCCCTATCTCACCCCCTTCGACGGCGCACTCGCCGCCCGCCTTACCGACATCGGTGCGTATGCATTTGGGCTGACTTCCAAACTGGAATTAAAGCAATCCAGCCGCAAGGTGGCCACCCTTCGACTGCACCCCGAACAGCTGCACGTCATGTGTAGCGACCTCGACCCCATCACTGAACTCACACTCAAAGAATTCATGGAGTGTATCGGCCCCGAATTCTACCGAATGACACGCGCCACGATTCTGAAAGGCTGCCAAACACCGAAAGACGTGCAAGCCCGCGTCAAAGACTTCCGCCAGCGGATATTAGCCGAACTCCCGCCAAACTGGGAAGCGTTCCTCACCTCACTCGAAACCGAAAAGTCCGCACTCCTACAAGAGCGAGGGCTCAGCATCTTCAGCCTAGCTGACCGCCCCGAGCTAAAGCGTCATTTCATGCAAGATCCAGTGCTACGCCAACGCTCGCTCCGCGTCGAAGGGCACCGCGTCGCCATCGAGCTCAAAGACGTCGCCGCCGTCCGTAACCATCTGCGAAAACTCGGCTATCTAGTCGAATCTTAAATCTAAAATGGGCAGAGAAGTCAAAGATCTGCGTGACAACTATACTCGCCAGAGGGCACCTCTAATCAACCCATGATATGCTGCACTCGCCTCACTAACTTTAGTTCGAAGCAGTCTCCCCATGGTAACCAAATCTAGCCTTCAACATAACATAGTCATTCCTCTATTTTATAGCCTGGTAATAAAATTTAGCCTATGAAATTTATTAATAGCCAGGGACTCACTCAAATGCGGAAGTATCAAGAAAAGCCTTGCCAGATACAGCTTAGATACATACTCAGTATGTATGAAAATCACGTTTAACGTCGATGACGCTCTCCTCGGTCGAGTCGTCAAAATCACTGGCTCCAAAACCAAGACCGCCGCTATCGACTATGCACTCCGTGAGATAGATCGTCGCGCACGTCTGACTGAAGTGCTGAGCCGCGGATCAGGCGTCAGCGGCGATGCACTCGCAACCATGTTCGACCCCGCTTCAGACCCGGTGACTTTACGGGCAGCCGAAGATCCCGCTAAATACAATTACGAAAGGTAGCCCCATTTTTATGCGCCCTATTTTGCCAGACAGCTCTTGGTATATCACAGAAGCCCGGTGCAAAAACGATCCGCTGCGACAACTCGCGGAGATTTCCTTGTCGCGTGATATCGCGACATGCGGCATCGTAATCTCAGAGGTCGGGCGAGGCTTGAGGCACCCCAATACACTCCAGCGCTACATCGAATCTTGGGAAGTCATGCGCTACGTCGAATCGAATCAAAAAGTCTGGCAAAACACACTCGAGCTCGCTTGGGAACTTGACTGTCAAGGCTGCGTCCTCCCTATCCAAGATATTCACATCGCCGCCTGCGCCCTCTCAATCAACGCAGTCGTGCTGACATACGACCCACACTTTCAAGAAATCCCCGGGCTCGACGCCACGGATCGAATTCTGTGAGTCCAATCATCCTAGAAAGATTAGTCAGAAGATAGATGCCAGTGGGCATGAGGTTGATCTGTTGCTCGAAAACGGAGCGAGTCTCTGCGCGCTGAAGATCAAGTCTTCGTCCACGCTGCACACGAGCTTCTTTGATGGGTTAAAATGGTTTGCGCGTCAAACAGGGTTAGCAGCTTCGAATTGCGCCTTGGTTTATGGAGGAGACTCTAGGCAAAGCCGAACGGCGGGGGAGGTCTATCCTTGGAGGGACCTGCCTTGGGGAAATGGTGGGGCTAATAAGTGATATACATGATTGCTTTTCAGTTCCCATGGTTTTCGGAGGGAGGGCGACTGTCCCTAGTCGCTGTGTCATGCCGTAATCTTTGCAATTCAGCATTGAAATCCCTGCGAACCCGGTCACATTTCTCCGTGACAGTGGGATAGCACTGAATCAAGTTCCGAGTTATGAGACTTCGTCTTGGGGCGTCAGATTTTACATTCAGTTGTAAGGATCCCGTTTACGGGAGCGCCAGTCTCGTGTGCATCCCATCGTCACTTTATTGAATCCTTAGCTGCCTCTCTGCTTAGGGTTGTGTATTTTAAACGCCCCTCCATGTCATCTTTGCTTTCGACTTGCGCTTTCCACCACTTTCATGCATGGTCGTGTCAATAGCAACCAAGACAATCAGCTTAGAAATCGAAGCGTATGAAAAGCTTCGCAGGGCAAAGCGTTTCCCCCGCGAATCCTTTTCAGAGGTCGTGCTGCGCGCGTCAATCCCCGATGGCGGGGTCAGCGGTCGTGAACTTTTAGCGGGCTTTGCTACGGGTGAGGTGGTCTTTTCTGATGAAGAACTCGACGCGATCGACGCCATAAATTCAAACGACACCCCGCCCGACATCCCATGATTCTGGATTCTACATTCTTGGTCGACTTCGAGAGGGAGAAAAAACGCCGCCGCCACGGAGCCGCGACAGCGTTTCTGCGAGCAAACCAAGATGTCCAATTCTGTGTCACCTTCACAATTGTCGGTGAACTGGCCGCAGGGAAGTCGCTCGGTGCCGAGCGAGCCAAATGGGCGCAATTCATCCAGTCATTTCGTATATTGGAATCCTCTCGACAAGTAGCTTAGGAATTTGGAGCAGCCTACCGCTACCTTCAGTCGCAAGGCAATTTAATCGGCGCAAACGATCTCTGGATCGGTGCCACAGGGCTCGCACATGACTTGCCCGTGGTCACTCGTAACGCATGCGACTTTGATCGAATCCTCAATTTGAAAGTCCTTAGCTACTAACTTTCGTAGCGATGCCGCGCCAGCGGCGTCTTCATGGGGTGTTTGTAAATGCAGGATGCGCATACACAGCCGATGCTTGACGCAGGTTAATGCCTTCCAAATATAGAGAAATGCGGAACGACCCCATTCATTTACGCACTACTGCGTGAATCTTAAACAGAAGGTCTCGAATCTTCTTTTGGGCCCCCAGGATGGCTTGCAGCGCTCCTTCAGGAGCAAAGGTCTCCACAGCATCTGCCGTCCCAAAAGGACAGCTCTTAGGGCGGCGGCTACGCTCCGCTAACCATCCGACCACAGGCACTCTTTATGCAGGTAATTCTAGTCGTCGCTTTTTCACAATTGATCCGACTTCTGGTGCAATGGCTGACCTCGGAGGCGGCACAGGAGCAACTGATTTCAAAATTGAAGGATTAACTTTTGTTCCGGAGCCATCCACATATGCGGCGATCTTTGGTTTTGTCGTTCTGGGTGCCGTCGTTCTCCGCCGTAGACGGGACTAATTTCGTTTGGTTCTTTAATTAGCCACGTCTTGAATGACGTGGCTTTTTTATGTCCAAATGTGAAGATTCGCTCTCAACTTGGAAGGTGGTGAAATTCAATCAGTCGCAGTTCTGACGGATGGTAAAACGGTGGGAACTATAAATCTCACTATTTTAGCGGGATATCTTTCAGTCAAGCCGCTCTTCGGGGTGGCTTTGTGTGTGGTTACACGCGTCACCGAACTGCGGCGTGCGGGTGATCCGCCTAAACCTAAGTTCGGCAGTTCGGTGACCGAGAATTTCATAAACCGTTAATTTACGCTAATATGAGGTATCGCCATTTTGGCGAATAAGGCGTGAATCCCCCTACTAAAGCAACTGCCTACAATACATCGACTTATAGATCTAAATTCGTGATGATTTGTGCGATTGCTGACACCATCTCCGGCAGACCTCCGTCTTGGGCCAACTCATCTTTTTAGGCTAAAGGACTTCGTCTCACGCGGTCTATTGAATGATGTATTACGTTTATGTGTTGCTGTCTGATCTTAATTAGTGGCTCTACATTGGTTTCGCGACTGACTGGGTGAAGAGGCTGCATTCACACAATACTGGAGTGCCATTCGGGTCATTCGGAAAATCCAGAACAACCATTCCGTATGATGCTATGTCATTAGCTGAATTAGGCTTTTTATGCGATTCGTTTTTTAGGTAAGGTGCTTGTTATGAGTTACTTATTTATAAATATGTCAATATACGGAATGACCCATTCTGCTTCGCTCAACGTTCCTCAGTAGTGGTATTTGCACTGCAAAAAATCGACCTTGTCTTCGTATACCCGATACACAAGTCGGTCCTCTTGCGTCAGCCGCCTCGACCACACGTTACCCGGCAGATGCTTGAGCGGCTCCGGCTTTCCCCGTCCGCTGAACGGATCGCGCATAACATCCTCAACAAAATCCAATACTTTGGTGGCAAGCTTACGGTCATACCGAATCCACTCCTGTAGATCCTCTCTAAATTGCTTCTGGACGATGCAAACCTTCACCGCCCCTGAAGAGGAGGAGGATTTACCCTTCACTAGCGACCTCCGCGCGTAGGGTTTCTGGCTCTACCGCCTCCCCTTGTTGATCCATCGACGCAGTCAATGCCGCCAGCAATCGCTGCGCATTACGCGGCGAACGCAAAAGGTAGGCGGTTTCCTGCAAACTCGACAGTTCAGAAGCAGGCAAGACGGCGATATCCTCCGATCCCCGACGATGAACAATCAAAGTCTCCCGATGATCGATCACTCGATCCCATAGCGCGGCAAAATTCGTCCGAGTTTCCGTGTAGCTAACTTTCATCGTCTCGATATTCTGTACGTAAATTGCATTCTGTCAATCATCACAATTTCATCCGCTCACAACGATCCAGCAGAATATCCAGATATCCCTGTTTCCGGGCATCGCACAGATAACTTGCCGACCCTGGGAAAACACAATTAGGCCGCCAAGAGTGCCTCTGGAGGTTTTTGAGCAATTTGCAGTAGTTGCACCGCGGCACCAGAGGGCTTGGAGCACAGAAGGCAATTATCGGGCTTCATCTAGGGAGACCGCCTAGCCGTAGGCTTATTCAACGCGGGCGTGACAAATCGCGCCCCTACTCTGCATGGCTAATCCCCGAGTCCAAATGACGCGTGCACGAGGCGAGTGGCTTCTTCGGCATCCGCTGGGGCGATACCGACGGAGATTTTAATTTCGGAGGTGCTGATCAGCTGAATGTTGATACCGCCTTTGGCCAATGCTTCGAAGAGCGTCGCGGCGACGCCGGAGTGCGAGCGCATGCCGACGCCGACGACGGACACTTTGGCAATCTCACTGGCCTCAAAGAGCTTACCAGAGGCTTCGTCGGGGAAGGACTCAGTCACGGCCTTTTCGGCGCGGTAGATATCCTCGCGCGGCACGGTAAAGGTCATGTTGGCCTTACCGTCGCGTCCGATATTTTGCACAATCATATCGACGCTGATGCCAGCTGCACCGAGCGCTTAGACCTGAAAAGCGGTCATTCCGTAGGTTTCTATATATGAATATACGGAATGACCCCTGCTTCCCCTCAGATGCAGAAACTGGAAGTCTCGCGCGAATCCAGCACTGCGACCAGATCAACGCCTATGCTGGCGATATAGGCTCGTGTTACTCTTGCACGACTCGTCTGACGGCAAGACAACGGCTTCGCCGTCATGCTACCTTTTAACATGTAATTGCATTGCGACTTGTCGCGCCCGCAGTGGTTCCAGCTCTGGGGTTCGGCGGGCGTGACAAGTCGCGCCCCTACTTTGCATGGCTAATCCCCGAGTCCAAATGCCGCGTGCACGAGGCGGGTGGCTTCTTCCGCGTCCGCGGGGTCGATGCCGACGGAGATTTTAATTTCAGAGGTGCTGATCAGCTGAATGTTGATACCGCCTTTGGCCAATGCCTCGAAGAGCGTCGCGGCGACGCCGGAGTGCGAGCGCATGCCGACGCCGACGACGGACACTTTGGCAATCTCACTGGCCTCAAAGAGCTTACCAGAGGCTTCGTCGGGGAAGGACTCAGTCACGGCCT
>Ga0307933_1000896_pt1 | contig 26276 bp, 28 predicted proteins | sample OrgLakmetageno88_FD_201811 | JGI IMG/M metagenome (GOLD analysis project Ga0307933, IMG submission 201811) | Saline water microbial communities from Organic Lake, Antarctica - #88 | ecosystem: Environmental > Aquatic > Non-marine Saline and Alkaline > Saline | place: Antarctica: Organic Lake... | reverse complement strand
GACTACATCCAAGCACTCGGACTGCCTGAAAGCATCTTTGTGACACCAGTCACGACCATCCAAAGGTGCAGAAAACGAAGAAAAGAATTACTTGGAAAACCGAATCTTAGCTAAGGAATGTGTGTTCCAAGGCAACTGGATAGACAGTTTCTCGAAAGTGCCCATCAACCGACTGGTCAATAAAAACAAGCTGCCCCTTGTTCACTGCTAAATGACCTACCACAATGACAGGCCAGCGATCCGGCGATAAATCCTCGGTGAACGCACGCCATCGAAACGCCAACGACGAATTGTCACTCTCAGCTTGCTCACTACGAGTGAAACGCAGCTGCGGCTCGGTCAATCGAACCGCATCAAGCACAGGTTCAAGTCTGATCAGAGATGTCACGCTAAAGTTAAGCGACACACCCGCCAGTGAAGCCGACCAAGCCGCGTCGAGTCCATTGAGTGAGATGTCGTGTAAACTGACTTCAAGGGTTAGCGGGTTAAAGTCAGCCTCGGCGATTTGGACATCGGCATGTAGGCCTTCGGCCAGGGCCGATTCAGCCTTAGATCTAATCTGCTCTGGTACCCATAAGAAACCAACCCCGAGGTAGACAGCGAGCAGTAAGCAAAAACATAGAGTAATCTTGATAAGTTTAGACATAAACTAAATTCGCGTCGCGATAGCCCGCGACGCTGTCATCAACTACGCAAGCATCATGCCAAAGGAATCGCCGCGCACCCCCACCCAGTGGGACACCTTCACACAATTAAAAAGGGACGCCAAGAGCTGGCACTTTGCACGGCGTAATTCGCGAGATAAGGCAATCTGCAAGCTATTAAAAAAGTAGCCGGAGCTTCCAGCTCCATGGCCTCACCCGCAATACGGGAGCAGGATGCTCCCACTACTCTCAAAGTAGCCGGAGCTTCCAGCTCCATGGCCTCACCCGCAATACGGGAGCAGGATGCTCCCACTACTCTCAAAGTAGCCGGAGCTTCCAGCTCCATGGCCTCACCCGCAATACGGGAGCAGGATGCTCCCACTACTCTCAAAGTAGCCGGAGCTTCCAGCTCCATGGCACCCAGCGCAATACGGGAGCAGGATGCTCCCACTACTTTAATTAAGAAAAATACGCAACAAGACTAGCCTCGACTCGCAGAAATTTCAAATGCTACGATCTCTGCAGCAAATTCGAATTACGCACAGAATCCAGCAATTCAGGTTCGAGATGATCCCCGTGAAGCACGGATATATCGCCAGTCGTTTCCAGCACGACTGCCTACACGACCCCATTTTCACTTCCTTTGTAAAAAAGTAGTAAGTTTTGCCCTCAAAGAGTCATTCCAGTTGAACTCCTACAGTTTAGTTTCTATGGTAAAGCTATTGATGTTAGATACATTCAACAAAAAAATTGCTGGTTTATCACTAGTCGAGGCCATGGTGGCGATGACTGTTATGGCTATGGTCATTACGGGCGGCTTAATCGCCATAGGACAGGCAACACTACTCAGTGAAAAGAGCCGTAAACAGGCAACTGCCGACTTTTTTTTACGGACAGAAACCGAGCAGTTGCGCAACATGGATTGGTCTGAGGTGAAAACCTTAAGTAATACGATACTGGCCTACGAGAGCACAAACAACGACAATTATTACCCGAGTTTGCAAACCCTGAGCATCGATCAATTGACTGTCAGCCTGATGTCGGCACAAATAAAATCTAAAGTTCTCAATCGTGACGACGAGACTGGGAAGATCCTCTTTCACATGACAATAAGCTGGGTAGATAGATCAGGTAAAAGCCATGAAGAAACACGTGTTCTAATTATTGCAGAAGGAGGATTCAGTGCGAACACATAGGGAAAGACGCACTGTGGGCATGAGCATGCCTGAGCTTTTGGTAGCCTTAGCGGTTTTTGGGTTCGTCGTGGCCGGCTCGATGGCTACGGCGCTGATGTTCACTAGAATTGCGAACAATCATGAAAATAACTCCGAATTCCAGCATGACATTCGCATCGGCTTTGAAGCGCTCGGGTATGACATCCGCAATGCGAATCGGATCGTTTCGCGAAGCGCCACCGGCTTTACCCTAGAGTATGACGCGGCGAATAATAATACCCTCGACATTTCTTACACTTATGACAGCATCGATGGAACGATTACGCGGACTGATGAGGTTGGTAGCTCGGAACTCTTCAATCACGTCAGCAACTTTGATATACTGGTTGATGCAAGTGATGCGCTGAATAATCCTACTCTCAGCTATGCTCCTGCCAAGCTGTCGATCGAAACGCTCCGCTTCGAGGCAAACAACCGCGGTGGTCCGGACTCGCAGTTGTCTTTCACGAATTTCACATTTAAAATCCGCAACAGCCAATGAAAAACTATAGGCCACATTGCACTAGTCTGATCGAGAATGACGAAAGAGGAGATCGCGGTTCCGCCCTGCTCATCACCTTAATATTTGCGTCGATTATTTTATATGGGCTTGCTGGACTTATACCGTTGATGCTTACCGACTGGAAGATGAACTCGCGCACAAGCGCACAGGAAGCGGCGTTCAGCTTGGCGGAATCTGGAGTGGACGAAGCGGCTTGGGCCATGTTGGAATTTGACGACAACGACGACGACTGGACAGACGCCGGTTGGAGCGAATCCACCAATGGTGCCTACTGGTATCGTGAATGGGATCTATCGGACATCAGCGCTGAAACGGGGGGCATCTACACGCTCGACGAAGATCGCATCGGAGTCTTTCGAGTTATCGTGCAAAAGGTAGAGTCTTCAACTATTAACATTGTGAGCCAAGGAATCGTCACTGGCGGTAAGAATGTAGCCAAGGGTTTTACCGTCACGCGCTATATCGAAACGCAATTCCGCCGGCCTAATCCGTTTGGTTATGGTCTCATTGCCCGTGATGGATTTGATTTCAACGGGCAACCTACTTTCGACAGTTACGACTCGCGGCTCTTTCCATACGATTACTCGCTTGGTATGAATTCAGGGAGTAACGTAATCGTAGGCTCAGCTTCTTTGGATGTATCAAAATTAGATCTAGGCAACGCGCACATTGATGGCGATCTCGCGACCGGTGCGGCTGATGACGGATCCGATCCATTGGGCGGTGCCTCCATGTCCGGCAAAGTCATTTGGTATTTTAACATGAATTTTCCAGAAGTAATAGTGCCATCAACCGCAGGATGGAACACCTCAATATAACAAAAACCATACATACGATGAACTATTCTACCAAACTCTCTAGATTCCTTCGCATACTTTGTATCCCAGCATTAGGGCTTGCGCTGCTGATCGGTATATCAGAACTCAATGCCAACAACGGCAACAACGGAAACAACGGCAACAACAACGGCAACAACAACGGCAACAACAACGGCAACAACAACAACAACAACAACAACAACAACAACAACAACAACAACGGCAACAGTGGCTGCAGCCACACTAACTTTACGGCGACGGACCCGTTTTTGTTGGGTGAAGCCACGGGCTTCTCCGTCATCGGAAGTACCACCATTACCAATACCGGCGAGACGATTCTCTCCGGAAAATACGGAGTGACCCCCGGATCGGCTGTCACCGGACTCCCCGGAAGGCAGAGCGATGCCACGTCCGCCAAGCCTCAAGCGAACGCCGCTTACTTAGCTGCTAAAAACGCCACATCCACCCACAGCTACGGCGATGTTTTCGATATCGGTGGATTGACGCTGACCCCGGGTGTTCACACGTTTCCGAGTTCTGTTTTTGTTACTGGGAACCTGACTTTGGATTTCCAAGGAAACCCCGACGCCGTATTTGTGTTTCAGATCGAAAGTACGCTCATCACCGCCGCCGGTCCCGGCGCCACATCGGTCACCCTAATAGGTGGAGGTTCTGCGCAAAACGTCTTCTGGCAGGTCGGCAGTAGCGCCACCATCAGCACCTACAGTGATTTTGTAGGAAACATAGTTGCCCTGACCAGCATCTCGATGAAAACCGGCGCCATGCTGAATGGGAGATGCATCGCGCTCAATGGAGCCGTCACACTGGAGGGTAACCTGATCGGCGGCGGCGGCGGCAGCGGGATACAAATCGGCACCGGTGCGACAGCCGAGAACCCTGCAAAATACCATCTTCCCACTTGGGACGTCTGCTGTAATGTAAAAGTTGTCGGGCCGGTCATGATGGTCATTGATGGCGATGTGGATATCGGTAATCACACTGTGACTATTTCAGGAGATGGAAGCTTAGAGCTGTATGTCGGCGGGAATATCTCAGTCGCGGGTAACGGAGGAATTAACAACACTTCGGTGCCGTCTAAGTTAATCCTGTTTGGCACCCATCCAGCGCAGGCTGAAGGTGAGAGTCCCGACCACTCGTGGACACTCAGTGGCAATGGCGATTTAAGTGGCGTCGTCTATGCTCCCGATGTGGAATATCGAAGCAACGGCGGTGGGAACACCGGAGCAACGCTCGGTGCAGTCGTGGCGATGAACATACGCTCTAACGGCTCTCCGGGGCCATTCCATCATGATGAGGCATTGGCTGATTTTGATTTCCCCTTTGGCGAACATTCACTTTCCTCATATAAACTGATGCGTAATGGCCAATACACGCCTCGCGAAAGCGCACAAGAACAGCTTGGCAGCAGCGACTATTCGGCGCTGTTCGATGAGCTCTTCAAGGACTAAAGTAAGCGCATCTCATACCCAAAGGACGGAAAGCCTTCTTCCTCCGTTAATCTTCACGAATCGGGGGCACCACCACGTAAGCGTAGCCGTATACATAGACCTCGACATCGGGCTCTACCATTGAGACCAACTATTTGGCAACTTTAACATCCCGAGGAGATCCTCTCGGCACAGTTGATCGGCCGGATGCTCGCAAGCGGCACCCGAGCCAAGTGGTTACTTATCTATATTATCGGAAACAATCAACGACTTAGAGAAATGCAGTCAGGAGCCCTGATCTCCTAGCCCCTATTTAAAAAAAATCTTGATACTTTGCGCCATTCGGGTTTAACTAGAAAGCGGACTAAGAATGTAACCTCAATAAAAAACTAACAATTATGAAACATTATTTAACAATACTCTTTTCGCTACTTTTGATGGGAAATGCGGCCTCCGCGAATCTTAATGTGTCCGTTGAGTCACTGAAAGGTAATCTAAACATTACACGCGTTGAACTAGATATGAAAAATACCTTTGATCAAGGGGTCAAGGACGCGCGTGCCTGGTTCTTTTTAATGGACGCTGACGGCAAGGTAGTTGGTAATCAACCTTTATGGATCATCGGTGGCGATTCGTTCCAAGAAAAATCGCTGAAAAGTGGGGAAAGTGAAACCTTCAAGGTCGCGATCAAAACCACATCAAAGCCCGTCACAGCTAAAGTCACTTTTTCCAAAATCATTTTCGAAGACGGCACCGAGTTAGACCGCGCGCAAATCGCTAACTCCGAAGTGAATTAGCAAGGGTAGGCTGAAGGGGGCAAACATTTAAATTAAACATCGCTCCCCTACCGTCGCTCAGGTATGTCTCCATCTTACCAGAAATCCGGAGAGGGTCATGTCGTTATGTTTGCAATTGATCGGAAGCTCCCCATTGCAGGGAAGTCCGTTGAAAACCAAAGGCTTGTCGAGTGGGCTTGACCCGCGCGTAGCGAAGGTGGGTTGCCAACCACCCTCTACAGCTAGCACGTGGGAGATCAGATAGAAAGCGTGTACTGGTGCCCCATTGATTCACCACTGGCTCATTTTAGCCGTGGTATGCGGTGGTTATTTCGTTTTGGCCTGATAGAATTTGTCGTGCATTTCCGTCATCATCGTGGGGAGATCGATTTTATCGGGTGCGCGGGCTGAGTCTATTTGGGCAATCGCATCGGGGGTGGCGAATACGCCGGGATGCCAATCGCCTTTGCCTTCAAACATGTTATAGCGCATTTGCGGGAAACTGGTCTGGTCGTAGCACTTCCACATGCGGCGCATGCGGAGGATTTCTGGGATGTTGATATTGGAGGGGTCGCCAAGCATCTCGTAACCGTCCCATGTGCTGAGGGGGTCTTCGAGGGTGGCACCGTTCATACGATGCACGATTTCGAGGTCGTCGCGGCTGAGCGGCACTTCGTAGGGGAAGATGCCGCGCATATTATCGAACTGCTCTAGCTCGCTGATGCCGAAGCTGAGGGTTTGTATCTGAGTATGCGCGAGGCACCAGCGGGCGTTGAACTGGATCGGGCTCAGTGGAGCACAAAGCTGCTTCAGCTTAGCGGAGGGTTCGTAGAGTTTGCCGCCTTTATCGTTGGGCGAAATTATAAAAACGCCGATATCTTTAGCGGCGGCATAGTCGACTGCGCCTCGGTTGCGCTGCATGAAGTAATAGTAGTGCAGGTTAACAAAGCTGAAAAGATCCGTGGCCAAGGCATCGATAATCACATCAACGGGCCCGTGGGTGGAGAAGCCGACATCGCCGATGATGCCCTCGTCGCGCATTTTCAAAAGCTCTTCGACGGGGCCGCCTTTCTTAGTGGCGTAGCCCAGCTTTTCGCGATTATTGATCCCATGCCAGCCGTAGAGATCGATGCGGTCTGTGCGCAGGCCTTTGAGCTGTTCCTCGACGAGTCGCCGCGCCTCATCGGCCGTCGCGGGGTTGCCCTTAGTCATGATATGGAAGCTGTCGCGCGGCTGTTTCATCACTTCGTTGAGCGCGATCCCGTAGCAATGCTCGCTCTTTCCGTAGCCGTAGGCGGTCTCGATGTGGTTGATACCGCAGTCGAATGCCTGCGTGGTCACGGCGACGCATTGATCGATCATCTCAGTCGACGGCTGGTCGCGTGGCTCGCTCCAACCATCTTGGTAGCGCATACCGCCGAGGGTGATGTTGGATAGCCATTGATTCGTCCGACCGAAACGTCGATATTGCATCGGGGCTTTTTTGTTTAGAATCTTCATTCTCTCTAAAGTAGTCGCTTGTAGATTAGAGGCCAGAGTTGATTTCTATAGATTGTGGTGTCTTTGATAAAGGCGGATTTGACCCAGAAACGGTTAAAATATTCTTTCGCGCGCAGCATGACAGTAAAGTTGATACTAGAATCTGCGAAGCTCGTATAGACAACAAAGGTTTTGTAATCGTCGACGCCCCATTCGTGGGAGACGAGTATCTCGCGCGCGACTTCGAGTGTGACCCGCTCAACGTGTTCGAGATCGGAACTGTAATGCACCCCCACATCGACGGGGACGGAGAGTTCTTTCTCGGGATAGCAACTTTCAAATAAACGTTTGACTCATCCCATCGGTTTCTAGATTTTACAATGAACGAAAGCTATTGACCCTAATTACTATGAAAGCTCTGACGATTTCACTCATCCTTTTCTTCGGCAGCCATTACACGCACCTCGCCGCTCAGAATGCTGACTCGATCTTTTCGGCTGCGGGGGTTCGCGTCGGCGTGGATGCTGAAAACCGGATAGATTTAGTCAGCTATGAAATTTTCGGTATCACCAACATGGGCTGGTCTTGGGATCTGAGCGAAGGTATCCGTCTCGATCTGGATATTGAAACAGCCGTCGGCGGCCTCTCTGGTGAGGGGGAAACAGCTATCTATGCGCGCATGGCTCCAGTCGCAGAAATCTTCTTTGGTGATTGCCCGCTTAGCCTGACCTTGAGCTCAGGCCCTGCGCTCTATTCGGAAGACACTTTTGATACTTTTGACATCGGCGGGAACTTTCAATTCACCTCCAGCGTTGGTTTGAACTGGGATTTAAACGACACCTACGCGCTCAGCTACCGCTTTCAACACACTTCGAATGCCCATATCAGCTCGCCGAATCCGGGGCTGGATATGCACACGATCAGCATCGCTTACAAATTCTAGTGAATTGCTTCGACTGTATCTCCTCGAATCATCGACCAGAGCCGCTTGAGCGCTCGCTGCGATGGGTCGCGGAATTGTTCAAAGGCAACATGCGTGTCTGCTTGGGCTGGATTCACTCGAATGCCCCATAGCGGCGTGATGGAATCGGGAAACATAGCGTAGCGCAGGTCGCCCAACACACCTGGTTCTTTGGGGTAGCGGTAGAGGTAGCCTTGGGAAAAGAAGCGAAAGCGCTCTACATCTTGGGCCAGCACACTCCCCGCCTCCAGCGTCGCCTCGGCCATTTCTAAACTGAAAGCATCGACGGCACTTCCTAGATAATGTCGTGGCTCAGAAAACGGGGTGGTTCGCACGGCATCTACGAAATATTGGTCACCCGAGCGATAAACGATGCGCCATAGCACGATGTTTCCTAGCGAGGGGCGCACGGTGAGCTCTTCAGCCAAGTGCCCGCGCGACTCAGCAAGCGTCTGCGCAAATTGCATGGCTTGGCCTCGCTGATACAAGCTGACTCCTAAATAAACTAGGCAGAGCGCCACGGCGACTTGTGCGAAGCGTGGCCGCCTGAAGGCAAACGCGAGCACTGTGAGCAGCGCTAGGGGAATCGTAAAAATGGGATCGATGATCGAGATAATATCCCACGACTCTCGGTGGCTGCTGATTGGCCAGTAAAGTAGCGTACCATAACTGGTACAGGCATCAATGAGCCCGTGCGTCAGAGCGCCCATCACACCAAAAAGCGCGAGACGCGGGTACGGCCAATGCTTCCAGAAAAAGAGCCCTTTAAAGAGCGCGGCGACGATGAGCCCAATCAAGGGCGCAAGCAGCAGCGCGTGTGTAAAATGGCGGTGGTATTGCAAGGCTAACAATGGATCAGACTCTGAGCGTATCAGCACATCCAAATCCGGTGCTGCACCTGCCAGCGCGCCAAGCAAGATCGCATGCCTAGTTTCTCGCTTACGGCAGACTAAGGCGGCGGCGGCGGCTCCGATGCTTGCTTGGGTGAGAGGATCCATGGCACTAGGCTGGTAACGCTGCGATCTTCTGCAAGTCGAACCGTCGTTCTTTTATCCTTTAAATAAATAAGGAACCAGCGTCATATCTTGCCCAATGATTTGGTTTTATCGCTTGTTGTATTTCCCCGCGCTCTTGATTGCGCTCCCCTACTACCTGCTACGCATGTGGCGGCGGGGAGGCTACCGCAAGAGCTTCCAGCACAGATTTGGGCGCTTTCACCGCTTGCAGCCACTCGCAGCAGGCAAGCAACGTATCTGGCTACAGGCAGTAAGCGTGGGTGAGGTGCTGGCCATCGGCCCGCTGATCGAGGCACTGCAACAGGACGCCAATGTCGAAATCGTGCTCACGACGACGACCAGCACTGGCTACGCAGAAGCTCGAAAGCGCTATGCGCAGACTGTGTTGGCCATCGGCATCTTCCCGCTCGATTTTTGGCTCTTCAGTCGCGCCGCTTGGAAGCGTATTCGGCCCAGCGCGGTTATTTTGACGGAAAGCGAGCTGTGGCCGGAGCATCTACACCAAGCGAGGCAACGCAAGGTGCCTGCCTATCTAGTCAACGCACGGATTTCCGATACCAGCTTCGCTCGTTACCAGCAAGTGCCCAGCCTCGCGCGGCGCATGCTTAAAAAGTTTCGTACCGTCTATGCCGCGAGCGATCTAGACCGCTCGCGGCTGATTGAACTGGGCTGCCCGCCCGAACGCATCAATGCCACTGGCAGCATCAAGTTTGACGTGTCTGTCGGGGAGCGACTCTCGGAGAAGGAACGACAAGCTCTGCGCTGCAGCCTCGGCTTTGGCAACAGACAGGGAGCTGCGCCCTTTATCTTGCTCGGCTCCTCCACTTGGCCGGGCGAAGAAGCGGCGCTGCTCGCAGTACAAGCTGCCGCGATCAGATGCGGCATCGACTGTCGCTTGCTGCTAGTGCCGCGCCATGCCGAGCGTGCGCCGCAACTCCTGCAGCTGCTTAAAACGCAAGATCTGTCGTGGCATCAGCGTTCGACGGGCGCGACTGCCCTCTCTGATCTAAGCATCCATTTAGCAGATACCACGGGGGAACTGACACAGCTGACCCAAGCAGCCGACCTCGCCTTCATCGGCAAAAGCTTGCCACCCAACAAAGGCGGCCAAACTCCGATCGAGGCCGCAGGGCTGGGCGTGCCTATTCTAATGGGCTCGAACATGAGCAATTTTAAGGACCTGGCCAAATCGCTCATCCGTGTGGGTGCGGCGCAGAGAATCGCAGACGCGCAAGCGCTGCAAAGTGCCGTGCTCCAGCTAGCCCAAGATGATGCACTACGATCGCGCATGCAAGTAGCCGGCCCCGAGTGGCATCAAGCCAACCGCGGCAGCAGCCAACGCATCGCCGAGCAGATTTTGCAGAGCATCCACTCTTAATCCACTCTTCATCCGCTCTTAGCGCCCAAACAACCTCCCGAGGAAGCCAGGCTTTTTGCTATCGCCGATACCGAGTTGTAGCTTCGCCAGCTGCAGCGCGATGCGCTCTAGGCGTGGGTCGTTGATCATAATAAAAAAACGCTCCGGAGAGCCACCTGAGCTGAAGACTTGCTTAAGATCGGCCACATCTGCGGTGAACCAATCGCTAAGCTTGCCCACCTCATCAACGGCTGCTTTGATGGCAGTCTCGATGTTTAAGCTGCTGGCCTTGGCCAGCGTAGCTTGCTCCGCATCGACTAGACTCACATCTACTTGTGCCAACAAATACAGCTGCGCCGCTGCGGGTAAATCGCCTGCGATCAGGCCAATCGCTTCCGCGAGGTGCAGCCCACGGATACCACGGCGATAAGGTATATGCTTTGAGATACCTTCCTCGTCCTTATGGGCGAGGCCATTTAGAAAAGTTTTTAGGTCGGCGCCACCCACATCGCTGTGAGGTATTTTTTGCGCGAAGTGAATGATATCGATCAAGCTCTTTACATCCTCATTTTTGAGTCGCTCCTTGGTATCTGCAGCAAAGTGCACGAACTCGGCGGGATAGCTGGGCGGCACCTCGAACTTGGCTAAAATCCGCTCAAAGGTACTGTCCTCCATGCTCTCGGCCTCGGCCGCTTCCGCCATATCGCCAAATGGATCGTCAAAGGCGAGCGTTTCGCGCAGAATATCCATCAGTGCTTTGATGCGGCTCTGCTTACCAATCAGCCCGGGTACGCACTGCAACTCCTCAAAATCGTATTCGATATATTTCGCAGCTGTCTCCCCTTTGCCATGGAAAGGCCATGAAACGCCGACGTTTTGCCCTAGATTTGCGATCTCGATGGCGTTGAGAATCGAGTCCGAGAACCGTTTACGAATGTGATTCCACTCCTCGGCTGAGTATTTTTCAAATTGTGTTTCATTCATTATAGTCGGAAATTAGATCAATGGATCGGGCTTGTCGCGCGGCTCATTGGAGCAGTCGGTATGACTCAACGCCTGAGCATTTGTTACATTACATTATCTCGGTTGATAAAGCTAATTCGCCAGATTCTGCTGAGGCGGTGTCTTAAGTTTACGCGCTTCGAGCTGCCAGCGCGAAGCCATCACTGGCTCGTTGCGAGCTGTGGCGATCTCGGCACCTCCTTCGTAGAGTGAAATGAGCAACTGCTTGTCGAGATCCCTCTCTGCAAGAATGTTTTGATACAGGCCGAGCGCCATCTCGCTCTCGCCGCGTCGGTGGAGGAAATCGGCGATCGTTTGCACCAGCACAAACTCATCGGGGGAGAACTTCGACATAAAGCGGATAATTTTCAGCGCCTCCACTGCCTGACGGTCTTGATCTTCGGCCGCGTAGAGCTGTGCTAAACGATAGGCCAGCGCCAGCGATGGTTGGCTGACAAACTTTGAGCGCGCAAAGGCAATAGCGGCATCGCTCCCCTCTTGAGCGACTAGGCGGTTGATCTCGCGGATACTAGCGTAGGCTGTAAAGGTGGACTTTTGCGAGCTGGCCAACTGGTCGGCCAGCGAAAGCTTGAACGGACGATAGAGTGGATCGCCGATGGCGACACTTTGCCAACTCAGTGAGGGCATGCTGATGGCGACGGCTTCGCCGAAATTACCACCTGCCATCAGGTGCGCTAGCAAAATCTGCGGGCGGTGGGTGTATTCCAGATAGGGCTCATAAACATTACCCACCGTTGCGCAATACCCTTGTGCGACGAACGCGCCCAGCCAGGTCTTGGTATCGCGCACCGAAGTGGCAGAAAAGCTATGTAGGTGAAAGCCCAGCGCGCCGGGCGGGACAGGCCAGCGCGGTGCACGCCACTGCGCGTAGGCGTGGTGACTGTACCAACCCATGTAAATCGCGGGGGCATCGAGGCGCTCGCGGTGATCCATATTGCGCTTGCCGGTGTGAAAATCGGTATCGAAAAAAGCGGCTTCTGCGATCTCGCCGGCGGCGAGTAGCCACTCATCGCCCTTAGCGTGTGGGCCGCCGGTATCGATATAGGCGCGGCCCATCAGGCCGATTCTTTCGGCTTCGAGGCTGCGGTCGATGAGATCGATCACGTTCGCCTTGGTCGGGCCATCGAGACGGCTGACGCGTAGGATCCGATTGGCATCAGTGGCCGAAATGCTACTTTTGCCAAAGTATGGATTCGGAATCAAGGCCGTCATTGAGACGCTGGGTGGTGCCAGCAAGAGCGCGATCTCTCCATCCACCGAGCCATTATTAACCCGAAACTGCGCAGGCAGATTTTCTGTGCCCGCCTCGATCAGGGTAGGATCGTTGGCGATGCGCAGCGGCACGCCTTTAATCAGCACCACGAAGGGGATGCTATGAATCGAAACCGAAAGACGCTCGCGCCCGTAAAGGTCTTTGGAGCTATCTTTGACGCCCTTGACCCAGTCATTTTCCAGCAAGGCATTGAGCAGCGGATTGGCAATCGTCTCCACATATTGAGTGACGGTGATCGTCTCTTCGATAGGAGCGCTAAGCTGCACGATGTTGGCCTCAGGGATGCCGCGCTGGCGGGCGTAGTATTGGCCGATGGCGAGCGAGTCAGGATCGTTACTGTTCACCACTACGACCATCGCATCAGCGAGTGCTTGATTGGTCTGCGCTGGTAGCTGGGTTAGGCAAAGTATAAGTGCGAAGAGTGTTTTTAATAAATGCATAGGCTAAGGGATACGTTGCAGGCGTTTGTGATAGAGGACAATGCCATCGAAGAGACTTTGAGCAAGTGTTTGACGAAAGACAGCGGTGCGCACTTTTTGTGCCGTGCTGGGATTGGAGACAAAGCCAAGCTCTACCAGCACACCAGGGCATTCGAGGTGTTTCAACACCAAGAAACGCGCACGCTTAAGGCCGCGATCAGGCCCGCCCGCGCCTTTCACGAGAGCGCTTTGCACGTGGTAGCCGAGCAGCGTGTTCCACGGATCTTGCTCGTTGCCGTCGTAGCGGCGGTCGTCGCCCCGCCCCGGCTTGGGGAATTTTGAAGAGGCTTGGAATTGCGGCGTGAGTGCAAAGGTCTCGAAGCCCTCCGCAGTCGAAGAGTAGGCGGCGTTGAAGTGGATACTGATAAAAAGGTCGCCATTGGCGCGATTCGCGATCTGAGGGCGGCGCTCTAGCGGGATAAAACGATCGCTATCACGCGTCATCACCACTTCATAGCCCGCCCGCTGTAGCATGGCTTGGAGACGCAGCGCAACGTCGAGCGCTAAGGATTTTTCGTCGATTCGGTAGGCGTCGTTTTTTGCGCCGCTATCTCGGCCACCGTGGCCGGCATCGAGCACGATGCGCCTGAGCTCTGGTCTATTAGAAAAAGACTGAGGTGTGAGTATCGGCTGGAGCACATGCAGGTAATCCGCCTCGGCTAGGTAAAGGCGGCCACTTGACTCAAGCGTAGGAAAGCCAAGGTAGATCGGCACGCTGTTGAGATAGAGAATGCGCCTCCCCTTGCGAATGTCGATAGTTGTCCACTGGCTACGAAGGCGGAAAGTTTCATTGCCTTTCAGCCAATAGGCTTGCATGCCTAGTCCACCACCAGCGGTGGCCAGATCGATGTAAGTGCGCCCCTCGTGCTGGATCTTTACGCGTTGCGCAGCGAGCTGCGAGGTGGCAGCCGCCAGTAGAGCCGCGACTACACAGAGCCTAAAGAATAAAGCGAATCGGAGACTACTTATCTGTAGGGCACCGACCCGCATAACTCAAATACTCGCAAGCAATGATAAAATTTTCGAGGCTCGCCTAGAGTTGCCGAGGATCGCCTAGGGTTGCTTAGGAGCTTCTTCGTGCGAGTCGGCGTGCGAGTCGGCGTGCGAGTCGGCGTGCGAGTCGGCGTGCGAGTCGTGCGTATCCGCACCTTCTTCGAGGTCGTCGTCATCGTCGTCATCCTCTTCGTGATCTTCGTGATCTTCGCTTTCGTCGAGTTGATGATCCGGCGCGTTGAACTTCAAGACACGCTTGGTTTCAGGCAGCGGCGAAAGAATCATCGTCACTTGGCGCCCGACTAGCCGCGGATCAGAATCCGCAGAGGACACGCCTGTGAGTTCTTGGGCGGCGAGCTTCACCCGCTCGAAGCCGAGTTCGCGGTGCTCGTTTTCACGGCCGCGGAACTGGAGAGTGAGCTTTACCTTGTTACCGTGGTCAAGGAAGCCCTCGGCACGGCGTAGTTTTGTGACAAAATCGTGCTCGCCGATACGCACCCGAAACTTGATCTCCTTTAACTTGGTGGTAGCTTGCTTGGTATCCTTTGCCTTCTTGCTCTCTTCATAGAGGAACTTACCGAAGTCGAGGATGCGGCACACCGGTGGACGCGCTGAAGGAGACACTTCAATCAGATCGAGCCCTACCTTCTTGGCTAGTTCAAGCGCCTTGCGTGGTGCCATGACACCCAGGTTGGTGCCCTCGGGGCCGATCACCCGGACTTCTATCGCACGAATGCGATCATTTCTTCTGAGCCCTTTAGGGCCACGATTACGGTTCTGGAATTTTCCGCGAGAGTTCGGGTATTTTGGCATGAATTGGTAATGAGTATTTAACTACGAAACGACACGATTAAAGACTTCATGCTGTGTTTCAACCCTAAATACTAAAGCTTTCGCCGCAGCTGCAGCTCGATTTAGCGTTGGGGTTGCTAAATTTAAAGCCGCCACCCACCATTTTATCGGAATAGTCTAGGTGCGTGCCGCGTAGATAAAGCGCACTTTTGGTATCGACCAAAATCTGCCCGCCCGAGGAGCGAACCAGAATATCGCCCCGCTTCGGCTCGGCCACAAATTTCATTTTATAGCTGAGCCCATTGCACCCGCCCCCAGTGATTTTAACACGCAGAAAATCGCCCTTCTGCTCGCGCTCGACCAGCGAGCCCAGCTTAGCGCCCGCTTCTTCCGTGACCAGAACCAGTTTTTCATTTCCGAGGCGCACGCCTTCGGGGATCTCTAAGGTAGTTACCATTGCAAGTAGAGCGGTATGGATAACTCGCCGCGCGTCAAGCAGAGGTTCTCTGATTACAGTAGGCTCTTTTGCTCTCCAAAGCCCGCCTCATTGAAAAATTGTGAGTGATCGTTGAAGCTAGAAAGATTTCGGAATACCTTTTTCCATCTTCGCCTTTTAGGAGGCTGCCATTCCGGTCAAACGCAAAATATTTAGATCCTACCTAGGCTGCCCCTGAACTGCGGACAGCTCGCGGTGATCGCAGGTGCGGTAAAGAATAAAAAAATGCTTGGTATTTATACCAGCTATGCCTACTTTAATTTCTAGTGTCGCTACAGGTGTGGTGGCCTCTAACCAGATAAAAATACAACTATGTCAAAAATTGAACTCATTGAAGCGCTCCAACTGGAGCTTGGTTTACAAAGCAAGGCAGAGGCGGCACGCACGCTCGATGCGGTCGGTGCTGTTTACTTAAAAGTCCTCCAGAAGGCTGCTAAAGGAATTAAGAAACCGAAAAAGGGTGAGCCGGCTGTGAAGCCTTCCGTAGTGGCTCCGTTGCCGGGAGTGGGTAACTTCTACTTGGGTGCCTCAGCCCCACGTAAAGGGCGCAACCCTCTGGATGGATCGTCTGTGAATGTGAAAGCCAAGAAGAAGATCTCGTTCAAGGTGGCACCTTCAATTGCTAGCAAGCTTTAAGCGGCCTGCTGCTCGACCGGGGTGAAACCAAAACCACGGAAAGCGTAGTCGCAGGTAGCGGAAAGGGGTAACGGTTGTAATTTTAACTACGGGGTAATCTACATCGAGATCATTTAGCTTGTTTTAGGGTTAGAGAACGTTAACTTAGGGGTGTTCTGTTACCCCTACAAGATCAACTTTCCAGCTACCCCCGTAAGCTGATTCTCCTCAGTCCCGAGCAGTCTGAAGCTGTCGCACTACGCGCCCACTTAGAGCAGGATACAGAGGGGAAATACGATTTAATGCATGTCGCGACGCTGGACATGCTACGCTCCTTTGACCTTGAGAGTATCTGCCATGCGATCTTACTGGACATGCGCTGCGGGCGCGAATACTCGCTGGAGTCGATTCGCTACATCGGTGAGCTACAGGTAGGCGTGGCCTTGATCGCGCTCTGCCGCGACCATCAGCAGCTGCAGCTGCAGCGCTACAAAGAGGTCATTCACTGTTTAGATGATTACCTACTGCCCGACAGATTAGTGGAAGGCGAGCTCCCCACCCGCATTTCACACGCAATACGGCGGCGACTCAAAGAGCAGTCGCTCCTCCACGAAAAAACTCTGTTGCAATCGCTGCTGGATAATATTCCAGACGCGATCTTTTTTAAAGATCGGGATAGCCGCTTTACTAAGATCAACAAACAGATGCAGGTCATCTACGGCAAAAGCCATGAAACCATCGTCGGGAAAACGGACTTCGATCTTTTCGCGGAGGATCATGCGCGGGACGCGTATAATGATGAGCAAGAAATCATCCGCACCGGTAAGCCCATGGTCGCTAAGCTGGAAAAAGAGACCTTCGATGATGGCCACTTTAATTGGGTCAACACCACCAAAGTGCCGCTACAGGATGATCAAGCACGGATCATCGGAACCATGGGTATCTCGCGCAACGTCACCGAGCTAAAGCAGGCGCAGGATGAGCTGTCGAATGAGCGGACAATGCTCAAAACCATCATCGATCACGCACTCGCTGGCATCTTTGTGAAAGACGCTACTGGTCGCTACCTAGTGGTGAATAAGCGGCACGCCATGTATCTCGGGGCTCGAGACGAAGCAGATGTGGTGGGCAAGACGCTCTACGACTTTTTCCCGCACGAAGAAGCAAAGCGCATCTCCGGCGCTGACCACAAAATCATGGCAACCGTGGAAGGCATCGAGAATATAGTCGACTACCGCATACGAGCCGATCAGTCGGAACTTTGGCTGCTAACCAGTAAGGTGCCCCTGTATGACGAATCGGGTAAGTGCATCGGGCTAGTAGGTATCTCGCTGGATGTGACTGAACAAAAAAAGAACGAGCGTACGCTAAAAGCCACCATTCAAATACTCGAAGAGACGAAGCTACAGCTGATCGAAGCGGAAAAGCTCAAGACCGTTGGCCGACTCGCCGCTGGCGTGGCGCACGAGGTAAAAAACCCACTAAATGTGGTCAGCTTGGGCGTGGAGTATTTGGAAAGCCAGATCGAAGGGCCGGCAGAGCTGTTGCAAATCGTGCGCGATATGCGCGAAGCGGTGCAGAGGGCGAACGGCGTGATCTTTGAGCTGCTCGACTATTCTTCGCCCCACAAGGTGCAGATGGCTCCTGCCAACATCAATGAGCTGATCACGCATGTGTCCGGCATGATGCGCCACAACTTCAACGAAGCGGGCATCGTAGTAGAAAATTGTCTCGATACCGAAATCGAGTTGGTGCGACTGGACACAACAAAGATGGAGCAAGTATTGATTAACCTTTTTCTGAATGCGATTTCCGTAATGAAAAAAGGCGGCACTCTCACCCTGCGCACAGAAACGATACGCATGAAGAGTGCTGGCTCCAACGTGTCGAGCGCTCTGACTGAGCTATTCCAAATCGGCGACAAGGTCGTCGTCGTCGAAGTGCTGGATACTGGCTCGGGGCTGAGTGAAGACGACGAAAAGAAGGCATTCGACCCGTTTTACTCGACAAAAAAAACTGGCGAAGGCACCGGCCTCGGCCTGTCGGTGACACGCACGATCGTCGAGATGCACCACGGCATGATCACTCTCAAAAATAGAAAAGACACTCCAGGCGCCTGCGTTCGTTTAATGCTGCCCGCCGCAACCCCTCACTCAAAAAATTCTGCTTAAATTTCGAAAATCGACTCCTGTAAAAGATGCCAAGCGCGTGCTTGTCGTCGATGACGAACCGTCCTTTACCCGCATGGTCAAACTGAACCTTGAGGGCACGGGTCAATACATCGTCGAAACCTTAAACGAAAGTCGCAAAGCCTTCGAAGTGGCGCGCGAGTTCGCCCCCGACATCATCCTGTTAGACGTGGTGATGCCGGAATTGGACGGCGGTGACGTGGCCTTGAGCCTGCGAACCCGCACCGCGACCAAGCATATACCGATCATCTTCGTCTCCGCGATGGTCTCTCAACAAGAATCCAAAAGGGGCTTCTTTCAAAGCGGCGGCGAGCACTTTCTTGCGAAGCCGGTGGATAAAGAAACGCTGTGCGGCGCGATTGAGACTGTACTTTCGGCGGCGACGTGAAACCTTGTTGGAGTCCCGCATTTATGCGGCTGCGGATGAGAGGCTTTACTAAGGTGCGCGGCCGCCTAACGGCGGGACTCCAACCTCACGGTACCACGGATTAGCGCTTTTCCATCAGCACGTATTCGCGCTGTGTCTCACCGGTGTAAATCTGGCGGGGACGATGGATACGGCTTTTAGGATTGTCTGCGATTTCTTTCCAGTTGGCGATCCAGCCGGGCATACGGCCGATGGCAAACATCACAGTGAACATCTCCACGGGGATGCCGATGGCCTTGAGAATGATACCGCTGTAGAAATCGACGTTGGGGTAAAGCTTGCGGCTGATAAAATAGTCGTCTTCCAACGCGGCTTGTTCGAGCTTGCGCGCGATATCGAGCAGCGGATCTTTCATACCAATGCTTTCTAAAATACCCTCGGCGCTCTTACCGAGGATCTTAGCGCGCGGATCGTAGTTTTTATAGACGCGGTGCCCGAAGCCCATCAGCTTAGCCTCGCCCTTCTTGGCGGCTTCGATAAACTTTGAGCCATCATCGCCCGCTGCGTGGATTTCTTCCAGCATCTTGATCACAGCCATGTTGGCGCCGCCATGTGAGGGCCCCCAGAGGGCGCAGACACCGGCGGAGACCGAAGCAAAAAGATTGGCACCGCCGGAGGCGACCATCCGCACGGTGGAGGTGGAGCAGTTTTGCTCGTGGTCGGCGTGCAGCATCAGGAAGAGATCGAGCGCTTTGCCCGCACCGTGATCATCGACATATTCAAAATAGGGCTCGGAAAACATCATGTGCAGGAAGTTACCCGTGTAGCGCTTATCGGCGGGATGCACGAAAGGTAGCCCCATCTTCATGCGGTATGTCATGGCGGCGATGGTGCGTACTTTGGAGATGAGCAACGCGGCCGTTTCGTCGAAGTGCGCGAGGTCTTGCTCACGGTCGTTGGAAGACATCTCGGGGTAGTAAGCGCCGAGCGAGTTGAGCATCGAGGAGAGGATCGCCATCGGGTGCGCGCTACTCGGAAAGCCATCGAAGTGGCTGTGCATGCCGGTGTGGATCGATGCGTTTTTGCGGATGTGGCAACGAAAGGAGTTCAGGCAGCTCTGCTGAGGTAGCTGGCCGTAGATAACGAGCATGGCTGTTTCAAGGAAGGATGAGTGCTCAGCCAACTCTTCGATGGAATAACCGCGGTGGCGGAGTATGCCCTTTTCACCATCGATAAAGGTGATGTCGCTCATGCAGGAGCCCGTATTGCCGTAACCTTCGTCGAAGGTGATGCAGCCGCTCTTAGCGCGCAGCGTCCTAATATCCAGAGCCTTTTCGCCCTCGGTTCCCGCAATGATGGGGAACTCGAAATTTTCATTGCCTAGTCGAATAGTGCCTGTGTTTTCCATGGGTGTGATGTTGGTGCTGCGTCGGTAAAGATGACTCAAGTGGTCGGACGCTTTCAGTGAGTGTTTGAGTGTCGTAGTGCTAAAGCGATGTCAAAAAATTTCGATATAGATGCAATCCTTTTGCCTGACTTTTTTCTGGATGAAATTGCGTGGCATAGCAATTGCCGCAACGGATGCCGGAAACGAACTCACCCCCGTAATCGGTGCGGAAGAGCGCTAGATCGGGGTCTTGTGGCTCGATGTAGTAACTATGTACGAAATAAAATTGATCTTGGCCGGAGCTTAGCCCCTGCGTGAGCGGAGCGCCCGCCTCGAAAGCGACGGCATTCCACCCCATGTGTGGAATTTTCAGCGGCGTTTTCAGCGAGGGGTCGATCTGAAAGCGCTTAACCGAGCCCTTGAAGATGCCGAGCGCAGCGGTATCGCCCTCTTCAGAATGCTCGAAAAGAGCCTGCAGCCCGAGGCAAATACCAAAAAACGGGCGGTCGGCAGCGATCCAATCGCGGATGGTATTGTCGAAGCCAGTCGCTTTGAGTAGCCGCATCGCATCGACGATGGCACCCTGCCCGGGGAAAATAAGGGCATCACCCGCGCCGATCTGGCTAGGCTCGGACACCAGATAAGCATCGGCTCCGACATGCTCCCACGCACGGACGACGCTCCGCAAGTTACCCATGCCGTAATCGATCACGGCGAGTCTTGGTTTTGGAGTGGAAGCGTCTCGGAACATAGCAAAACGGCGAAACTGGCGAAGTCTAGCCAAGTTGCAAGCCGACAAGATTTTCTATTAGAAAAAAGCGCGCAACCTCGTAGAAGCGACACTCTTGTCGCTTTGTTGGCCATAAGAATACACCGGGCAGCCGCCGAATTTCCACCTGCTACCCAATTCTCGTAGCTCGCCGTCCTTTTTATACCCCAATAAAGCGACAAGAGTGTCGCTTCTACTTTACACGAGCTTCTTAAACAACAGGGTGGCGTTGTGGCCGCCGAAGCCGAGGTTGTTGCAGATTGCTACGTTGACGTCTACCGCGCGCGCTTCGTTGGGCACGTAGTCGAGATCGCAGTCGGGGTCGGGATCGGTGTAGTTGATCGTCGGCGGGACTTTGCTATCGCGGATGGCGAGCGCACAGACTGCGGACTCGATGCCGCCGGCGGCGCCGAGGAGGTGGCCAGTCATGCCCTTGGTCGAGGAGACGGCGAGCTTGTGGGCGTGGTCGCCGAGCGCCTTCTTAATCGCACCGGTTTCAAATTTGTCGTTGTAAGGGGTGGATGTGCCGTGAGCGTTGATGTAACTGACGTCTTCGGCTGTGATGCCAGCTTCTTTGATAACATTGCGCATGGCTGCACTGAGTGCCTTGCCCTCGGGATCGGGCGAGGTGATGTGGTAGGCGTCGCAAGTGGCGCTGTAGCCTGCGATCTCGCAGTAGATCGTCGCGCCGCGCGCTTTGGCGTGTTCGAGCGTTTCCATAACTAGCACACCGGATCCTTCGCCCATGATGAAGCCGTCGCGGCCTTTATCGAAGGGGCGGCTGGCTGTGGTGGGCGTGTCGTTAAAGCTGGTGCTCATGGCGCGCATCGAACAAAACCCGGCGTAGCCGAGCTCGGTAATGGCGGCTTCACTGCCACCGGCTAGCATAATGTCGGACTCGCTGTCGCGCAGCATATGGTAGGCTTCACCAATGCTGTGAGTGCCGGAAGCGCAGGCGCTAACAATGCCGAAGTTCGGTCCACGGGCACCGACTTCGATCGCAACTACACCACTGGCGATGTTAGCGATCAACGAGGGTATCATAAATGGAGATACTTTGCGCGGGCCACCTTCATAGAGCCGCCGGCTCTGCGTCTGGATGGTCAGCATACCGCCGATGCCTGAACCGATCAGCACGCCGAAGCGATCGGCCTCCAGCTTAGAGGTATCTTCAATACCCGCATCCTTTAAGGCGAGGCGCGCAGCGGCCACGGCGAATTGAGTGTAGCGGTCGTTGCGGCGCGCTTCTTTGGGATCCATGTAAACGCCCGCATCGAAATGCAAGCACTCGGCTCCGATCTTGGAAGTGTAGTCGGTGATATCGAACGATTGAACGGTATCGATACCGCTTTTGCCTGCGAGCAAGTTATCCCAGAAGCAGTCGACGCCGTCACCATAGCTGGTCACAGTTCCAATCCCGGTAATCACAACTCGTTGTCTCTTAAATGATTCACTCATGATGTCTGTATAAAAAAATTAAGCCGCATTTAAGCGGCTTAATCGTAAGTTTGAAAGTAGAATATTTTTATCCTGCCTTTTCAGTGATGTATTTAATCACATCGCCGACTGTTTGAAGCTTTTCAGCATCAGACTCAGGAATTTCGCCGTCGATTTCATTACTGAATTCTTCTTCGAAAGCCATGATGAGCTCTACAGTATCCAGGGAATCGGCACCGAGATCATCCAAGAAAGATGCTTCGGCGGTGACTTGCTCCTCGTTTACGTTGAGTTGATCGACGATGATTGTTTTGACGCGTTGTTCGATAGTTTGGTCTGACATATTTTTTGTTTTCTAGGTGAATTAAAGTTACCTGTGCAAAGTGGCATCACATGACCATACCACCGTCAACTGTAAAAACCTGACCGGTGATATAGCCTGCTTCCTCAGATGCGAGGAAAGCGGTGGTGGCGGCGATGTCCTTCGACTCGCCCATGCGCTTCATCGGGATGATGCCAACGATGGCCTCCTGCTGTTTCTCTGCCAGCTTAGCCGTCATGTCAGTAGCAATGAAACCGGGCGCGACTGCATTAACAGTCACATTACGCGCAGCAAATTCTTTGGCGAGGCTCTTGGTGAGGCCGATCATGCCGGCCTTGGCGGCGGCGTAGTTGGCCTGCCCGGCATTACCCGTGAGGCCGATCACGGAGGACATATTGATAATGCGCCCCCAGCGCTTGCGCGTCATTGGGCGAGCCAAGTATTTAATAAAGCTGAAGCAGCTGGAAAGGTTGGTATCGATCACCGCATCCCAGTCGTCGTCGCTCATACGGAAGAGCAAGCCGTCGCGGGTGATGCCAGCGTTGTTGACGAGGATGTCGATGTTGCCATGCTTTTCGAGGAGCGCTTCGCAGGCTTCCTTGACCGCCGCCTTATCGGCCACGTCAAGCGCGCGCGATTCGGCAGAGCCGCCGCCGGCATTGATCGCATCGGCGACCGCACCGCACGAGCCCTCCGAGCGGCTGATGCAGATTACGTGGTGCCCCTTGCTCGCGAGGAGTTCGGCGATGCTCTTGCCGATACCGCGACCAGCACCGGTCACGAGGGCGATTCTTTTCTCTGTAGTTTCACTCATACGAACTGGAGTTTCCGACAATTCGACAGATCGGCGCAAGCCCAATGTTACCTACGAGCAACATTGACAGCCGCGCTTCTACACGACTCAAGTACCTATATGTCAGAACAAGAACCACAGCGCATTCAGAAGCTTATTGCCAACGCCGGAGTTTGCTCACGCCGCGAGGCCGAACGCTTCATCGAAGAAGGCAATGTCCGCGTGAATGGAAAAATCGCCCAGCTCGGCGACAAGGCCACCCTGGATGCTGCCATTTTCGTGAACAATAAGCCCATCATGCGCAAAGAAGAGCGCTCGATCACGCTTATTATGAATAAGCCGAAAGGCGTCCACTGCACCAACTCCGATCCCCACGCCGAGCGCACCGTCTTCGATCTACTGCCCGCCGATCTCCAGCGCCAGCGCCTCTTCTGCGCCGGCCGCCTCGATAAAGACAGCGAAGGCCTGCTCGTGATCACGAACGACGGCGACCTCGCCCACCGCCTCACCCACCCCAGCACGGAGGTCGTCAAACGCTACCGAGTCGTGCTCAACCGCGATTTCAACAAGGCCGACATCCCCAAACTGCTCGCAGGCACCGAATTCGAAGGCGATTTTCTCAAAGCCGAAAAAGTCATCCCCGCTCCCCAGATGGGCGAAGGCCACCAGCGCCGACTCGAAGTGCACCTCCATCACGGTAAAAAACGCGAAGTGCGCCGCCTCTTTGAAGCCAACCGCTACTTCGTCAAGAAGCTTGTGCGCGTGCAGATCGGCGGCATCATTCTCAAAAACATAACACGCGGCGGCATAAAAATCCTCGGTAAAAAAGACATCGAACGCCTCTTCCGTTGATTCAAGTCAAGCGGTAGAAGCGACACTCCTGTCGCTTTATGGGCGAAACGAATTGCCTAAGGCGAAACGAATTGCCTAAGGCGCAGTGAATCCCCTTCCCCTAGAACATCCACAACCGCCCCTTTTCAGGGGAAGCCCACCATGCTACGAACGTTTTTCACCACATTACTAGTCTGCGTCACCATAAATGCTCCGACTTACGCGGCTCAAGAAATACGCCTGCGCCTTCAGCCCACAATGGAAGCACCTGTCGTGGCCAGAGTCATCGCCAGCGATCAGGTCATCCTCAACACTGCGCCCGCCCCGAGAAATGCCCAACTCGGCTGGCGCAAGATCTCCCTCCCTACCCCCTTTGAAGGCTACGTGGACATCGAGTCGCTGGGCAAAAACTTCGCTATCCTCGAAGGCAGCCCCGTTCACTACCTGCCCACAGTCGAGTCTGGCGTCATCACCAAAGTCGAAGAAGGCGATATTTACGAAGTCGTCAGTGTCACAGAAACGTGGGCGACTGTCCGTTACCGAAAAGACATCATCGGCTACTTCAACGACGAAGTAGCCCAGAGCGCAGCCGTCGATTCCGAGCCGCCGCAGTTGCCCCTCGTTTCAACCGAGCCTGCCCCGGCCCCCATCGCCATTCCCGCGCGGCCCTTCCAAATCAACCCCGACCAGCCGATCGCCCAGCTCGACCCCACAACACTGCCCGCGGAAAATGTAATCTGGAAACCAGTCCGCGTTCGCGGGGGTGATCCGTCTTCGCTTCACTCCGCCGTTACAGAAAGTGAGAGTGAGAGTAGTCCTACATCCCGCATCGCGTCTCCCGCTTCTCCCGCTTCTCCCATCTCCGACCTCATGGTCACCCAAGAACTCACTCAAGCCCGCGAAGCCACCCGCGACCTCGGCCCCGCCAAAACGCCCCGGCTGCTCACAGGAACCCTCGAGCGCGAAATCAACGTCGACGGCCCCACCTACCCCATCCGCCTAAAATCCCCCGAAGGCCGCCTTATCGCATACGTCGATTTCTCCGGCATTTACATCAGCGATCTCTCCCCCTTTATCGGCCAAAAGGTTTACATCCGCGGCCAGATTTATCCACTCCCCAACACCCGCGCCCAACTCGTCATCCTCGCCGACAGCCTGCGCCTAGCTGAATAATACGATGCAAGCCATAAAAACCATCACTTTCGCGGTCAACACCACCAAGCCCGGCGCCGAAGAAGCCGCGCGCTACCTCGCGGGCATCGCCGAGTGCGAAGGCGTGCAAACCACCATCGCCACCGAGTATCCGCTCCAGCCCGACGCGCTGGCAGGCCAAGACCTCTGCTGCGCGATCGGCGGCGACGGCACCCTGCTCGGCGTGCTCGATGCCGCCCTTGAATCCGGCAGCGCCGTGCTCGGCGTCAACATGGGTAAGCTCGGCTTCCTCGCCACCTACACCGCGCAACAAGCAGCCAAAGACCTACCCCGACTCATTAAAGGCCACTACGAGATCGGCGAGCGCTCCGTGCTCAATTGCACCACCCGTAGCGGCGTATCCGTTTACGGCCTCAACGACGTCGTGCTCAAAGAGACCGACGGCAGCGGCCTCATTCGCCTGCAAGTTTCGTCCAACGGCAACCCTGTCTCCGAGTATCACTGCGACGGCCTCATCTTTTCCACCCCCACCGGCTCCACCGCGTATAATCTCTCCGCCGGCGGTCCCATCATCGGGCCGCGCGTCAGCGCCATCGCCATGACTCCCATCTGCCCACACACCCTCGGTAACCGCTCCGTCATTTTTGATAACTCCTCACAGATCAGCGTCGTCCACCGCGAGCCCGGCCCCTGCCCCCGCATCACTATCGACGGGCGCGTGCGCTTTGCATCCGAAGACAATTTTCCCATCAAAATCGCCGTCGCCGACCGCAGCTTCCGCCTCATGCAAAACCCCGACCACTCCCACTTCGCCATCGTCCGCGACAAACTACGCTGGGGCGACCCCACTATTCGATAAGGTCGGCAGGGGTCATGTCGGAATGGCACGAACTTAAGCGTAGTGGCGACTTCAGTCGCCATAATCTGACGGTGGCTGAAGCGCACCGCTACGGCTTGCGCTACGATTAAGTTCGTGCGATTCGGGTCATGTCGTGATGTTTGCAATTGACGCAACCGACACTTCCAACATTTGCTCCAACCAAGCCTTCGTCGCCACCCTCGTAGGCGCTGCCCTGCTGGAGCGCGGCGCTGCAGGTCTCCGCAGGTATCCAAAAAACGACC
>Ga0307933_1000893_pt1 | contig 26290 bp, 28 predicted proteins | sample OrgLakmetageno88_FD_201811 | JGI IMG/M metagenome (GOLD analysis project Ga0307933, IMG submission 201811) | Saline water microbial communities from Organic Lake, Antarctica - #88 | ecosystem: Environmental > Aquatic > Non-marine Saline and Alkaline > Saline | place: Antarctica: Organic Lake... | reverse complement strand
GAACTGACCGGACTGAAGCTGGATTATTACGAAATATTGAACTACGACATCGCAAGCGAAGGATCGATATAGAACGCAATAAAATCAAAAGTAGACAGTATGAACGAAATTAACAAAGTAGAACTAAGGGGCCCGCGCGCGCCACTTAGGTTATCGTAGTTTTCCCGATCATCGTCTTGGAGGTCGTAGTCCAGCCCGGCGGCGAACTCTAGGCGATCGCCAGAAAAGCGGTAAAGCGCCCCAGCGCCGAGGAAATCTCGCTCGAAGGCGACTTGCCCGCCGCTCTCGAAAGGGAGCTTGTTGGCAAAATCGCGATGGGTGTAGTAGGTCTTTAGCTCGATCGCATGAAAGTCGTCTAGCGCCTGTCGATAAATTAAGCCATACTGCTGCTGCTGGACAGACTCGCCGCCATCGAAATCGATATTGCGCTGGCGCGCTTGCGCACGGTCTGCGCGGACTTCTTCCAGCGTCAGGCCGCCGGGGTCGTTTTGTAGTGGTAGATCAACTACATTCACCACCGCAGTTAGGCTGGCACTGGCTGTGAAATCGTAGCGGAACTTGGCGTTGACGCGCTGATTCTCCGTTTCGTTGTGCGCACGATAGCCATCGTATTCGAGATCGGTGGCACTGATCAAGTAATTGAACGCGCCAGTCTGCCCGCCCGCTTTGAGCTGCGCTTGCCGCAGGCCGTAGTCGCCGAAAGTCCAGCGCGTCTCTAGGAAGGGCGTGTCGGCGCCGTCCTCAGTTTCGATCAGGATGACACCACCCGAGGCTGCGCCGTAGAGCGCCGAAGCGGGGCCGCGCAAGATTTCCATCGAGTGCGCCGAGCCGAGGTCGAGCCCATCGACGCTGCCCTGCCCGTCGGGCGTGGTGGCGGGGATGCCATCGACGATTAGCTGAATGCCCCTGATACCGAAGCTTGCCCGCGCACCGAACCCACGAATTGCAATCCGCGAGTCTTGCGCAAAGTTGTAAGGGTTGAGCACAAAAACGCCCGGCACTGTCTGCAAGGATTCGTCGAGCGAGAGCTGAGTGGACGCCGTTTGCAAGCGCTCGGCCTCGATCCGGCTGACAGCAAACGGCGCTTTTAAATCCGCTTGCGGTATGCGAGCGGAATCGACTGTAAAGGTAGGCAGCACATCGACCGCCTCAGCGGCTAGGAGCGCGGAGTGCAGCAGGTAGATTAAAGCAAATAAAAGGTGCCAACAAAGTCGCATCGGTGGCAGCATGTGCGCCGAAGGCCAAACCTCAAGCGCGGGATGAACTATGCGGGGTAGCGAGGGTGATTTTTAAAGTAGGGTGGCCACCCCTGCCTGTGATCCTGAAAATAATCAGCGGTGCGTGTTGACGAATGACGTTTTTGGATTCATCCACCTTGAATGGATAACAATAGAGTCAGCATCGGGCGTTGGTATATCGGTTTCGGTATCTTTTTAATCGTGTGTGGCCTCGCTGGATACGCATCAAACCCAGCGGCGGCGAAGACGGCTCTGATGTCGGGCGCAACTTTCGGCACTTTGAGCGCGCTATGGGGCTTTTGGATGCTCAAGGGCGGGCGCGTGGCGGTGTTGATCGCAGCGGGGCTCACGACGCTGATGCTTTGCGCAGCTTTCAGCTGGCGCTCGATCGTGAGCTGGCAGTCCTACGCCGATGGCGAGCCCAAGCTTTTTGCCGCAACTCTGATCACCGCCATGCTCTTCGGCTCGGTCGCTTCCTTGATTCAACTCATCCGTTCGAGCAAGTCTCTGCTAAAAAAATAAGCCCTCTCCTCTTCTGGGCGCGATTGTAAAATTCGTCAACTAGGTAGCACAGGCATCCCGCTTGTGCCTTCAGATCGGCTCGCAGCCAGACGTACCTATACTCCATTAAAAATATCGTGCTCACATGAAAGACGTCGAAATCTCCCGCGAGCCGATTGAGCTCTTTAAACTTCTCAAATTTGAAGGCCTCGCCTCCAGTGGCGGCGAAGCTAAGGCCTTGATCGCGGAAGGGCGCGTGTTGTTGAACGGCGTGGTGGAAACACAGAAGCGTAAAAAGCTGGTATCCGGCGACTGTATCCAGCTGGGGGAAACGAAGCTTAAACTCACGTTGATCGACTCACCGGCGCAGCCCTAGCCGAGGCGCAACATGAGCACTTTCAAAGAACTCGGGCTCTCGGACAGTCACATCGAGGCGCTGGCGCGGCAGCAGATCACGGCACCTACCGAAATCCAAATCGTGGGCTACCCTATCCTCCGTAATCAGCAGGATGCTTGGCTGAGTGCGCCCACGGGCAGTGGTAAGACCTTCGCCTATTTGCTGCCTCTACTCGCTGGTATCGACTCCAACACCACGGATCTGCAAGTCGCGATTCTTTCGCCTACGCAGGAGCTAGCGGTGCAAATCTACGATTGTATCAGCGCACTGGAGACGGGCAAGGCTTCGAAACTGCGCTGTCAACTCTTGATCGGCAATGCTTCTGCGCAGCGCCAAAAAGAGAAACTGAAAAAGAAGCCGCACATCGTCGTTGGTACGCTCGGGCGCATGCTGGAGCTGGGGCGCATACGTAAGCTCAAGCTACATCTCTGCCACAGCGTGGTGATCGACGAGGCCGATAATATGCTGGCCGAAGACAGGATCGCCGACGTGGAGGCTTTTCTAAAAATGACGCCGCGCGACCGGCAGTTGGTCTTCACCTCGGCCACACAAAAAGGAGACGCCTTTCGCATGGCGGAATCGCTGGGGCGGGACGTGCAGTGGCAAGCCGCCGCCGCGCCAGTAGTGACTGCCGAGCAGCCTGCGACGATTGAGCATAGCTACGTAGAAACGCGTTACCACAACAAGGGTAGAATACTGCACAAACTGTTAAACCGCATCGAGCCGGAACGCGCCCTCGTATTCGTGCATCGCAACGAAAGCGCCGAGGCGCTTGGCGACGAGTTGGCGGGCAGGCACCCGCAGCTAGCGGTGCTGCACGGTGGGCTGAGCAAGTTTGAACGGCAAAAAGCGCTCGGCGACTTTCGACGCGGCACAATCAAAGTGCTGATCGCCTCGGATGTCGCTGCAAGAGGTCTCGATATCAAGGGCGTGACTCACATCTTTAATGTCGACTTGCCGTCGGACTCCGGCGACTACCTGCACCGCGCCGGACGCACCGGGCGCATGGGCGCGAGCGGCCACACGCTCTCGCTCGCCAGTGAGGACGAGTTAAAATTAATCCGCCGCTACGAGCGCGATCTCGATATCCGTGTTCAGCGGATCGAGGCGCCTTTGGATCAGGACTAGCCCACTGTGGTCGTAGGGGCGCGACTTGTCACGCCCGCGTTGCATCGGCAGCTTTGGATCGGCTCCTTTGGTTCGGCTCCTTTGGTTCGGCAGCTTTGGATCGGCTCCTTTGGTTCGGCGGGCGTGACAAGTCGCGCCCCTACGTTTATTCGTCGAGCGCATTAATCCACCAGTGACTCAATCGCGACGGGCACCAGCTTGATCACCCCGCTCGACCGCGCTGCGGCGAGTGAGACTTCAAAAACTAGCTGCACATCGTTTAGCTCTGCGGGATCGACCAAGGTCTGCTGGATACAGAATGTCTCGCGGTCTTCGGACTCCTCGATCCGCGTGTGGGCGCTGGAGCGGGCGCCAGGATCAAGACGTATCCAATCGTGCGCCTCGTGGTAGCCAGCCATGGCTTGATCCATCGCGCTGTATTTGTAAGTCGCATCGGGGAAAAGCCGGTCGAATTCGTAGGCCTCGCACAGTTCGGAGTAGTTCTTGTTGGCCAGTAGCCGCAGGAAGCTGAACACTTCGTTACGCACTAAGCGGGTAAAGGCCGCGCGGTCGCGAGTGATGTCGCCCGCACCTTTGGGCGGCGCGGGGGTCTCGGACTCACCAGTCGGCCGATAGTCAGGATCACGCAGCATCTCCCACTCATCCATCAGGCTGGAATCGGTCACGCGTAGCAAATGCTCGATGTAGGTGATGACTTCATCGACGGCTTCGGTTTTGAAATCGGGCGGCACGGTATTGACCAGCACGCGGTAAACATTAGTCAAATGCCGTAGCAGAACGCCCTCGGCACGCATCAGCCCATACGACTTCACGTAGTCGGAGAAGCTGCTGTAGCGCTCAAACATCTCGCGGGCGATGGACTTGGGCTTGATGTTTTCCCCGCCGACCCATGGGTGCTGCACGGCGAATACATTGAAGGTCTGGTAGATAAACTCCCGCTCTGGTTTGGGGTATTCGAGTGTATCCAGTTTTTCCATACGCGCTTCATACTCGACGCCGGCGGCTTTCATTTCGGCGACGGCATCGGTCTTCACTTGGTCGAGTTGCTTGCGCAAGATCACGTCGGGGTCTTCGAGGATCGACTCGACGAGCGAGAGCAGCTTGAGCGCGTAGTCGGGCGCGGTGGTATCGAGCAGCCCGAGGGTATCGATGCAGTAGAGCGCGAGCGCTTGGTTGAGTGAAAAGTCGTCTTGTAGGTCGAGGTTGACCCGCAGCTTGGGAGAGGTGCCGGGGGGCATGATCTCGATGATACTGCGGTCGACGAGGGCGCGGAATAGTTGAAACGCTTGCTTGCGCATCACCTGCTTGGAGTGGTCGGTATTGTGGCACTCGTTAATCAACGCGCGCATGGCGGCACAGCCATCGCCCGCGCGCCCGAGCACGTTGAGCAACATACCGTGCGAGACTTGAAAGCTCGACACCAGTGGCTCGGCAGGTGCGCCTTGCAGCCGAACGTAGGTCTGCTCATCCCAGTTGACGAATCCGCGCTCGGGTGGCTTGCGCTTGACGAGCTTCTTTTTCTTTTTGGGATCGGCGGCGGCTTTGGCCTCCAGCCGTTTATTCTCGATCACGTGCGCGGGAGCCATCGCGATCACGTAGCCGCGATCGTCGAAGCCTTTGCGCCCGGCGCGCCCGCTGATTTGGTGGAAGTCGCGCGCAGTTAAAGTAGCGGTCTTGATGCCGCCGTATTTGCAGAGCTGGGTGAAGAGCACCGTGCGGATCGGCACATTGACGCCGACTCCGAGCGTATCGGTGCCGCAAATCAGCTTGAGTAGGCCTCGCTGCGCTAGCTTCTCGATCAAGACGCGATATTTCGGCAGCAGCCCCGCGTGGTGCAGGCCGATGCCGCTGCGCAAGAGCTTTTTGATCTCTTTGCCAAAGGGGCTGTTAAACGCCACATCCTGTAAAGCTTCCGAAAGCACCGCCTTTTCGGCCTTTGAGCAGACGTTTAGGCTGAGCAGGCTCTGCGCCGTCTCGGAGGCGGAGCGCTGGGTGAAATGCACGATGTAAACAGGAAAACGCTCGGCTGCTTGTAGTTTATCCAAGGTCTCAGTTAAAGGATCTTCGACGTATTGAAACTCCAGCGGCACGGGGCGCTCACTGCCAGAGACCGTGACCGCCTCGCGCTGGGTGACTCGCTCTAGCTCCGTTTCAAAAAACCGCGTATCGCCCAAGGTAGCCGACATCAGTAGGAAGCGCACCTGCGGCAGAATCAGCAAGGGTGCCTGCCAAGCCACGCCACGCTCGGGGTCGGAGTAGTAGTGAAACTCATCCATGATCACATCGTGTACTTTGGCGGCAGCACCGTCGCGCAGCGCAATATTGGCGAGGATCTCAGCCGTGCAGCAAAGGATCGGCGCGCCTCGATTGACGGAGGCGTCGCCCGTCATCATACCGACATTTTCGGGGCCGAAGTCGCGGCAGAGCGCGAGGAACTTTTCGTTGACCAGCGCCTTGATCGGGCAGGTATAGACCGACTGGTGCCCCGTGGAGACCGAGAGAAAATGCAGCGCCGCCGCGACCAGCGATTTGCCCGAGCCCGTCGGAGTATTCAAAATGACGTGCTTGCCCGCAAAGAGTTCAAGGATCGCCTCCTCCTGTGCGGGATACAGCTCGATGCCCTTCTGCACGGCATAATCGAGGAAGTGCTCCAGCAACTGGTCGGGGTCGGTCACGCCGCGCAGCGGCTGCAAGGGAAAGTCCATGTGTGGGAGTGTTCACATGGCGCCGCGCGGGTGCAAGCGCGGGTTGCAGTAAAGTCCTCGATACGGACTTAGCCGAAATCCAGCTCGGTTTGGGCATCTGGCTTGGCGGCCGGGCGTTTCGGACGACGCTCGCTCGCGCGACCTTTGCGACTGCCGTGCCGCTGGAGCACGGACTGCGATGCCGCCCAATAATCATCGCGTTTTCGCAGCTCAGAAAAACGCGCTCGCGCATACCGGATGGCTTCCTTGTGGTCGACGATGGGCAATGGATAATCGACGCCCATACGGCAATGGCTCTCCAACTGAATCAGCTCCGGCATCTTCCATGGTTCGTGGATGTCGAGCTCGGAGAGCTGCGCGAGCTCAGGCACCCAGTACCGAATAAATGCCCCTTGCGCGTCATGATCTTGCCCCTGTTTGACCGGATTGTAGATCCGTAGGCTATTGATCCCCGTCAGCCCGCTCTGCATTTGTATCTGCGAGATATGGATGCCCGGTTCATAGTCGATAAACTGGCAAGCCAGCCAGTCGCGAAACAAGCGCCAATCCAGCCAAAGATGATACGCCGCAAACGAGACCAACATCGCACGCATACGAAAGTTGATCCAGCCACGCGCCCTAAGAGCACGCATACAAGCATCGATAAACGGATAGCCCGTGCGTCCGCATTGCCAAGCAGCCAGCCGATCTGGAGCCGAGGTCTTAATTGGCGGCTGACGGCTGCGCAAATCGTCACAAGCGCGGTTAAAGGCATGGTGCTCGATGGCAGGCTCGCATTCTAGCTTTTGCATAAAATGGCAATGCCAGTGGCAACGCGAAAGAAAGGCACGCGCAGCCATCCTCGGCAGCGCACCCTCCGCCGCCGCTCCACTCACCGCTTGCACCACACGCCGCATCGAGATGCAGCCCCAAGTCAGATAAGGGCTCAGCCGTGAACAGCTCACAAAAGCAGAATTCGGGCTGCTCATCTCTCGCTGGTAGCGGTGACCACGCCCGCCGATGAAGCTGGCGAGCACTTGCTGCGCTTGCGATTCGCCACCGATCAGATCCACCTCGCGCGCAGGATCGGCGATCAGCCCCAGCTCGGTCGCGCTTGGTAGGCGAGGCAGCGCTGGCGCTTGAATCGGGCATGTAATGGCCTCTGGTAGCGCCGCCACCGGCTGGCTCATCCGCTGCTCCCACTGCCGCGCCCAGCCATCGCGATCGCGCAGCCCACGCACGACGCCATTCTGAGGCGTTTCTCGAAAAGTGACGTCAGCACCACGCGCCCACGCCGCGACTTCGCGGTCGCGCCGATAGGTGACGGCGCTACCCGTCTCTTCGTGCGCCCAAATATTCGTCAACTTATGTGTCTGGCGCAGCCGTTCAAAGACCTCGACCGCACTCCCCTGCTCCACCCATAGCGTGGCACCCCTCTCCCGCAGCCCCGCAGCCAGCTCGCGCAGCGATTCGGCGATAAATTGCCAATGCATTGCATCAAAATCAGCCGCGTGGATCACCTCCGGCTCGATGATATAGAGTGGCAAGACAGCGCCCCGCGCCATCGCCGCGTGTAGCGGCACATGATCGAGCAAGCGCAGATCGCGCTTAAACCAAACGCACTGTATCTCTTGAAACGCCATCACTCAACGGTTTCGCCTACAGCGCTCCGAGCAGTAAACCACCTCCTGCCAGCACCGCGCCCATTTCTTGCGCCAAGCGAAGGGCTTGTCACACACCGGGCACGTTTTAGACGGCAGATTTTGCTTAGCTACTGATTTACCTTGAATTTTCACCCTGATAGATCACGGAATGGGAGATTACCTTTCAAAAGATACGATTTATAGCGACAAACCGAAAAATGTCCAATACAGCTACAAATACAAAGCCCGCAAACGGCGTGTTTTGTGAATAACACAAGTAAAAACAAGTATATGAGTACAGGAACAGTAAAATGGTTCGATGCCGAAAAAGGCTACGGATTCATCACCCCCGAAGACGGAAGCAAAGATCTTTTCGTCCACCACTCCGAAATCCAGGCAGATGGCTACGCCAAGCTTGAAGACGGTGAGAAAGTCGAATTTGAAGTTGGCAGCGGCCCCAAAGGCCCTTGTGCCACCCAAGTAAAGTCGGTCTAAGTTCCGAGTAAACCTTTCAAACACAAGCGCGTTCCGACACTGGGACGCGCTTTTTTTGTGCCTTACAGCCTTCTTAGTCCTGTTTTTTTGCAGTTTGCTAATCTGTGATATTTGCTCTAAAAACCCACCCATGATTACAAATGTAAATAAAGTCATCCCTGAAGTAGCTGAAGGCGTGCGTGGCGGAAGCGGAAGCGTGACCGCGCATAAGCTGCTCGACCTTTTCCCTGGCAGCGCGATCAAGAGCGTCGGTCTGGTGCGTCTCGAACCGGGTGCCAGCGTGGGCGACCACTCACATCAGGGCGACGAGGATTTCTACTACTGCATCTCCGGCACTGGCGTAGTGGTGGATAATGGTAGCGAGCACCCCTTCACTCCCGGCAGCTTGCAGATCACACGTAGTGGCGAATCGCAAGCGATCCGCAATACAGGCGAGACGGAGCTAGTCTTCCTCGGCGCGCTGGTGGCTACTTTGGAAGATTACTAAAAAATAAAACTACTCGGCTGCTTTCTTCTTCGCACCTTTGGGGACGATAATGTTATGATCAACCTCATACTCTTCCATATCTGGAGGCACGGTGGCGATGGCTTCTGCGGTAGTAGTGAGCCCTTCCTTGACCTTGAGCATACTGTCCTGGTGGAGTGTCATCATACCATTGCGCATGGCGATGCGTTTGATAGCTGAGGCTTCTTCGCCAGCGTTGATGGCTTTGATTAACTCCTCGCTGGTTGCCATCAACTCGTGAATACCGACACGGCCTTTGTAGCCGTTGCCACCACAGCTGGGGCAGCCGTCTTCGCTGGCACCAGGCAGCTTACCCAACCAGCTCAATGCGCGTTGCATAATCTCAGCCTCGTTGCCGACGGGTAGGTAGTTTTTCTTACAAGTCTTACACACGCGGCGCATCAGGCGTTGCGCGCAGACGCAAATCAGGGATGCTGAGATCATGAAAGGTTCGATGCCCATTTCGGTAAGCCGCGAGACGGTGGTCGGCGCATCATTGGTGTGGAGCGTGCTGAAGAGTAAGTGCCCAGTGAGGGCGGCTTCGACGGCGATGCCAGCTGTCTCGCGGTCGCGAATTTCCCCCACTAGGATGACATCGGGATCTTGCCGCAGGAAGGAGCGCAGGGCGGACGCAAAGGTGAGCCCAATCTTACGCTGCATCTGCATTTGCAGCAGACCAGGCAAGGTGTACTCGATCGGATCTTCTGCGGTGCGGATGCAAATATCGGGAGTATTGATTTCGTTGAGCGCGGAATAGAGCGTCATCGACTTACCCGAGCCAGTCGGGCCGCAGTGCAGAATCATACCATAAGGGCGCTGAATTAAATCGCGGTACAGCCCGAGATTACGATCAGAAAACCCGAGCGCCGGTAGCGGTAAGGTACTCTTTTGTTTATCAAGAATACGCATGACGATGCCTTCGCCGTGATTGAGCGGCGCGGTGGAGACACGTAGGTCGATATCGACGCCCTTCTTGTTGTATTGTTTGAAAATGATGCGTCCGTCCTGCGGCATACGCTTTTCCGCGATGTCGAGCTGCGCCATCACTTTTAAACGGGCCAGCAGCGCACCCGAAGCAGCCGGTGGAATGGTGAGGCGATTGAGTAAGACGCCGTCCACGCGCACGCGCACCCGTGTCTCTTTTTCGAAGGGTTCGATGTGAATATCACTGGCTCCCGCGAAGTAGGCTTCTTCAACGATTCGGTTGGCTAGCTTGATGATAGGAGCGGACTCTTCATCCGAAAAATCATCCTCATCTATTTCATCATCACTCTCGTAGTCGGCACCCAGCGCTTCCACCACATCTCCGAAACCAACTGCTTGGTGCTGATCTTTATCATAGTCGAGCGCTTTGTTGATCTCGGCTTGCGGGCCGAGCAACACCGATACTTTCATACCGGAAAGCTCCTGCACCTTAGAAGTCACTTGTAGATCGAAGGGATTACTGAGAGCGATGATGATATAGTCGCCCGCAAAGCCGAGCGGTAGCACCTTATTCTCTTGGCAGAAGTCTTTATCCAACTTGGAGAAGGTCGTCTCGCCGATCAAACAGTGCTTGATATTGATCGGAGCCAGATTAAAGGCGCGGCTCTTAGCTAAAAGCAACTGATACTGAGTGATCCTGTAATCAGTGGCGAGAAGGTTTTCGATGACCTCGCCGGACATCTCCTGATCGGTCTCGTTAATGTTCTTAAATTGCGCATCGGTCAAATGCCCCATTTGGAGTAGATTCTCCAGAATAGCGGTTTGGATACGTGCGAGTGCCATAATTTAAAAGGGGATCGAGGATTCGGTGTGAGAACGGAGCAGAAACAGACGGGAGGTCGAATTAAAAGAGGCTCAACTCATCACGAATGAGCGGCATGTTTTTAAAATCGCCCTTGCTTTGAAATGCAGCATCGAGCCCTAGTTCTTTAGCTAATTTACTAGCCGTCAGATTTTCCTGTTCCATCATCTCTTGTAAGTAGCGTTGCTGCTCGGCCTGCATCCAAGTAGCGATGCGATTATCGGGCACGACTGGCTTAATTGATTTACCGAGGGCTTGGCACAGCACTTCGAGGCTGAGCGGCTGGTCGGCGCTGGCACTGACCGCGGCGTGCAGCACTTCTTGGATTTGCTTATAGTTTCGCGGCCAGTCGAAAGTGAGTAGCGCATAAACGGCCTCCGGCGTAAACGCGGCGCAGCGGCTGCGCCCAGCACGCTCGGCAGCTATGCGCGCAGTGCGGCGGGCATACACGGCCAGATCGCTGGGGCGCAGCGAAATCGGCGGCAGGACGACACCAGAATCGCCAGCAGCCGCCTCAAACTCAGCCGATCTACCATCAGCGCTCACGATGTAGGCCAGCAGTAGCGACTCGGATGCTTCGACTTCGTGCCGCAGAGTCTCGGTTAGCTTTTGCGCACGGGCGATGTCCGCGATGGCACTCAAGCGCACGCAGACGACGCGGCTCTTTTCAGAATCGGCAAGCACGCAACGCAGTTGGCTCAGTGCCTCCCCATCCGAACTAGACGAACGGGACAACGAGATCACATCGACTGGCATGTCGCCATTACCGCGCCAATGCGAGATATCTTTGACGGCTAGCTCGGCATCGCCACCTATAGGCTCAAGAATGAAGAGCTCTTTACCCTTCTTAGCGATGCTCCAAGCGCTTTGTAAAAAGCGGCTAGCCGAAAAATTACTGGCACTAAAAAAGCACGGCTCTGCGGGGTAGCTGAGTGCGGCGGCTTCAGCGGCAGCAGTCTGCCCATCCTGCACTACTTGCGTTTTTTCTTCTTCTGTCATGGGCGCAGAGAAGCGGGCGACATGCTTGAGGAAGGCTCCGGTATCGAGCGGCTTTTCCATGACCAGCGTCACACTCATATTAGCCACCTTGACGAGCTCAGGGGTATTCATCAGCCCTGAAACTAAAATGAAGGGCAGATTGGGATAGAGCTCGCGGGCTTTTTTTAAGAAATCGGCACCGTCCATCACGGGCATCTTGTAGTCGGAGATCACGAGATCGTAGGGAATCTCTTCGAGCTGAGCGATGGCTCGCTCGGGACGGGTAGCCATGTCGACGCAATAGTTGTTCTCACGCAGCAGATCTTGCAGCATCTCAGCGTAGTTTTCTTCGTCGTCTAATACTAGTATTCGTCCTGCCATAAAAAGTGCTTTCTCTGTTTCTCTAAAAAGAGTGGTGATGCTGTGGATGCTGTGGATGCTGGTTGTGCATTGCGCGCACGCGGGCTATTACATTTGATTTTCGATGGCATTCACATCGGTGCCGAAGAAGCTAGCTGTCTGATCGCGGTCGCCGCCGAGAAGAATAGCAGCGGCGCGCAGATAGTCGATCTTTTGGCTGGAGAGATGTGATTCGAAGCGGGTGCGTAGCGACACGTCTTCGTTAAATTTAAGGGCGGATTTGACGGCAGCGTGGGTGATGATATCGCCAGGATGATCCTCTAAAATCTTGCGCACGGTGGCGCGTAACTCTTGGTAATTGCGCGTCCACTTGTGCTGGCGAAATAGATCGCGCGCGGAGCGCTCGAAGCGCGGCACGGCGGCCAGCGACTTTTCGCGCGCGACTTCGACTAGTAGCTGCTGCGCCATAACGCCGACATCGATATCACAATCGCGCAGCGGCGGCACAAGCACTTCGGCGGTGCCCATCAAAATGTAGAGGTTTTCGTCGATCAGGCCTTCGTCAAAGAGCGCGTCGAGGTCGCCACAGACGCAAAAGACCGTGCGCAGTGCCACGCCCAATTCCTCAAATTCGCCTTGATGCTTGGCCAGTGAAGTGGCGAGTTTCTTTTGCGACTCATCCATCGCCTCCAGTCCGAGCAGCACACAAGTCACGCGCTCAGCACCTTCTCGCTTGGCCACTTCGATCAACGAGAGCGCTTGCTCTTGATCAAAGGAACCTTTGCTCAAGTAAACAAAGTGCTCGGCCTCGTTTTCGTAAAATCCGCGGATATCTTCGCAGATACTGCGGTAGTGCATTCCTGGCTCACCGATCAGCGAGAGGGAGGACTTAAAATTACGTAGGCTATACAGGCGCTTCGCAAATGATGCGGAGGCACCCGACTTGCATGGGAATGAGCGAAAAACAAAACCGAGTTGCACGCCCGCATCGACGCCCGATGCATCGCCAACATCGCCAACATCACTCTCGGGCTCGTTTTCGACCTTCTTTGCCTCATCAATCAGCTCGGCAGTGCGCTCCAGTAGCGAAAAAATATTAAGCGGCTTTAGAAAGACACCCCCCTACGCCGCCACTGATGAGCTCGCGGATAGTATCGTTTTCCAAGTAGCCAGAGACCATGATCACAGGCACTTCAGACTTTATTTTTTTGATGACTTTTAAGAACTCAGCACCTGCCATCTTGGGCATTTTGTGGTCGGTCACCACTAAGTCGTAGTCGGTTTCGCGAAAGGCATCGACTGCTTTGATAGGATCAGTCAGTGAAGTGACGATGTAACCGGCTTGTTCGAAAACATCGGTCAGCAGACACATAAAGTCGGCATCGTCATCTAGAATTAAAACGCTGTATGGCATAAATATTGGGTAAGCTCGTTTGAAAAATTATTCGTCATCGTCCGCAGAATCTTCCGCTTCGTGGATCTCCTCGATACGCTCAAGCGCACGACTCAGTGAAGCGGTCGTCGTGCCATACCAAATCACGCGCCCATCGAGCAAGTCTTCCCAGTATTTGACAACGGGCGCACTCATATAGTAGCAGGAAGCGAGCATGTAGGTGCCCTCGACGTGGTCAAAGGGAACCGTGGAAGAAGCCCAACAGAGCGATAAGTCTATATTCATCGGGCGCAAAGATTGCAACTCGATGAAATTCAAATCTACCAGCCCTAACTTACGTTCTTCCACTAGGTAATCAAGCAGCTTGGCCTCTTCCAGCTTTTTAAAATCAAAAAGCAGCATCGAAAGAATGGAGGCTCGCTTCAAATCTGCCGACTGGATCGCCTTCATGAATTCGCCATTAGCCTCCTCCAAATCACCCGTAGTGACCAGCCCCTTGTCGACGAGGGCTGAACCTAAGAAACGATTACTGCGAAGTATTAAAGCTCGATGCTGTTGCATGGGGATGTTTTAAACACAACCATGCGGCATAATGACCCAAGAGGTCAAGTCATCAGAAGCGCTTATCTACCAGTATCTACGATTCTTTTTGCTTTGTGAATTAAAAGTTGAAACTGACAAATTAAGTAAGCCGAAAAGGACTGAAGCGAGGGGGATGGGGGGGAGCTCACCACGCTTACGACAAGCCGCGCTCACTGGCTTGGACGAAGGCTAGGAAAGTTTTCACCAACTCGTTGTTCTCGCCTATTTCGGCATTAAGCTTTTCGGCGGCTTGGCGGCGGTTGAGGCCTTCTTTGTAAAACATCTTGAAGACGCGGCGCACGAGGTTGATATCTTCGGGCGAAAAGCCGGCGCGTTCGAGGCCGATCTTATTGGTGGTGCGCACCATCGCGGGGCTGCCATCGGCGATCATATAAGGCGGCACGTCTTGCACGACTTTTGAGGCGGCGCCGACCATGGCATAATCGCCGACGCGGCAAAACTGGTGGAGGCCTGCGCCCCAGCCGATGTTGACTCGGTCGCCGATCTGTACGTGCCCACCGAGGGCGGCGTGGCTACTCATCACAAGGTGATTGCCGACGAGGCACTCGTGCCCGATGTGACTGTAGGCCAGTAGTAGATTGTGATCCCCAACGATAGTAAAAGTATCTTCAATGGTAGCGCAGTGGACAGTGGTGAACTCGCGAAAGACGTTGCGATTGCCGATGCTAAGGCCGGGGCAGCCGCCTTTGTATTTGAGATCGTGCGTCTTGCCGCCGACGTAGGCGTAGGGGTGCACTTCGTTATCGTTACCCATCGTGGTGGCACCATCGACGGTGGCGTGGTGCATGACTACGGTGCCTTTAGCGATTTTAACTTGTGCGCCGATGTAAGCGTATGCGCCCACGAGGACGCCCTCTTCCAGCTCCGCGCCGGGCTCGATAATTGCAGTCGCATGAATATCTGTCGGCATGATCAAATAGGTCGGGGATTAATCCGTGGCGTCGGCTAGCATGAACATGAGCTGGGCACTGGAGACGACTTTGCCGTTGACCTTGCACTCACCGGTGGCGGTCGCGATCTTGTTGCCGCGAATCTTGATCAACTTGACACGAATCTCGATGGAGTCGCCGGGCTCGACGGCTTGGCGAAATTTTACCTTATCGGCACTCATAAAGAACGCGATCTTGTTTTCCTCCACAGGGAGCTTGCGCAGCAGCAGCACGCCAGCAGCTTGCGCCATGGCCTCGACTTGGAGGACGCCGGGCATGACGGGGCGACCGGGGTAGTGCCCTTGAAAATAGGGCTCGTTAATGGTGACGTTTTTCAGCGCGACTAGCTCGTCCTCGCTCACGATCTCGACAATGCGGTCGATCATGACGAAGGGGTAACGGTGCGGCAAGATGTCGAGCACCCGCCGAATATCCATGGCGGTCTCGGTCGGGTCGATGATGGCTGTCTTGGTGGCAGCGGACTTCTTCTTTTTCGCGCCTTTGATCTTTTCGAGCAGCTTCTTGCGGAGGACTTTGGAGAGTTCGGCATTGAGCGCGTGGCCAGGGCGCACGCCGACGATGTGTGCCTTGATCGGCATACCGACGAGTGTGATGTCGCCGATGATGTCGAGCATCTTATGGCGCACAAACTCATCTTTAAAACGAAGCGGCTCTTTGGAGATGATCTTATCGCCCTTGATCACGATGGCACTGTCGAGGCTGCCGCCTTTGATCTTACCGAGCTTGAGCAGCTCTTCGATGTCTTCGTAAATAGTGAAGGTGCGAGCGGGCGCGAGCTGGGCTATGTAGCTCTCGGGGTCGATATCGAGGCTGAGGTGCTGGGTATGGATGCCGCGATCATCGGCGGAGGTGCAGGTGATACGGAAACCGTCGTGCGGGAGCGCGATAATGGAGCTGCTGCCGCGCGTGACAGAGACGGGCTCTTCGAGGACGAAGTATTCGCGCTCGGCGTCTTGCTCGACGGGCTCGGCCTCTTGGATGAGGTTGACAAAATGCTTGGCCGAGCCGTCGAGGATGGGTGGCTCGCTGGCATCCATCTCGATCACTACATTATCCACGCCACAGCCGCTGAGGGCGCTGAGTACGTGTTCAATCGTGTGCACTTTGGCGTGGCCATCGGCGATGGTAGTGCTGCGAACGAGGTCGTCGACGAGGTCGATCAGTGGCTTCAGCTCGGGCTTACCAAAGAGGTCGATGCGGCGGAAGAGGACGCCAGTATTTTCCGCTGCGGGTTTGAGCGTGAGGTTGACTTCTTCGCCCGTGTGCAGGGATTTGCCCTTAATGGAGACTTCCCTCAAAATAGTGCGTTGCTTCATAAAAAATAGATCGTTCGGAGTGCGCGGCCTGAAAGACAGCTCAAATGTGAAAAAGTGATGAGCGTAGTCTCGGAGACAATTATGTAAAGCATCGGTTTTCGGAGGCCTACAGCAGCGTGTTGATATTAATCACAGCCATGCCTGCATTGCGCGCGGATTCCATGCCGAGGTCAGTATCTTCGAAGGCGTGGCAGCGCTTGGGGTCGACACCGATCAGCTCGGCGGCGCGTAGATACGTCTCCCCAGCAGGCTTTGGCTCGGTGACATTGTCCGCGCCGACGACAGCGCCAAACCAATCGCGGATACCGAGCGCATTGAGAATCTTCTCCGCCACCCATTTCTCGCTACCAGTGGCCACCGCCATCGGCAACAACTCGCGGTGAAATTCGGCGATGGCTTTGACTAGGGCGATCGGCTGGACGTTTTTTAGTAGCTTGAGGAAGAGCACTTCTTTGGCCTCGGCGACGGCGCGTGCATCAACAGTTCTGCCCTGCTCTTTGGCCAGCATTTCGACAATTACCAGCGCGGGCACACCACCGAGCGCATAGAACCGCTCTTCGCTGAATTCAATGTTTTGCTCGGCCATTGAGCGCGACCAAGCGATAAAGTGCGTAGGCATGGTGTCAGCGAGTGTGCCATCCATATCGAAGATGAGCCCGTCGTAGTCGTGGTGTAAATTAATCATATTATTGGGTGAGGAAGCAAGACAGCAGCTAGGAAGCAGTCAATGCCGGATCGGTCTCGTTTCTAAGAGCTGTTTAACATTGCAGGAACATCTGCCATGCCAATCGTGATCCTCGGCTCCTATTCTGACTTATCCACTATGTTCCGCTCTCTTCGCAACGCATTCATCACCGGCATCGTCGTCGTGCTCCCGCTGGGGGTGACGATTATTATCATCAACTTCCTGTTGGAGCGACTCGGCAAGCCTGCCAGCAATTTCTTCTTTTGGTACCTAGATCCGTCGTGGCGCAGTATGCCGGCCATCAAGTTTGGGCTGGAAGCGATCTCCGTGCTGGTAGTCTTCCTGCTGATCACACTGCTGGGCTACGGCTCGCGCTTCGTGCTAGGGCGCCTCATCCTGAGCGGTCTGGAGCAGTTACTAGATCGCGTGCCTTTCATCAATGCGGTCTATCGCACGGTCAAGCAAATCGTCGACACCTTCGGGCGGCAGAAAAAGGCCATCTTCCAAGAAGTGGTGCTGATCGAGTATCCGCGTAAACGTTGCTACGCGCTAGGCTTCTTAACCAGCACCGCCAGCGGCGAGACTCAGGAAGTCACCGGTGAGCACATTGTAAACGTCTTCGTGCCGACCACGCCCAACCCGACCAGCGGCTTTCTACTGATGCTGCCAGAAGAGGACATCCAACGTCTGGAAATGAGCATCACCGATGGCATGAAGCTCATCATCTCCGGCGGTGCCGTGGTGCCCAACCCGAAGACCGGCCAGCCCGTGCCCATCGAAAACCCGAAGCAAGCCGAAGGCAGCGCGCCCGCCACCGCAGAGGCACCTGAGGCACCAGAGGCAACAAAGGCATCTGAGGCACCTGCCGACCATGTCTGAGCACGAAGAGGCGCTGGTGCTCAAGACAGAGCGTTCGGGCGAATCCTTTCTAAAGCTGCACGTGCTGACAGCCGAAAGCGGCATCTTCCTCTGCATGAAACGTGCCTCGAAAAAGGCCAGCACCTCCCCCGCGCCCGACCTGTTTGACCAAGCAGCGATCCAGCTGGAAACGTCGCAGCAGGGCACCATGCGATTTGTCAAAGAGTATCAACTCCTACGGCGGCGCGAGCAGATCGGGCTCAACTACCGCACCCTGCGCAGCGCCTCGCGCCTGAGCCAGCTCTTAGTCTGTAACGCCGCACACATGCCGGAGTCCGCGATGCTGTTCGAGTTCACCGCGCGCGCGCTCGACGCCTTCGCCCAGGGCAAAGCGCCCGAAGTCGTGCTGCTCAAAAGCATCTTCCTACTCCTCAAAGACGAGGGCTACCCCGTGCGCGAATCGTGGTGGCCGACCTTGCGCACAGATCTGCGCGAGCAGGCCAAACAAATACTGCGAGCCCCCCCTCCCTCCCGGCTCGAGCCCGCCGAGCGAGCCACCTGCGAGCGTATCGAGCAGCACCTCACGCTCTGGATGCGGCATCATACCGACCTGATCGTGCCCGATTAAGTTTTCCATTGTGCGCACCGACCGACTATCGGTAGAATCTAAGACCACCTCCTTCTTGCCTCACACAAAGTCATTTTTATGAAAACATTCTGTCGACTCTGTATCGCCTGTATCGCCTGCATCGCACTCGGCCTAGTGGCACATGCGCAGACCGTCGATGTAACGCCACTCCCGACGGCCGAGCGCGCGTCCGAAGCCAAGATCAAGCCGCAGGTGCCGCAGCCCCCGCAGCCCGCCAAGAGCCTACTCGGCGACAGTCGAAACCCAGTGATGGAAATCAAGCTGCCCGCGCGCAACGACATGACCATCACCGAGAGCTACAGCTCCATCGAGCGCAGCGCCGAAGAGATCGGAGCCAACTATAACTTCGCTGCCCTCGACAAAGATTTAAGCGAAACGCTCAAAGACCACAACAAAGGCCAAGGCGAAAAACTACGCAGCGAGGCTCGCCAGCGCGCGCTCCAGATCTGCATCTCCTTCCTGCTCGAGGCCTTGCTGACCTGCCTCATGCTTAAAGTCATGCTCAGCCTCATCGGCGCTCGCGGGAGTATTGCCACGCTCGCGGGCATCAGCATCGTAGCCGCCCTGATCGGGGCGATTTTGGAGTACGCCTTTTTTATCAGCCTCTTAAATCCGATTCGCATAGGTCTCGGCTTTGTCAGCTTAGCCGTCATGCTGCATCTGTTGACTGGCCTGCGAAAGTGGCCGACCACGCTCGGCGTTACCCTCGCCACCCGCGTTGTCGTGCTAGCGCTGACGTGGCTGACGCTCACCGGACTCGCCGCGCTCGAGTTTTGATTGCACAGTTCGGTTTGACAAAGCCGCGCTAGAGCACCTTCTCTAACCGCATGTCCAAAAAAGGCGTCATTCTCCTCAATCTCGGCTCGCCCGATTCCACCGAAGTCAGCGATGTGCGCCGCTACCTACGCGAATTCCTCATGGATGGCCGCGTGCTCGACGCGCCCTTCGCCATCCGTTGGTTTCTCGTCAATTGCCTCATCCTACCCACCCGCCCGCGCGAATCCGCCGAGGCCTACGCCGAAGTCTGGCAGGAAGATGGCTCCCCGCTCATCATCACCTCGCGCAAGCAGCAAGCCGCGCTCGCCGCCAAACTCGATATCCCAGTCGAGCTCGGTATGCGCTACGGCAACCCATCCACCCCCGATGCGCTTAAGCGCCTGCTCGATCAAGGCGTGGACGATCTCTTTATCATCCCCATGTATCCACACTACGCCATGTCCAGCTACGAGACAGCCGTGGTCGCGCTGATGGAGGCCGCCCGCGAACAAAAGCCCGACCTCAAGACCACTCTGATGCCGCCCTTCTATCAAGATCCCGGCTATATCGACGCCATGATCGCACGCGCCCAGCCGATGATCGAAGGCCACAATTTCGATAAGCTCGTCTTCTCCTTTCACGGCATCCCCCAGCGCCACCTCGTCAAGGGCGACCCGTCTCACAGTCACTGCCTGACCACGCACGATTGCTGCAATACCTGCCACCCCGCCCACGCCACTTGCTACCGCCACCAGTGCACCAAGACCGTGGAAAAATTCGTCGCCGCCGCCAATTTGCCCAAGGATAAATACATGATCACCTTCCAGAGTCGCCTCGGGCGCGAGCCATGGCTCCAGCCTTACACCGATAAGTCACTCGAAAAGCTCGCCAAAGACGGGCACAAGCGCGTCAAAGTCATCTGCCCCGCCTTCACCGCCGACTGTTTAGAGACCCTCGAAGAGATCGCTATGCAAGGCCGCGACAGCTTCCTCGAGTCCGGCGGCGAAGACTTCGAGCAGATCCCCTGCCTTAACGACTCGCCCGCTTTTATCGATTTTCTAGCGACCAAAGTGCACGACTGGCGCGACGGCGCCTACGAGAGCGCCAAGGCCACCCCACCCGCCTACGTCGAGCGCAAGTCGTAAGTTGAGATTGACCTAAGCAAAATGTCAGACACACTGACTATCATGAAAAGTGTCAACACCCGAGAGCTACAAAAGCACACCCGAGAGGTGCGCGAGCGCATCGTGGCCGGCGAGTCGCTGCGCTGGGTCATGGGCGAAGAAACCGTCGCCTACATCACGCCCGCGCAGGAAACGAAAGAACCGAAGCCTTGGCCAGACCTGATGGCGCGCCTCAAAAGCATCTACGGCGAGCGTCCAAGACCCATGGATAATTTGGGGTCTGACATTATCAGCGAAGGACGTGGTGAATATTAGCCAATGGTCGTTTACAACGTTTGCACCCCGACCCCCTGCTGATCGAAAGCCAAAGCTTTGAACTATCTCGGCGTTATTCTTCCGAAAATCTCTGCCGCACGTTCGACATCCTCCATGTCGCCACAGCCCTTGTGGCCGAGATCACCACTTTCGTGACTTGCGACAAGCGCCAAGCACAGCTCGCAGAAAGAGCCGGTCTCGATGTAGCCTTGATCGACCTCGCTAAGATCTTAGAAAATTAATCACACACCCATGATCAACGAACTCGCCATGACAGACCGCCTCGCCTTCGCGGCGGCGGCCGCCATCTACGGAGGCGCATTCATTTTCGGACTAGTCACGCTCCTGCTAAAGCGCCCCTACTCGCGCGCCATCATGTTTGCCCTGCTCGTCGCCGGCTTCTTCATCCATACCCTCGGCCTCAACCTACGCGGCGCTCAGATCAAAGCCTGCCCACTCGGCAACCCCTTCGAGATCGCGCAGTTCCTCGCCTGGTCACTCGTTCTGCTGTTCTTCATCATCGGCCCGGTCTTTCGCTTACGCCTACTCGGCTTCTTCACGGCAGGCCTCGCGCTGCTGCTAGCCGCAGGCTCCTTCATCGTGCCCTCATGGGATGCCCCCTACCCACCCGGCATCTTCGGTGGCAATCATTGGATCGAGCTACACGCCTCGCTCGCCATCTTCAGCTACGGCGTGTTCGCCATTCTCTCGCTCGTCTCCGCGATGTTTCTCATCCAGCAACACGGCTTAAAAAAGAAACAATTCAAAGGCCTCTACCAATATCTGCCCTCCGTCCAGCAACTCGACCTGATGGCCAAGCGCCTACTGTTTACCGGCGTGATCGTGCTCAGCGCCTCGCTGATTTTTGGAGCCGTCTTCTGGATCGAAAATCACGACCTCGTGCCCATTTTCAAGCTCACCGCCACCTGCCTCGTCTGGCTCGGCTACCTCACCGTATTCATATTACGGATACAAAAAAAACTCGTTACCCGCCGCCACGCCATCGCCACCATTATCCTATTCCTACTAGCAATCGCCTCGCTGTGGCCGGTAGAATCCGCTCGCGGCACGGAGCCCGAACCTCCCTCCCACGGAGCCACCCCCCGCATCGAACGCTAAGATTGCCCCGATTTGGCTATGAGCGATGTATTGCAATCCCTATTTGTGCTAGGCACCTCGCACCACGCGACGCCCCTCGCCGTGCGCGAGCGCTTTGCCCTCACCCCAGCGCAAGCACTGGAGCTACAAAAACAGCTGCACGCCCAAGAAGGCATCCGCGAGTGTCTCGTGCTCAACACCTGCAACCGCCTAGAGATCTACGGGCTAGCCGACCGCATCGAGCGCGTCGACGAAGTGCGCCGCTTTTTCTGCCAAAAGCAAAACCTCGCCGAAGCACTTTTCCAGCAATACGCCTACAGCCACAACAATCTCAAAGCCCTCCAGCACGTACTCGAAGTATCCACCGGCCTCGACTCGCAGATGGTCGGCGAGACCCAGATACTCGGCCAGCTCAAGCAAGCCTTCACCGCCGCGCGCGATGCGAAGTGCACCGGTAATGTCTTCAACCGCCTCTTCGAAAAGAGTTTTCAAGCCGCCAAAGCCGCGCGCTCACAGACCGCCATCACCCGCGGGCAAGTCAGCATCGGCAACGTCGTTGTCGACCTCGCCACCCGCATCTTCGGCAAGCTCAATAAGAGCCGCGTGCTACTCCTCGGTAGCGGCGAAGTTGGCGAAAAAACTGCACAAGCGCTCAAAAGCCGCGGCGTAGAAGACATTAGCGTCAGCAGCCGCACCTTTGAGAACGCCCACAAACTCGCGCACAGTCTCGGCGGTGCCGCCATCGACTTTGCAGACTTCATCGACCAGCTAGAGCACTTCGATATTATCATCGGCTCCACCGCCGCCCCCGGCATCCTGCTCACCCGCGAGGTGATGGCGCGCACCATGAAGCAACGCCCCGAGCGCCCCTGTTTCCTGATCGATTTAGCCCTCCCCCGCGATGTCGACCCCGCCGTCGAAGAAGTCGAAAACGTCTATCTCTACAACCTCGACGACCTCTCCACCATAGCCAACGAAAACTTAGAAGCCCGCAAAGCCGAAATCGAAAAAGCACGTCAGATTTTGAAGAAGCACGCCTGGAACCTCTGGCTCCAACTCCGCCGCCGCGAGCTCATGCGAAAAGTGTAGTCGTTTGTTGACTAATCGTAGGGGCTTCACTTGTGAAGACCGCAGCACATCGGCTACTTCGATAGGGCAGCCGGCAAGGAAGGGGGAGGTCGAGGTCGTGCGAGCGCGATTAACGCACACGGTTCCTCAGATCATGGATTCGCTGGGAGTTTTATAGCTGTGGACGATCTTGGGAGGGATCAACGGGTAATTTACTAGTAGCCCGTTGAAGCGGTTCCAGTTCATTGGTCTGCCTCGGGTTCGTCTGCCCAGCCATTTGCGCCAGTGCTTTTGCACTTCATGCCGTAGCCGGTTCAGACTTCTGATATTTCCTGTGATCCCATAGTAGCCGTAGGGAGCTGTAACGGGGTCGGAGCTGTAACGCCACCAGCCCAATTTCTCATGTTTTTGTAGGGTCTCCCATATTTTATCATTTTGCTTATTTGCTGTTCGATGCCTGCTGACTAGACTCTGTACGGTTGATGTCTGTCCCATGACGAGTCGTCGGCCAATCCAAACATTTGGAACCAAGTAACGTTCACGCAGCATTCTAGCAATCGCGACCTTCCAGACGACGCCCTTCGGTGAATCATCCAATTCTGAATCACTGCGGTTTAAGCGTGACAATAAATCCACGGTTGCTCGCTCCCATCGCGACTCGCGCATTTCAGCAGCTTCGGACTCCGACACCCGACAGGCCACATCGTCCTGTAAATCCTCCAACACTACCTTTTTAAAATCCTGCGTCCCTTTAGCCCATCGTCAACCCTTAGCTAAACAGCATTGCTTCAGGCAAGACTCGAAGCTCTTACGCGCTCCGTCGGTATCAAATATCCAAGAACGATAATTACCGCGATTCAGAACATGATAGAAAGCGCCTGCATATTCAATTCTTGTTCGACGAGCCATAGTTCTAGAGAAACAGAATATAAACACTACGCAATTAACAGATCATGGACTTGGGCTGACCCCGTCCCTGAACCCGAATCAGTATTTTGAAGACACGGTTTTTGCTCAGTCCTTTGGAATTGAGGATTTACCATCAGAGCCGACTCTACGGCAACGTTTAGATGAACTACCAAAGGCTCGTAGGAACTGAAGGTCACATGCTCGACCACGAACTGCGCCCCGGCAAACAACACTGTCAGGAAGGCACTCCGTAGTTCATCGGTTCATGCGTAAAGACACTGGAGGCTCTAGGTCTAAGCGGACGCTGTTTAATACGCCTAGATAGTGGCAATGATGCCGAGGCTAACTTTAGCCAATCCGGTGATAACTTTTTCCTCATTAAACGTAATTTACGTAAGGAAAAGATAGAGAAATGGTTGGCCACAGCCCGCCGTGTTGGCGAGTTGCAGAGCGATACTCGTGAAGGCAAAAATGTTTAAACTGGTTTTGTGGATCACTTTCGCCCCGGCGGGGCAAAGTCTAAAATGGGAACCGTTTTGATCGCCTTTGAAGTGATTGAACGGCTCATTGACCATGACGGCAATCGGCTCTTAATGCCTCAGATTGAGGTGAACACCTACTGGACGAACTTGCATTGCACTGCTGGAGAAGTGATCGCGTTGTATCATGACCACGGCACGAGCGAGCAGTTTCACAGCGAGCTGAAGAGCGACCTGGGAGTGGAGCAATTGCCTTCGGGCAAGTTTTGCGTCAACCAGATCGTTATGCTTTGCGCCATGCTCGCTTTTAACGTCCTGCGAACCATCGGGCAAGAAGTCATTGCCCGAGCACCGCTAGCTCCAATTAAAATCAAAGTACGGCGCTGGCGGTTAAAGACGGTTTTGCAGAACATCGTCTACTGTGCCGTGCGCGTTATCCGCCACGCTCGTGAAATCAAGCTCCACTTCGGCAAGAATTGCCTCTGGTATCAAATGATCGAAGACATTGCTCGATCACGAAAGCGAGTCTAACTCCTTCTGAGAGTCAGCGAAATGTAAGTCAGGAGAATTAAAGCTCGGACGTTTCTTTGTGGCACCAGCCTTAGATTAACACATTTGTGATTATAAAACTAGCAAGGATACTCAGACATGAAGGGCATGCTCGAGTAAAAATCAAAAAAATGAGCTGCAAGAGCCTTCAAGGTCAGAAAAAAATGAGCCACTGACTCAGCAAGAATATTATCTCACGGAATTAGGAATATGTAAATATTAAGTTTATCCTCTTCAGTTAATTGACTTAGTTGAGTATTTTCTATAAGGTTTAACACCCGCTGGCAGTGAACAAACAAACATCTACCGTTAGAGTGAGGTCTGAGAAATGAATTTAGCACAAACAACTCAAGTCAAAAAATGGCAAAAAGCTGCGCGGTGGACTAGGCGGTGGACTAGGGGCTATACCATCATCGAGGTTGTCATCGCGATGATGGTGATCGGTCTGGGACTAACCTCCGCGACGGTATGCCTACGATACGGAATGCTGCTACAGGACAGCGCTCGCGCCACGACTTATGCGACCCAAGTGCTCCAAGACGAAGCCGAGAGCCTGCGACTTCTTAATTGGGGAGGCATTAAAGAACTTCCGAAAATCGCGATACTGACCCCCTTGAGCACACTTGCCCCTGAGAGCATGCGCCCAGAACGCTTCACCTTCAAAAGGCACATTACCGAAGTAGAGGACAAACCAGATCTCAAAAACATTCACCTGCTAGCCCAATGGAAAGGGATCAGCCAAAAGACATCTAATCTTAAAATTGAATTCTTATACGCGAAAAACGGCATGCACGACTATCTCTATGGCGTACGTCCATAGAACCACTTGGAATTTCAAATGTTTATTACTAAACATCACTCACCCAAATTAGAGGGCAAAGTAGAAAGCACCACGGGGCTAACTCTGGTCGAACTCCTCGTAGCTGTAAGCCTTTCAGTTCTACTTTCTACGGTCGTCCTTTCCTTTTACATCTTTTTCGCAAAAGCCACGTTAGTCGCATCCAACTACTCGGAATTCGACAGAGAAGCGGGAATTTTCTTACAGTATTTCGCGCGTGATGTAAAAGAAGCCGAAGAAGTTGTTTGGATAAGCGAAAAAAAGTTTAAGCTGCTTAAAAAGGGCATTTATGTAACTTACAGCTATAACCCTAAACTTCAAACGGTGACGCGCTCATCACCGGGTCAAGTTGCTAATACAATGGCCTCTCATTTAAGCGCCTTACAATTTGCATCCTACGGGCAGAGAAAATAGGGTCAAACGCAAAATTTAAAGATTTACACATCACGGCTGTTGAGTTCACCTCCATGGTGGAACTTTATATTTTGCGTTTGACCCCTTCTTTTTTTCCCCGTAGTTGATCCCCGTGTAGTCATCGCCCCCACATAGAAACGTACGGCGCACACAGCGGGAAATGCAGTGATACACTCCCACTTGGTCTACATCCACGACTGTTTTTCGAGCAATTGGCATTCTTAGGTGCCTTTTTGTTCACCATGCGGCCATCGGTCAAGCATTTTGAGGAATTTATTTGGGTGTCCTTTAAATTCTATCCCATAAATCCATAACCCAGCCAGTTTTACACTTGACTTGGCATTCCGCGATTCGCTATTTCTTTTGGCGGACTGTCTCAGTCTCCAGACCAGTTAATACTTGTTGACCATACACAATCGAAGAGCCAAATTAAAACCACATGAAACAATGCCATTGCATATTAATTATGCCATTCTTTCTATGACAGTAATTTCAATGGGTTCTCTCGATTCAGCGCGCTCTCTGAGCTTCGGCCAGTGAGCGACGCTTTGCCTTATTTTTCTAGGGCAAG
>Ga0307933_1000889_pt1 | contig 26456 bp, 23 predicted proteins | sample OrgLakmetageno88_FD_201811 | JGI IMG/M metagenome (GOLD analysis project Ga0307933, IMG submission 201811) | Saline water microbial communities from Organic Lake, Antarctica - #88 | ecosystem: Environmental > Aquatic > Non-marine Saline and Alkaline > Saline | place: Antarctica: Organic Lake... | reverse complement strand
TGGTTTACAAGGCCGTTTTGTGGACGGTTTGCGCGTAAGCGATAAAGCAACCCTTGAGTGTGTTAAAGACGCAGCCGGCTCATTAAGAAGTCAAATTGAAGCCTTATTGACCATGGGTTTACCTAACTCTCCTATGTACGGCGCTAGAATTCGTGTCTGCTCAGGCAATTTGGTAATTGCCAAACCCATAGGTGTACGTAATGGTGTCGACTTTGAACACACCGGATTAGTTCGCCGTATTGATGTTGAGGGTATACAAGACCAGCTTGACGACGGATCTATCGTATTATTATCACCTATGGGCTATTCACCCACGGGGGAAGTGTTTAATTTATCTCATGAAGACGTTGCAACTCAGGCGGCTATTGCCTTGAAAGCACATAAAATTATCTCACTATCTGAACGAGATGGTTTATATCAAAGCAGCCCCGACAAAGAAGACAAGCTTATTAGAACAATGGAGTTAAACGCACTTCAAAAGCTCATTGACCAAGGTCAGATAAGCGCTGAGAGCACCTGCTTAAATGCAATTATGAAGAGCGTTGCCTCAGGTATTGAAAGGGCTCACTGCGTGAGTTACAAAGAAAACGGTACCATTTTAAAAGAGCTATTTACCCGCGACGGTGAAGGCACCTTAATTATGCAAACGCACTATGAGCGATTGCGCGGGGCAAGCATTGACGATGTTGGCGGTATACTAAAGCTTATTCGTCCCCTAGAAGAAAGCGGCGCTTTGGTGAAGCGCTCAAGGGAACTACTCGAAAACGAAATTACTCAGTTTACTGTAATCGAAAGGGACGGCATGATCATCGCCTGCGCCGCACTCTACATTTATGCCGATGATGCCAGCGGTGAAATTGCTTGTGTCGCAACGCACCGAGATTATCGAGGACAAGACCGTGGCGAGCGTTTGCTCAAGGCACTAAAAGATAAAGCGATACTTAACCGTTTAGAGCATATATTTGTGTTAACGACCATTTCCGGTCACTGGTTTATTGAACATGGTTTTGAGGAACAAAGCATTGAAACCTTGCCATCTATGAAGCAACAGATGTATAACTACACTCGTAATTCGAAAGTTTATATCATGAGCTTAGGAGAACGATAATGAATACAAAAACGCCTTGGTGGTTTTGGCTAGTTGCTATACTCGCTGTGATTTGGAACTCTGGTGGTGTGATGGATTTCACCATGACACACACTCAAAACGAAGCTTACATGGCTGCGTTTACGCAATCTCAGCGCGATTACTTTTATGGATTTCCCTTGTGGGCAAGTATAGTCTGGGCAATGGGCGTTTTTGGCGCTTTTTTAGGGGCTATCTTACTCTTCTTCAGAAGCCGGTTTGCCTTTCATGCCTTCGTCATTTCAATAGCTGGTATGGTACTTTCATTTGGCTACCAATTTTTCTCAGATACACCTGAAGACCTTTACAACTATGCAAATATAGCCTTCACAGTCGTTATATGGATCATGGCTTTTTTGCTGCTTTGGTACAGCGTTGCAATGCAAAAGCGCGGCATATTGCGTTAGCGGTAGCTACGCCTTAATGGGTAGTACTTATGAAGCACGAGTTCAATTCATTAAAGGCTCGTGATCTCTTCATCTATCAAGTGCTGAACCAAAGGACTGTTTTGTGCATCTGCAAAAGCCTTGTCGATGAATTTTGCTCTTCCAGCAATGGGCTCTCTATAATTGGGGTGGGTAAAGATATAAAGCTGCTTGCTGTTAAGCGCTTCAACCACCCGCTTGGCAAGTAGCTCTGCTTCAATACCTGACTCAACCAATGCGGCAGCTTGCCCAAAACCTTTTTTGAGTTTTTCAGCGTTTTCTTTGAGTACGGAAGTGGCATACTTTTCTTGCTTAGTTCGTACCGATTCATGAATTCTCGTTTTCACAAATGCAGGGCAAAGCGCGGATACATGAATATTATGAGATTTTAATTCCACGGCCCAGCTCTCAGTCATCGATACAACCGCAGCTTTACTCGCTGCATAAGCTGATGAATAGGGCACTCCACCCATGCCAGCCATAGATGCGACATTGATTATCCAGCCACCCTCACCGCTTTCTTTAATTGCGGGCGTGCTAGCTTTGGCCCCATACATTACACCCGTTACGTTAACGTCCATTACCCATTGCCAAATAGCATTGTCTGTCTTATCAATACTGGCCGGAATACCGCCAACGCCAGCATTGTTTACTAACATATGCACAGCGCCAAAATGTTCTTTTGCGGCCTTTACAACATCTTGCCACTGAGCAAAATCGGTGACGTCCAATGCACAAGCCAACACCTTTATGCCTTCTGAACTTAATGTGTCAGCCGAAACCTTCAAAGTGTTTTGGTCAATATCGGCCATGACGACCTTCATGCCTAGCTGACCAAACTCACGCGCTAGAGCAAAACCAATGCCACCGGCGGCACCTGATATAATGGCAGTCTTATTGGAAAAATCGATAGTCATAATATGGCCTTTTAATTTTTATTATTCTGCTAAGTAAGCAAACACTACAAACTGACGCGCTTAAACGGACGGTATTCTGCGCGCCAAAAGTTCTTCTCAATTCGTTCTATTAGCATCTCGTCAGACAGCATCAAAGCAAGGTCTTGCTCCATTGCAACCTTTGCAACTTCAAACGCAATGGATTTACTTAGCTCAGTAATTTTAGTAAGAGGTGGTAACAAGTGCTCAGACTCTCCGCACGCTAGGGGCGATGCTGCAGCCAGCGCATTACTCGCTGCCATCAGCATCTCGTCTGATATTAGACGTGCTTTAGAGGCTATCACGCCCAAGCCTATACCCGGGAATATATAACTATTATTACACTGCGCAATTGGGTAAGTACGTCCTTGGTATTGCACCGGTGCAAATGGACTGCCAGTGGCAATGACAACATTACCATCTGTCCATTCAATCACCTGCTCAGGTCTGGCTTCGACTTGTCGAGATGGGTTACTCAAGGGGAAGATGATAGGTGTTTCACAGTGTTGGCTCATCGCTCGCACTACTTGTTCGGTAAACAAGCCCGGTTGGCCGGATACACCAATTAACAGATCGGGTTTAGCGCAATTTACAACATCTAATAAAGACGCATAGTCGCCGCTGTATTGCCAATCGGCAAGAGCTTCAAGCGGCTGTTGCAAGGCTTGTTGAAAATCTCTTAAACCTTGCATCCCTTGCGTTAATAAACCAAAGCGGTCAACCATAAACACGCGCCCGCGTGCCTGGCTTTCGCTTAAACCTTCAAATTCCATTTGCTGAACCAGCATCTCGGCAATACCGCAACCAGCAGAGCCGGCGCCAACAAAAGCAACACGCATATCGGAAAGTTTACTACCGCGTGATTTACAAGCAGCTAAAATAGTCCCCAGCGCAACAGCTGCTGTACCCTGTACATCGTCATTGAAACAACACACCTTACTGCGATAACGCTGTAATAATGGCATTGCGTTGGGTTGTGCAAAATCTTCAAATTGAATCATTGCTTCTGGCCAACGGCGCTGTACTTCAGTAATGAATATCTCTAAAAATTCGTCGTATTGGTCCTGCGGGATACGCGGATGGCGAGCGCCCATGTACATAGGATCATCGAGTAATTTTTGGTTATTAGTACCCACATCTAACATCACCGGTAGAGTGTAAGCAGGACTGATACCGCCACAAGCGGTGTACAGCGATAGCTTACCAATCGGTATTCCCATACCGCCAATCCCTTGATCACCTAAACCTAAAATTCGCTCGCCGTCAGTGACAACAATCACTTTTACTTTACGTTTAGTAGCATTACGTAAAATGTCTTCCATCATATGACGTTCTTCGTAGCTTATAAACAAACCTCGGGAAGAGCGGTAAATATCGGAGAAGCGCTCACAGGCCTCTCCCACCGTAGGGGTATAGATAATTGGCATCATTTCATCAATGTGCTGCTGCACGAGTCGGTAAAATAGCGTTTCGTTATTATCTTGAATGGCACGTAAATAAATATGCTTATTGAGCGGCGAAGAAAAACTGCTGTATTGTCTGTACGCTCTGTCTACCTGCTCTTCAATTGATTCATAGCGAGGGGGTAATAAACCCAATAAGTTAAACGACTTGCGTTCTTTTTCAGTGAATGCGCTACCTTTGTTTAGCAGCGGAGTTTCTAGCAAGGCCGGCCCTGCATAAGGAATATATAAATAACCGTTCTTATCTGATGTAGCCATAATGACTGCTCACCTAATTGTGTTGTGTGGGCTTACTTAAAAAATATCGTCGAGGTCGCTCTCGTCTTCTGACTCTTCTTCTACAGGCATAGACAAGTCAGTATCTTGCACATAGGTTGTAGGCTCGGTGCCCTTTACAAAATATTCAAACATAGAAGATGCGTCAGTTTTGTCTGTTAGCTTACCGGTAGCGCGGTCTATACGCACTCTAACGATCCCTTCTGGAATGCGTTTTACCTGCGGAGGAACATCTGCCAATACATCCTGCATAAATCGTATCCATGCGGGCTGAGCACCTTTGGCCCCATCTTCGGCGCCTATCAAAGCGTTACCAATCCAGTTGAAACGCTCTGGATTTTTGTTGATCAAATTTTGATTTCGGGTGGCTCTGCCTAGTTCACGAGCAGGATTATCAAAACCGGTCCACGAGGTTGCCACTAAATTTGGTGCAAATCCGCTAAACCAAGCATCACGAGAATCGTTCGTAGTACCCGTTTTACCACCAATATCAGTTCGACCAAGTAAATTACGAGCTCGCCAACCAGTACCTAGCCAATAGCTCTGAGTATTCCAACTCCCGTTAGCACGCACAGCGGTGCCCATCATCTCACTTACTAAAAAGGCGGTTTGCTCACTAATGACGCGCGGTGCTGAACGCTTTTGCATGCTTGTAAGGTCTTCATTATCGATGCTTTCATCACCTCGACCAAATTCTGCTGCAAGCTGTGCTTCAATGTCTAGCTCAGAGGTATTAGGCGCATTTTCTTGCCCTAGCTCTTGGTTCTCAGAGCTAGGCTCATCAACACAAGGGTCGCAAGCGTATAATGGATCTGCCTGCCAAATGATATCGCCATTGCTGCTCTCTATTCGCTCAATAAAATGCGCTTGCACTGCAAAACCACCATTTGCGATTATGGCCAAGCCGGTCGCAACTTCTAATGGGGTATGAGAACCAGAGCCTAAAGACATAGTTTCGTCGCGAGGTACTTCGTCACGTAAAAAACCAAACTTAGTTAAGTATTCGCGCGTTCTGTCCAAGCCCACCCCGCGCAGAAGTCGCACCGATACAACGTTTTTAGACTTACCAAGGGCCTTTCGCATCAAAATTGGACCGTCGTAAACTGCGGGAGAGTTTTGTGGACGCCATGCAACGCCTGATGAAGCATCCCATTGATTAATAGGTGCATCATTAATAATAGAGGCTAAGGTATAACCGTTATCTAGGGCTGCTGAATATATAAAGGGTTTAATATTTGAACCCACTTGACGCTTAGCTTGGGTAGCACGGTTAAACTGACTATTATAAAAGTCATAACCTCCTACTACTGCTTCCACGGCCCCATTCAAAGGGTTAAGAGCTACAAAGGCGCCTGATACATCCGGCATTTGCGATAACTGCCATTGGCCATCATCAAAGCGCTGGCGAATATATACCACCATCCCCTCATGTAAAATATCAGCAGCTTGTTGGGGTTCATTACCTTGTGCGCTATCGCTAATATACTCTCTCGCCCAGTCTAAACCATCCCAGTCTATTAATATGTTCTCGCCTTCACTATTTAGCACTGTAATACTTTGTGCTTCTACCGCCGTCACTAGACCCGGTTTTAAGTAGCCAATTTCAGAAAAGCCTGCAAGTTGTTCCAGTATTTGTTCGCGTTGCATAGCTACAAATTCACCATATTCCGCTCTTATGGTACTTGCTTCGATAGGGCTAAGGGGTTGTTCAAACCCAAAGTTTGCGAGTACCTCCTCGGTAAGAGGTTTCCACAGCACTTCTAGTGGGCCTCGATAGCCGTGGCGCTCATCATAGTCATGTAGGTTTTGTATTACGGCTCTTTGCGCGGCTTCTTGATAGTTAGAGTACGCAGTGGCGTAAACATTAAAGCCGCTGGTTTCCGCAATATCTTTACCGTAAATAGCCACCATTTCGTTATAAATGATGTCAGCTAAGTATGGGGCATCCAGGGCAATTTCAGCGCCATGTCGTCTGGCAGAGACAGCCGCGTTTGCAGCTTCTTGAAATTCAGCCATATTAATATAGCCTTCATCGAGCATACGCAACAAAACTATTCGACGACGCTCCTTTGAACGTTCTGGTTGGCTAATAGGATTAAGTGCAGAAGGCGCCTGAGGTAATCCGGCGAGTGTAGCAAGTTGAGCCAAGTTAAGCTCTTTGAGGTCTTTTCCGTAATAGACCTGAGCTGCGGCACCAACACCAAAAGAGCGATGTCCTAATTCAACCTTATTAAGGTATAACTCTAGAATTTCATCTTTGGATAATTCTTGTTCCATTTGCAGAGCAATAAACACTTCTTTTAATTTACGTGTCCACTCTTTACGGCGATTTAAGAAAAAACCTCGCGCGAGTTGCATTGTAAGCGTACTTGCACCTTGGCGCTTTTCACCGGTAGTGACGAGGCTTATGGCCGCTCTAACAACGCCAATCGGATCGACGCCAGCATGACCATAAAAGCGACTATCTTCGGTGGCAATGATGGCTTGAATAAGATGTTCGGGCACTTCGTCGAGCAAAACCGGTATACGTCTTTTTACGCCGTATTGCGATATTAGCTGTCCATCTTGAGTGAAAACACGCATTGGCGTTTGTAACTCAACATCTCTGAGCACATCTACACTAGGCAAGTCGTCTTTGAGATAGAAATACATCCCTAAGACAGAAGTAATACCTAAAGCGGAACCCAGCAAAACCACGATTAAAAAGACTTTTATATACTTCACAGTAAGTTAGCTACTCAAAAAAATTAAAATTAGCACTCAAATTTTATACGTATGTGTCGTTAACTACTACATACAGTAATACAAATCTCAGTATTATCCGCACGTATGATACTGCAACTAACTACAGGCCGCCATTGAATGAAATCGCTTTTTCAAAAAAAGGCTAAGACAATTATCGGTTTAGACATAGGAACCAAGTTCGTCAAGGCGATCAGTCTAGACATGTCTGGCAAACAATGCAAAGTCCTTGGGTTCGCTTGCGAACCAATAACTGGCATGGCGTTCACTGAACGCGAAATAAAAGACTTCGACGCAATCAGCAAAGCGCTGAAAAAAGTGCAGATGAGTATCAAAGCAAAAGGTAAAGAGTGTGCTATTGCCGTGGCAGGTTCATCGGTAATAAGTAAGCTCGTTTACATGGAGCCTGATCAAACCGACTTTGAATTAGAAACACAAATCGAATTAGAAGCCGATAGCCTCATCCCGTACCCGCTAGACGAAGTCTATCTGGATTTTCAGGAAATAGCGCCAAGCAAGACGCATGTGGGCAAAGTTGAAGTATTACTCAGTGCAGCGCACCGCGATATGATCGATTCACGAATCACGCTAGTGCGAGAAGCGCCGTTCGACCCTGTCATTGTGGATATTGAGTCAAATGCTCTGGCAGACACTTTCTTGCAGTTTGGTAAAAGCCAGGCCAACGAAGCAGCCGTATGTATTAATATTGGCGCATCGCTGATGCAAGTTTGCGTGGTGGAGTCGGGCAGAGTTATTTATAACAAAGAACATACTTTTGGCGTGAACAACTTTGTACAAGACTTAGCAGTACTGAATAATTTAGAAACGCAGGAAGTAGAGCAACAACTTGCAAGCTTCACTGCGCCTGATAGTTGGTTTACCGATACGCTCCCTAGTTTTGTATCGAGCTTACAACAACAAATACAACGAGCATTACAAATGTACGTTGCTACCTCACACAAACAAATGCCAACGGCGTTTCATTTATCAGGTGGCGGCGCCAACCTTCCTAATATTTGCGAAGACCTAAGCCGTGATATGGCAATGGACGTCACCCTTTTCAATCCATTTGAAACAATGGAAGTGGACGCTAAGGTTAATCACGAAAAGCTATTAAGCTTGGCGCCTCAGTTAACCATCGCAGCCGGATTGGCCACTAGGAGACTCAGCGCATGGCAAAAATAAATCTATTGCCTTGGCGTGAATCGCTTAGGCAAACTCAGAAAACACATTACCTCATATCGCTTGGTACCCTAGCGGTGGGCGTATTTGCTCTGTTCTGGCTAGCAGGTCAGTTAATCGACCAGCAAACCCGAAATCAAAACGCTCGCAACAGTTACCTGACGCAAGAAATTGCCGTACTTGATGGTCAAATTAATGAAATCAAACGCATAAAAGAAGCGAAAGAAGAAATTGTGCTACGCATGAGTCTGATTGAGCAACTACAGGTGAGCCGTAACGTAACACCAGTTGTGTTTGAAGAACTCGCTCGCACATTACCCGCTGGCGTATCTTTTAATAGCCTTTCTCGAAATGGCAACAACTTAAAGATCATTGGCTTGAGCGAATCAAACAACAGACTTTCAGCATTTGTTCGCAGTCTTGAAGAGTCCGATGTATTTATTAATCCAGTTTTATCATCAATTGTTGCCGACGCTAGCACCGCAAACGCTATAAGTGACTTTGAGTTAAGTTTGTCATTGAGTCCACAATACGCAACGACTGAACCCAGAACTGATGCTAATGCGGGAGGGCGATAGTCATGGCTTTTGATTTTAGTAAACTCAAAGAAGTAAACGAACTTGATTTTGAACAGGTCGCTATTTGGCCAAAAGAAATTAAAACGCTTGTCGCGATTGTTTGCTGCATAGCGGTTGGAGCCATATGCTACTACACCATCATAAGTGGCAAACTCCCCATACTTGAATCTGCCGAAGCGAAGGAACAAACATTGCGCGGTCAGTTTGAAGCCAAATATCGCATTGCAGTAAATCTTGAGGCTTACAAAGTACAGTTGGCACGCATTGAGAAAGACTTCTCATCAATGCTTAAGTCACTTCCAACCTCTAACGAGACCCCAGGTTTACTTGATGACGTAACCTTTGTAGGCACTGACGCTGGCCTTTCTTTTAAATTATTGAACTGGCAGCAAGAAATTCCTAAAGAGTTTTACACAGAACTGCCGATACAGATTGAAGTAGTAGGTGGTTATCACGAGTTTGGACAATTTACATCTAATGTTGCGAACTTGCCTAGAATTGTCACGCTTCATGATTTCGATGTTACGCGCACCAATGGCGAACTATCGTTACGCATGCAGGCCAAGACCTATCGCTCTGAACAAACGGAGGGAATGCAATGAAACGATTCCTAATAGGTGTGTCTAGTGCGGTGATATTGACCGGCTGTGGCGCAAGTATTGATGACTTGGTGGCTTATACCCAACAAGTTAAGTCAAATACTCAGGTAAGCATCGAACCTTATCCAGAGTTTAAACAAGTCGATAGTGTTGATTACGCTGTCGGTGAGATTCGAAGTCCGTTTCGCCGTGCTTCGCAAGAAGTTCAAGCGACGCAGATAGAAGCAACCGAAAATTGTGCGCAGCCTGATCGTCAAAGACCTAGAGAAAAACTCGAACGCTTTGGATTGGATGCATTACAAATGGCCGGTGTGTTAACCATTAATGGTCAACGTTACGCACTGATCAAAGCAAATGATGGCAGTTTACATAGAGTCACCGCTGGCAACTACCTAGGATTATTCCACGGTAAAGTCATGCAAATTACTAACACTGAAGTGAAAATTAGAGAAATGCTCCCAGACGGAGCCGGATGCTGGCAAGAGAAGCAAGCCACATTAAGCATGTCTGCGACAGGGGATAATAACAATGTCTAAGCAATACATTTTTAATAAAAAGTTAAACCGTCGCAAGCCAATTTGGTACGTAACGTGCGCGCTATTAATAGGCATTGTAACCTTTGGTGCGGTAGCACAGGATTCACCAGTGGCCTTGATTGACCCAGTAGGTGATGAAATTGAAGCCAATACCGTGGTACTAAAAGATATTGCCTTTAATCGCAATGGTAATACCGCCCAAGTCACTGTGACATTTGATAACGGTGTACCCGAACTTGCTATGGTTGAAGCAAGAGGCAATATTGCATTAAGTTTTGCCGAAAGTGAGCTGCACGAAGACCAGTACGTCGAAATTGACGTTCGCCAGTTTGGTACCATGGTCAAGAATATTGAGACTTTTCAACGCGATGAAACCGCGCGAGTTGAAATCCGCTACGACGGTCGTGTGAAAGTCACTAAAACCGAGCTCGATGATGGCTATTTATTCGATATTGTTACGATTACATCAGAAGAGATTGCCAAATCTAGTGAAAAAGATTACAGCGGCGCCCCTATCTCTTTAGACTTCCAAGACGTACCAGTTCGCCAGGTCTTGCAAATCATTGCACAAGTGAATGGTTTTAACTTAGTAACCACAGACACAGTTAATGGCAACGTCACCATTAGCTTAACTGCGGTACCTTGGGACCAGGCTCTGGACATGATTCTTAAAATCCGTGGCTTAGATAAACGCCTTGAAGGTAATATTTTACTGATAGCGCCTAGTGAAGAGCTAACTGCACGTGAAACCCAAGAGCTGCAATCAAAGCAACAAGTGCAGAGTCTTGCAGAATTGAAATCAGCGAACATCTCTGTGAATTATGCAAAAGCCTTTGCCCTAGCAGAAATTCTAAAAAGCAGTGAAGGCGGTATCTTGTCTGAGCGTGGCACAGTAAGTGTTGATGAACGTACTAACACCCTACTTATCCGCGACACACAAGAATCGATTGACCAAGCGCGTGAAGTTATTGAGACGCTCGATATTCCAGTCAAGCAAGTTTTGATAGAGTCTCGCATGGTAACCGTTCGTGAAAATGCCGATGAGCAGCTAGGTGTGCGTTGGGGCTTTACCGGCCGAGGCAGCGATAGCAGTGTATCCGGTGGATTAGCAGGCGCTGATGTAGCAGGCAGTGGTATTGTTCCGGCCATCACCGACCGTCTAAACGTGAACTTACCGGTGTCAAATCCAGCAGGTCGTATTGGATTCCAAATCGCTAACTTGGTGGATGGCAACATTCTTGACCTTGAATTGAGCGCGCTAGAGTCTGAGAATAAAGGTGAAATTATTGCTAGCCCGCGTATCACTGTAGCGAATCAGCAAGAAGCGTATATCGAGCAGGGTACCGAAATTCCGTTCGTACAGGCGACTTCCTCAGGAGCTACCTCGGTAGAGTTTAAAAAGGCGGTGTTGAGCTTGCGTGTAACACCACAAATTACACCTGACAATCGCATCATACTTAACTTAGTGGTAACGCAAGATACCAGAGGTGAAACCGTTTCAACCTCAACTGGCCCAGCTGTAGCGATTGATACCCAAGAAATTAGCACTCAAGTGCTAGTGGAAAACGGCGAAACGATTGTACTAGGCGGTATATTTCAGCAAACCAGCACTGATGATGTTTCCAAAGTACCTTTGTTCGGTGATTTACCGGTGGTCGGAAATTTATTCAGAACCTCACAAAAAATAGAAGAAAAGCGTGAATTGTTAATTTTTGTTACACCTAAAATTATCACCGAAGGCTTTTAAATTCAGATAGTTAGACTCATAATGCCGATGATTTTGAGAGAAATCATCGGCATTTTCATTTGAATGCTTGCAAACACATACTAATCATTGAGATAATCCGCCATCTCGATTTTTCCCGAGGACAAAATTCGTTCATAACAAGCCCACTTGTTATGGTCAAAGTTAGCTTCAAACATGAGCAATGCAAGCTGACGTAAACCATTTATATAAGATGTGAATTAGCAAAATATGGCTGAAAAACGTAATGTATTCTTAGTCGGTCCCATGGGTGCAGGTAAAAGCACCATTGGCCGCCACCTCGCCGATGAACTTCACCTAGAATTTTTTGACTCCGACCAAGAAATCGAGCGCCGAACTGGTGCTGATATCGCCTGGATCTTCGATTTAGAAGGCGAAGAGGGTTTTAGAAAGCGTGAAGAAGATGTAATCGAAGACTTAACTGACAAACAAGGTATTGTGCTAGCCACAGGTGGTGGTTCAGTGGTATCCAAAGCAGTTAGAAACCGACTATCAGCAAGAGGCATTGTGGTTTACTTGCAAACTACCATCGATAAGCAGGTAGCACGCACTCAGCGCGACAAGCGCCGTCCACTATTGCAAAACGACGATCCAGAATCAGTATTGCGCGCTTTAGCCGAAGAACGTAATCCGTTATACGAAGAAGTAGCTGATTACGTTGTTGAAACCGATGAGCAAAGCGCCCGCGCGGTTGCCAATCAAATTATTAGTAAAATAGGGCTTTAAAGCTTACGCAAAAGGACGCTAATCCATGCCTACATTAAATGTCGATTTAGGCGAGCGTAGTTATCCCATTTATATTCAAGCCGGTATTCTTAATGATACCGGCTTTTTATTTTCTGAGATTCACGCCAACCATGTCATCATAATTAGTAATGACCTCGTCGCCCCTCTTTATCTTGATACTCTCATGCAGCGCCTAGCAGCAGAAGGTCGAAAGCTAGATCACATCATACTACCCGACGGCGAAGCACATAAAACACTGGCGAGTTTTGAACTCGTCATGTCAAAATTGCTGGCTATGCCAGCCTCACGTAACGCGTGTATTGTGGCTTTAGGCGGCGGCGTAATAGGTGATTTGTCTGGTTTTGTTGCAGCCTGTTATCAGCGGGGCATCGACTTCGTGCAAATACCCACCACCTTGTTATCTCAAGTAGATTCATCGGTAGGTGGTAAAACCGCGGTTAATCATCCCCTTGGTAAAAATATGATTGGCGCCTTTTACCAACCGCAAGCGGTATATATCGACACCCATACTTTACATACGCTAGCTGAACGCGAGTTTGCAGCGGGCATGGCGGAGGTTATTAAATACGGTATTATCCATGATGCTGAATTTTTCACTTATTTAGAAAACAATCTGGAACGTATATTGGCAAAAGACCAAGAGGTATTAAGCCATATGATTGCGCGTTGTTGTCAAATAAAAGCCGACATTGTTGCTTTAGATGAACGTGAGCAAAACGTTCGCGCTTTGCTCAATCTTGGTCATACCTTTGGCCATGCAATTGAAGCCGAGCAAGGCTATGGCAATTGGTTACATGGTGAGGCAGTAGCAGCTGGTATGGTAATTGCTTCTGAGCTTGCAATGCAACGAGGTGATATAAATTTGACGGATGTTGGGAGGATTACTGCGCTTATTAAAGCATTTTCACTACCTATTACCGGGCCAGCTACAATGTCGGCTCAGTCATATATTGTGCACATGCTTAGAGACAAAAAAGCACTCAACAACCGCATGCGCTTTGTATTACCTACTAGTATTGGCTCGGCTCAGGTTGTTAGCGATGTTACCGAGCAAATGCTCGTAGCATTACTAGACAGATAGCTAAACACTGAGCACTCCATAGCAACTTGCTAGGGGGTGCTTTACATTACCGCTAGGCTCAGGAATTTAAGTGTCAGAACTTCACAATCGCTTAGAACAATTGGTCAACTACTCGTCCCAACTTATTTTTGTGGGCAGTGACTCTGTTGCTAACCAACAACGTAATTTAAGCGATTTTTTAGCCCTACAGCATGAGAGTACAGAAGTCTCTTATTTAACAGCAAGTGATGATCAGAGCGCCAGTGACTATCGGCGTATCATTTGTCGCCAATTAGGTAATCACACTGTTGGCAGTTTTGTACGTCCTTTAAATGAGTTATTGCACGATATTGATGCCGATAAGGGCAACTATTTAGTGTGTATCTCACAAGCCCAACACATGGATATGGCCTTTTTAAGTGAGCTCTGGGATTGGGTGGCTACCTGTCGTCAGCATCAAGAAAGTTTACATATCAACGTGATTCTATTTGCCGAGCAAGCTTGGACTGAAAGTGCACAAACCGCATTGCCCGCATACAACAGCAACAAGCCCGTATTACTGTCTACGCAATCAATAGATGCAGTTGGCTTCGATGTTAATGCCCTAGAGAATTTAATGGCGCATAAACGTGCCTTTTTTGCCCCTGACGGCGGCGAGTCTATTGTTGGGAAAACATGGTTTATAGCGAGCGTGTTAGGTGTGTTTTTCTTTATTTTCGTTGCCTTAATTGCCATCCAATATCCGCAATATGTTGGCTCATTTCTAAGCACTGGCACTTTACCCGAAGTTAGCCAAAATGGGTCTACTGATGCCCAAACTCAGCCAGAAGTTGTTATTGAAGAAGCATCAGAAAGTTTATCTTCTGGCGATTATGAATCGATGCTAGAGCTGGTAGAACCAAGCATTACCGACGAACTATTAGTGAGTTCATGGGAGCCTGATATTGCACAACCTTCAATTGAACAGCCAAAAATTGAAGAACCCCCCTCAAACGAATCGGTAGTTGAAGACGGCAGCCAAGCATCAATAAACAACGCTATCGCTCAAACAGAACAATCTATACAGACTCAATCTGCTGACTCAGAACAAGCAGGCTTACCAGACCCAAGCGAGCTAGATTTTGCAGTAGAAGATATTGTTAGCGTTGAACAACTCAACGCCCAGCTTGAACAAAATATTTCTGAGCCGTTAAATCCTTCGCTATTTGATGAAAATGAAAATGCTAGGCCTTATGAATTTGATGAGGCTCTGATTTTAAACCTACCCGAGACTGCTATTTTGCTTCAACTCTCTGGTATGCAAAATTTATCAGTTTTACGCACCTACCTCACAGACAATGACATTGAGGACAGTACTTGGATTTATCAAACTCAACGCTATGGTGGACCCTGGTATGTAGTATTACTAGGCGAGTCTTTTTCTAGCATTGCAGAATCTAACCTTGCTGCACAATCACTCAGCACTGGCGTGCAGCAAAGCAATCCGTTTGCTAAAACAGCACGACAAGTGCAGCAAGAGATTACTCAGCTGTAAATCTACATCCAGCGCTATTACCTTAATCCTCATATCCCCAAGGCGTAGGTGGTAAATCAACGGCTTTGCTTAGGTCAAAATCGACTCTAAACTCCCTGCCCTGACGAATTAAGCGGTATGAAAAAACATCATCGTAAATATACATTTGCCATGTATTCCCTACCGACTGTGCACTTTGCAGTTGCACAAACAGTTGCTTAGAGTACTCATCCGCAGGAAAGCTTTGCATATTCTCATAGCCTGCATCAAGCGTATGTCCTCCATACATGGTTAGTGGGTCATCACTACCATCGGCTTTACGATGGTCATGTTTTAATGATAGGCCACTCCCAGTTTTTGTAATGATCCAGGTGCGCGAAGCATCCGCCCCGACGTGAAAGGGCACTTGTAGTTGAATATCGTTGCACTGTCTTACGTGCATCACTAGACGTTGCTGAAAGACTTCGCTTGGTTGATTGTCAATCACCACTTTTCCTTCAAAAGCTTTATTACAATGCTGAGCAATGCGGTCAAAAAATCCATCGTGACTTGGGATAGACACTAATGGTGCTGGCTGCGCCATTGAAAGCATTGGTAAACATATTAGACTGGCAACGGCGAGTAATCGGTTAATCATGGGGTATTCCTTAGCTTGATGCTTGGGTTTGTGTTTAAGTTATATGCATTTTAACACCACACCTATGCGGCTAAAGGTGCGTTTAAACTTTACTGAATGAGAGCCAAAATATAAAAATACTTGGCCACGCGTATTTCCAGATACATGCTTACCATCACGATTTTCAAAAGCGATTCGTTTACTGACCAAGCATATTGATGAGGCCTCCTCGAGCAGAGCCTGAAACCACTTAGTCTCTGTTGCATTATTGACTAATACAATGCCCTGCGTAATTTCTCCGGCCCGCCAGTGTTGCAAAAACAGTGAGACCGACGGATTAATGAGTTGGCGACTATAGGGGGGATTCATGAACACTGTACCCGCTTTTTCAAACCACTTTTGTGCAAATGCGTCGGTGTGCTCATCAAAGAAGCGTTTAGCCTGTATTACCTCGTTTGCTTGTTGGCTTGAAAAAGGATCTAAATCAATCTCGCCAATGGCCTGATTGACCATATCGATATATGCCCGAGGCGTAAACCATGAGTCAGAATCTCGTAGCACCTCTGATTTTAGTTTAGGTATAGCGCCAATGTAAGCGAGCTTCCTACTATCTGCCTTGTTCAATGAGTGGGCCTTAACTAAGCATGAAAGGACAGTATTTGATCACAATCTAGTGCAAAGATACAGGCTTTTGTCAGTAAATAAGGGGATAGCATACAATACTGCTCCCAAAAGCCTCCTTTTATATCGCAATCATAATCTTGTTATTGCTCAAGTAGATGCGCTAGTTTGCCGATACCGAGTCATACTGTTGTACGCCTGTTTAACTATCAGGTATCATACCTATTAGACATACCGTCTAATATTTACATAGGTTTGTTATATTTCGTGAAAGCTTTTAAATGACAGCTCAGCAATGAATATTTTACGTGGCTTGCTTGCAAAGATGCTCTTATTGGTACTGGTCGTAGCCGTGCTAGCGCTAGCGGCTAGCTATACCTTTGTGTCTATCCAACAACAGCAAGCCCTTGATGAAAATATTCAGTCAATAAAGCAGTCACATCTGCGCGCCGTGCGGCTGTTGTTTGCAAATGAAATGCAAGAGCAAATATTATCAGCCGAAGAAGTTGTTTTATTGAGCGATTTAGCACAGATGTCCAATCAAGATATTAGGGTATTCTTTGAAAATATATGGCCTCGAATACAGCTTCGCTTTTCGCTTGCTTCAATGTCTTTTTCAAACCAAAGCCAATCAATAAGCCTTGGCGAGTTCCCGCAACAAAAAATGATTCAATTGCAACAGCTTGTAAGCACGCAACTGCGCCCTGAAGCTGGCATCTTATGCCATCAAAGTTGTGAGTTAGCTGCCGTTGTTCCGGTTAACTATCAAGGCCAGACTTGGTCTTTGTCGCTATTGTCTGACTTAGCGCCTTCCGTCATGTTACTCAATTCAGTAGTGGGCAGTAATGTTGGTATTTTATCTCCTTTTGAGCAAATCGCTTATGATAATAATACGCTGTCTCGCTATGCTGCAGAAGTGATGACGGGTATGGAAACCACCACCGACCTATTTGCATATGAATTAAGTGAATCGCAGTTTGAAACATTACAAAGCGATGGACTATTAATTGAATTACCAGCGATGGATTATTTTGTTTGGTTTGAAACCATTCCAGGAATTGGTGAAGACCTGACGATTATGTTTGTACACAATATTTCGCTTACATTGATGCAGCAGCGTGAGCAAAAGCAACAGGTCATCATTATTTTCGTTACACTCACTTTTGGCATTTTACTTTTTTTGATTTTATTTTCGATTATCCCGATTTCTAGAATTAATAAGCTCAAACGCGCAATTAAACTCATTGGAGCGAAAGAGTATAATATTGCACGATATCGTTTAGGTAAATCTCGTAAGCAACTTATGGTCGATGAGCTAGACGACCTAGAAGATGAATTTAGGCATGCCATTGATGTCCTTGAGACTTACGAACAGGAGTTAAGTAATTCCCAAAAGCGACTTGTACGCCAAGCGACAATTGACAGCATCACAGGCCTGTTCACGCGTAATGTGCTAATTGAAGATTTAGCGAACATGAACCGAGAAGAGCACATCAGTAATGTCGCGATATTCTTTTTAGACTTAGACGGCTTCAAACCAGTAAATGATAACTTAGGTCATCAAGCTGGCGACATCATGCTTAAAAAGATTGGCTATCGCTTAAAAGGCGTTGTAAATAAATTTATTCGTGTATATCGCATTGGCGGTGATGAGTTTGTCATTTGTTATTCAAATTATGACTCTCAAGAAACCTTAAAAACCATGGCTGATGCCGTTGTAGAACTTTTTTCCGCGCCATTTCATATCTACGATACCAGCATTAGCATAAGTGCCAGTATTGGTATTGCATTCCAAGATGCGCATGCTATTGAGCCTGACCGCTTATTACGTTATGCCGATATTGCGATGTATCAAGCCAAAAAAGATGGCAAGAACTGCTATACCTTCTTCAACGAAGAAATGCGCCAAAATACACAGCGGCGATTTACCATCAAGAATGATTTTATTTCGGCCTTGGCATCCGAGCAACTATATATGGTCTTTCAACCCATAGTCAGTGCTCGCACTCGTGAAGTGACCAAACTTGAAGCACTGTGCCGTTGGAATCACCCTGAATTAGGCCATATCCCACCGCCTGTTTTTATTGATGTACTCGAAGAAAGTGAAAATATGAATACACTTTTTCAGTGGATTGTAGGTGATGTATTAGATGAAATGGCCTATCTAGATAGTGTTGGGCTAGATCATGTCGTGGTTTCAATCAACCTGAGTCCCTCACAGCTAGTAAACGATGAGACGCTTGTTTTATTAAAAAGCATGTGTCAACAGCGCGCAATAATGCCGACACGCATTGAGTTGGAAATTACTGAAACCTCATTAATTACTAATTTTGAACAGGCTAAGGCGTGGGTTGAATATGCCACCGAGCTTGGGTTCAAAATTGCGATCGATGACTTTGGTGCCGGATATTCTAGTCTTTCCTATTTGACAGCGTTCCCATATGACACTGTGAAGCTCGATCGCTCTTTACTAAACAACATTGATATAGACAAACGCCAGCAACGAATAGTTGGTTCTCTTACACAGATGTTACACGGCTTATCAGTGCCTATTGTAGCTGAGGGAGCAGAAACCGAAGCCCATTTTGAACAATTAAAACTTTTAGGCTGCGATTACATTCAGGGCTTTCTAATTTCAAGACCTATAGCACACAACGAACTCGCTACGTTTATGCAGAAGCAAGAGCAATTGGGGGCCTTGAGCAACGGCAACTAATTCAAATTTCACTTGGGATTGTTTAGTGCTGCCTTAAACGAAAAGCTTCAATAAACCAATAATAGACAATACAAATATTGTAACCATGATGACGCCCACAATAATATATGGGGTGATGCTTTTTGATTGGGTAAAATCTTCTTCATAATTTTGCGCAGTCTGAACACCTAGAAAAGCGGCAAAAACGCTTTTAACCACACGCCAAATATTACTCATATGCATATACTCATTCCACGGAATCCTTAGCTTTGACGACTCAGTAGTTCTAACAAATCTACAAAATGGAATTGAGGAGACTCTGGGCCTTTAAATAACCATGTAACCCAATTAATTTGTTGATTGTTACGATTACATAAGGCTGTAACATTGTCATTACCGCGTTGCCATTGATGCGTAGAAATTGCCGCTTCAAGCGATTGCGCACTAGCGAGGTTTTGACAGGGGGCATGAGCTGTAGCTAGCAGTGAAGATACTGCAGTAACCACAACAAAACTGGAGATCAGCAAAGTCAACGTTAAGCGTTTTAAACTATATTGAGGCTTTGACATGATGGTTCCTTATGAACAATGAGCTTGAAGTTTACTGCATTACAACAAAAAGCGCCAACTTGAGTGGCGCTTTTTCAAACAAAATTAAGAGTCTGAAAATTTACTATTTTAAAATTTAAAAGCAAATTCATCGACCTACAAGCAAATCATATTTACAGACTAAACGATTTTGATACCGAAAAGTAAACCGACTCATCACCATCTAAAGCACTATTACTTGCAATTACAGCAATTCCAAAATCGAAACCTTCGTACGAGGCACCATAGCCCACTTCAGTGTAATGTCCATCATAGTCACCGCCAAAGGTACCAAAAGTTGCGTAAAAATTATCACCAGAAGCAGTCAATCCTAAAAAGGTATAAGCATCATCTGGGTCGCCCTCGCCATCACGCTCACCTAAAGTATATTCAACACTTAAAAATCCATATCCTGCAGAAAAATTGATTTCATCATATGCGGTGTCAAAGTCGCCAGTATATTCATACTTCGTTACACCTACACCTAATGAAAACCCGCTTTCAAATTCATAGCCATAACCGCCATACACATCAATCTCAAGCCCATCTTCAACGTCTGCTGCCCAAACACCGCCGTAGAAACCATCTGCGGTAATATCCACACCGCCGTTTGCGGTTGCCGTGGAGTTTTGCACAATACCACGGAAGTGATATTCACTGAGCACGCCTATGTTGAAGTCTGTTCCCCATTCAATTTCGGCCATTGCTTGCGTACTAATAAATGTGCTTGATAGTAAGGTCAGTGCAACTGCTGCTTTTTTCATATGTACCATGTGTGTTCTCCATATCTTCCAAATAAAGGTTTCGATTAAACTGCGCTTATTTATTATTTTTAGTCCGCCGCTAATCTTCTTTAGCAAAAGCGATGCCTGAGACTACAAAAATGACGTATAAATATTTATCTAATTGATTTTGTTGACTTTAGAGCTCACTTTTCAGAACATCGCCCGATTTGAACATTGTTGAATCAGTCGTGTGTAGATGATTAATGCACCAGCGTGAAACATTATCACTAATAAAGGGCGGGGTTTTCACTTTGCCTATCACACTAAGTTCGCTACACTTCAGGTTTTGCAGGAGCTATCATGAAATTGCCACTTATCGCCCCCTCAATATTGTCTGCTGACTTCGCTCGACTTGGCCAAGAAGTGGATGACGTATTGAGCGCTGGCGCCGACATCATTCATTTTGACGTTATGGATAACCACTATGTACCCAACCTTTCGTTCGGCCCAATGATTTGCAGCTCTTTACGCAAATATGGAATTACCGCTGATATCGACGTACACCTTATGGTAAGTCCAGTAGATGACTTAATTGATAGCTTTGCCAAAGCCGGTGCGAGCATGATCAGTTTCCATCCAGAGGCCACTCAGCATGTTGGACGCAGTATTCAACGCGTTAAAGAACTCGGCTGTAGAGTCGGTCTTGCACTCAATCCAGCTACACCATTGAGCATTTTAGATCACGTTTTGCACGACCTCGACTATGTGCTGATCATGTCAGTTAATCCTGGCTTTGGGGGTCAAGCGTTCATCAAGCATAGTCTTGACAAAATAAAGGCGCTAAAATCGCTAATTGACGAACAAGGCTTAGATATAAGTATTGAAGTAGATGGTGGCATCAACAGCGATAATATTGCCCAAGTCAGAGCGGCTGGTGCAGATATGTTTGTGGCCGGCTCTGCTATTTTCAATACGGACAACTACGAGCAAACTATTTCACAATTAAAACAATCAATTTCTTAAGGTGCTTCAAGTTAAGCCCCTGTAGTAATAAAAGGAATCGCAATGCACACAACTAGACCCGTCGTATTAAGCGGCGCACAACCCTCTGGACAGCTCACCATGGGAAATTACATGGGAGCACTACGTCAATGGGTAAATATGCAGTCGACACATGACTGTCTTTATATGATTGTTGATTTGCATGCGATCACCGTGCGCCAAGACCCTACAGCATTAGAACAAGCGTGCTTAGATGGCCTAGCTCTATATCTTGCTTGCGGTATCGATCCAGAGAAAAGTACTATATTTATGCAATCTCATGTTCCTGAGCATGCTCAACTTGGATGGGTGCTTAACTGCTTTACGCAGATGGGTGAACTTAACCGCATGACTCAGTTTAAAGATAAATCACAAAAAAATGTGAATAATATAAATGTAGGTTTATATGCGTATCCTGTTCTGCAAGCTGCTGACATTTTGTTGTATCAGGCAAACGAAGTGCCTATTGGAGAAGACCAAAAACAGCACTTAGAACTGACTCGGGATATTGCTACACGCTTTAACAATATCTATGGTGACATATTCACTATGCCCGAACCGTTCATCCCCAAAGCTGGCGCACGTGTGATGAGCTTACAAGAACCAACAAAAAAGATGTCCAAATCTGACGATAATCCAAATAACGTTATTGGACTGTTGGACGACCCTAAAAAACTCACGAAAAAAATCAAACGAGCGGTCACCGATAGTGACGAACAAGCACGTATTTATTTTGACACGAGCGAAAAACCCGGTGTATCAAACTTACTATCTTTACTTTCCTGCGCCACCGGTAAATCTATAGAATCTCTGGTGCCAGAATATGAAGACAAAATGTATGGTCATTTAAAAACAGATGTTGCAGAAGCTGTAGTGGCAATGCTTACCCCAATTCAAAGTGAATACCAACGAATCCGCAATGACCACAGTCACTTACATGCAGTTATGCAACAAGGAAGTGCTAAAGCCCAAGCGATTGCGTCCGATACATTAGCTAAGGTATACAAAAGCTTAGGTTTTGTACAAAGGTAACGAATGTGTTGGTGTTAATAGATAACTATGATTCATTCACATTTAATCTTGTACGTTACTTTGAAGAACTTGAGCAGTCGGTAACAGTACTGAAGAATGACGCCGTAAACGTTACTCAACTGTTAGCTATGAATTTTGACCAACTTGTTATTTCGCCGGGCCCATGCACGCCCAATGAATCAGGCGTAAGCTTGGCAGCGATAGAAGCATTAATAGGTAAAGTTCCGATATTAGGTGTGTGCTTGGGACATCAAGCTATTGCGCAAGTTATGGGCGCGACAGTACGTCAGGCAAAACATATTCGTCACGGCAAAACGTCGAATATTGAATGTGAGACAAACTCTCGACTATTTGCTCAATGTCAAAAGCAGTTTATTGCCACGCGGTATCATTCGTTAATAGTGGCACCTGAAACTTTACCAAGCACTTTCAAGGTCAGCGCTTGGTGTCATGATTTTGATGAGCCTGAAATTATGGCAATAGAAGATGCGGATAATCGCCTTTATGGTGTGCAGTTTCACCCAGAGTCTTTGTTGACAGAACATGGACATCAAGTTTTACAAAACTTTTTAACACTTGGATAGTGAATGAAAAAAAGCGTTTCTCAATTAGCAGGCATGTACAACAAGAGATTTGAACAACTCTTGCTGTCTCTTGACGAGGCTATAATTTTATCAGGCCAAAAAACTGAATTGATGAAAATGCTAGAAGATTCGGAGCAAGCAGAGTCGCGACGGAAACTGCTTATGGTGGAAGAACTCGCCAACAAGCAACGCGAGATCGCTGCTACCGCTGAAAATAGTTTCATGCATGAGATTGAATCACAATTTCACAGCACCCTTATTCCTGATTTAGAAAAACGCTTTAATGATGTAGACGACCTGCTTTACAAGGTGCTTGATTTTGATTTAGCCATTGGCAAGCTTCTCGATATTTTATACACAGAGTCTTGCTCAATATCTCGCCTCGTTCAATGCATTGAGCAAGTAAACTGGCTTGAAAGCGCTATTTTGAAGTTTGTTCGTCAACCTAAGTATCGTCGTGTTGACTCTCAAGGCCACCCCATCATTTTAAAAACGATTAGCAGTGCATTAAGTTTTATCGGCATTGAAAGTTTGCGCTCGCTCATTCCAGTATTAATTGCCAAGCATTGCATGCCCCCTCATTCAGAGTTTACCCCTGACTTACAAAAGCACTTATGGTTGTACACCATTGGTACAGGGAATATTGCGAAAGCATTAGCAGAAAAGCGAGGAATTAAGCCACACTTTGGTTTTAACTTAGGTTTATTATCAAACATAGGGCGATCGGTAATTGCGAGTATGTATTTGCGTTCTTTTGACGACAAGCTCCGTGAGGTCATCGTAGATGCGCGCAAACGTAACAATCCTGTTCAAGCAAAAGCATTGGCTACATTAAAACCTTCTCACAGCTACTTAATGTCTTTGTGGAGTCGACATTCAGCACAAATTACGGCTGATATTTTTAATAAATTAGGGTGTAAGTGGCTGTTAATCGGAATGGGTTTTGAGGACTATATTTCTATCAGAAGTATCAGTTTTAAGTTCTTAGAAGAACACAACCTTCATCCTTTGACCAAACTCTTATTCAACGCCCAAGGATATATGCAGTTTAAAATGATGCAGACGCATAAGTTGATGGATAAAGAAGCATCAATGCTTTACCTACGAAATTTTGGTATTAAGTCTGACGACGTTGCCTTAGTTACTAAAATCAATTTAACAGGTATAGAGCTGAAAATTGCCGAATCGGCTCCAGTAGATGAGTGATTTCTAGAATTTATTTTTGCATGAATATGCGCAATCAATCGGCCGTGTAAAACACCTCTTTAACTCAAATGAATTCATAGCACATGCATGCAGTATGATTGTTAGTTCATCGTTCCCTAGTACATGTATAATCCAGTGAAAAAACTAGAATATAATTATTCAGTTCCTATGCAAAAACCTGCATACCTTAATAAAAACAACACCTTCAGCTATTAAGCACTAGCGACTCAGCTAAAATATTCTGGCATAATGGCGTCCAATTTTGGTTCAAGACAAGGCCCGCGAACACGGCATTATCCGTAATCTATTTGCTGGCAAGGTTTTGTATATTGAGTAGAGGTTTGTATATGCAAGTCACCAGAAGCACATTTAATGAAGTTATGGTTCCAAATTATAATCCAGCCGAGATGGTACCTGTTAGGGGTGAAGGCGCGCGGGTATGGGATCAAAATGGGGTGGAATATATTGATTTTGCAGGCGGCATTGCAGTTAATGTCCTCGGCCACTGCCATCCTGAGCTTGTCAAAGTATTAGCTGAGCAGGGCGCCAAACTATGGCACCTTAGTAATGTCTTTACCAACGAACCAGCTCTTAGACTTGCTAAAAAACTGAATGACGCGACCTTCTCAGATAAAGTTTATTTTGCCAACTCAGGCGCTGAAGCAAACGAAGCAGCGCTTAAACTTGCACGTCGTTTTGCTCTTGACCATTACAACGAAGATAAAGACCAAATTATTGCCTTTACCAAAGGCTTTCATGGCCGCACATTCTTTACCGTCACAGTAGGTGGCCAGCCAGCATACTCTGATGGCTTTGGTCCTAAGCCAGGCGCAATCGTCCATTGTGAATACAATAATTTAGACTCTGTCAAAGAGATGATGTCAGAGCGCACCTGCGCAGTGATGATGGAACCAATGCAGGGCGAAGGGGGTATTATCGTGCCCGACCCCGAATTTGTAAAAGGTGTTCGTGAGCTCTGTGACCAGCATAATGCTCTTCTTATCTTCGATGAGGTTCAATCAGGGATGGGGCGCACCGGCGCTTTGTTTGAGTACATGAATCTTGGCGTAACCCCCGATATACTGACTACCGCCAAATCTTTAGGCGGCGGATTTCCGGTAGGCGCTATGCTCACCACAGATAGAGTATCTAAAAGCCTTAAACCTGGGACTCACGGCAGTACCTATGGCGGTAACCCTCTAGCATGTGCTGTGGCTGAAAAAGTGTTTGATATTGTGAACAACCCAGAAATATTAGAGGGTGTAAAACATAAAGAAGCACTATTTAGAGAAAAATTGGCTGAAATTAATGAGAAACACCACGTCTTTTCTGAAATACGTGGCAAGGGCATGCTTTTAGGCTGTGCATTAAATGACACCTATAAAGGCCGCGCTAAAGACTTCATGGTGGCAGCAAATCATGAACAGCTAATGTGTTTGATAGCGGGGATGGATGTGATTCGTTTTGCGCCGTCTTTAATCATCACAGACGAAGACATTGTCGAAGGGCTTAAACGCTTTGAACGCGGCATTGCCAAATTGATCGCAAACAGCTAAATCACACAGGCGATCAATAATGTTGATTATCCGTCCTATCAGCGAGGGTGACTATCCTGCGCTGCTTAATATTGCTCAAGAATCTGGCATTGGCTTTACGTCTTTGCCAGTCAATGAAGAGTTATTGCTTAAAAAAATTAAGGCTGCTAATACAGCCTTTTCCAGTAAGCCCGAAAAACCCGGCCAACAAAGCTATTTATTTGTAATGGAAGACACCGATACCGGTGAGGTTGTCGGTACTTCCGGAATAGAGGCTACGGTTGGTTTACATGATGCTTTTTACCACTATCACGTAGGTAAGGTTGTGCATGCCTCTAGAGAATTAGGTGTTCACAACACCGTCGAGATTTTAACATTTTGCAATGACTACACGGGTGTCAGCGAAATTTGCACGCTATTTTTAAAAGAAAATGCCCGTAAAGGCCAAGCCGGTCGATTGCTTTCAAAATTTAGATTCCTATTTATGGCGCAGCATCGCCAGCGCTTTTCAAACACCGTTATCGCGGAAATGCGCGGGGTGTCAGACGAGTCGGGTAAAAGTCCTTTTTGGGATTGGCTAGAGCGTAATTTTTTCTCTGTCGACTTCCCTACTGCAGACTACCTTACCGGTATAGGGAACAAAGTATTTATTGCCGAGTTGATGCCCAAGTATCCTATCTACGTTAACTTGTTATCAAAAGAAGCACAGTCATGTATTGGTAAAGTCCACGATAAGACGCGTCCTGCGCTGCGCTTACTAGAGCAAGAAGGCTTTCGTAGCAGAGGTTACGTCGATATATTTGATGCGGGACCTACAGTTGAAGCTGACTTGTCTAATATTTCAACCGTACGCAATAGTAAATCTCT
>Ga0307933_1000877_pt1 | contig 26648 bp, 17 predicted proteins | sample OrgLakmetageno88_FD_201811 | JGI IMG/M metagenome (GOLD analysis project Ga0307933, IMG submission 201811) | Saline water microbial communities from Organic Lake, Antarctica - #88 | ecosystem: Environmental > Aquatic > Non-marine Saline and Alkaline > Saline | place: Antarctica: Organic Lake... | reverse complement strand
CAACAAAACGGGATGCACGGCAACTACACCTGGGATGCCTCCGCCGCGAAATACGAAGCCATCTATCGGTGGGCGAGCGAAGCGCGCAACGCGGCGTTTGCTTCGTCAGGAACAGCCCGATTGACTCACTAACAACAATACCTGCGAACCCTCGGGCTACCCCTGTAATTCTCAAAGCTGCACCCACAAGTTATCTGTGCAACACTATTGGGTTGACTGCGCAAATAAAGACTATATTTATGAACGTATCTGTTTTATTTGTGCTTCAGTTAAAAAGAATTTTTTTTCTCGAAGAAAGCTGCGAGCCTATTGTATTTTCCTCAGCTTATTTCTTTTAGGAATTCTGGCCTGTCATGGATGGCGATCTTTCTTATACCCCGTACGCTGGACGCCTCCCGAATCGTGGTCTTTCACTTCCGATAAGTTGATACAGGATTTTTCCTATGCTGGGTATCGTCGTGGTGAGAAGCCTCTACCGTTTGTGTCCGGGCCAGTTTTCGATGTCGTGGCTACATATGGTGGGGATCCGACAGGTAACAGCGACAGCACTGCGGCCATTCAATCTGCGATCGACGCAGCAGTTGCCGTAGGAGGCGGTGTCGTTTGGTTACCCCCCGGAACTTATCGAGTAGCGCCTTCCAACGGTCGCGATTTTGCGCTTCAAATTACTGCTTCAAATATTGTTCTCAGGGGCGCTGGGGTCGGACAAACTTATATCTTAAACGACTCCTATGAAATGCGTAACAAGGCAGTCATTCGTGTGGAATCGAACTCCATATCTTATGCGAGATTCACGCAGATTACAGATGACCTTGATAATCCGACCCGACGCATTCCTGTTGATGATTCATCTGCCGTTGAGGTCGGCGACATTCTACGAATAGATTGGGCGTTTACTCAGGATTGGATCGATGAACATGGGCAGGGCGAATGGTGGAACGCGCCGGATAGCGCCCCACGCCCCGCAGAATACCATCGAGAGGTTTTAGCAGTGAACTCCGATGCTGGCTGGATCGAAATAGACATACCCACTCGTTACACAATGAGAGTCCGAGACAACGCAAGGCTCCGAACGATCCGCGGACAGCTCTCAGGTGTTGGCATTGAAGATTTCTCCATTGGTAACGTGCAACACCCGGGCACTGAATGGGGCGAAGAGGACTACGATCTACCTGAGAGAGCCGCCTATGAAGCTCACGCGAGCCATCTGATCGCTATGGCGCACGCCTACGACTCCTGGATCACTCGCGTCGAGAGCTTTCAAGCGCCCGGTAACACCACCAACAGCCACATGCTTTCAAACGGAATTCGTCTGGTGCGCTGCTTTCGTGTCACGCTGGCGAACTGCGTCATGCAACGCTCACAATATGGCGGAGGAGGCGGAAACGGCTACATGATTCGGATCCAACAAAGCCAAGAAAATTTAATCAAAGACTCCACGACAGCGTTTTCGAGGCATGGATTTGTAGTTTCGCACGAGGGCGCTTCGGGCAATGTATTTTTACGTTGCCTTGATCGCGAAACCGCTCGATCCATGGGTTCTGTAGGCTCTCTAGGCTACGAAACAGGCAGTTCGGGCAGTGATCATCACCAGCGATTCAGCCATTCAAATCTCTTCGATCAATGTCATGCTTACAACAGCTACTTCACGGCCATTCACCGTGCAGACGCGGGAGGCGAAACAGGCCACGCGCTGACATCCGCTCATGGCGTGTATTGGAACACGGGCAGTAGCGGGAGGCGGAGCGGACCAATCGTTCGCAGCGAGCAGGGTCGTTACGGGTACGTCATCGGCACCAGTGGCAGCCGCTCGGAAGCAACCAATCCCACCCGTCATAACACCAGCCCCGCTGACATCCTCGAAGGCATCGGCCTAGGCGAGACTCTTGAACCTCCCTCCCTCTACCAGGATCAGTTGACTAGACGCTTGCAGGGCATCAAGATATTTGTGCCGCCAGAAACCGCAATCGCACCGTCGTCTGCCCATGCACTGGAGGCTAGCGTCTATAACTATGGCCTCACACCGCTCAGCTATCAGTGGTCGCAACTCAGCGGCCCGGTGGCGGTATTTTCCGATACCACATCGCTACAGACTACCGTAGAACTCGTGAGCAATGGTAATCACGTTTTTGAGTTGCAGGTGCGTGGCGGCGACAAGCTGGCAACTGAGCAAGTCTTCGTCACTGTGGATGACTCGATTCGCACCGCGATGCTTGCCTCGGTTGATAGCATCATCGGGCGTCGGCAGGAAAACGCTGCGATGCTTGGATATATGTCTAATTCGAATAGAGAGGTCGTCGGGACTCGAGGCTCCTTCACTGACTCAACCCGCGAGGATGGTAATGTGATACTCTCCTATGCGCTACCCGCGCTGCCCGCAGGCCATAGACTCGACCAGATCAAACTACAGTTTGAGATCACCCACTATCGTAACCATAGTGGTGCCGACCCAGGGCTCGACGTCTATCTACTGGCGACTGATGCGCCGCAAGACACAGGCACCGATTTTTTCTTCCATGGCAAGAACGACTCCAATCCGAAAACCTTTCTTGTCGGTGGCACTAATCTCAATGCCCCGAGAGGAGATGGCGTCAGTTATCCCCCAGGAAATCACGTAGAGATCTATACGCTTAGCGAAGCCGCACTTGGGGCACTGCAAGATTTCTATGGCGAAGATCATCTGCCCGAGCAGACGAAAGCTTTTTTTCGCCTTAATCTTGATAATCTCTACAGTAGGAATGGAGACGGCGATATAGACGGGGCGAGGCTGGATCACTACCGAATAAATATAGACTCAGATGCTACCAGCCTTACCTTATTTTCGAACTCAAGACCCAACAGTTTCGACTCCTGGGTGGCGAGCTTTGACCTCAACTCAAGCCAGCAGAGCTTCACTGATGATCCCGACAACGATAATATTCCGAACGGTCTAGAAGCTTGGTTCGGGACTCATCCGGGCGAATACTCGACCGGTATCACTCGCGTCGGCTCTGATAGTCTCAATACCACCTTCACTCATCCTCGGGCTCAGAGCCCACCCACTGATATGATTGGTCTTTATCAGTGGTCGCCCAACCTAATCGTTTGGTACTCAGCGGACGGCGTCGACGGGCCGTCGAATGGAGTCAGCGTCTCAATCGCGGTGGAGGATGCCGGCGAAATAATCAATGTCACTGCTACTTCTAGTTCGGTTTTCGATAGACTTTTCCTGCGATTGAGCGCGAGGGAAAACTAAGTATTTAATCGTCACAATTTATTCTCGTTAACTAGAAGTCATGCCAAATTTTGATGATTTAGCGAGCAGAAGATTTATGCATAGCTCTAACTTTAATCCATTCTTGCTTAGTGTCCTCGATCCATTTTGGTGCAGTCCCTAGTCGTAAAGCTAGCTGCGCTTCATAGAGTGATTCGATGTCGACTGGCTTGCCGTGGGATTCGAATATCCCGAGGTGCTTACGATTAAAGGTCGTCGCTACACCATGAAAGCCGATCAGATTAGGGTAAACAATTTTTACCCCTCCGTAATACAAATTTTTGAAATCCGCGTGAGAAACTGGTTGTTTCCAAAAGTCATAATTCACCTTTTTTATGCCAATTTGCTCAAAATTCCAAAAGGTGAGATCACGCAGATGGTTTGGCAGTAATGTGTAGTTACCCCCATTGTCTATAAGATTCGCGCGGCATGCATCCCAAAGCGAACTGTACGGAAACTGTGCGTGGAAGTCGGGGCCACCATAGCGGGGAGTCTGAGGAGTCGTGCCCACCGACTCGTAGCGCCAAACAACACCACCCACATTCTCGTGCGAAATGCCAGGGCCGTGGAAGGAACCCAAATCAGTTAAGTCCTGCGACAATCCAATTAAATTGCCGCCCCCCCAGTTCATCGAAAAATTCGTATGTCCTTGGTTGCCATCAATTGTATTCAAGAGGAAAGAAGATGAGAGACAGCCGGAAGCGAGAAAAGCCCCACTCATGTCAGTGAATCGACAACGGCGAATCCAACTGTTAATTCCTTGTTCCATCCGTATCCCTTGATACCCGCTGTTATGGATGAAATTTTTATGATGCACGAATGGCACTGGGCAGTTTCCGCTAAAGTGAAGATCCTCCACGCCCCAGCCTTCGATCGTCGGATAATCATAGATCGTCCACTCGACCAGCTGCGGATCGATATCGGCGCGGATCGGCTCCACAAAGGTGAGCCGATTGCCTTCAATTGAGCGGACGATATGCTTTTCTGAGACTGAAACACCATTTTTAAGAATTTCTGTAAAATTGTCACGCGGAGTCAAAGCCTGTAAAAAGTAATTATTTAATTCGACGCCCTGTGCGCAAACCATAACCGTCTGGCCGGGCTCAATATCTGCCACTGAATCCACTTGGAGAGTGAAGGTCTCACGACCTGCTGTTTGCGTCACACTGGCCAGTTTCACCGCCTGATCCCGATTGCGCAAAAGGTGAACCCGACTCGTCGAATGGCGGAACACGAACACCGGTGGCACTGTCCACTTTTTTCCTTCGTCTTCCGGTAGAAAGTGATATTTTTGGTGAATCTCAGTTCCGCCCGTATAGCTACCGCTGCCGCGTAACACGATATTGGGCGCATTGATCTCAATCGGAGTCGAAACTCCTGGCCCTTCTGCCACTAGAAACTTTCCTGGAGGAAAGAAGACAACGCCCGATCCGTTTGCTTCGGCTGCTCGAATTGCCCGTTGAATGCCGGCATAGTCAGACAGCTCATCGTTTGGTAAAGCACCATAATCGGTGACATCGAAAGTCTTCCACGTCACGTCGGGAATTGCCTCAGTCCCATATTTGTAGCCTGCATAAGAATAGTCGGGCAGTGCCGATGCCCGACCTGCTTCCGAGTCGGCCACAAACTGTGTCCATGCCAGCGGGGTATTGGCTCCTAAAAAAGAGGCAGAGAGTAGAGGGAGAAAAGAAACTAAGGGATGGTGGCGCATAAAAATTTGAATGAAATAATAAGATTGAAACCCAAAATGCCATTCAGATAAAGCAAACACATTAATGCGCAAAAAGATTAAGTATTCACGCAGACATCCGCGATATTTTACGAGAAACAGACTCATGAAATCGAAAATCACTATTAAGTATCGGATAGATTTCCTGTCTAACTGCGCAAATACATCAACAGTTTACGTAATTAATTAATTGAGGAAATGAATCTTTTGCCACCATGTTCAAGCGCTGCTATACGACATCCTAAATCTCCCATTTACCTACGAATCCATGCAGACTTGGTCTTCTTTCCAACAATCCCCACGAGACAGACTAGTCAAAGGGGTTCGCTCAGATCACACTTTTCGGTGTTTATATTGACGCGAGATACACGACTTTCTGCAAATTACTAACGTCACTAAGGTTAAATAAAAATATGAAAAAACATGTCCTCACACTCGTAACGCTTTCAACTTCGGCGGTCTTCGCCCACGGTGATCTCATCTCTTATCAAACTCTTGACTCGACCACCGGTCTGGCGGCTGAAGAAACAACCGGAGGCAGTGCAGTTATCACCACCAGTTCTGGCGGAAAATTTTGTGAGGCCGCAACGTTTGACGGCACTACCGGACTTATCAGCTCAACCACACTTGTTCTCGATGCAACTGCCGCCACCGGCTTAGTCGCAATTCCAGAGCCAGTAACCTATGCGCTCATGGCTGGCTTGACGGCAGCCCAGGCCGAGCAACCCAATATACTGTTCATCTTTGCGGATGACATGAGCTACGAGACCATTCGAGCACATGGATATCTCGACATTGATACTCCGAATCTGGATCGTCTAGTGGAGCAGGGCACGACCTTCAGCTATGCCTATAATATGGGTTCGTGGACGGGCGCTGTTTGTCTAGCCAGCCGTTCGATGATTAATTCAGGTCAGTTCGTGTGGCGCACGCCTCGCAACGGGGAGGATTTCAAGCCTGCAGTTGCTGCTGGCGAGACATGGTCGCAGTTGCTCAAGTCAGCGGGCTATCGCACTTATATGACTGGTAAGTGGCATGTGCCGGTGGGCGCAACGAAGGTCTTTGACGTCGCCGTCGATATCCGTCCCGGCATGCCTAAGGATGTCATCGAAGGTTACAATCGCCCAGTCGATGAGGCCGCCTACAAGGCTGGCTGGAAGCCATGGGAGACCAAGTATGGCGGGTTCTGGCAAGGTGGCACTCACTGGAGTGAGATGATCGCGAATCATGCGGAGACTTTCCTCGCCGAAGCAGTCGAAGACGAAGCACCGTTTTTTATGTATATCGCCTTCAATGCGCCGCATGACCCTCGTCAGTCGCCAAAGGAATACATCGATATGTATCCACTTGAGCGAATCGAACTCCCGGAAAACTTCATCAAAAAGTATCCTTACCAAGATGAGATTGGTTGTGGTGAGAGCTTGCGCGACGCACGCCTCGCACCGTTCCCTCGCACCGAATATTCGGTCAAAGTCAACCGCCAAGAGTATTTCGCAATTATCACGCATATGGATGCGCAGATCGGCCGTATTCTCGAGGCTCTCGACAAGAGCGGCAAGCGCGACAACACCTACATCTTTTTTACTGCTGACCACGGTTTGGCGGTCGGCCACCACGGTCTGATTGGTAAGCAGAACATGTATGAGCACAGCCTGCGTCCGCCATTCATGGTTGTTGGCCCTGGAGTGAAAGCCGGTGCGCAAATCGATACGCCAATCTACTTGCAGGATGTCATGCCCACGTCGTTGGAACTCGCAGGTGTTAAACTTCCCGAACAGGTCGAGTTCAAGAGCTTGCTGCCTTTGTTGGAGGACGAAACGAGCGAACACTACGAAGCCATTTACGGTGCCTATAAGAACCAGCAGCGTGCCATTCTCAAGGATGGCTACAAATTGGTGATCTATCCGACCATCGATGTGGTGCGTCTCTATAACTTAAACAAAGACCCGCAAGAAATGCAGGATCTCGCCCAGAACCCTGAGTATGCGCTGAAGGTGCAAGCCCTCCTGGCAGACTTCAAGACGCTACAAGCCGAGCTCGACGATCCGCTTGATCTAGGCCAAGCCCGGTAATCCTACTTTACGATCAAGAAGCACCGGCACTAATTTTAGCTTTAAGCCATTCGCGGGCATTTGGATAATATCGAAAACGGCTCGCACCACCGCCGCGACGTCAGCATGGGCAAAGACGCACCCTGCATCTCCAAACGCCCCCAAGCCTATACGATGGCTACCTTAAGCAACCTTACGCTCAGACTATTCGATCAACAAAAAGACCGCAACAAAGACAGCTTACCTTCCTAGCGTAGAAAATGAAACCCTCCCAGGCACTCCGATTACTCATCTTCAAAGCATAAAAGAAAATTTGACAAACCATGATAACTAATAATTCTGCTTAGATGATTACTTCCCGCAGCATAGAATTATTTAAGGGGTTCATTTGCAGCTGTTTCATCCTCACTTTCAGCGGACTTGGCTCCACTGGTGTCCAAGCGTTGGAGATCAAGAAAGAATCGTTGGAGGACTATCAAGACCGAATTCAGTGGTTTGCGGACTCACAGTATGGTCTTTTTATTCACTTCGGAGGCTATTCACAGTTGGGAGGCGTCTGGAAGGGAGAGGAAGTCCCAGGTTATTCGGAATGGATCCAAGGGAAGGCCCGGATCGACCGCGACGAATACGCTAAACTTGCGCTGCAATTTAATCCTACAGAGTTCGATGCCGACCTGATTGTAAAAAATGCCAAGGACGCGGGCATGACCTATCTGGTCATCACGGCAAAGCATCACGAGGGATTTTGTCTTTGGGATAGTGCCCACACTAAATTCGATGTCGCCAGCACCCCGTTCAAGGGCCGCGACATTCTTCAGGAACTCAAGGAAGCCTGTGCCAAATACGAGATACGATTCGGGCTCTATTACAGCATCATCGACTGGAACCATCCCAGCCAGGCTCGACCGTTTGAAGTGGGCAAGGAAGATTGGTCGGGCAAGACTGTCATCGTCGATGACCGGAAGCAGGAATACGTCGATTATCAGCGCAATCAGGTGCTCGAACTGGTAAGGAAATACGATCCCGCCATACTCTGGTTTGATGGTGACTGGGCTAATTGGTGGACTCTGGAAGATGGCATCGAACTCTACAATCAAATCCGCACCGCTGACGCGGATGTCATCGTTAATAACCGAGTGGCCAAACGCGGAGCCTTCGAACTCGACTACGTCACTCAGGAGCAAACGCACTTCGACGAGGCCTTTGGAAAGCACTGGGAGGGCTGCTACACCATGAATAAATCATGGGGCTACAAGAAGAATGACCACAACTGGAAAAGCCCTGAGACCGTTTACAACAAGCTTAAGGACATCAACGAAAAGGGTGGCGCTCTTCTACTTAATGTGGGCCCAGATGGTAAAGGTGTCGTCCAAGAGGAAGCCTGGGGAATCCTCAGAAAGACCGCTGTGTTGCTAAAGAAGAACCCGATCAAAAAGAAAGTCCCGACTATTACCACCGTTCCCGGCATTCGGAACGAGGAAGTAAAAAATAAAAAGACCATTATCGACGGGTCGTAGTTAGAGCCTTCCCCACCGGTGGGATAGGCTCTAGTTACTTTCTTTGCCAGAATTTATTCTCGCTAACTAAAAGTCATGCAGCATTTGGATGATTTAGCGAGCAGAAGCTTTGTGCATAGCTTTACATTTAAATGCTGACATAGTCGGAAAGTTCATCGTTAGGCAAAGCACCATAGTCGGTAACATCGAAGGTCTTCCACCTTACGTTAGGGATTGCCTCGGCTCCCATATTTGTAACCTGCATAAAAATAAACTAAGGGATGGTGAAGCATGACAATTGGTATGAGCTATTAAATCAGAAAATAAAAATGGCATTTAGATAAAGCAATCTCCTTATTGCGCAAATACATTAACAATTTACGCAATTAATTAATTGCGCACCCTATTTAATCGTCCGTATATGATACCCTAAATCTCCCATTTACCTACGAATCCATGCAGACTTGGTCTTCTTTCCAACAATCCCCACGAGACAGACTAGTCAAAGGGGGCGAACCTATTCGAAGTTCAGGATTTGCCTTGGTCATTGCGCTCTCATTAATGGCTTTTGTATTGTTATTGATTTTGTCCTTAACAACACTCGTTCAGGTCGAAACCACGAGCGCAAGCGCGTCTTTGCAGCAACTCAAAGCACGTATGAATGCCCATCTCGGTGCCACCATTGCCTTGGGGCAGCTACAAAAATATGCGGGGCCTGACCAGCGCGTGACCGCTCGTGCTGACATTCTAGGTGAGTTTGATGCAGCCAATAGTTCAATTCCTGATAGCTATGCCTTCAGCCCCGTGGCCAACCCCTATTATACACTGATTTGGGATGTTAGCGGCTCGGAGGGTTCACTTCCGGGCGCGCCCCCTGGCCACGATACGCGGGCGAACCCCGCCGTATTAGTCAGCGGCAACGAGGACTTTGACTTTTTCAACACCACTGGAGCCTCCCCCGTCAGCCATACCGATGACCTCCGCAACGATCCTGATGCAATCGCTTTGGTCGAAGCCACCATCCCAACCGTAGATGATGCGGTATATGCTAAAAAGCGGATGATCAAGAGCGCAGGAGGAAGTGAAAGTGGCGCCTACGCTTGGTGGGTAGCGGATGAAGGGATTAAAGCACGGATCAATCAGTATAATATTTACGAGGCCGAGGACCTGCCCGAATCCCATCGCTGGCGACAGAACCAGTCTGCTTCAATATCTTTGCTTAGCGGAGACGCCGCGGGCTACGCAGATACGACCTATTCTTCGAGTTTCAATTCATCCAACAGCACCGAAGTCGAATTCCTCTCGAAGCTGACTACCAAAAAGCAAATTGGAAACTGGGCTGGAGATGGATTTGACGAACTCTATCGAAAAAAGTTTCATGACGTCAGCGTCTCCAGCAAAGGGGTGATCGCCGATGTCAAGAATGGAGGATTAAAGAAGAATTTGACTCCTGCCCTTATGTCAAATGGAGCCTCACGCTCCCCTTTCACTAACAGTGATTTGATTTTTCCGCGCGATAGCGCCGACGTTAGTACGAGCGAATATCAGCCATTCATTAATCCGAGTTGGGGTCTACTGCGAGATTATGTCAACACGCCCGTCAACTTCTCGCCGTCAGGAGCCGTCGAAGCCCGCTTAGCCGGTGCTGATCAAGCTGAAATCACGCCCTTGATCACACGCTTCCAAATTAGCTACGTCCCCGTCTATGTCGGCAGCGGTGCGGGGCCTTTCCGAATCTATTTATGCGTCGCTCCAGTAGTGTCCCTCTGGAACCCCTACAACGTGCCAATGGAAGTTCCAGAACTTTGCCTGCTCTACAAGCCCTACGGCGCCGGCGGCACCACGGTTGCTCTGAACGATTCCAGCCGATTTTCAGTGGGCATTGGAGTCGGTTCCACCGCTGCGGTCGGATTTAAATTGCCTTCGCTCAAATTTTATCTGCCCCCCATGACCTTGGAGGCAGGGCGCTCTACAATCTTTTCGCCACAATCGACTAACTTAGAGGCGTTTCCAACGAACGAGTCCTCGCAGCTCTCCAGAGGCTATAACCCACTCGGCTATTATTATTTAGACACTGGCATCGATGTGCCGACGCAAAACGAGGCGATCAAACTTTTTTACAAGGACAATCTGCCAAATACCGCGCCCCTGCGAAGGAGTAATAATTTGCTCTACCTGCTTGCGCCGGATAGCGGAGGCTCCTTCACAGTCGATGATGATTTTATTCTATTACAACATGCTTCCATCACAAATTGGTCTGGGTCTGATGGGACTAATGTTGAGTATGTTTCGCCGCCCTCTGCGGGAACGATTGGAGAAATTTCTCCGGCAGGAAACGCTTTTCAGGCACCGCTTTTGCTGGCGGTCAACGCGATGAAATTCGCATCGGAGCATGCCGGTAGCCTAATCGATCTCGACACGAACTATCCCCTCCGCTGGTTAGCTGATCACAATCCAAGAGCCTCCCTCACAGGTGCCTTTTTACACATGACCCCCGATTTTTCGGCGAACCAGCTTTTCTCGGGTAGCTTACACCGCAACTCGGATGCCGTCTCGAACTATCCTATACCAGAATCGCCCATCTCAGCTTACACCCCTGTCGGCGGCACTTGGTCATCCTCGAATACCGATCAAGTCGTCCTATTTGATTTACCTAAAGTAAATCAACGTTTCACCACCCTGACGCAACTCACGCACGCGAATCTGACTAGTTCGACTCAGTACGCTGGTGGGGGTTACGCCCCTCAAGGTGGTCGAGCCTACTATCCCGCATTTCCCCTCGGTAATTCCTTCGTCAGCCCCTATTTGCCCCCAGACAGCCTAATTCTTGATAGAAGAGACAAACGAACATTCTATTACGATCTTTCCTACTATTTGAATGATGCACTCTACGATTCGTTCTTTTTAAGTGGACTGCGCCCTGGCGATACGTGGACAAATTCGCAACCGCTCCCCAATAGCCGACTGAGGCCCAGAGCCAATGTCGCTGTCGCACAGCTACAAGATTACTCTTTAGCTTCAGTTGCCCTTTTGCTGGAAGGAGCGTTTAACGTCAACTCCACTTCATCACAAGCGTGGGCAGCATTTCTAGGCGGCCTGCGAGGCACCGATGTTCGGATGGCCGGAGGTGCTGTAACGAGTTTAGTGACGGAGACCCCGTTCACCTGGCTGGATACTCCATTTGCCGGAGTCATCCCACTGGGGGATTTAGGAGCCGATGAAAAACTATCCTTAATCGGCTTTCGCGATTTAAGTGACACGCAAATCCGTTGGCTCGCCGCACGTATGGTCGAACAAGTCAAAGCACGCGGACCTTTCCCTTCGATGGGTGCATTCGTGAACCGCTACTTTCACTCTGATAGCCTCTATCGAAAAGACCTTAGCGTTCCAGCGACGGAGGCACTCAAAGTATCGGGAGCTTTGCAAAGCGCGCTCGACAGTCAGTTTGATTCCAGCGCGTCAATCAATCAAGCCTTCTGGGTTGAGGGGCTGACTGTAGATCCAGGATCTTATATTAACGCTCAGAATCCAGCGGCTGGTGGCGGCCTACGTGCGGCTGGCATACCTGGCGTAATCGGCCAGTCTCACCTCCTTTCGCAGCTCGATTCAGCCATGACCGTCCGTTCCGACACCTTCACGATCCGTAGTTACGGAAATGTGCGCTCTTTGACCGGAAAGATTGAGTCGGAAGTCTATTTGGATATTGTGGTGCAGCGCCTGCCCGAATACGTCGACACAGCCGACGCCGCTGAAACCGAGCTGGTCGATCTAAATGAACCTGTCAATCGGCGCTTCGGGCGACGATTTGGAATCGTTTCAACCCATTGGAGAACCCCCGAATAATGCGACAATTTAAATTATTTATTCTTGGAATCGTAGCCAGTGCTTCGACGCTCTTCGGAGTCGATGAAACGCAGCTTGTGGATCTTAAAATCAGCGTTCTGCTGTGGAAACAATTCCAAGTGGTCGCCTTCGAAGAGAATAACTCCCTCCAACCTAAAGAGGTCGAGTCCGACCTATTACTTTACTATCAAGACGCTGAAGAGATGCTGCCGCTGAAGCTAATGAAGGGTCAAAAAACTAAACCTTTCATCTACTCAGGCCCCCAGAAGCTAATGCTCTACACGCAGAAAAAAGGATCCGACGGGCGGCTAGAGTATCAACCCCACTTAGACATATCGCTCGATGCAGGCACCACCGAAGTGTTGCTCCTTATAGTCGAAAGCGATCAACGCAGCCTCATTAAATCTTTAGACCTTTCGGGGCAGGCTCTTGAGCCAGGGCATTTATTATTCTTAAATATGACAGATCAGCCCATCGCCCTCAAACTTGGAGGGAGCGATCCACAGCCGATCAAAAAGTTTGAGCAAATACGTTTGCAACTCGCTGCTGAGCCTTTGGTTCAAACCGTCACAATCGCCGCTTATGATGAAGATGCTTGGTCGGTCGTGTATCGCAGGAGGATGGTGCTTAAAGCCGACCAACGATTTGTCGGTTTCTTCTCGAACGAAGGTGACGCTCGGAATTTGTTACTTCTACGCGACCTATGATTGTCATCTTGCAGCAGGGCGGCAGCTTCACAGAGCAAATAATCACAGATTTACAAAAAGTGGCTGATGCTATCCTGCTAAAAACTACATCCGGCGGCGGCGAAGTAACAGAGCACCTAGCGAAACAAATCCAGCGATGAGCGCAAAAGTGCCGGGCTCAGGGATTGGAGCAACGTCTGAAAGACTTCTTCCTATCCGAATCTCATCGATGCCAACGGCTTCGCCGTTACCAGACCCCAAGACGAAGGAGGTCATGTCGACCCAAGTGCCTGAAGCAGTGGCCGTGACGGTGCTAGTTGCCGTAGCAGCGACATTAGTCAAGTCGGTCGGGTTGAGCCAGGTTGTCATCGTTTCCATATCCATATTGAGTTCAGAGGTGATGAGGAAGAGCCCAGTCGTTAAGGCCAGCTCAGTATCCACAGCAAAGTTACCGTCAGAGAAAATCCCATAATTGGAACTGGTAGAGCGAAACGCGGCCTCTAGCGAAGCGTCCGAATTAGTGTTACTGGCCACGGAGCTATCCTGTAAGCCTGCCTTTAGGCCGAAACCGTCGATAGCAGTTACATTGAGCAGGAAACTCATGTAGAGAGTGCCCGTATTCGTAATCGTATTGCTAAGGGTCAACTGAAGATTACGGTCTCCACCAGTTATATTTATCCTTTCTGCAGATTCCCTGTCGTGACAAGTGAATTACCGAAACCGTCGGTGTAGCCGAGTCCGTCCGCGACTTTATAGCGAAAATCGGTAGCCCCATAAGCACTGAATCCACTGCCTGTGACTCCTTTGGTGTCTGCGTTGACGCCAGAGTTAATACCGAAAACGGTATCAAAGCCCTCGTAGCCAATTAATTGCGCATGGGAAGTGGAGAGCCAGCTGGTTAGAGCCAGTAGGCTAGCGGCTGCTGTTTTTATTTTCATTTTCGGTAGGGTTTTTTTTGGTTTATGCGGGTTTAGCTATCTTTGATAGATGAAATAGTTTAGTGGCATATTTAATTTAGACTGATAAATTGATATTCAATAATTGATGACGAGCAAATCGTTTTAGCGCAAAATACACGTATTTTTACGCATAGAGAGGAAGCCCCCTCGACTTTCAGTATTCAAATCCACTCGATCGAGTTTCGCTGTTGCTTGCGTAAATGTAATGGGTGCTTTGCGCATTCTTAGAGTTGCCGCTGCTTTATGAGTCTGAGTGAATCTAAGGATTGGGACGGCATTGGATGCAACAAAGAAGAGCCACGACACCCTTCTCGCTAAATTTTCAAAATAAAACTTCAAACATGTATAAAGCGGTCATCATCAACGACGGATATTCTGAGATCCGAAATGAGCATATCATTCATTTAGTGTATGGTGGAGGTCGGCTCCAAAAGCTTGCAACTATGGTCGACCTATTCCCCGAAATTATTACCTCCGACTCTTTCGAGGCACATTTGGATGTTCTTCGAGGTGCCGAGGTTATTTTTTCTTCCTGGGGGTTTCCTGCTCTAAGTGATGATCAGTTAACTTTAATGCCAAATTTAGAAATCCTACTCTACGCAGCGGGTGCGACCCGAGGCTTTCGTGAGCCTTTATTAAAGAAAGGCATCCGGATCAGCTCGGCAACTGCGGCTAATGCGATTCCTGTTGCTGAGTTTGCCTTATCTCATTTGTTGCTGGCAGGGGCGGGTTTTTATAGAAGCAGCCGAGAATACAAAAAGCCCAAGAGCTCGAAGACCATAGATCGGTATCAAGGGCAGGGGAACTATGGCAACCGCATTGCGATTCTCGGTAATGGAACGGTATCTAAGCAACTTCAGTATTTTCTCGGCCAGCACGACATTGAAGTCGTCGAGGTTGCCTCGCGCCTAGAAGAGCGCGCCACTACCTTAGAGGAGGCGTTCTCTACTTGTAGTGCGATCGTAAATCTCTTTCCCGATGTGGATCACTGCGCGGGCATCTATAATCGAGCACTTTTTGCGAGTATGATGCACAGCTCTGTTTTTATCAACTGTGGGCGAGGGCGCCAGGTCAATGAACGAGACCTCATTTCGATTCTCAAAATACGACCAGATCTGACGGCAATACTCGATGTCCAGTTTCCCGAGCCTCCGAAAACAGGATCCGAGCTTTATTCGCTCCCTAATGTTCGTCTGAGTCCGCATATCGCCGGTTCTAAGGGAAACGAATTACTGCGTATGGGCGACTATATGATTGAAGAATTTAAACGCTTTCAATGCGGGAAGACTTTGAAATATGAGGTGCAAGCAGATCAATTATGAACTAAATCAACTCCTGATTTAAGAATAAAAAAAGACGAAATATAAAATAATGAAAAATAGCTTAATCATAATTTTGAGTGGAATTATAGTTGCATTTTTTCAGAGTGCTTACTCTGAAGATAGCGTTATTCCAGCCGTTTTGTTTAATGGTGATGCTGTCACGGAAAAAGCAAGACAGGCTGCCCAACCATTTGCTGAGTCAAAGCAGCAATCGCTGACTCGGCTGCGTGAGCACTATGCAAGTAATCAGTTCCGGTCGTTCAAGCGGCAAACTGAGAAGACTCTAGTAGAAAGTATAGAGCTGCTGGGAGAGGATGGCACCTTTTCTGATCTTCGGGCGGAGGAGTCGGTTATCCGAAAGAATCGCATGGATGAATCGAGGTTCAGTAAGCAACAGAGCCGGGTGTCTCAATTGAATTCGGAAGCCTTTGATCGGCTCTGGCTCATTTCGGAAACGTTCCGTCAAAAAAAAGTGGATACGGCAGAGAGCATTGCGCTTCGTGACAGGGTATTCAAGGGCTTTATCCATTATGGTACCCTCGAAGCTGGTCGAGCAAATGTAAGCGGTGGCCGTTTTCATGTCAGTTGCTTCGCGATCCCATTAGCTAATATCAACAGCTATTTTTGCTTTTTTGAGGATATGAAGCGGGTAGAAAGTGGCGCAGAGACAGATCCATTGTTTGTGCACGCTAATGAAGCGCTGAAAACGATGGGTTACCAATCTTGGACGCAGCCGTATCGACACGATGAAACCGATGAGAATGTGGTCAGCGTCGAGCGTTTTCAGAAACACGTTTGGTGGGTCGGTGGGAATGCGATCACCTACCGGCCCGTGCTGCAAGCATCTATCATGATGAATTCGATTCCGATGATGGATGTGATGGCCGAGGTCGCCAAAGGAGCTATTTCCCCGATTTCGCAGACCACCATTGATGAGGGGTTTTGGACGGAGGGCTTTACCGCAGACGGAGCGGGTTGGGGGCACGGCATGCAAGCTCTAATCTGGGGCTACCCGGTGCATGGAGCGGGTACTGCCCTTTCGATTCTTGACACCCTGAGCGACTCGGCTTGGGGACAGACTTTGGAGGCTTCGAATGTAGGAACGCTCATGAACTTTGTGCGTGGTTCCTCATGGTTTTATTACAAGGGGTTCGTGCCGCCCGTTCTAGGGATCGGTAATATGGTGTATCAAAATTTGGAGCCAAAAGTTATTCCCTCCCTCTCCTTAGTTGAGAAGCAGCTTCTAAAGAACTTTAGCGGCATTTTGACTTCTTCAGAGCGCGCTGAATTGGTCAGCTTTGCCGCCGAAGCGGCGGGCAATCAAATTCGGATGGTGGGGCATCCGGACGGTCACTATAGCGGGAGTCGTTACTTCTATAACAACGATGATCTAGTGGTGAAGAACGATGACTTTTACTTTTTTATTAATATGGCGTCGATTCGCTGCGACGGTCTGGAAAGCGATATAAGAACAGCAGCAAAATATAATTTTTACACGAGTGATGGGCTGACGCTTTTTCTGCGTCGTGGCGATGAGGCGAAGCGCGCACTCGGAGGCTTCAATCTAACCGCATTTCCCGGGGTGACTGCCCGACAAGGCGAGGATCTACTTGTGCCACTTACTAACTGGCGTGGCTACTGTAGCAAGCACAACTTTGCCGCTGCTGCTACGCGCGGTGGGGAGAATGCCAGTGCTGGTTTCATCTTTGAGAAGATGAATGCGTCGACGAAAGAGGGCGTCAACGATTTGTCAGGGATCGACGATGAAAACGAAGTCATCTACGGCGTGAAGGCGTATAAAAGTTGGTTTGTGTTCGGCGAAACTCTGCTGGCGCTGGGAGCAGGTATCCGCAATTTGGAGCCGCAGCAGGAAGGTGAGATCTGGACCACGATAGAGCAAACGATCTGGGACTCGCCGATTACTTCAAATCAGCAGGATTTTGCCCATGACGGGGTCACGCGTCGATACGAACTTGATTTGCAGGGAGCCATTCCTTGGGTCAAACAAGATAATGGTTTTACCTATGCTGTTTTGCCTGAGCAAACCATGGGAAAGGTCGAACTGGTTGCTGAGCGCCGACCTTCTAAGTGGGATAGAATAGCCGAACCAAATGTGCGGATAAAGGACAAGCCGGAAACCATCGATATTTTGCAGTTGGTCATTAATCATGGGCGGAGGGTCAACGGCGATACCTATGGTTATATCGTTTATGCAGGTGATCGGGATCCTGCGCAGGTATTTGCTCAGTCTCCGGTAAAAGTAATCTCGAACACAACTGATCTGCAAGCAGCTTCCTCCTTAGACGAGCAGATCGTTGGCGCGGTGTTCTACAATCCCGAAGCGGAACTGGAGGTGGGGGCATTCACAATCGAGGTTTCTGCACCCTGCGCCCTGTTAATTGAGTTTAATGTGGACGGTGTCGCCTATTTGACCGTAACCGACGCTGAAATGAATGTCGATCTGGACGAAATTACTGTTCGCGTCAACAATCGTAAGATTGTCATACCACTTCCTCAAGAGCCGCACCGGGGCAAGCCTGCCACGATGGCTGTAGCTCGTGAATAAGAATTCAATAATTATTCGATATTGCGGAATCATAGGTCTTATTTTGCGCAAAATAGGAGTTGATCGAAAACGCTTAAACCATGATTCTACCACAAGTTAGTCGTACGAAGTTTGGCGCATGTTAACTGTCTTTTCGCTAACAAAAAAAAACAAAAATCTAATGATTATGATGAAAAAAATACCCCTTATTCTTCTCGCTTTTGCGGGTTCCTTGACATCAGCGCAGGCTGAACTTGTCGGCTCCTTTATGTATGATCCGAATGGGACAGACATAAGCAATGTTCAAAGCGCTGTGATTGGTGCGACTAGAACGACTGATGGAAATGCCGATACTCTCGGCGCTGTTGCTGGCACTGTCAGTATTTTCGCAGGTGGAGATGCTGTAAATGATAGTAATTACAGTGGCACCAGTTCATCGTCTTTCGGGGTGAGTTCAATCTACAGCGGGTTAAATCGCTTTGCAGGAGCGGATGGAGGTCTTGTCATCTTTGATTATGACTTTTCCACGTATATTGCCGCGAATCCTGCTGGTGGTGCGGTGGGGCAGTTTGCCTACAGCGTAGCCGGAATCTACCGTCAACGTCGGACGGATAGCCTCGAAGGGCAATTTTTTATCAGCTATAACGACGGTAGTCTGAACAATTTGGACGAGACTTTGGCGACCGCAATCCCCGTGGGTGGTGGCGATGAGTTGGTAGCGAATGGTCGCTACACAAGCATTGGCTCGCTTGCTGCCAATGCAATTTCTGGGGTCTTTAACTACGATATCACTTCAATCGTCGCTGCATCGACTGACGGGAAGATTCGTATCGCTTACTTTGACCAAAGTTATGGATCCAAAATAGAGTTCACGGGTAGTTCCGGTGTCGTCGCCACAGCGATTCCCGAACCCCACACTTATGGTCTCCTCGCGGGGTTCAGCGCACTGGCATTGGTCATGATTCGCCGCCGACGGTAAAACCCCGTTTCGTTTTAAGCGAAAGTTATTTGAAACGACGTCCGAGCTTATGCTCGGGCGTTTTTTGTGTCTTGAGGGGGAAGGGTGACAAGATTTGGCTCAGGGTATAAAATAAAGTCGATCCTGTGTGACGTTTAAAATGCGTTTTTATATGGTTGATTTGCGCGAATAGTCGAATCAAGGTACCTCATAGAACATGAGTGTGCGTAAAAAACGGAAAAATAAAGTCAGGGATCCTAAGCAGGTTGCGGTGTCAATCATCGAGGAGGGAAGATTCCAGCGTGAGAAGATACTCGGACTGATCGAATACTATTCTAGGCACAGTCACTGGACGATGTATCGCAATGAGTTTTCGCGGCCGTTCGTTAACTTACCTTCGTTGAAAGACTGGCGAGGCGATGGCGTAGTGGGGACGATTTACACCCAAGAAGAGCGCGATATGGTGGATGCCTTATCCATGCCATTTGTGAATACTTCAAGTGGCAACTACGCTGATGGTATCCCCTCAGTCCATGTTGACAATGAAATGATAGGCGAAATGGCCGCCAAGCATTTGATGCAATGTGAGGTGGATTGTTTTCTTTTTGTTGGCCCCACGGATGTCGCTTATATGAATCAACGTTATGTAGGGTTAAAGCGGGCTTTAGAGCTGGAGCGGCATGAGTGCTCCTTTGTTCGCTACAGACCCAAAGGTGAGATCCTAGGGAAGCATGTTTCGACAGAGGTCGTCCGTCCGTCCGACTTACTTGAGCTTTTGAAAGATCTGGCCGCTCCGACCGGAATTATGGCAGGGTCTGATCTAATCGGTTTCGCGGTCTTGGAAGCGTGTCGCCGCTTGGGACTTCGTTCGCCCGAAGATGTCGCAGTGATCGGGGTGAACAACGATGAGATGTATTGTAACCTAGCGCACAGTTCGCTAACCAGCATTGATGTTCAGGCTCGTGAGGTCGGTTTTCAAGCGGCGAAGATGCTTGATGGGCTAATGAGTGGTGAGACAATAAAGGAGACTCTGGTTTTGATTCCTCCTGAGCGCGTGATCTACCGCGACTCGACTGATCGATCACGATCCAAGCATTCGGAAGTGGCTCGAGCGCTTCGATTCATCCGAAATCATCCGAGCGAATTTATTGATGTGTCGGATGTGTTGGATACGGTGCCTGTTTCTCGGAGATGGTTGGAGATGAGATTCAAGGCTGAAGTGGGCCATGGGATTTATCAAGAGATACGCCGTGTCCACGTAGAAAGAGCGAAGGAGTTACTGACCACCACCCAACTTTCGATCACACTCCTCAGTCGAGAATGCGGTTTTAACAGTCCAGAGCGCTTTGATTTCGCGTTTCGTAAACTAGTTGGGATGAGTGCAAGCGAATTCCGGGAGGCAAATCAGCAAACCAACCGATAGATTAATCTACGACCAATGTTTCTTGCGCAAATGTATCTGTTAAATGCGTGAAGCAGGTTTTGCACTCACTGTGAATCATGTCTGAGAATATCGCTAATCTGCAAAACATCTAGAATCAATGGGTGCCTATACAACTTAGTGACTAATTAGGCATTCAGCGCTTCGACTACTTTCAAAGAATCTACACATGTTAGAAAATTGGGATTATCTCGTAATTGTCTGCTATTTGATCTTCACCGCGTCGATTGGCGTTGTCTGCCGCAAAATTGCGCACAACTCAAGCGACTTCTTTCGGGGAGGCGGCAACATGCTCTGGTGGATGACAGGGATGTCGGCGATCGCTTCTGGGCTGTCGGCTTGGACTTTTACTGCGGCGGCTACCCGGGTCTATGAAATGGGTTTTTTCATGATCTTGCTCTATTGGTTATGGATACCTGCCTATTTGATCTTATATTTTTCGCTTGCGGCGCGCTTTCGTCAGATGCGGATCATCACAGTGGCTGATGGTATCAAACGTCGGTATGGTCGTTTTACGGAACAGTTTTGGATTTTGGTACAAATACCAGCGAACATGATCATCGGTGCAATGTGGTTGATGACGGTGTCGATCTTTATGAGCACCGCGATCGGAGTGCCGCTCAATTTTTGTATCGTGGTTTTAGGGGTCGTCGTCACGGTGGTGTCAATCAGCGCAGGAGCTTGGTCAGTCATTGCCAGTGACTTTATCCAAATGACTGTGATCATCGTGTGCTCATTCACCGTGATGATTCGCGCCTTAACCCTCGATCAGGTGGGGGGGCTGAACGGCTTTACCGAGCAAATCCCCGATCAATTTACTGATTTTTCGATCGCACAGTCTCCAGGTGTCTGGATTTCATTTTTAATGATCAGTATGATCATGCGAGTCATGCAATCGGCCGACCTGTCGCAGGAAGGCGCTAAGTTTCTGTCGGTTAAAGACGGGCGTGAAGCAAAACGGTCCGCGTTATTACTGATCGGAGGGTTCACAATTATACCGACCGTAGCCTTTCTACCCGTGATGGTTTGTTCCATTGTTTTTCCAGATTTGTCGGTTGTCTTTCCAGAGATGGTGAACCCCGAGGAAGGAGCCTATCTAGCGATTGCAGCACATGTTTTGCCGACGGGTATGGTCGGTTTAGTGGTCTGCGCGATGTTCGCTGCATCCATTTCGAGTATGGATACCGCACTGAATCGAAACGCAGGATTTTGTGTGCGAAATTTCTACTTAGAGTTCGTCAATCCGCAAGCCTCCGAAAAGAAACAACTTTTCGTCGGTCGCCTCTTCACCTTTTTATTGGCTGTGGCACTCGTCTTACTAGGGATAACTTTTGCTAATAATCGAACAATCGGACTATTCGAGTTTTCTAATTTAGTCTTTTCATTGGTGATCCCACCGATGGTGGTGCCCGCAGTATTGGGCTTCGTATATAAAAAGACACCTGTCTGGAGCGGTTGGACGACGGTCTTAGTAGGCTTTTGCGCTGCGTTTAGTGCAAAGAATTTCATCTCAATCGACGCAGTCGGTGAACGCATTTGGGGCTTGGCTCAGCCCATGAATGCAATGGAGAAGGGCGATATTACATTTATTGTCATTACTTCGGTCACTCTCCTTAGCAGCATTAGTTGGTTTTTACTCACTTCGATCTTCTATTCGCGTGTCACGCCGAAGCACAAGGCTTCGATTGAGGCATTGTTTAAGGATATGCGTACACCCATCGATCATGTGGCGGAAGCTTCTGAAAATCGCGATGCCACACAGTATCGTATTGTAGGTAGTCTAAGTCTCCTTCTTGGGTGCTTGCTAACCCTAGGGTGTTTAATCCCAAATACATTTAGCGAGCGCATGGTTTTTGTCTATTGTGGGGGAATCGTAGCTGCTGTGGGCCTGTTATTGCTTGGTATTTATCGCAAAAGTCAAAAGTGTAGACAGGGTGACAGTGCCTGATTCGAAATCTTGGACTTCGCGAGGGCGAGCGGCTAAGCATGATTTGTTTTACGATCACCCCGCCGTCGACTTTTTCGAAGGTGCTCTGCTCGGCAATGGTGGACTGGGGGTAGTCGTCACCACACGGCCAGATGCTGTGATTCTCCATTTCGGGCATAATAACGTCTGGGACATCCGCATGGCTGAACCCGAGATGGGTGAGATCGGCAATTTCCATGAAGTATTTAATAAAGTTCGCACTATCCCGGAGTCGTTACGAACGCTTCTGCACGATCCATGGTATAAGAAGTATTGCGAAAAAATGGCGGAGGCCTATGCCAAGGCTTACCCGTGCCCAATGCCCTGTGGTTCGATTATCCTCGGGTTTGATCGGCGAACAGCCGAGTTGCTGGGACACCGTGTGCAGATTGCGACTGGATTATGTGAGGTGAACTTTTTATTTAAAGGGAAGCCGGCTACGCTCCAAGTCGTGGTGGGAGCAGAAGCCGACCAGGTACGACTCCGAATGGTGAATTGCCAAGAAGAGCCGCAGGCTTCTCCCTTCAATCGTATCAAGTTGTTGGCTGACCCTGTTCGCACAGTCGATTTGCCCAGTCCCGAAATGTTTAGCGATTTATCAAAAAGAAGTTTGGTTTATCGGCAACGCCTACCAGCTGAAGAAATTTGGCAGAAGCTGGCAGAGTCGACACAGGATCGAGCTTTTCGGCTAGAGCTATGCGCATCGGTGGCTCTTAACCAGAGCGGCCAAGCAGATCCCTATGCGGGCATAAACACTGGTTCGGACAGTGATCCTATCAGTGTGGCGCAGTGCTCAGAGTTTTATCTGGATGCTGCCATCGGGGAGCACTCTGAATTTGAGGTGAGTATTCAATTTCAGGAGGGGCTGAATCACAACGTATCTGATGTCTATAGTCTAGGGCAGGCAAACTTAGTCGAATCGTTTCAACAGGTAGCGACCACGACCTTAGCTCACCTGTCTCAATTTTGGGAGCGCTCGGGCGTCTTTCTTGAAGATCAAGAGTTGGAGCGCCTGTGGTATCGAAATCTATACTACTTCTATTGCTCCGTTCGTCCGGGGGTAACTTGTCCGGGCTTATGGGCAAATTGGAGCTACGGTAAAATTGCGTCGGTTTGGCATGGCGACTATCATTTCAACTACAACATTCAGCAGCCCTTTTGGGTGGCTTTTTCTTCAAACCATGTAGAACGTCACTTACCCTACGTCGATTTAATTGATCACGTTCTACCTGTAAGTCGGAAGTGGGCACAGGAATATTATGGTCTGGCGGGAGCAGCTTTTCCACATTCGGGCTATCCGGTAGATATGACTGTAATGCCTTATCCAGTGCCGACGTGGGGGTGGGAGATTTGCGAAACACCTTGGGCTGTCCAAAGTCTATGGTGGCATTATTTGTACACTCAAGATGAGGCTTTTTTATTGAATCGAGCTTTTGAGCCGATTCGTGAAGCGGTCACCTTTCTCGCGGCTTATATGATGAGGCCAGAGGCAAGTGGTAAACAGTTTGGTGACGACTGCTGCCACATCTTTCCTACCGTATCGCCAGAACTTTACGGGCTTGTTCCAGGCTTAAAAATGAATCATGATTGTCTCGTGGATTTGACCCTCTCGAAATTCGTTTTCAATGCCTATCTTGAAGCCTGCAGGATCTTGGAAATCCAAGAGAGCGAGCAAATTTTGATCGACCGTGTTCGTTACATCTTAGATCATTTTGTCCCGTATCCAACTGCGAAAAGTGAGGCACGCGGTGAGGTGTTTGTCTCGGTTCCCGGCGAGAGTCCGGAGATCGTCTATAATACGCCTAATAGCTTGATGTCCGTCTTTCCAGGAGAGGAACATGGACTTCACTCAGACCAAGAAGACTATCAACGCGCGGTCAATAGCTACTTAAATCATCGTAACGAGGGGGGTAACGATTTGGTTTTTTATCACCTACAAGGTGCGCGACTTGGTATTTTAGACCTTGAAAAATTTAAGCGTCAGGTCCGCTACTGCTCGTTGCCCAATGGGACTTGTACGGATAAGGTGATGCAGACCGGCGGACGGTATGGAGACACGTTGGCTTTTGATTTTATGGGGCGTATGGGGATTTTTTTTGAGAACTTCGCGTTGCCCGTCGTCGTGAACGAGTGCCTGCTCCAGAGCTACACTGGTATCCTAAGGTTCTTCCCGAACTGGCCGGACAATTGCGCCGCTGAATTCCGCACCTTGCGTGCTGCTGGCGGGTTTTTAATTAGCGCTGCGATTGCAGGAGGCCGGGTCAAATGGATCGAAGTGAGAAGCGAGAAAGGCGGAGATCTTGAATTTTATATTCCGTGGAAAAGCGGAGGACTCGTTGAAATAGGTGATCGCAGTTTTTCAGTGTCTGGCTATCGCGTGGCGGTGCCGATGGGTGAGGGAGAACAGTTGCGAGTCGTGGAGGCTTCGCCAACCTAAGTGCTGCGCATATTTGGTATGTTTTTTGCGCAAAAATTTAATTGAGACTCCCTAAACGTATGTTTAATCGTCTGTTATGAAACAACTATTAATAAGTTTTCTCGCACTTTGTTCGCTTTTGACCTGCACCATCACGGGAGCGAAAGAGCGTCCCAATATCGTTATTCTGCTAGCCGATGATCTTGGATGGGGCGATGTTGGCTTTCATGGTAGTGAAATTGAGACTCCTCACCTTGATCGTTTGGCAAAGTCTGGCGTACAATTGAAGCAGTTTTACGTCCAACCATCCTGCTCGCCCACCCGCATCGCACTCATGACAGGGCGCTACCCTTTCCGTAGTGGTGGCCATATCTCTGTCTTGAGGCCGTGGCATCAACATGGTCTACCGCTAGATGAAACAACGATGGCGCAAGTCATGCGTGACGCGGGATATACAACGGCGATCACAGGTAAATGGCATCTAGGTCTGGCGCGGAAAGCCTATTGGCCGACTTCACGCGGGTTCGATCTAGCCCACGGCTGTCTCGGGGGTGCGATTAATTATTTCACACACGACGGATACGGCACACTCGATTGGTATGATCAGGACACAATGCCACTCCATGAGGAAGGGTATGCTACAGATTTGATAGGGAATCGAGCCTCGGATATCATTGACGAGCATAACTTCAACAGAAAACCTCTGTTTCTCTATGTCCCTTTCAATGCGCCTCACTCGCCCTATCAAGCAAAGGAAGTGGACATTAGAGAATATGAGGATGTTGAAGGAAAAGACCGTCGAATTTACTGTGCTATGGTGGACTCTATGGATCAACAAATTGGTCGAATTATTCGCGCTTTAGAGAAAAAGAACGTCAAAGAAAATACCTTGATCTTCTTTTCATCGGACAATGGTGGAGCTGCTCAGAGCGTTAATTACCCCCTGAAGGCAGGTAAAGGAACCCCTTATGAGGGCGGCATTCGGGTGCCATCTTTTATCGTATGGCCGGACGGTCTGAAGGGTGGGCGCTCATTCGATCACCCGTTGCATATCGTCGACTTATTGCCGACACTAGCCACGCTGGCCTACGCTGAAACGACGAAGTGTTTACCGTTTGACGGAATCGATTTCTGGCCTGCACTCACCGGCGCCGCAAGGATGCCAGAACGCTATATTCTTCACAACGTTAAGGATAGAGGCGGGCGTGGTTCCATTCGCAGCGGCGACTGGAAGCTGATTGTTAGTCGAAGTGAAAAGACACAAGAAGGCATTCCGTTGTCCAACCCCGGGCTGGTCGCGGAACTGTTCAACATTCTGCAAGATGCATCTGAAACAGACAACCTAGCTAAAAAAAATCCTGAATTAGTTGAAACCCTTTGGGCTACGCTCAAAAAGTATGGTCCAGAAGTGGTCAGCGCAGCCCCCTTCATCGCTCGGGTACCTGAGGGTTGGGAAGCGCCTGCGGATTGGTCAAAGGTGCCCGAATAATTGCTCAAAGATCGGAATACCAATTTCGGCCTGGCGTAAGCACTTCAAAATCGACCTTATAGACGTTCCGGCGGATCGGTGATATTTTGCCTTAATGACGCGATTCAGCGACAATAAGAAACGCGCGATTTTGGATAAACTGGCTGCGAGCATGCAAAGCCGTGCGGTATTTTGCCGCGAGCTGAGTCTTTGCTACAAGCGTGTCGGTCGATGGGCTAAGGCGCCAGAGCCTCTACTTTGCTCGTTGGCTTTGTTGAAGTTCGTCCGCCTGTCAGCGGCGTTTTAAAAGTGGTGTAATCGTGGCGGTTTGAAACTACCTCATTTTAGGCCATTGTTACCCTATTTTCTTCATAATCTCTAAAAGATCGTTATCGTCCGAACTTTGACCCCCTTGACGCATTTAGGTCGGCGTTTAATCTCTAGTGCAGTTCTTTGAGAAGTTTGCCTGGATTCGCTGCGGCCCAGTTTTTTGGGATGAGCGCTTCGAGTAGTTC
>Ga0307933_1000875_pt1 | contig 26657 bp, 18 predicted proteins | sample OrgLakmetageno88_FD_201811 | JGI IMG/M metagenome (GOLD analysis project Ga0307933, IMG submission 201811) | Saline water microbial communities from Organic Lake, Antarctica - #88 | ecosystem: Environmental > Aquatic > Non-marine Saline and Alkaline > Saline | place: Antarctica: Organic Lake... | reverse complement strand
GAGGGCCTGCCTCGAAATACCTTGAGGGGTATCTCGACTGGTTCGTGGCGCGGGTCAGCAAAGTGCAGCCAGAGGATGTTCTTCGTGCTTTGTAATTTTACCAACACAAATTGCGGACACTACTAAAAGAAAAATTCCGCTCTCAACCGCAAGAAACCACCCTTTCCAGTTTCCGCCGGAAAATCGATGAACCGAATTCTTGATCACACCGAGCAGAAACGGAGATCAGGAATGCTTGCACGAATAAAGTCCCTCGTCAGCAGGACCGCTGCGAAACCGTCGAAACCGAACTTTTCAATCCCGTCCGGCGGGACGACCCCTCCGCCCCGGCAGCCCACGCCGCTGCCGCACGCGCTACCACCGAGCGCCGGCTTTCCGCTGGAGTGCCTGACGCCGAAACTCCGCAGCGCCGCGGAGGCGATCGTACGGAAGACGCAAGGGCCGGCCGCGATTGCCGCGCAGTCGGTCCTGTCCGTGGCCTCGCTTGTCGTGGCCAGCCGGGCGAAGGTCGAGACCCTTGGGTCGCCGTCGAATGCGACAGCTGCGTTCGTCACGATTGCGCTCTCGGGTGAGCGCAAGAGTGCTGCGGACAAGATCGCGAGAACCGGCATCGACCGGGTGGTCATGCGCCTCAGGAAAGAACACAAAATCGCGATCGCGCGTCACAAGTCCGAACTGGCAAGCCTCGGACGCGGCGAGGAGACACCCGCGGCGCCTGTCTGCCCCAGCTTTCTGGTGACCGAACCGACGGTCGAAGGGGCCTTCAAAGCAATCGGGTCGGGATGTGGATTTCTCGGGTGGTTCACCGATGAAGGGGCCAGCTTTTGGGGTGGCCATTCGATGTCGAAGGACCAGCGCGCCAAGACGAGTGGCATAGTGTCGAAATTTTGGGACGGCGACTACTTCTTTCGGCCCCGCGCCAGCCAGGAGGGTGACGGTTACGTGCCGCCCACTGCAACGACCATGAACCTGATGTTTCAGCCGACACTCATTCGTGACACCTACGGCGACGACTTCCTAACCAGTCAAGGAATTCTGGCGAGGATGCTGCCGGCATGGCCAGAAAGCAACATGGGGAACCGCAAATACCGGCGGCCGAGCGAGGAGGATGAAGCCGCTGCCGCGCGCTTTCATGATGCAGTCGAGGCGGCTCTGACAAGCACTCTCGCGGACCCGACCGAGCGGTTTCTCGAACTGACGGAGGATGCCCGCTCCATCTGCGTCGAGTTTCACGACAACATCGAAACCGAGCTTGGGCGGGGCGGCTGGGCCGCGGACATTTCGGGCTTCGCGTCGAAAGCACCGGAACACGCGTGCCGGCTCGCGGCGATCATGACGCTCTTCGAGAACCGGGAAGCTTTCACTGTCTCCGCCGACGCCATGGAAGCCGCCTGCAAGATGGTCAAATACTACTTGGCCCAATACAAGTATCTGTGCATCGCAGCGACGAACGATGGCGATGTATCAAACGCCCAGACCCTTCTGGACTGGCTTCGCAAGAATCTGGCGCCCGGAGAGGGTTTCGCGACCGATCGGATCCTGCAGTTCGGCCCGGTCCACAGCCGGCGTGCGAAGGTCCTTGATCAGATGCTCGGGATCCTGAAGCAGTATGGCTGGGTCGACGAGCTTCCCTCGGGAACGAAGGTCGACGGGAAGAGGCGGCGCAAGGCTTATAGGCTCAGCCCGAGGGCATGACAGCGCACGCGTTGGCAGAAAAATTCTGTACGCCCTACTGAGTCAGTTTCCCATTGGAGGCTGCCCCAAGTGAGCACCGTTGCCCGTTTACATGTTGCTACCTTTTGTCGCACAATGATGACATGTTGATCATCAAGCTCGCCGTGCAGCCGATCTTGACTTTCGAATGATCATGCAACCCAGGGAGGAGAACAAGATGCCGACGGATGAAAGGTTTCCCGCGTCTCGATACGGGCCGGCGGAACGTCACATGGCCGAAAGCCTTGTCGAGATCGAACGAAAGATGCTTGCCGAACAATCAGGCGACGCGGACTGTGACTGCAAGGAGGGCATGTTCAACGGCCTGACACGCCGTAACATTCTGGCTGGCGGTCTCGCGTTTGGCGGATCGGCGTTCGCAGCCGGTCAGGCAGCGGCCGATGCCCCGCCGGGTGCGTTCGAATACCATGTGCAACCCGATCCCACCAAGGAACAGGGGCGCACCATCCTCGAAGATGGCGGGTACGGATCGCGCTCGCAATTCGAAAACGAGGTGCGCTGGCGCTACCCGACCGCCAGCCTTGATTCCAGCTGGTCGATGACGCCGCTGGCCTCCGGTCACGGGGTCATCACGCCCTCGGGCCTGCACTTTGAGCGGCATCACGCCGGTATCCCGGCCATCGATCCAAGGACCCACGAGTTGATCCTGCACGGGATGGTCGATGCGCCGATGCGGTTCACGATGGACGACATCAAGCGCCTGCCCGCCGCCAGCCGTATCTGCTTCATCGAATGTTCCGGCAATGGCCTGACCGAGTGGGACGAACCGACGCTCAAGACGGTTCAGGGCACTCACGGCCTGACCTCGACCTCGGAATGGACGGGGGTGCGCCTGTCGACGCTTCTGGAGATGGTCGGCGTGTCGGATGGCGCGGCCTGGATCCTCGCGGAAGGCGCCGACGCGGCCGTGATGACGCGGTCCGTTCCGATCGAAAAGGCAATGGACGACGCCATCGTCGCCTATGCACAGAACGGCGAGGCGCTGCGGCCCGAACAGGGCTATCCCTTGCGGCTCTTGCTGCCGGGATATGAGGGCAACACCCATATCAAGTGGCTGCGCAGGCTCGAGATCAGCGACAAGCCCTTCATGACCCGCGAGGAAACGTCGAAATACACTGATCTCATGCCGGACGGCACGGCGCGTCAGTTCTCGATGACGATGGAGGCGAAATCGGTGATCACCTTCCCGTCCGGCGCGATGAAGCTGCCGCGCCCGGGGTTCTACGAAGTCACCGGTCTTGCCTGGTCGGGACGCGGCAAGGTCACGGGGGTCGAGGTCTCGACCGATGGCGGCGCGACATGGCAGGAGGCGTCTCTGGACGGGCCGGTCTTGCCGAAATGTCACACGAGGTTCCGAATTCCATGGACCTGGTCCGGCGAGGAAGCGGTTCTGCAAAGCCGCACGGTGGACGAAACAGGATATATACAACCGACGCTGCCAGAGCTGGTCGACGTGCGGGGCCTGAATTCGGTCTATCACCTGAACTCCATCCAGAGCTGGCATATCGCACCCAACGGGGAGGTGACCAATGTTCACGCGTAAGCTTTCACTCATATTTGCCCTTTCCATGACGGCTACGGGGCCAGTCATCGCGCAGGACAATTCGGGCGCGGATGAGCCGCCTCGCACTTCCGCCGAACTGCCGGACCTGATCGGCGACTACGATGAACGCGTGCCAGCGGCGGCGCCGGAATCGAGCGCCGCGGACATCGGCGATATCGATCCGACCAATGCCCGCTTCGGCGTCGGACAGCCGGCCACCGAAGAGCAAATTGCCCGCATCGATATCGACGCGATGCCGGATGGTGGGGGTCTGCCGCCGGGGCAAGGCACCTTCGCGAAAGGCGAAGAGGTGTATTCGCAAAGCTGCGCCGCGTGCCACGGCGATAACCTCGAGGGCAACAAGGATCTCGGTGCGGCACAGCTCATCGGGGGGCGGGGAACCCTGACGGATGAAAAACCCGTCAAGACCGTCGAAAGTTACTGGCCATATGCCAGCACGCTTTTCGATTACGTGCATCGCGCCATGCCTATGGATTCGCCGGGATCGCTTTCTGCCGATGAGGTCTATGCCGTCAGCGCATATATTCTCGGACGGGCCGACATCATCAGCGACGATCCGGACACCATGCTCGATGCGCAATCTCTGGCGGATATCAACATGCCCAATGCCGACGGTTTCGTGTCCGATCCAAGACCGGATGTGGAGGCCACGGAGTAAGGCCGCGATACCCCAGGGCCGACCGCGGCTCCGGGGTGAAAACCCATATGCGTGCTGGCGCTTTTGAGGAAATTCATCGACAGAACGATCCCTGCTGACACTCTCCAGAACGCATCGACGCGCCATCTGCCTCCTCGCATCCGGGGCGTGGCGATCCTACTTCCGTTTCCAAAAAGAAAAACGGGGCCGCATGACGCGGCCCCGTCTCTTCTTCAAACGATCACGGCTTCGTTTTCGAAACCCACGGTCGCGCAGGACAAGAGGTGTGCGATCATCCGGAGCGCTGCGCCCTCGGGCGTCGTGTGCCAGTGCATCGTGTAAGGATCGACGGGGCGATGCTGAAGCCGCCTCGACTGCCCTTCCATGTCCTCGATCTCCGCGCGGCGCAGCACGGATTTGTACATCGCGCGACAGGCTGCAAGCCGATCGGCATCCGTTGCAGCGGGATCGAGCATGGCGTGATAATAACAAACACTCGGCGAAAATACGGGAGCGCCGGGAAATGCCGAAAAACTGATAACGCTAAGCCACTGTGCGGAAATGCGAGTGAGGTCACGCGCGTGTTCCAGATTCCGTTCATGATCGAGTGTCATCACACACCCCTCGAAATGCTTGTGACACCGGCGAGGCGCAGAGCTTCGAAGGCGCGGATGCCGCGGCCGATAGCGTCAGCGCACAGCATGGCGCGGGTTGCTTTCGGATCGTCGGGGTGAAGCGACATGAGCCGCCATGCATCGTCTTTGTTGAGAAGACATGCGTCGTCGCGATGCAGCAGCTGCCGCAGCGCGATCAGAGTCTTGCGGCGAGCAGCGACATTACCGCCTGTGCGCGCCGTTACGACGATTTCCTTGGCTTTTCTGGCCCAGATCTGACCGCCCAGAACATCTGCGGCGCTGACGAGGATATCACCCTCGTCACGGAGCCATGTAACAAAATCATCGGATTTCTGCACGTGCCGGAACAGGGCATGGATATCGGGTTTGTGCTTGAGTTTCATGGGATCACCTTTCGGGTGTTCGCGGACCGGGATTGGACCGCTTCAGATCCCTGTTCCAATAATGACGCCGCGCGGGTGTGATCTGGCGTGGCTTCAGCCTAAGGGCCGCGCCAAATCAGACCCGTCGTGCTTCAATTCCGATGCTTCAAGAGATTTCACTTTGGCATCTGGTACGAGCTGGCCGTTGCGCAGCATGATCTCTCCTTTCAAGGGACCGTTTTCGTATGGCGGTGTCGGTGTCCGACCCTCGCGAGAAGGGGTCGGACAACGACACTGCCAAGAAACCTCGGTCTACGTTTCCTTATCGAAATTCTTGTTTCGCCAATTTTTACGGGTGTTTCATGATGCAATGTTGAACCTCCGGGCTGGTGGGAGCGGCGATTGACGGCGGTTGGAGCAGTAGGCGGAAATTGTTGAGAATGGGCGCCCTCCATCCCGTGCGGGTAGAAAGATCCCGTCCTCAATTGAACCAGAAAATTGCAGAGATTACAGTATTTTGCGGCGGTGAGAGGTGCCCTGACAGCCGAAGGTCAGGAATTGACGTCACCGGGTCTGCCTTGCGGAGATGAACCACGTTTCCGGGTGGTAGCCCTACAGCCGCAAGGCAGTGGGCGCCGACCTCCGCGAGGCAAGGTGTTGACCATACTCGCGGGCTGCTCTCATTCCCTGCGCGTGATCGTAGCTGCCCATGGTCGTCGCAGCGCTCTTGTTGCCGATGAGCGCTGGTGCCAGGTATCCACCGCTCTGCAACTCCTCGGAGGCTTCGGTCGCCACATTGTCCCGCACGCGGTGTATAGTCACCCGGACGCCGAGATGCTTGCAGGTCAGACCGCCGGCCAGCCGACCGAGCTGGGCGGATGTGATGGCCGAGCCCATATCCACCATGCTCGGAAAGAGCGCCGACCCGTCATCGAAGAGCGGACGGAAATCCCGCTGGTATTCGTCGAGGGCTGACCAGAGCACCGGATTGTTCAAAACCTTGTCATAGCTCCCGACCCGCTTCTTCGCCTCGCGCAGTTTCAGCACGCGCCCGGGAAGGACGATCTGGACATAGGGATACTCGAGGAGCACAACGGTCGTACCAAGAGCCAGATGCGACAGCCCCCGTGCCCGCTGCGGCAGGACGGCGGCAAAGGATAGTAGCAGCCCGTTCCGGAAGTCCCGGGCGATGTGTAGGCCTCGAGGGCCCATCTCCCGCGCCGAGTCCATGAGATCGACGCCGAGATCGAATATCCTCGATGCCCCGACGATCTGCGCGCCGGTCTTGGTAGGCCGTCCCGCGAGCTTGGCGAAGGCGTGATGCCGCGCGATGACATGGTCGCACGCCGGGCTGTTGAAGTCGGGATCGACGGCAACACGGAATCCCGAGACGATGCGCGACAGATAGTCGGCCACGCTGCGGTCAGCTACTCCATCGTCTTTCAGATCCATCGCATAGGCGTGGAACGCGATGCCGGAAGGTCGGATATCGCGTCCGAAGCTGACCGAAGCGCGATGCCATCGCGCCAGGGCAAAGGCCACTGACTGGACGTGGTTGGCGCTCCATTTCTCGGAAAGGCGTCCGGGTTCGCTACTCAGTTTCGCGACGAGCTTCTCCTGCCACGCCTCCGGAAGCGCCGAGATTGCAGATCGGGCCTTCGCGTCGATCGACTTTGCCGAAACCTTCGGACCGCACCGGTGCTGCCGCAGGATCTTGCCGATCATGCCGGCGATCGGAACACCCCAGAGGACCGGGGCGCCGAGCTGAATGTATGCGAGTTCGGCTGCAGCATATTGTTCTCCAAGGCGCTTCGAAAGCGCCTCCAGGTAGCCCGATACCTCCGTATGGTCCGGCACGTTCACGGGCCAACCCTCGTCACCGCGCCATTCGCGAAAACCACGCACTGAACGGATAATGGGAGCAGGATCGACGCCCGGTCGATCCCTGCCGAAGGCGTCGCGGAATTCCTCAGGAACCCCCGGCCCGGAATCCACTCCATGAAGGCTCAGAGTGCTCATCAGGATGCCCTCCGCCGCTTTTTCCCGGCGAGGCGCTCTGGTCGTGAAGCCGGCAGGCGGGCGCGCCCTTGGTTCAACATGGAGCCATGAGCGACCCTGGAATATTTGCCTCCGAGGGTGTCCATGCAGTGGCCGAGCAGCTGATCCGCTGCCGGGCTTTCATTGAAGGGGTCTTTCATTCTGCTTTCCTCTTCTTTTTCAGTCTCTCGGGCTTCCGGGTTTTTTGATCGGCGAGGTAATTGCTCCACCGGTGCAGAGCGAGGTCCTCGTCGATTTCGGCGTAGTATGCGAGGGTGGTCTCAAGCCGTTTGTGGCCGAGCAGCTGATCCGCTGCCGGGCTTTCATTGAAGGGTGTTTTCATTTTTCTTTCCTCATATGTTTCAGCCTCTTAGGCTGCCGGGATTTTTGATCGGCGAGGTATTTGCTCCACCGGTCCAGGGCGAGATCCTCATCGATTTCGGCGTAGTGTGCGAGGGTGGTCTCGAGCCGTTTGTGGCCGAGCAAGCGCTGGACGTCGGGCAGTCGATCCGGATCCTCCTTCAGCCACAGCCAGCCAAGGAAATGCCGGTAAAGGTGGGGATTCATCGTGAAGCCTGCGATGCGCTTCGTATGCCGTGCCAGACGTCCGAGAAGCCCGTTGTAGGGTCTTCCGAGAGCGCAACCCTCTCCTTGAGCGGGGAAAAGGTATGGGTTGTCATCGTCGCCCGGCCGCAAGGCCTTCGCGCGCAATTTCTCGATAAACAGCTTCAACCTTGCCGATGCGTGCTCATCGAGCGGAATGTGCAGGTCCGGATCATCACTGTCGCGACCCTTCACCTCAACGTTCGGAACGACGATCCGCGCCGTTCCGCTGGCCCGAGAGATCCAGGACAGGCGGATTCCTGTAACGTTTGCCCGCCTTGGCGCTCGCGCCAGGAGGATGTCGCTGGCGATGGCGCACATGATGTCCCGTGCCTCCTCCGGGCCGAACAGGTCCACTCTGCTCTTGCCATGGCGTTTCCGTTTCTTTTCGTCCAAGGCGCTGTTGACTTCCCCGATCAGGATGTCGCTCAGGTCGATCAGCCGCTGCTGCCGGTCACCGATGAGCTGCCGCAGTCGAGCCTTGTTGCGCCGCGAGATGCCGGTCTCTCCGATCGCATGTTCATTGATGTGAGCGCGGATAGCGTTCACGTCGTCGGCGTTGCGTCCGACGTAGTCCCGCGCCAGCTTCTTCAGGGTCTTGCCGACCGACTCCGCATAGCTGCTTGGGAACTCGTCGTCGGAATTTCCTGAACTCAGGGCATCGAGGACGCTCTCGACGACGTCCGGGTCCGTATACTCGGTCAGATCCTCGATCAGATACCCTGTCGCCGCGTAGAGCGCCTTGGCGCCCGCGATCAGCTGGTAACGCCGGTTTTCCAGTGTCCTTCCGCTCCAGGTCGCGCCAGGTAGCAGGAATCCAGCCGACTGTCGCTCCTCCTCGGACCGCCTGGGCCCCCCTTTCTTCTTTCTCAGCAGGGCCTTTTTCGGGTTCGTCGCGCGTGTGGCTTCGGCAGCATCCAGCTGTGCGAGGAATTCCTCTTCGGAAAGGCCATCGCGGGATGCCTCTCCTTTCAGCCACCGGCTGACGGGCCCATCGAATTCGGACAGCAGGTCGGAGAAGGCAGTGGCCTCGACGCCATACTTGTCCCTCCCGTCCGGAAACGGGTGCTCCACCACGTTGAATCCGTAGGAACCGAAATCGGGATCTGTCGCGAGGCGCGTGCAGAGAGCCGATATACGTCGCACGTGCTTCTTGCACTTGGCTTCGCCCTTGGGGCTGACAGCCAACCGGTGAAGATAGTATTCGTTGAGGACCTCTGTCACGACATCACGAGGAGCGATCGCCCGTTCGTGGAGGAAGCGGAAGAATGTCCCCGAAATCAGCTTCAAATCATCCGGGTAATCCAAGTCGACGAGCAGGTCGTGGATGTCTCGGTAGACACCCGACACATCACGGATCCCGGCAGGCCGGTTCCGCCCGGCATGGCACGAAATGGCTGCCAGAATGTCGGATTTGTAGGTGTTGAAGCTGCCTTCGGAGATGCCGAGGGTTGCGGCTGACCAGCCGGACAATTTCTCGATTGCGCGACGACGGTCCACGATTTCGGTTTCGGCAACCCATCCCGCGGCCTCCAGGAAAGCCTTCAGGCGTGAAATCAGCACACGGTTCCGACGATCGGCTTTCTCGTCTCCGGTCGGGAGGGAAAGGTCCTTTATCAGCCGGGAATACGTCATTTGTTGCACCGGCGTCGGCAGGTAAATCCCCATGATCTCGCCGAGTGCATCGAGCGTCTTTCTGTCCGACCGGATCCCCGGCAGTTCGAGGATGTTCTTCACCGCCTTCGGATTCAGTCCGGCCTGCAGAGCCAGCGCGTGCTTGCTGACCCCGGACGTCTCGAGATACTGTCTGATGTGCTCTTGAACCGTCATGTCTTCGCTCCCGTGCTTGACTGGGCGCTTACTCGAGATCGAGATCCGCCCTCCTCAGGGGGCGGATCCGATGCTCGAAGAGCGCCAGCCAGTCCGGGTGCACGAGCCAGCTCTTGCCTGCCTTTGTGGCTTCCAGATGGACGGTCCCGCGTTCGGTGGGGCACCCTTTCACAATCCAATCCCGGATCGTCCGCGGGTGGCGACGAAGCCGCGTCGCGACTTCTGCCGTTGTCAGGTACTGCTCTTCAGGTTCCGGCATCTCGGCCTCCTCTTGCTCCGAGAGGGAGCTACGCCCTGCGGGGATTGCACCCAAACGCGGCCGCACACTTTTTTGGAGGCTCAGTGAAAACCCGGAGATGAGCGGCGCGAAGCGATCTGCTAATTCTGCGATTTCCGGTGAAAGTTTGCCCGATTAGCAAGGGACCGCCGGGCGTTCTCGCGATGCCCGGCCGCAAACCGCGCAGCCACCTCGCGGCCTCCATACTCTACAATCTCATGCTTTCGGATTGGGCGGCTGGCATGCAGACCACGGGCGGCGGTGCTTCGCACGAGCGGGTCGCGACATGTTCCACGCGGCTGGATACTTTGGCAGAGGAGAACCTCCCGGCGCGTGGCGTATTCGGTTGTCTGGATCGTCCTTGGTCATCCGTGCACGCCGGCAGATGAGCAGCCCATCAACGTCGAATGGCGATCTCGTCCATCCTCGCGCGATGCCAGGCCAGCGGTGCGGCGTGATCTTGGGCGAGGGTGATGGGCGGCGCTGTGGTCAGCCCCAGGGCCCGCGAACCGGCCTCCGACAGCTTGGGTGAAGCGAGCACCCGGCCTTCGTCGTCGAAGCTTACAAGGAACGCGTCGAAGGCGGCGTCCCAATGGGCTGCCAACAGGAGGCCATTGAAGACGTCGAGCCGCTGACCGTCGCTCTTGCACTCGGCCCAGGGCACGATGTGGCTCGCTCGCAGCATGGCGCGGTCGGTGATGCCGGTCAGGGGGCAGCGGCCACCCCAGTAGTCGTCGAGGGCGGCGCGAAAGGTGGACTGGCCGACACGCAGGCGGACCTGCGCCTCGCGCGTCGTGGCGCAGCTGGGGTCGAGGTCCTGCGAGGTCGGGCCGGACCAGGACTGGCCTTCTCGTTTCAGGTCAGCCTCGAAGGCGGCCTCGGGCGCATCGGGCAAGGCGCGGAACAGGTGCCAGGCGCGCAGGCAGGCGGCGCGGAGCGTGATGATGGTCTCGAACCGCAAATGGTCGGCCTCCGGGGTGCCCAATCCCTCTTCGGCCAGACGGCGCAGCACAGGGGGTGTGGTGCGCAGGGCGTAGCCGGGCGGCGCGATGGCCAGCGCGATCTGACCGGGGGCGTTCTGCGAGCGTAGGGTCATCCAGGGCGGGGCATCGAGGGCGGCGGGGACCGTACCCTCGGGTTGCAGCGTCCAGCCGCCGTCATAGCCTGCCTTTTGCAGGATCAGCCGCGCGGGGCCGGAGGGGGCGAGGTCGAAGCTCACAAGTCCTCGCCCAGGCCCGCGGCGCTCCAGTCGGCGGCGAGCCGGTCCCAGGCCGCGAGCACCAGACGTTCGGTGCGGTATTCGCCGTAGATCCGCTCTTCCTTCTGCTTCAGCACCCGGAAGGTTTCCGAGGGGTAGTCGGTGCCCATGACGCTGGCCGGATCGAGGATGTAGCGCAGCTCGTCGCGGGTCAGGCCGTAGGCGCGGGCGTAGAAGGCGTCGAGATCGGCCCGGAGCAGCGCACGGCGGTCCTCGTCCCAGGCGAAGGGTGGGCCGTCATGGCCGAGGTCCCGGGCGAAGGGGGTCACGGCGTGGGAGGTAAAGGTGAGTTCAAGGACGCGAGGAGTGACGAAGGCGAGATGTGATGCCGTGTAGAAGGTCGGAGGCAGAACCGGGAATTGCTTCAGATACCCATAAGTTAGATGAAGTCCTCCCACCTTCTGCCGAGCCACGAAATCCAATGTCAGTGATGACAAATTCGCAAGCAAGGCTGCCCATTTATTCGGCTCTGCATTCACGAAAAAAAGCGGTAAAACGTGACCGGGAGCAACTCTTGGGATCACCGCGCCGACGGTTGTTCTTTCAGTGCTTGAGCTTGTGATGTCGCGCCAGCCCATCAACCAGCCGCGCCGCCAGCCCTTGGCGGTGAGTCGCGCATCGACCTCCTCTGCCGACACCCAGTAGCGCGGCATCGGCTCCCATCCCGGATTAGCCTTTTCTGCCGAGGTCGCGTCGCGGGCGCTGTCTGCGTCGTAGGTGGCCCAGCGATGGTCCATCTGGTGGATCATCTTCGCCTCGTAGAGCGGCACCATCCGCTCCTCGGCACGAACGAGCGGCAGCGAGCGAGTGTCGCTGCCATCGAGGTCCATCGCCGCCTGCGCGGGCCGAGTGGCCTCGGATCGGGGAACGTGGGCGCGCGGGCGGGTCCAGTCGGTGCCGTTGCGTTGCCAACCCTCCTCCTCAAGCTGGGCGGATGTTCGAAACAGGCCGGAGTCGCTCGACATGTGGAACATTGCCATGAAGCTCATGTCCCACGGGTTGCCGTCTGCCCGTCCCTCCTCGATTAGAACCGGCGCGGCGTCGTAGATCTTCGCCGTCAACTCGGCGTCCTGGCGCGAGCGGAAGACCGGCGCGGTCTTGGTGTTCGGGTTGATCTCGATGATCTGTTCAGGCGTTAGTTCGAAACGCCTTCTCGTGTCCAGAAAATCTCGCGTGTCATGCGCATCGAAAGAGAACTCGGCAATGCCTGCATCCCATCCCAATGTAATCAGGCAGAATGATTTTCGGTCATCCGTCTGCTTGAATACTTGCCGTACCTCGTAGAAGGAAAGCAACGAGATCAACCGTTTTTGATTGACGATCTCGGAAAAGAACAATGCGGTGTTGTTGTCCGTGGCGATGCCCGTTGGAACAATCAGACCGGCTCTCCCCTGACGATTTACTCCGGATGCGAAATGCTCAGCAAAGAGAGCGTAGGTGTTCACGTCGCCCCGCCCGGTCAGTGGATAGCGCCCGCCTGCCGCCCGCGCGAACTCGCTCGCCGCCTCAGCCGTGCGCTTGGCGTGGAAAAAGGCGGCGTGAAGCTGCTGCTCGGGCGTGCCCGGCTCTGCCTGGGCCAGCGCCTTGATCATCCGCCCCCGCGCCGCAGCGTTCGGCGCCTCGGCGATGTCGGGCGCGCGGGCGGCGAAGAATTCCTGCTCCTGGAGTTTGATCCGCTCCCAAGGCGGGTTGCCCAGCATCGCGTCGAACCCGCCCCGCGCCCAGATTGCGGAAAAGGCGATCGGCCAATGCAGCACATGCGTCTCGGCCGCGGTGTCGGCCACGCCCTGCACCAGCACCGGATCGCCCGCGCGGTCAAGAATGCGGCCGATGTCCGCCGTGGTCGGAACCTGCACGCCCGGTCGCTTGGGCAGCAGGAATGCCGCCACCCAGGCATCCGCCGCCCGTCGCAGCCGCAGCCGCTCTGCATCCGCGCCGCGCGCCTCGAAACTGGCGCGCAGGCGTTCGATATCCTCCAGCGTGTCTTGGCTGGCGGCATGGAGCCGTTCGTCGAAGGCCACCAGCGCCGGCGGCAGCCCGCCGGGCCCTTCGAGGCCCAGGTTGCCCTGTCCGTCCCGTTCGGCCTTGTTGCGCTTGCGTAGGTCCGAGGCGGTGCCCTTGTCGTCCCCGGTCAGCGCCTTGTAGGCCGCATCTGGGATGCCGTTTTCCAGCGCGCCAAGGTCCGACAGGCCCAGAAGCGCGTCACCATGCCGGATATTGGCGTCGAGAAAGCCAAGGGGCCGCCCCGGCTCCACGCTCTCGATCCAGAGCGCGACGCGAGCCAGGTCGACGGCGAAGTCGTTGCGGTCCACCCCGAAGATGCAGCGCGCCACCACTTCGCGCAGGGCATGGCGGAAGGCGGCGGGGTCAAAGGTTTCGCCCTCGGCCTCGGCGCGGGCGCGGGCCACGGCGTCCGCCATGCGGCGGGCGGCGGCGAGCAGGAAGTGTCCCGATCCGCAGGCCGGGTCGCAGACGGTCATGGTCAGGATGCCGTCCGCCCCTGTCTCGCCGTTCGGCGTGCCAATGCCACGTCGGCGGTCGGCGATGACCGGATCGAGCGCGCTGTCCAGCAACGTCTGCACCAGGCTGTCGGGCGTGTAGTAGGAGCCCGTGGTCTTGCGCTGGTTTCCTCGCGTCTCGGCGCCGCCCGCATAGTCGAGCAGCGTGTGGTTCTCCGCAAGACGGGGCACGAGTTCGAGGAGGGACTCGTAGACCGAGCCCAGCTCCTCGGTCTGCATGTCGCGCCAGTTGATCCGCGCGAGCGCATGACCGTCGCGAATCCAAGACAGGTGGAAGAGCGCGTCGAGGAAGTAACGGTTGGCAAGCGTCGCTGCGTCCAAAATTGGGGTCAGCCCTTCTCGGAAGAGGCCGCCGAGGGCTGGCAGCCCCAGACGTGGCTCACCTTGGCGCAGTGCACGAAAGAGGACCTTCACCCCTTCCCAGGCATCATAATGCCGGTCTCGGCTGGGACGCCGCCGGGCGCGGAGGGCGAGGCGCGTGAGGGAATAGCCTTCGGCATAATTCGCGCAAGCTTCTTCGGTAGCCGCAGGTGCGTGCAGCAGGTCGCGATCCTCGGTGGTCAACACAAAGATAAGGCCGTAGACGACACGCAGGCATTCGGCGTGAAGCGCCTCGGCGGGATGCTCCTCGGCCTCGATCTTGGCACGTGTAGTCGGGTCCGCCAGAGCGCCGGCACCGAGCGCCTTCAGCGCCGCTTCGACGCCATCACGCAGCCGTTCGCGGGCGGCGACGCCCTGCTCGGCGGCAGCCTTGCTCCAGCGCTCCAAAGAGCCTTCTACGGCGTCGCCTTGGCCGAAGCGGGTCCGGTGGATCAGCCTCCAGAGGCCAGCGAAGGCGCCGAGATCGTCGGTGTCGAGGATCGCGCCAAGATCCGCCTCAAGGAAAGCCGGGCGTCCGAGGCGAACGGAGTCGCGCATCAGCCGGATGCGCTTGCCGTCGGTGACAAGACCCCAGAGGGCCTCGTCCGAGGCGTTCAGCGCATCCTGCAAGAGCAGCGCCGGCGAGCGAAACCGCCCCGCCGGTCCGCCTTCGTGTCGCGCGCGGTCGAGGCTCCCTTCCGGCGCGACGACGACGGGGACACGGCCATCGCCTGTCACCAGATCGACCGGAAAACTCTGTTCCCCGGCCATCAAGGGCCGCGTCGTCAGGTCATCGAAGCCGAATGCAAGCAGCACCGCGCGGACCTGGGCGGCAGCATCGCCGGAAGGCTCGTCATTGGCGGCGCGCGCCATGCGGAAGGCCCGCTCGATCTCGTCGTTCAGGGTCAGGCCCTTCGGCACGCCGTAGTCCGCCGCGGCCTGTTCAGTGGCCTGTCCCCGGGCGATCTTTGCGATCATCTCCGACGGGATCAGTCCTCCCTCCAGGATCAAGCCGGCGCCGATCTCGACTGGACGGTTCATTTTCTCGTGGCGCATCAGTCGGCCTCCGGCAGGATCACGTGGAGGGCGATCAGGTCCGGCGGCAGGACTGGCTTGACGATCGTCCGACCCCGCGTGGACGATGCGACACGCAAGCGGTCGTGATCGGCGGTCAGCGTTTCGGCGCGAGAACGAGCGATAGCGGCGAGTGCGTCCGAGGCGTCAATGCGATCCCGGGCGCGCAGCACCTGGGCGCGCCGCACCGGCTCTGGCAGTGTTGCTCCGACCTCTTCATCAAGGACCTTCAGCGCGTCGAGACCAATAGCGACGTGCGCAGTCGCCGTGCCTTCCCACAGAACCGGCACGATTTCTTCGGCCAGCAGGAAGTCGTCGGACGCGGCCGAGGCGCGGCGGATGCGGTGGCGAACCCTGAGAAGTGCCAGAGTCCGCATCGCTGTGGCATTTCGGCTGATCCAGGCGCCTGACCGTGCAAGCGCGTCCGGAGCATCCTCCAGAGCGCCTTCAGAGAGGGTATCGGACAGGGTCGCAACGATCGGATGCGTGCGGTGCAACACCTCGATCCCTGGCTGGGCGACTGGGTCGAACGAAACGCGGATTCGCCCCTGAATGCCCCGCGAGGAGAGGGCTTCGCGCACCATGTCGGGTAGCGCATCAACTGGGATGGATCTTCCGTCGAACGTGATGCCGACCCGGTCCAAGGCACGGCGCACAAACCGCCGAACATCCTCGGTATCGCCCAGCAAGTCGCGCACGCGCTGCCATTCGGGTATCACCTCTACGGGTTTCAAGCGTCGTTGGGCGAAGCGCGCCCGGGACGCCTTCTCGTTCTCCTCCGCATCGCGCCAAAGGCGTTCGAGATCGGCCGCTGGATTGAGGTCGCGAAACAGGTCGCCTTGGCGACCCGACGCCGAGCCGGACTTCAACACCAGCGCATGCATCAGCGCCTCGGACACCGTCCCGCGATCGTCCAGCATGCTGACCGAGACATTCGTGGCTTTCCGGATCGCTTGTGCCTTTCTCAGGATGACGTCGAGAACGGCGCCGTCTATGGCAGAGTTACTGCCATAGATCGTCAGCGAGCGCACCTGTTCGGCCGGCTGACCGAACCGGTCGACCCGACCTTCGCGCTGTTGGTGGCGCGTGGGGTTCCAGGACAGATCGTAGTGTACGACGGCGTTGAACAGAGTCTGGAGGTTGATCCCTTCCGACAGGCAATCGGTGGCCACGAGTATCCGGCGCTCGGACTCCGCCATGCCTTCGACGCGGACCCTGCGTTCCGGTCCAGGCAGGCGGCCGGTGACGACTTCAATCGTCCGGTCCTTGAAAGCCTTGTCATTCCTGAGGGCAGCGCCGACGGACTCGGCGGTCGCAATGTATCGGCAGAAAACGACTGGCTGATGACCCTTGGAACAGAGCTCCGCCAGTTCGTGCTTCAGGAGAGATAGCTTGGCATCCTCGTTAGGGCGGGCCTCGAGGTCGCGCGCTATCCTCAAAAGTTCGTCGAGGCCGGTCATATCCTCCGCCGTTGCACCCGGTTCGAGATCGTCGTCCGACAACTGGCCCTCGTCCTCGTCGAAGATCGCGGCTTCCAGATCAGTACCGTCGGTCAGTCCTCGCCTGGCCTCCAGTGTGGCAACCGCAGCGGCAGGAGAAGAGCCGACGCAGCGCATCAGGGCCAGGGTTGCCCAGATCGCCAGCCGACGCCGTCGCGCATCATGTCCGGCTTTCGCAGCGCGCTCGGTGCACCAGGAAAGGACGGCCTCGTGGAATTTCAGATGTGCGGGTGTCAGCTGAAATGCCCTCTCGCCGACGCCATGCTTGGGGAACGTCCGCTTCGCGCCGGGAACCTCCCAGCCTTCCTCGCGGACATCGATACGCCGCCTCTGAACAAAATGCTGTGCCAGCTCTTCCCGGGCTTGCGGCAAGGTGCCGTGGGCGAAGTCCGGTCGTAGCAGCGCCAGAATGTCGTCGAAGGCTTCCGCGTCGCCGGAATGCGGCGTGGCGGTGAGAAGGACCATGTGGCGATCCGGGTCCTTTGCCAAACCGTCCAGCAAGGCCTGCCTCTGAGTTGTGCCGCGACCACCGCCAACGCAGGCATGCGCCTCGTCCACGATGACGAAGTTCGGGCAGGATTTCGCGAAGTCGGCGCGGCGGCGATCAGCCTTGATGTAGTCCAGGCTGACGACCGTCAGCGGATGGGCGTCGAAGGGGCTCTCATTCAATGCCAGACCGCGTTCGAGCCGCGGCGCGGTCGTCGCAGTCACGGCGGTCGCATGCAGGTCGAACTTTTCGCGCAGTTCATCGACCCATTGTTCGACGAGGTGCGGCGGGCACAGCACGCAGGCTCGCGTTACCTCGCCGCGGTCCCACATCTCCCGCAGGATCAGCCCGGCCTCGATGGTCTTGCCGATGCCCACATCGTCGGCGATCAGAAGGCGCATCGTGTCGAGCCGCAGCGCCATGATCAGCGGAACGAGTTGATAGGGCCGTGGCTCGAACGCGATCCGGCCGGACGACCGGAAAGGCCCCGCGCCGCGGCGAAGGCTGAGGCGCAGCGCATCCGACAGCAGGCGCGCTTCCGAGGAAGTGCCCATCCGCGACGCGTCCGGCGCCTCGAAAATCGCCGGCTCGGGCGGAACCTGCTCGAGTGCCGGCAGGACGACGGTGGCATCGCCCTCCATGCCCGACAGCGGGCGCAAGCGCAGGCGCTCAGGCCCCGATCCGGGCAAGACAACCCATTCCCTGCCGCGCGCACGGATCAGACTGCCGGGGCTCGCCAAGGCGCTGGTAGCAGACGTCATGATTTCACCTTGTCGATGTGCGCGAGTTCTTCTGGCATTTCTCCGGGCGGGTCGACCGCTCTGAGGACAAGGTAGCCTTCGTTCGACAGCGCGGCGGAGAGATCTGCGTCATCGGTCACGGCGGCGTAGGACTTGCTCCACGACGCCCGCGCCACCTTGCCGTCCCGTGCGACAGGTTCGGCGTCCGGCGGTACGACTCCCCACCTGCGAGCCGCTTCGGCCCACGGGCCGTCCGAGGCGGGTGTTTGGACTGAACCCGCCTTTCCACCCGGCGCCACCGCCTTGACCTCGGCCGATAGAAGGTCGGCGAGGAAACGACGGACCTCGCCGCGTCTGCGGTCGATCAGCTCATGATCGGGCTGATTGAAATACGTAAGGATGCAGCGGTAACAGCCTTCTACACAGGGGGCGTCGTCGCGGTCTCGCCACTGGCCTTCTGCCTCTTCCAGATGCATGACTTCGAGCGCGGTCCTGACGACCGCTTGCAAGTCCTCCTGGCGCGATATCCGCGACAGCACACCCGCGCCGCCCTCGGAAGCCTCGTAGAACAGAAGGCCATTGCGTGCATCCCGATCCGGCACCGGATCGACGGCGATCTCACCCTCATCGAGGCGAAACACCCGCTCGAGGCCACGGGCAAGCGCGCTCTGCAAAGTGGCGACGTCCTCGACTTCCAGGTGCCGCGAGGGCACAAGAAGCATGGCATTCTTGCGGTCCTCCACCATCGGCAGGACCGTCTGTTCGGGCTCGGCGTTTGGGCGCGAATCCGGATCGGTTTCGTCACCGCCGACTGAACCGCGCCATCGGCCGCTGTGGGTTCCGATCTTGAAGCCATAGAGGTCCTTGTCACGCCGTCTCCGCAGTCCCTTGTTGATCCGTGCAATACGGGTGCGCGGACCGTAGGAAATCGTCGCCAGGTCCTTGCCGTCACTATCGCGTAGCCGGACCCTGTGAGGTTGGCCCTGAAATGCGAAGGCGGTCTGGATGTCGAAACCCTGACGCTGGCGCTCCTCGTCATTGGCGGAAATGCGTTCCGCCGGAGCGGCCTCGACATTCTCGACGCGAAACGCGCCGTCCAGGCAAATGGGATCGGCCAGACCGGCGTCACATGCGTCACAGCGTTCGGGTGCATCGGAGATCTGGATCGCGCCGCAGGTCGGGCAGAGCAGTAAGACATCCGTGTTCAGTCCTACGCCGTCGCCAGCGCGCACCTGCGGCGGCAGCATGGCGCGAGTCACACGGAACGACTGGCCCTCGTGATAGATCATGCTCCCGGGCCCGAATTCGGAAATTGCCAGGAAGCGAGCCCTCGACAAGAAATCGCCACGGCCACGACGCTCGGCACCGGGAACGAAAGCGGTGAGCGGCAGGCGGGGAAAATTGTACCCGGGCAGGAAGCCCTCGGTTGCCAGATAGCGGTAGGTGAAGAAATCCGACGAGTTCGAATCCTTGCCGCTCTTGAGCAATTCGATTTGGCGTCGTGCGCTGTTGTACGACCGATCCCCTTGCCGTCTTTCCTCGGCACTTGCCTGGGTGCTCTTCGACAACCGGTAGCCGCGATCTCTCTGGTCTTCGGCGGCGCTCAACCGCCGTCTCCACGAGTCGAAAGCCCTGTCGAATTTTTCGAAGGCGTCGCGCGCTGTGCTTTCGGCAAGGTCTTGTCCGAAGGGCCGGCCCGCAATCTGGCTGAGGACGGCGACCATGCGCTCTGCCGCACGAGAGGCAAGGTCAGGAACGGATAGTGCTGCCGCTACTTCGGCGCGGAGCAGATACTTGCCATCCTCCTGGGTGAGGTCCAGCACCTCGGCGATCGCGGGAGCGAGTTCAACTCCGGATTCTGCAAGCCAGATAGCGTGACAATGGGATACGACGAGTTCCTCATTCCCGAGATCGAGAAGCGGCGGTTGAACCGATCCCGCGACCATCTGGCCCGGATCGGCGAAGTAGTATTGGTCATGCGGGCTTTGCGCGGCGCAATAGGTCGTGATCAGCGCCGCCTGTCCGGCTCGGCCGGCACGCCCAGCCCGTTGCGTGTAGTTGGCCGGCGTCGGCGGGACATTGCGAAGGTGCACATGCTCGAGCGTAGAGATGTCGACCCCAAGTTCCATCGTTGGCGAGCAGATGAGCAAGGGCAAACGCCGGGAGGTTTCGTTGTCATGCGGCGACTCCCGCATCTGTTTCTGATCGTCTTCACCGAACCGGAATCGACGCTCCCGATGCTGGCGGAGGTCCTTGTCCACCTGTGCGGTATGTTCCCTTGCCTCGAGGCCCCGCAGCGGTGCCCGCCTGGCCAACATTTTGTCAGCAACTCTTGCGTATAGTTCCCGAAAATAGGGGTTCGGCGGCGCTTTCCCGGTTTCTTCGGCCGTAGGCTCGCTGACGGCGCAAAGCTTCAGCGCGCCGGGGTCAAGTTTCCAGCCCATGGGACCGAAGGGCGTTCGCTGTGCTCTGACATAGGCGTAGTCGTCATGGGCTGTCGCCTGGAGAAGAGCTTCGATGACCTCTGTCACCTCAACCCGCCGCAGACGACGCCCCCAGAGGCGTTCGTCCACGAGGGCCTTGCCCAGAGCCGACTGGGCGCTTCCGCGAAGCACGATACCTTCGTCCCGCAGCGAGATATTGGCGCGGGATGTGCCTTCAAGCATCAGCCAGGCGGCTTCCCGCGGGCGTTCCTTTTCGTGAATGGCCCAAGGGGCTTGGAGATAGCGTCTCGACTCCTCTGCAATTTCCTCGAACCGTTGTCGATCCAGTGCCTCAACATCGATGGCGAGGCCGGTTCGCATGTGTTCGAGAAGGATACGCAATGCCGTCAAGCGGATGTCGGGCGGCGCATCGCGGAGGACATCGGGAGCCCCAGCGAAAATGACGTCTTCACCGGCCAGTCCCGAAAGCATCGTATATTCAACACGCACAAGCTTGAGATCCTCGAGGTTGGGGTTGGTGAAGCGCCAGCCGCGGCGCTGATCCGTCCAGACGCGATGTGCGATGATCCGGGACAGCAAGACCTCAGCCTCAGTCGCTTTCCGTCCTCGAACATCATCCCGAAGCCATTCATCGTGGCTGTCTTCGTTCGACCAGGCATAACCAAGGGCACGCCGAACCGCGTCTCCAAAATCGCGACCAGCCAACCCGGCGCTGCCGGCGTTGCGAACGGCCGCGAATATGGCGGCGCGCAGCTTCGTGACGAAGACGTGGTCGTTGAAGTGACCGGCCTGCAAGGCCGCATCCTGGCGATTATCGGTGAAGGTCAGCAGCTTGCCGCGTCCGGCTTCCCCGGCTTCCATTTCTTCGAGCGTTACCGAGTTCAGTATCGTCGTCGCCGAGGAGCGACCTTCGGCGGATAGGCCCGACAACCTGTTGCGATCCCGGCCTTGCCCCGGTGGCGTGTCTCCGCATCGCAGGCAGAGCGAGAACTTTCCCTTCATAAACCACATGCCGAGGCCGGCCCCCTCGACACCTTGGGAATCGACCGAAACCTCGAACGGGACGCGCGTGCGATAGGTCCGCTTGACGCGGGTCGAGCCGTTTGCCGTTTCTTCGAGCCAGGACGACGGGAGATCCTGGTCGCCCTCGAAGGGCAGTCCTTCCGCCCTGCACAGGAAGCCCGTCTCGTCGTCCTCGTCGAGCGGCTCCTCGTCGATCGAGCGAGGGACATATCGCCGCCCCGCATTATCCGGAAGCACCCGGACAGGGTGATAGTCCTGCCCACACTTGCGGCAGAAACGAACCTCGAACAGCCGCGCCTCGGACCCCGGGTCGGTCTTCTGCTTATCGAAGCGGATGGTCCGCGCATCCTCTGGACCCAGGGTCGCATACAGGCTGTCGGGACCGGACAGATACTGGTGGAGTTTATACGCCAAGAAAGCACGGCCGGATGGGCCGCTTCGCAGGTTCTCCGGCATCGAGGCCATGGACAAAGCGTGCTCGAGCGCAGCCAGGCAATCCGGCACCGGCTCGCCGGACCCGTCAGCAAGCTCCAAGGCCGCGTCACTGAGCGTGCGCGGCTTGCGTCGTTGCGGTACTGGATCGTCGGTCAGGCCGATGCGGGTTTCGGCCCACACGATTAGCGGTTCCGTCTCGAGGGCGTCATTTGCCACTCCGGTGGGTGGCATACGAATGGACTGCGCCAAGCCCGTGCGATCCGCGGTGCCGCGCGTGGCGCGGACCAACGTCTCGCCGATCACGGCCTCGGGCTCGATCCGGTCGCCGAAGATCATCGTCGCGGTGTCCGCCACGACTGTCGCCGAGTCCTCCTTGACCGCATCCGACGAGGCCATGGTGGCGGAGGTTCCGATGCACCGCAGGTGGTCTGGTGACAGCCGGTCCCGCAGGCGACGAACCAGCATCGCCACGTCGGCGCCCTGGCGGCCTCGATAGGTATGCAACTCGTCCAGAACGAGCCAGTCGAGTCCACGCGCGTTCTCCAGGACCTGGCGTCCTTTCCGATCGGCCCGGGTGAGCAGGAGTTCCAGCATCATGAAGTTGGTGAGCAGGATGTCTGGCGGATTTGCTGCGATCCGCTCCCGGTCAGCCTCGGATTCCTGCCCTGTGTATCTCTCCACGATAGGAGGATTATCCAAGCCCGATGCACGCAGAAAGCCATTGATCTCCTCGAGCTGGGAATTGGCGAGTGCATTCATCGGATAAATGATGATGGCGCGGGTACGGCGCTTTTCTCCCGCCGCACGCGCTCGAATGGCAGCGTCGATCAATGGGATGAAGAAACAGAGAGACTTGCCTGAACCCGTCCCTGTTGTGACAACAAAACCGTTTCCGGACTGGGCCATGCCGAGCGCCGCGTCTTGATGCACGTAGAGCTCGATCGGGGCTCCATCGCTACGGCGAAAGACCTGCGCCGTTTCTGGAAGAATTGTTCCATCGGCAGCCCGCACATCTACTGAAGCTCCGGCACTGAACCGAGGGTTCAGGCTGATGAGCGGCTCGCGGACGTATCGGCGCTCATTGTAGGCCTTATCGATCGCGGACTGGAGATCTTTCGACCGTATGTTGGCGAAAGAACGGGAGAAATTCTCGTATCGTTCGATCGACTTCTGATTAAGTGAAAATACGTCCATCGTTCTTTCTCTTGCCTACTCCCACGAGGTCCCGAAGGCGTCCGAACCCCTATTCCGCCGCCTCGTCACCGATGGCCACCGTGAGCTTGCTCAGATAGACCTTGAAGCCTGCGACCGAGGTGAAGCAGCGGAAGCCGGCCGCGCTCGCCAGCGAAATGAGCTCTGCACTTTCGTCGAGAAGAACCGCGACCGGTTCCGAAAGCTCGGCCTGCACACCATCCGGCCAAGCCAGATCGAGGATCGCCCGCTGCTCGCCCGTTTCGGGATCGACCAGGTCGCATCCAAGAACTCCCGCAGCGAAACCTTTCGTCTCGACCCACGTCTTCAGGTCTTCCAGCTCACGGTATTCCTCTTCACTGGAGATGCCTCCCAGAAGCACCGACTGGCCCTGGCGAGCCGGTCGCGCCCTATCGAGGACTTGCGTGTCCTCGTGCAGGAGTTGCGCGAGACAGGCATTGGCCGCCGAGGCGAGAAGCTCCTTCCGGGCCTCGACGAAGTCGCGGAAATTCTCGACCTTCCAGAGCATCGGGTCATCCGGAATCCATTGCGACCTGAGCGCGCCGGGATGAGCCTTCTCGATCTCGGGGAAATAGTCCTCGGGCCGGCGATCCCGAATTGCCAGGTTCGTGTCCTTGGTCAGGAAGCAGAAATTGCCCAAGGCGTTCACCTCGGCCCTGCTGTAGTCCGCATCGTAAAGGCGTGCGCGAGGGAAGATGTGATGGACTTCCAGCGAACTCATCTTGCCGAGCATGCGGCTTTTCAATGGGAGGCCGTTGCCCCAGTCTCGTGCCTCGGTCATGCGTGTCATCATGTAGAGAACGGGATAGAAACGTGACCCGACGCTCCAGCTGTGAAAATGCCCGGGTTCGACGCGCAGACCGCCCTGCGCAAGACGCAGCTCCGCGACCAGCTTGTCGAGGTCGCCCTGGCTGGCCTCCAGGATACCGAGATCCTTGTCGATGGTGCTTTCCGTCGAGGCTGAGTATCTTCCCCACATCCCGCTCTGGACGAACCAGAACAAGAGCTTGTCCTGAGTCTTCTGGTCAAGCTGCCCACCATGGGTATCCAGATACCGAACCATCACCGGCACCGCGAACCGGGCGAAAAGCACCCGATCATGATCGAGGCCGAGGCGCCCGCCGATCATGTTCAAAGCCGTGTCGATGTGCCGGACCGCTCGCTTCAATGCCGCGGAGATCTCGTCAGCGCCCTTGTCGTGCAAATGCAGGAACTTGGCTTCGCCAGTCAGCGTGGTGTTGACCGACCGCAACAGCCAGTCGATCTTGAAATTGTAGCCGACGCCCCGCCAACGCTGGATACTTTGCTTCATTGTATCCCGCGCCTCGGGCCAGTCGGCGCAGATCTTGGCCAGGGCGAGGTCGCCCTTCGATAGCTTGGTCCCGCCGCTGTTCACCCGGTTGAAAATGTCCACCACGACATCGAGGGTCTTGTCCCGACCGGTTACCTCCTCGATGTGGAAGTCCTTATCGCGGATGCCCAGAAGCTGGTTCAGACGTCCCATATATAAGCCGAAGTGAGGCGCGAATTCCGGCTTCTGCCCCAAGACCGCAATCATCTCGCCGATCCCTGCACTGCCTTTTTTCATCAATTCCGTGACGTCGACCCATAACGGATCGTCCCGCATCTTGATTGGCTGGAAGAATTCGAATTCTTCCGAGGCGAGGTTGAAGCGAAGATCGGTGAAAGCCTTGGCGTTTCCATCGAAGAATCGTGGAGCCTCACCCCGAATGACACCGTAAAGCGACGTGATGCGCTGTTGCCCGTCGAGCAGGAGTTTCACGACCCCCGGCGCCAAGCTCGCATTACCGCGATGGGCAGCTGTCGAGGCATCCGTTGCCCACACAAGCAGGCTCCCCACGGGGTGCCCACGATAAAGTGACTGGAACAGCCCGCGAACCTGCTCTCCACTCCAGACATACCCGCGCTGGAATTCGGGCAACGCCATGTGCCCGTTGTCGATATAATCAAGAATTGTGGAAATCTGCATCGGCATCGCTTCTCTCAATTGGGCAACGACCTCATGTGACGCATTTTTTAGTCTGTCACACAAGCAAACGGACGATATTTCGAGAGCCATGTGGCTGTGACAACATTGCCACGCTTCGCCACCGTCAACATGGCAGCACCAAGCCCGCCAAAGAGATGGAACGACCTGGAGCGTCGCCCGGTCAGACGGATGCAACCAGCCGGGACCGTGTCCGCGTGCCGGTGACCAGCGCCAAGACTGCAACGCCTACGCCCAGCAGCATCGCACCCACCGCGTCCAAGTCAGTCGGGATCGGGAAGACGTGGCTAATGCATGATCATGCAACACCAGTCCGTGGGTTTCCTACCAATAAAAAGACGGTCCGATTTTCTGACCTCATCTAATTGAGGTTCATACATGCCCGCACCTAAGCTCTCAAAATCCAGCCTTTCCAATGCTGTAGCGGCGTTGAAGGATCAAGGCTTCACTCCGTCGAGCGTGAATCTGAAAGCCGACGGAAGCTTCACTATAGACATCGCGGTTTCAGCTACGTCACAAGACGTACCGCAAACAGACAAGTCCGGACCGAAAAAGTGGGATGAATGAAAATGGACTATCACTTTCCCGGATTGCTGAAAGACAAGACGGCCGCCGGTACAACTCGGTGGCGCGTTCGCGTAGAAGGTCAGCGGAACAGAAAAATCAGGATCCCGATGGGACCTGGCGAGCCGGGGTTCCACGATCATTACTACGCGGCCAGGTCCGGCGAGAAGTTGCAGACGGTCAAGCCAATCCAAGTTGAGCGCGGCACGCTCGATGCGCTGTGCGATGCGTTCATCGAATGGATGGAAGAGCAGGTCAAAGCAGGGACGTTGTCACCGCTCACACTGAGCGGTCGCAAGACGGGGTTGAAGCATGCGTGCGAAACTCGTAATCCTAAAGGCCGTCGCATCGGATCTGTCGACGCGGATCTACCAGAAGAGGCTTTCGTATATATCCAGGATGGCTTCGGTGGTCGGACTGGAGCTGCGGATACGTGCATCAAGGCACTCCGAGCAGCGTATAAATGGGGGTCGAAGCGCGGGTATCCGAAGAACAGTGAGGTCTTCGGGGTCGAAAGGGTGCACAAGAGCGGAGGCGGCGCAGTCTCTTGGACGGCCCAAGATGTCCAGAAATTCCTCGAAGCGCACGGCCCTGGGACAATGGCACGACTCTGGTTCTGCCTCGCCTATGCGACGCACAGCAGGATCGGCGATGCGCCGACTATGGGTCCCACGAACGAAGCTGACTACGAAGGAGTCCGTTTTATCGAGTGGCAGCCCAGCAAAAAGGGCAGCGCGTTTGTCTCAATACCGATGGAAGACATCCTCGTCGAGGAGCTGAAGCTGCACGACGAGCGCGAAACATACCTCGTCACGGAGCACGGACGCCCATTCGCTTCTTCGGGGTCGCTCGACAACCGCGTGCGCAAGTGGATCATCTCTGCTGGGCTGTGCGAAGCTGTCGTCGACGAAAAGGGCAAGCCGGTTCTCGATAAAAAGGGTAAGCCGAAGTTCAGGGCAACCCGCTCGCAGCACGGAATTCGGAAGGGCGTCGCAGAGCTGATGGCTGAGAGCGGCGCGTCAGAGTTTGAGATCATGTCTCAGTTCGGTTGGACTGAAGCGAAAACAGCCGCGATCTACACCAAGAAGTTTCAGCGTCGGGGAAGCGCCGCGTCTGCCTCTAAGCGTATGGCTGAAGCTGCCGCGGCGGCGAAAGGTGGACCACGGCCCGAAAATCGTGGTCCACAATCGGACCAAAAAGCCAATAAAACAAGGGGTTCAGAGGATCAATGGCAGCCCGTAGGGGAGTCGAACCCCTCTTTCCAGGTTGAAAACCTGGCGTCCTAACCGATAGACGAACGGGCCAGCTGCACATGGGGTGACTAGGCAAAACCCGCGAAGCGCGCAAGAGGGTTT
>Ga0307933_1000873_pt1 | contig 26681 bp, 21 predicted proteins | sample OrgLakmetageno88_FD_201811 | JGI IMG/M metagenome (GOLD analysis project Ga0307933, IMG submission 201811) | Saline water microbial communities from Organic Lake, Antarctica - #88 | ecosystem: Environmental > Aquatic > Non-marine Saline and Alkaline > Saline | place: Antarctica: Organic Lake... | reverse complement strand
AAGAGTGGCCGCCGTATTAAATTTACGAGCCGCTTTCAAGAGCTGCAAACGGGATAACATCCGCCAAATCATTAACAAGCAAATGGGACACTCTTGGGCTGCTTAAGCGACAATTTGGTTTGCGCCCAGCGGATATGACATATACATTCTGCTCCAAGCCCGTATTGAACCTGGCAATTCGGGAATCGGTCAATATGGCCCAACAATTCAATCTACCCCTGCCAATTTTTCTGCATTACATGGGGGAAATAAAACCAGTGCTCTTGACTTATTTTATGGTTTTAATAACTTATCAACATCTATAGGTTCTAGTATCCAATTAGATTTAGGCGAACGTTACTTTCATAAAAGTAAATGGCATAACTATGTTATCCTTGAGAACCTTATAGAAACCGATAACCATATGATATGGGTTAATTTAAAGACAATTAAAGAAAGAATAGCTAAAGACAATTATTTAAATGCAGACTTAAGGTCCCTTTTAGCTATTTTTAATTGGGATAAAATTTTCCAAAAGCAAAAAAGAAATATTGAATATATTTTGGAAAAAAACCACCTTTTAAATCGTTTATTGGCACATAGAAATTTGCAAAATATTGATTATAAAATTAAAGCCTTAGAAGATCTTGAGAATTGGCAAAATACACCTAAAGGTATAATATCTAATACGCCAGAAAATGCATCCTTAAAGGTGTATCACACTAGTTGCGGGACACGTGAGGTAGGCTCTTGGTATCAACCTTTGATGCTAGCTCAATCAAAAGGACTTGTAATTTTGAAAGTAAGAAAGGTCAATCAAGGTTTTGAATGCCTATTAACCTTATCAAAAGAAATTGGAATAGATAGCGGTTATTTAATAACAGCCACAAATGTTATCAATCCTGGAGAACCCACATCTAATCTCAATCAAGAAGCCAATACTGAAATTTTGCATGAATTTGTACAATCAGATGAAGGTGGAAGATTTTATAAACACGAGAGTATATATCAAATACTTCTGGTAGAAGGTGAAGTTGAAAAAGATAAGAACCAATTCTGGGTTCCATTTTTTGAACTGAAAGGAGTTTTAGGAATGTCAAATATGACTAGTTTTCAATTGAGGTGTATTTCGTCATTACTATTATTTCATATGAATGACTCTTTAAAAGAATAACATAGATTGTATCAAAGTGCAAAACGGCAATATACCCTACACTGAGGTGGGCGGCTTTAGCCGGACAGTTTAAAAGTGGAGTACCACCGTACCTACGGATCACGCTTACCTGCCAGACAGATCAAATCAGAATGAATCAAAATCATTCCCAACCAGCAAGCACAGGCTGTGTCCAAGCCGTTTCATACAACAGATCCTCTATTGGATTTTCGTGTAGCTTTGAGGAGGTGATTTTACACCTTACAAAAAGAATATCATTGGTTAATTCAAAGCTTGCCTTGTTCCCTTCGACAACCGTAAATTCTTCCGGGGTGGTTTTCCCTTTTTTACATCCCAGAAACGATATTTTATAGGTGATGCCTGCTTCTTGTTTCACTGAAACGGAAAGCTTATTGTCCGCTACATTTAAAGCCTTGAGCTCAACTCCGGTGCTTGCATAAAACGCTCCCGACTCCATTGCCGCTATCAGCGATTTCGCATTCAGTGTATCTGCGCTCACCATAATCCATCCCCTGCCTGCATTACTCCACGTTCTGCCTTTATTGTGGTAATGATGAGCGTCATCCGTTGCCAGCCCGTACATGATTGGTTTATTGTCGCTGAGGTAGGCGATATTGATAAGGTCCCACATTTCTTCAGTGGACATATGGGCGGAATCTCCCCGGTTATGAACCATAGGATGACCATTATATACTTCAAAAAAACGTTCGCCCTTCAAGGCAACCATATCCTCAAGGCTGAGCGCATAACCAAAATTCGGGTGATTAACATGCGGTACCATAGGCTTGCCCGTTGCTTCCCGTTGATTGATCACCGCGTCGATATTGTTTTGAAGTGCTTCAGCTACACTGTTACCTCCCTGAGGTTCTATTAGTTGTTGAATATTGGTTGCATTCAGATGGATGGGCTTGCTGTCATATTGGTCAGAGATTTCTTCTGACTGGATAATCAAAAATGTACCTGCCTCTTCAAACCGCCCCCGGTACTCCTCCAGGGTCTTGAGTTTGACCGTTATTTGGCCCGACTCTTCTTTGTAATTCACCCACTCGTCGCCATACTGATTGAGATAAGTACGGAAAGCATTCTGGTAAATGGAATCCGCTTTGATCGTCACCCATTTATCCCCTTCTGCGAGAATGTTATGATCCGATAGGGCTATAAAATTATAATCATGCGATTTGTACCAATCCATGATCATTTCAGGAAAATCATCGCCATCACTCCAATAGGAATGGGTATGTAAATTCCCTTTATACCATTGCGTTGAAGAAGCTGACTTTTGCTCGGCACAACCACTGATAACAATAAGGGATAGGAGTACAGCAAACCGTAGTGGATTCATTCTAATACTTTTATCGCATTAATAACAAGTTGCAGCTACTAACGGCTGCCACAGTTGTGGCAACGTACCACAACTGCTTCTAAAACTAATCTTTTCGTATTAGAGTTTATTAACGTAAATTTTGTATGCCCCTGAATCATGTTTTTTGTCAGATCAAGACCTATACAAAACCTACATTCATAAACTCTATTGAATTGACAAATGGCAAACAGGCCAGCAATAAAGGCAGGTAATGGGTTTTTATCTACTGTTCGTTTTTCGCAAAAAAAAAGATCTGGCGCAGTATCTACAGCGTAAGGCCGTCAATTTCAGCAACGCAAGCAGCCCCCCTACCCTTTTCCAGCTAACCATTCCCGCGCATTCACAAACGCCTGTATCCAGGGCGAAACCTCATCCTGCCGGTCGTTGGGGTAATGCGCCCAGTTCCAGGGGAACATGGAGCGCTCAATGTGCGGCATGGTGACCAGATGCCGGCCATCGGGGCTTACCAACATCGCCGTGTCATAGGTACTGCCATTTGGATTGGACGGGTAGCCTTCGTAGGCGTATTTGGCGACGAGGTTATAGTTGGTTTCCGGCAGGGTCAGGTTGAATTTGCCCTCACCGTGGGAAATCCAGACCCCCAGCGTGCTTCCTTCCAGGCTGGACAACATCACAGAATCATTCTTTCCAACCTTCACTGCTGTGAACCCGCTCTCGTGCTTATGGGAGTCATTGAAATCCATCAGTGGGTGCGGGGCCTGTTCCGGATAGAGAAGCCCCAATTCCATGAATAGCTGGCACCCGTTGCAAATACCGATAGACAATACGTCCTCGCGGGCGAAGAAATTTTCCAGTGCGCTTTTTGCTTTTTCATTATACTTGAAGGTGCCTGCCCAGCCTTTGGCAGAGCCCAGCACATCGGAATTGGAGAACCCACCCACTGCGCCCAGGAATTGGATGTCCTCCAGGGTCTCTTTACCGGTCATTAGGTCGGTCATGTGCACGTCCCGTACCTCAAAACCAGCAAGGTAAAGTGCATGAGCCAGTTCGCGTTCAGAATTACTCCCCTTCTCGCGCAGGATAGCGGCTTTGGGTTTGGCCGTGCCAGCTTCCAGGCTCGGTAGCCTTCCTGAGAAGTGGGCTGGAAAATGGTAGCGCAGCGGTTGCGCTTTATAATTGGCGTAACGCTGATCGGCAAGGTCTCCGGCGGTCTGCTTTTTATCGAGGAGCCAGGACGTCTCATACCAGGCATTCCGTAGTTTGGGGATATCAAATTTGTGGTGCTCCTTTGTATTTTTGATGTGCAGGATACCTCCATCTGTTACCCTTCCAATACGGTAGCAGGGGATAGGAAAGTGGTCTAACTCCTCTGCATGACTCTCCTCTTTCAACTGCAGGACCACCCCGGCATTCTCTGCAAACAGGAGCTTCACCGTGTCGGGTTCGCCCACAGCGCTCAGGTCCAGATCTGCAGCCAGGTCCGTGTCGGCGAAGCACATTTCCAGTAAAGTCGTGATCAATCCGCCCGAAGCCACGTCGTGCCCGGCGGCCACCGCACCTTTCCTGATCAAAGCCTGCAGTGCATTGAAGGTATCGGCCAGCTTCTGAGCGTCTTTGACGTCGGGCGCCTGCGCACCGATCTTATTGCGTGCCTGTGCAAAGGAACTACCGCCCAGGTGGAAGGCATCCTGTGACACATTGAGGTAATAAACCGGTCCGGCGTCCTTTTGGAAGACAGGCTCTACCACCTGATTGATATCTGAGCATACTCCGGTACCGGAGATGATCACGGTGCCCGGTGCGAGGACATCGCCATCCGGGTACTTTTGCTTCATGGAAAGGGAGTCCTTCCCGGTCGGTACGTTAATACCGAGGGTGATGCAGAAGTCAGATACGGCCTTGACGGCCTGATACAAGCGGGCATCTTCCCCTTCATTGCGGCAGGGCCACATCCAGTTGGCAGAGAGGGAAACAGACTTCAGCCCTTCTTCCAGGGGTGCCCAGACCAGATTCGTCAGCGCTTCGGCAATCGCATTTCTCGATCCGGCTTCGGGGTCGATCAGGGCATTGACCGGAGCGTGCCCGATGGAGGTCGCTATCCCGTATTTGGTATCGAAGCCGAGGGCCATCACGCCACAATTGTTTAAGGGCAATTGCAGGGGCCCGGCACACTGTTGCTTAGCGACTAAGCCCCCGACACAGCGGTCTACTTTATTGGTCAGCCAGTCTTTACAGGCCACCGCTTCCAGGCGGAGGACCTGCTCCAGGTATTCCTGCAGTTGGGCCGGGTTGTAGTCCACCTCTGCATACCGCCGGTCCATGGACTGGTCTTCCATGATGGTTTTGGGGGAGCTGCCAAAGAGGTCTGCCAAATGCAGGTCCAGCGGCTTTTCATCTTTGGATTCAGATACGGCCGAAAAACGCATATCACCGGTCACCTCGCCTACGACGTACATGGGCGCCCGTTCGCGCGCTGCAATTTTTTGCAGGAGTGGAATATCATCAGGCGCTACAATCAGCCCCATACGTTCCTGGGATTCGTTGCCGAGGATTTCTTTAGCGGAGAGCGTCGGGTCACCGATGGGCAGGGCATCCAGGTCGATGCGGCCGCCCGTTTCTTCCACCAGTTCGGAGAAGCAGTTCAGGTGGCCGCCTGCGCCGTGGTCATGAATGGCGATGATCGGGTTTTTGGTGTTTTCCACCAGGTTGCGGATGGCATTGGCTACCCGCTTTTGCATTTCCGGGTTGGAGCGCTGCACCGCGTTAAGGGTAATGCCCGAGTTGAAGGCACCGGTGTCGGCCGAGGAAACGGCGGCGCCACCCATCCCGATTCGGTAATTGTCACCACCGAGGAGTACGATCTTGTCGCCCTTCCGGGGTGTTTGCTTCAATGCCTGATCCATAATGCCCGAGCCAACCCCGCCGGCCAGCATAATCACTTTATCAAAGCCCAGTTTTCGGGCGTGCTCAGCGTGCTCAAAGGTCAGCAAAGAGCCGGCGATGAGGGGCTGCCCAAATTTATTGCCAAAGTCAGAAGCCCCATTGGATGCCTTGACCAGGATATCCATCGGTGTTTGGTAGAGCCACTGCCGCTCCGGCATGGCTTTTTCCCAGGGGCGGTTTTCGAGCAGGCGGGAGTAAGCGGTCATGTAAACGGCGGTGCCTGCTAGGGGCAGCGAGCCAATGCCGCCTGCCATACGGTCCCGGATTTCCCCTCCGCTGCCGGTCGCTGCCCCGTTGAAGGGCTCCACGGTGGTGGGGAAGTTGTGGGTTTCCGCTTTAAGGGAAACGACCGTATCCACTTCTTTTTTCGCGTAGTTGGAAGGCTGGTCCGGGCGCTCCGGGGCGAACTGTTGCAGTTTTGGGCCCTTCAGAAAAGCAACGTTGTCTTTGTAGGCCGAGACGATGCTATTGGGGTGGGCCTTGGAAGTCTTTCTGATCATTGCAAAGAGCGAGTCCGGCTGCTCCTCCCCGTCGATCACGAAGCTGCCATTGAAAATCTTGTGCCGGCAGTGCTCGCTGTTGATTTGGGAGAAACCGAATACTTCTGAGTCCGTCAGGCTACGGCCGATGCGTTGAGCAACTTCCTCCAGATAAGCGACTTCTTCTTCGTTAAGTGCCAGCCCTTCGGAGGCATTGTACGCAGCAATATCGTTGATTTGCCGGATGGGCTCCGGTTGGATGTCAATGGTAAATAGCTGCTGCTCCAGTCCCTCGAACCGTTGGTTCAGCATGGGGTCGAAGTCGGCACCATCTGAAAAAGGCCTATACTGCTCAATCCTCCGGATGCCCGTGATGCCCATGTTTTGGGTGATCTCCACCGCATTGGTACTCCAGGGAGAGACCATCGCCGCCCGGGGCCCTATGAAATGACCGTCTAACGCCTGCCCTCCCAGCTTAGGCTGATTGCCAAACAGCCAGGTGAGCTTGGAAACATCGCTATCGGCAAGGGCTTCTGTGGCCTGAACGGCAAAAAGGATACGTTGGGGGTCTCCGAAGAAGTGGATCATCAGCTTATGGATTTAACATTTCCGCAAAGGTCGCTTGTTCGGGTTAAATTGCCAAGGTTTTGAGAAAGGGAGTTATGATTTCCATGTGCCGGCTGGTAAAAGGGTAAAATATGGCCTACAGTGGGGAGTAAACAGCCACAACCGGAGCCGTTGAGCCAGCCAGCGGAAAAAATTCTGTAGCCGGGTAATAGGGTTTTGAGTTTTATTTCGATATTTATACTATTAATCTGTCATCCCATGCAGGCTTCCCGCTTCTCAAAAGACTTGAAGGCCCTTTAACGACGGGCGTTTAATAAGTGTCGTGTTTGGCTAGGGTAGTGATTTTTTCTTTATACAACCTGCCCGTGTCTCGTCGCCTGTGGGCTTTGGCCACCGGAGACCGTACTGACTAAGGCAGGCGGGGGCGAGGAGCCTGTCCCGCAAATTTGCGGGATTCCTGCCCTTAGTGGGGCTAAGGTCAGCGGTTCCTCAACGCCGGATAAAGGAAAAAGCACTCCTAGAAAGCCGACAGTTATTGATCGCGCGTCGCTTAACCGCTCCTGATTTTAGCAAAACCGAATACCAATGTCAACACCAGAACAGACCGTACATTGCCGAAGCTGCGCAAGCGAGCTCACCGGAGCCTTCTGCTCCAACTGTGGCCGTCCACGTGAACTGAAGCGGATAGACGGGCGCTACCTGCTGTCAGAAATCGGCAGGGTGCTCAATTTTGATAAGGGTATACTTTACACCGTACGGGAACTGCTACTCCGGCCCGGGGACAGCATCCGGACATTTATAAAGGAAGACCGCAGCAAGCTGATCAAGCCTATCATCTTTGTCATCATTTGCTCTCTGGCTTACACCCTGACCCAACAGCTTTTGCATTTCGAAGAGGCCTACACCCAAGCCAGCGAACAAGCCCTTGAAGCATCGACGGTTAATACCATTTTTGTGTGGATTCGGGAAAACTACGGCTACGCAAATATCCTGATGGCAGTATTTATTGCGCCTTGGGTAAAAGTCTTTTTCCGAAAGTACCAGTACAATATTTATGAAATTCTCATCCTACTTTTTTATGTCATGGGCTTAGGTATGTTGATTTATACTTTATCCGGCGCAGCAGAGGCCCTGACCGGGCTGAGGGTACTGCAGGTGGGGGCACTACTGGGTTTTGTGTACACCTCCTGGGCTATAGGGCACTTTTTTGATAAGCGAAAAAAAAGGAACTACCTGAAAGCGTTTCTGGCCTACCTGATTGGGATGGTTACTTCATTTGGGATGGCTATTTTATTGGGCGTTATAATTGATGGGCTTAGAGGGGTAGGATAAAGCCAATCCGTTCCAAAATGTGAGGAGGAGGACCGGATTTTTATGTTCCTGGACATGAAGTCCTCCACGACTATTGCGGAGCAGCTCGGGCATCAACGGTACTTCCGCCTGCTAAAAGCCTATTACGATTGCTTTTCGGAGGCCATCATCGACCACGGAGGCGAGATTTATCAGTACGTAGGGGACGAGATCATCCTGTCCTGGCCCTACCGGAAGGGGAAAAAGGATAGTCGCTCCCTGAATTGTTTCTTCGCGATGCGGGACAGCCTGGAGGCCAAAGCACAGTGGTTTGAGCAAAACTTCGGGTTGGTGCCTACTTTCAAAGCCGGCATCCACTTAGGCAGTGTGACCACCGGCGAGATCGGAATGATCAAAAAAGAGATTTTGTTCTCCGGGGATGTGCTCAATGCCACCGCCCGCATTCAGGGGCTTTGCAACAGCTATGGGGTAGACCTTATTGTTTCCGAGGAAATGCTACAGCAGCTTCATCTGACTACCTCCGATCAGCCCAAGAGGCTCGGTGAGGCTACGACGCTCCGGGGCGGAAAGCCTCTGTCCGTCTGTTTACCATACAACGTACTGCTCTGGAGCCTGCCCGGGTGGTTTCCCGTTGGGTACCGGCAGTGGCGCTGATTTGAAGGCACATCCATGAAAACCGTTGCGCGGGTGCCGCAACGGTATTTCGCAATACAGTTATTCCCCCCACTGCAAACTGAAAAGACTTCAGCCCTGCCCAAATACCAGGTGGAATGCAGCTACGCATCAGGTTTAATGTAGCCCAAATTACCCTGGATTGGGCAAAAGCCCGGGTCTTCGTACTTTGAGCAATCAACAATCAACAAAAACCAACAGTCATGAAGCGACTCCATTTCCATTTTCTGATTACAGGCCTCTTGTTCGTCCTCTCGTTTGGGTTGAGCGGCCAGACTTTGCAACCTGCCGTACCAGAAAGCGTGGGCTTATCCTCAGTGCGTTTGGCACACCTCGACCGTACCTTTCAGGATTACGTTGAGGCGGAGCAATTGCCCGGCGCCGTAGTCCTCGTTGCCCGCAAAGGGCAGGTCCCCTATTTTAAAGCTTTCGGGGAGCGCGAGATGGAAAAGGGCGATCCTATGCCCAGGGACGCCATCTTCCGCATTGCTTCCCAATCCAAAGCGATCGTCAGTGTGGGCATAATGATCCTACAGGAAGAAGGCCGCTTGCTGATCACCGATCCGGTGGGCAAGTACCTGCCGGAATACCTGGAAACCACCGTAGCAGTAGCAAAGGAAGAAGGCGGGCATGAAGTCGTAAAAGCCGAGCGCCCCATTACTATCCGCGATTTACTAACCCATACTGCAGGCATTGGCTATGGCTACGGACCAGCGAAGGAAGCCTGGGAAGCCGCCGGCATTCAGGGCTGGTATTTTGCCGACCGGAAGGAGCCTGTCCGCGAGACGATACGCCGCATGGCTGGTCTGCCCTTTGATGCACAACCCGGCGAACGCTTTGTGTATGGCTACAATACAGACATCCTTGGTACGCTCATTGAGGTAGTGGCGGAGCAGCCACTGGATAAATTTCTCGCCACCTGTATTTTCGAGCCCCTGGGTATGGAAGATACCCACTTTTACCTGCCCAAAGATAAGGTAGACAGACTGGCTGCGGTCTATTCCAAAGAAGGGGAAAAACTGGAGCGCGCACCTTCCCCCGGGCATATGGTGGGCCAGGGACACTACGTCGATGGCCCCCGGACCAGCTTCTCCGGTGGAGCGGGCTTATTGAGTACGGCTATGGACTACGCCCGCTTCCTGCAGATGATGCTCAATGGTGGTACGTACAATGGGCAAAGGGTTTTATCCCGTAAGTCCGTAGCACTAATGACTACAGATCATATGCGGGATATTCCCTATAACAAGGACGGAGAAGGCTTCGGCCTTGGCTTCACGGTAACGACTGACCTTGGTGCACGAGGCAAGCCTGGCTCAGTGGGCGAATATGGCTGGGGCGGTGCTTACCACTCCCAATATTGGGTGGACCCGGCAGAGGAGCTCGTGGTGGTCTACTTCACGCAGGTTATTCCCGCCCGGGGGCTGGATGACCATGCTAAGCTGAGGGCACTGGTGTATCAGGCGCTGAAGTAAAACAGATAGGATAGAGATAAAACATGGTCTTTTCCCGGCAATAGCTTGAAAACAGCCTGCGACTTGCCTTGTAAGGCAGTTTATAGGCTGCCGTTGCCGACCCACCGACAGGCACTGCTTGTGTCCGCACCGCTGCTCCCCCTGTGCGGCACCTGCTTGTCCCTATACCCTCGGTCTGTAGCAAGCAGGGGAAACGGTACACAGCCGTGATTTTTGGTTCTTCCTGCCCGCCGAAGTGCCCCGCACGAAGGCGGGTTTATCCAGGAAAAGAACACGTGAGCTTGGCGCACGAGCCAAAACCCGTAGCAGTCAAAACAGAGTAGCACCCGAAACGCAAAAAAAGCCCCGGGGCTAGCAGCCTGTCGGAGATGTGCAGAACAATATCTGCCGTTCGCCCCGGTACAGGCCCGTTTGGGCAGACCATTGAGTGCCTCTCCGGCAGTGTACTAGATGATCATGGCCAGCTGCGGGCGTTGGTGTACCAGGTGCTGGAGTAAGAGCGTAATCTTCATTTGTCCTGCCACTCCTCCGGCAGGGCAAAAGCCACTACCACATTCCCCTTTGGCGTCCCCAGTTTTTCCCCACCGCAGGCGATCGCAATGTACTGCCGCCCTTCCACTTCGTAAGTAGCCGGTGTGGCAAAGGCGGCCGAAGGCAGGCGAGTGGACCACAACAGCGCTCCGGTATGCCGGTCGAACGCCCGCAAGTGCCCGTCTTTCGTGGCGGCGATCAGCAATAAGCCATTAGCGGTGATGATGGGGCCACCGTAGTTTTCACATCCGGTAGGTGGATGACCCTTCGCCTTCAGCGAATCAGTATCCCCCAGCGGTACTGACCATTGATAGTCCCCCGTATTGAGGTCAATTGCGTGCAGTGTACCCCAGGGTGGAGCGATAGCGGGAAGCCCCTGTGCATCCAGGAATTTATTGTAGCCCGTGTGGCGGTAAGGTAGAGGATCAGCTTCTGCAACGTTATCTGCGACCTCCTGCTTGTCTGTGCCTTCGTACAGAAAGTCGAGAATAGCCTGTTTCTGTCCCGCTTTCAGTTGCGGAAAGCCCGGCATCATACCCTTACCATTCGTGAGGAGAGCGGCGGCCTCCGTCCGTTCCAGCCGGTTGGCAAGCCCGGCCAGCGCTGGATAGCCACTCTGCGGGAGACCCTTCTGTTTTTTTTGTGACAGGCGGCGCAGTAGCTTAGGTACAGTTGCTCACCGGGGCTGAGGGGCTCTTCACTCCGGGTAGGCTCCATTTGCATAATCCAGGGCATTTCATTGGCATTAACGTACAAGATACCCGCTTTCGGGTCTGTACCCGCCCCGCCCCACTCCGCACCACCATCGTAACCGGGCAGCAGGAGGACAGGCTCGGTGGCAGGTGGTGCATAAAGGCGGTTGTCGAGTTGCCGAAGCGTGGCTTTTAATTCCTCCGGATTGGGTGCATAGGGGCTAATGTCACCGCCTGAGATATCGGTAGACTGGCGGGCAAAGGGCTTGGGCTTTACAGGTACAGGCTGGGTAGGAGAAGCTTCCTCTCCCTGCAGACGGGAAGGGGGCACCGGTACTTCTTCAATATCGAAAAGCGGTGTGCCGGTGCGGCGGTCAAAGACAAATACATAGCCCTGCTTGGTAATTTGGGCGACGGCTTCCACTGGCTGTCCATCATGCATCACCGTGATCAGGTTGGGCGGTGCAGGCGGATCGCGGTCCCAAAGGTCGTGGTGTACGAATTGGTAGTGCCAAAGGTATTCACCGTTCCGGGCATTCAGGGCAAGCAGACAATCGGCGTACAGGTTGTCGCCCAGACGGTGGGCACCGTAAAAATCAGGCGAAGCGGAGCCGGTTGGTACATAAAGAACCCCAAGGTCCGGGTCAAGCGCCATGCCTGCCCAGTTATTAGCCCCACCTGGAATCCCTTCGTTGAGGTAGGTATCGGGGTCAGACCAGGTGTCGTAGCCCGGGTCGCCGGGATGGGGAATGGTACGGAAGACCCAGATCAACGCTCCGGTGCGCACATCGAAGGCACGGATATCGCCGGGCGCAGCCCCCGCGCCTTCGCCCACCCGGGTCGGCATGATGATGAGATCTTCGAAAATTGTACCCGGGGTGTTGGAGACGATAAATTTATCCTTCGCCACTGCCGGCAGCCCGGTGTGCAGGTCTACCCGCCCGTTTTCACCAAAGGTGGGAATAGGTGTGCCGTCCAGGGCGTTCAGGGCATATAAGAAAGCGCCGCTCGTGTAGAATACCCGTTTGTCCGTCCCCGCCTCCCAGTACGACACCCCCCGGCTGGTACTGTGCCAGGTATGCTCCGGGTCGCCAAACTGCCAAATCTCTTCCCCGGTTGCTGCGTTAACCGCAAAAGCCCGCAGCCCGGCTGTGACCCCGTAAAGCAGGCCATTAGCGACGACCGGGTTCATCTGCATTTGCCCGGAATCTGGTGCGGCATAGGTCCAGGCGATTTCCAGCTCATGGACATTCTCCTTGGTGATTTGACCCAGTGTGGTGTAGTGGCTGCGACCGGGGTCACCCAGGTAATGGACCCAGTCCTGGTAGTAGAATTGAAAAGGGTCAGTGCGGGCTTCGCGTTCCGGCTGGCACGCGGATAAAAAGAATACAGCGGCCCCAAACAGGCACTTTGCTACCCTACGGACGAGCATAAATGAGCTGGATCGGTTTACGTTTTTTGGGTCTGGCATGACGGCTGATTAGACTGGAACTAAATCTTCCCTGTAAAGTTAGAGGAATGGGTCGAAAATGAAAGGACCGACATTGAGATGCCGGTCCGGGAAGTGAGTTCGTTACGCTTTTTAGGTGCAGGCAACGACCGTCCATGACCGATATTTGCTCGTCGTATCGTACGATGACCAAATCGGTGTTTACTGCCCCAAATATTAGACCGGTACCACTCTTTCCAACTAAACCATACACCAGGACGGATTGGCGACTACACCACTAGCAGCTTGTCGGAGATGTGTTGCTAGAAATCGGTATTGGCACTATCAAGCTCCAGTTCCTTAATCCAGATATTCCTGTACAGTACAGAATGCCCTTCGGCTTGCAGTTTTATGCCGCCAGGGGTATCCGTAATGCCAAAACCATTCTCATTTCCACCATCCAACCCGGAGTTTTTTCCTCCCCAAACTTTATGGATGGGTACATTTTTATGCACTTTCCGACCATTGAAATACAGGCTGACCAGTGGTTGCTCAATTAGTTGCCCATTTTTAAATCGGGCGGCACGAAAAGTGATATCGTAAGCATTCCACTCGCCGGTTCCGTTGTAAAATTCATAGGGAGAGTCGGTTTCGTTAATGACGGTGGCCATTCCATGCCTGGTGCTATCACCATCCAAAATTTGGATTTCAAACCGGTTTTGGAGGTAAATGCCACTGTTTCCTCCTTCCTGTGGCACTAAAAACTCTACATGTAAGCGAAAATCCCGGTACTTCTTTCGGGTCACAATATCAGCAGTACCGTACAAGCCGCCTTTTGAAGCCGGGTCGTTGCTGTTCAGCACGGTCCCTTCATCGACCGGATCCTTTACGATTTGCCACTTAATCGGCAGCGCTGAGGAAAAGCGTGGCCCCTCCCAGTACATCCATTTCTTATCCAGCATAGCTCTTGACCCATCAAATAGTACTACTGCGCCATCTGCAGGCCGCATGGAGACACCGGGGGCTTCCTGCTCTGGAGAACCGGAGTGATCGTTGCTCAGGGGATTGGATGCAGAGCGAGAACAGGTACTCAGGAAAACGATGATGAGCCATCCTAAAACCAATCCGATCAGATACTTTTTTTCCATTAGCTGAAAGTTTAATCTCGTAATACCTAAAAATGCAAATTAATCATTTAAAAAGAGCATTTGATTGGGTCAATTCCTGATGAACCCACTCCGCACTCCGCACCGCCCCTTCCATATACCCCGGGAAGGCCTCCGCCGTTTCCGCGCCTGCCAGAAATAACCGCCCGTCCCAATGAGGTTGCCGGAAGGCATCGTGCCCGTTGTTTTGGTGGGGGATCACCGGCTGACGGTAGGGCGCATAGGTGTAGCGCTCCCCGGGCCAAACGGTTTCTTCGTAGGCGGTATAATTCAACGCCGCCGGGCCAAATAACTTATGTAATTGCTGTACCACCAGCTGTTGTCGGTCTTCCCGGCTCAGCCCGGCCAGGTCTTCCCTGAGGAAACCTTTGAGGGCATAGTGCCGGTCATCGGCATCGGTATGGTCATAGAGTTCTGTAAAGGGCCCCACCTGACTGAAGGCGGTGCCACCGAGCCCACCGCTGCGCCAGAACGGCTGCTCATACCGCAGCCCGGCTTTAATCGACTCTCCCATCCAGGTATGGGTGCGGTGCATGAGGTGAGTGAGAGAAAGAGGTAAGTCCGGCTGCAGGGCTATACTGCGGCTCAGCAGATATGGAGGCAGTGTGGAAACCACTATTCCTGAGCGGAGACGTACCTGCCCGGCCGTGGTATAAATGCCCTCTTCGGCTGCTTTGATCTGCTGCACCGGTGTGTTCAGGAAAACCTGATCTTTGGCAAGGTGCTGAGCCAGCGCCCGGATGAGCGCCGAAGTGCCGCCTTCTATCCGGTAACTGGGATCATTATCAGGAGGAAGCGGCACACGCTGTACAGGCGTATGCTGATTTTGCTCCAGCAAGGCATGCGCTCCCAGCCGTTGCGGAAAAAACGGTACTTCCAACTTCTCCAGCAGCCGCAACAGGCGGTGGTGCTGCTTCCCCAGCCAGGTCGCGCCCATGTCAATGCCTGCCTGTCCTCGGGCTTCCTTTGTCCAAATTCTGCCACCCAGGCGGCCCCGGGCTTCTACGATCACAACCGTATGGCCCGAATCTTTCAACAAATATTGCAAAACCAGCCCGGTCAGCCCGCCTCCAATGATCAGCACATCCGTTTCCTGCATAGTCGTTGTTTAATTTGCATAACAAACACTTGTATACGGATTTTGGATGAAAAAAGCCGACTTGGTTGAACTGCCCCTACTACCGTTTGTTGCAATCTTATGACAATCGCGCTTTATCGCTCGCCCGTCCACAGTATAGCTATTGCCTATGCGCACATAAATACAATAAATATTGTTTATCATATCTTTACATTATTAAGCAAACCAAATAACCATCACCATGGAAAAAAATACAGAGCAAAACAAGCCAAATAACGGTAAGGTTTGGGACGTCAATCAGTCCAGCCGCTGCCCGTTTATGAACGGCAAGCTTGAGCACGGTGCAGGTAGTGGCGCTTCCAATCGCGATTGGTGGCCCAATAGCCTGAACCTGACAATCCTCCGTCAGCATTCTGAGTTGTCTAACCCAATGGGCAAAGACTTCAATTACGCGGAGGAGTTCGAAAGCCTCGACCTGAAAGCGCTAAAGAAAGACCTTTACGACCTGATGACGGATTCCCAGGATTGGTGGCCGGCCGACTACGGGCATTATGGTCCCTTCTTTATCCGCATGGCATGGCATAGTGCTGGTACCTACCGTATTGCCGACGGGCGTGGTGGTGCCGGAGCCGGTACCCAGCGTTTCGCGCCACTGAACAGCTGGCCGGACAATGCTAACCTCGACAAAGCGCGCCTGCTACTTTGGCCCATCAAACAAAAATACGGGAAGAAAATTTCCTGGGCTGATCTGATGATCCTGGCGGGTAACTGTGCTTTAGAGTCCATGGGTTTAGAGACCTTTGGTTTTGCCGGTGGCCGTGAAGATGTATGGGAGCCGGAGGAAGATATTTACTGGGGCCCTGAAGGCGAATGGCTGGATGACAAGCGCTACACGGGAGACCGGGAGCTGGAAAATCCACTTGCTGCAGTTCAGATGGGACTAATCTACGTAAACCCGGAAGGGCCAAATGGCAATCCTGACCCGGTAGCCTCCGCGCATGATATCCGGGAGACTTTTGGCCGTATGGCGATGAATGACGAGGAGACCGTAGCGCTGATTGCCGGTGGCCACACTTTTGGAAAAACCCACGGTGCCGGAGATCCTGACAAGTACGTCGGTGCAGAGCCTGCCGGTGCAAGTATCGAAGAAATGAGCACGGGCTGGAACAGCAGCCTGGGCAGTGGTAATGCGGAACATACCATCACCTCTGGCTTAGAAGGTGCCTGGACAGATACACCAACCAAGTGGAGCAATAAATACTTTGAAAACCTCTTCAAGTACGATTGGGAGTTGACCAAGAGCCCTGCGGGTGCGCACCAATGGCAGCCTAAGGGTGGTGCCGGAGCAGGTACGGTGCCAGATGCTCATGATGCCAGCAAAACGCACGCTCCATTTATGCTGACAACCGACCTTGCGCTGCGCATGGACCCGGCATACGAAAAAATCTCCCGCCGCTTCTACGAAAATCCGAAGGAGTTGGCAGACGCCTTCGCCCGTGCATGGTTTAAGCTGACCCACCGCGATATGGGCCCGAAGGCACGCTACCTGGGCACTGAAGTGCCAACGGAAGAACTGATCTGGCAAGACCCGGTGCCACCAGTAACGCATGAGCTACTTAATGAGGAAGATATTACCAAGCTAAAGCGTATGGTCCTGGCTTCCGGCCTGACGGTTTCACAGCTGGTCTCTACAGCCTGGGCTTCTGCTTCTACTTTCCGCAACTCTGACAAGCGGGGCGGTGCCAATGGCGCTCGTGTCCGCCTGGCGCCACAGAAGGACTGGGAAGTGAACAATCCGGCTCAGCTAAAGAAAGTGCTGAACACACTGGAAGGCATTCAGAAAGAATTCAATAGTGGCGCCATGGGCGGCAAGATGGTCTCTATGGCCGACCTTATCGTGCTCGGTGGCGGTGCTGCAATCGAGCAAGCGGCTAAGGACGCAGGCTATAAAGTGGTGGTGCCATTTACACCTGGCCGTACTGATGCTACAAAGGAACAAACAGATCCGGCTTCTTTTGATGCACTGGAACCTGCCGCCGATGGCTTCCGCAACTACATGAAGACCGAATATTCGGTTTCTGCGGAGGAAATGCTGGTGGATAAGGCACAGTTGCTGGCCCTCACAACTCCCGAGATGACAGCACTCGTTGGTGGCATGCGGGTGCTGGACACCAACTATGATCAGTCACAGCGCGGTGTTTTCACTGCCCGCCCGGGAACACTGTCCAACGACTTCTTCGTGAATGTGCTCGACCTGAGCACCAAATGGAAGACCGTTTCTGAGAGCGAAGACGTATTTGAAGGAAGTGACCGCAAGACAGGCGAAATCAAGTGGACCGGCACACGCGTGGACCTGATTTTCGGGTCCAACACGCAGCTCCGCGCTATCGCTGAGGTGTACGGTTGCCAGGATGGAGAAGAGCGGTTTGTGCACGACTTCATCGCGGCCTGGAACAAAGTGATGAACGCTGACCGCTTCGAGCTGAAGTAGTAACAGCATAGGCCTTTTAAGGGTCTTACAGATACCGTAAATTAAGAACAGGTAGTCCGGCGGCGGGCTGCCTGTTCGTTGTTTAGGGCAATCTAAGAAAACCAAAAACGAATAAAGCCCAGCACTTCCCGCTGGAAGGCCCAGAACTCAATCTCCCGCCACCAGCACCAAATCCCGGTAACGGCGCCATAAATTAGCAAATGACTAATGACAAAGGCCCAGAGGATACAGCAAAGGACATACACCCAGCCTACCCAGCTCATGGGGTTGAGGTAGGAAAAGAATTCGCTGCCGCCATCCCCTTGCAGGGGGCGGTTAAAGCGCTTCATCACCCGGTGCAAGTGCGCCTCGAACCAAATGGCAAAGAAGCAGGGCAGTGAGAAAATGGGGAACTGCCGGCCCTTCATACTCCGGCCTATGGCTTTCCAGCGCAAGTCCACATTACGGGCGATGCCGATCTTAATCCGCCCGGGGTTGCGGGTGGACATGCCAAGGTAGATAAACCGGTAGTCGAAGAGGGAATAGAGGATTTTTTTCATACCCGAAATTGATTTGACAGGCGCTAAAATACATATTTGTTGAAATTTTTTGTGTTTATCTTTGATTTTTTGTTGTCTTGGCTTGGGCACAAAGCGAAGTAAACTAATCCCCCATTCCCAACCTTATAATCAAAAAAAACATGCACGACCTCATCATCATCGGCGGCGGGCAGAGTGCCCTGGCGTGTGCCTACTACCTGCGGCGCACCGATCTCCGCTACGTGCTGCTGGACAATCAGCCGGACTGCGGGGGAGCGTGGCGGCACGCCTGGGACAGCCTGACCCTGTTTTCACCGGCGGAGCAGAGTTCCCTGCCCGGCTGGTGGATGCCTAAATCGAACCATCCATTCCCAACCAGAGCAGAGGTGATCGACTACCTCTGCCAGTACGAACAGCGGTATGAGGTGCCGGTGAATCGCCCGGTTGAGGTTAGCCAGGTGTATCAGAAAAATGGCCTTTTCCAACTGGATACCTCCGAAGGTGGCTTTCAAAGCCGTGCGGTGATTTCGGCGACAGGCACCTGGGGCAATCCTTTTATTCCGGAGGTGCCGGGCCGGGCGCAGTTTAAAGGCATACAGCTGCATGCTGCCTTTTATCAGAATGCCAAAATCTTTGCGGGTAAAAAAGTCCTCGTAGTGGGGGAAGGGAATTCCGGCGCGCAGATTCTCGCGGAGGTTTCCAAAGTCGCAAAAACCGCCTGGGCCGTGCGCCGCACACCTCAGTTCCTGCCCGATGATGTGGACGGCCGGGTGCTGTTCAATGTCGCTTCCGCGAAATACTACGCCGAGCAGAAGGGAGCGCGCTTCGATGCTCAAAAGTTTGGGCTGGGGAATATCGTGATGGTGCCTTCGGTCAAAGAAGCGAGGTCACGGGGCGTCCTGAAGGCCGCAGGGCAATTACAGTCGATATACGAAACGGGCGTGGTTTGGGAAACCGGGGAACGGGAAGGTTTCGACGCTATTATCTGGTGTACGGGTTTTGGCTATGCTACCGGTCACCTCAAAAAACTCGGACCACAAGACGAAAGAGGCCGCATGCCTACTGATGGCACCCGCTCTACGGAAGTGCCCGGGCTATGGCTGGTCGGTTACGGCGGCTGGACGGGCTTTGCTTCGGCAACGGTGATCGGGGTGGGGCGCTCGGCCCGGCAGACGGTGAAGCAAGTGGTGGGTTTTCTGGAAGAGTAAGGGCACTGTAAATTAAGTTTTTTCGTGTTTTGGGATGGGAGTTTTGTTGAAAGGCAAGGCGTCTTCCAAGCTTTGGGGTAAAGGGGCCCTAAAGCTTGGACAGGATAGCCATAGCTACCTGACCGATCGATCAACTCAGCATTTCGCCAAAAGGCACTGCCAAAATGGGAAGTTACTTAGATTACAGTGTACTAAAGGCCACAAAGCTGCACGGGGTTGGATGCAGGCGATGTGGCCTTATTAAAAAATTACTAGTTCTTGCCTTACTGAATAACCACTTTCATGGTTTGCTGTCCCTGGGCAGCCGATACCCTTAGGTAGTAAAGACCGGCGGGCAGCCCATGTGTTTCCAGCCCAGCCTGTTGCTCGCCATTAAGCAACCTCAGGGCCTGGCAGCGGAGCTCACGGCCGAGCTGATCCGTCAGGCAAAGTTGTGCGTTAATGGCTGCCGGGCTGTGGATGGCAACGGTCAGGCGTTCACCCGGTTGCAAGGGGTTCGGAAATGGGTTGCTGATGGTCATAGTCCCTTTGCCATCCAGTTCGATGACAGGGGTAAAACCAGGTGTGGCGGCGGTCCAGTCGGCAAAGCTGTCGATGCCCGACAGTTCCACCCAGTTAGCAGCGGGGTCCCGGTTGGTGGCCCCTTCCAAATTCCACCCGTCACCACTGTTTTGCCAAAGCTCCAGCTCGTTTTCCGGCAGGCCATTGAGTTCATGCGGGAGGTAAGCAAAACGGAGAGTGGCATCGAGCCCGTTGTTATTGGCCGGTGTGATGGTATAACGGCGGGCGATGCTTTCGCCACCGTCATTGACTGCGGGTACATGGGTACGGCTGATGGTTACCTCTCCGAGATTGGCAGCAGAACTAATGGTAGCGCCCAGGTTGCCCGGGTTTTCACCGCCAGGTGCATTGAGGCTGGCTTGGTGGATAATGGCACCGCCGTTGGGGCCGATAAAGTGGCGGCTGTCGTTTTCGTCTACGATGTTTTCTCCTAGCCTGACATCATTGCCATTGAGGTCGAACCGGCCAGAGACAAACAGCACTAAGGCTGCATCAATATCCTGCTCCAGAACCAGATCCTGGGCACCGGTATTGACGTATAGGTAGTCGAAGGCAGTAGGGCTGCTGCCGCTGATGGATGGGTTATCTCCCGCTGTACTGATGAAGTAGACATCACTGATACCGGCGTTAAATACCCCATCGTTGATAAAGTCACCTGAATGGATAGATAAAGTAGAAACTGCAGCGGTACCTGCTTGTAGTAAAGCGCCCTCACCGATGTAGAGCTGAGCGTGCGCTGACCAGGTGGCGACGACGGAGGCGAGCATCAAAATTATTTTTTTCATAATCTTGTTATTTTTTTTGAAGGAAAATGTAGCTAGTGACTATTTCTGCCCATTAGCCTGATTAACACCCATTTCTACCGGATATCCATACCCTTGTGGATAATAGTAATGGCCCTTATCTTTTGTTGTTTTTTCTGCCTCAGCTTCATAGGGGTTATCTTGAAAGTATACGTCATTGCGTACCCCAGTCACTTGCCAGGAAACCTTCATACCGGGCAGGCCGCCAGCGATAGTGAAGGTATTGTCTTCAACTTCTGTTGCAACATGCAAAGCAGGAGCCGCCCCGCCCACAGCTGTCAACTGATAGCGAAAATCCTTATTAATAGCTTCGAAATAGGCTGGTAAATTTATGATTGCATTGCCCAGCTCATCAAGAGAAATGGTTCCGGAGTAAACATTCAGCACTTCCGGGCTCTCCATACAAGCGTGGCGCAGAAGCTTGTTAGCCGGATCCAGCGGGTGGTCCATCACGAAGTTTTTTGCTCCGGTAACCGAGAAGTCCGTCTGGACTACAACACCTTGATTGTAGACTGCTGCAATGAAGTTTGCACCATTGCTTGCATTTGCCAGTGCCCAGCTGTTACCGTCCGTACGGACTTCAAAACGGTCGTTGTCGCTGAGGTCACGAAACACCATGTTCTTACCACTGGCGCTAAATGGCGTGATTGAAAGCGCTGCATCGACTGACGGTTGCAGGGTGTTCAAGCCTGTGCGGCTACCGGATACGTAAAAGTCAGTATACACAAAAGTGCCTTCTCCCTTGACAGCAGCAAAGAAGTTGCTACCATCAGTAGCATTAGCTAATGCCCAGCTATTGCCATCAGTGCGCATCTCGAACTGGCTGGCATCTGATGCATCCCGGAAAATGAGATTTCTGCCATTGCCATCAGGAGGCGTAAGGGACAAGGAGGCGTTTTCAGCAGGCGTTGAGGTACCGATTCCTACTCCCTGGGCAAATAGGTATAGTGTACTTAAAAGGAAAAAAGGAATGAAAAGTAAAGTCTTGTTTCTCATTTTGATATTGATTGAAAAGATGAATAAAATCATGTCACAAAGTTAGAGCGGGCTTTAAGCGTGGGGAAGCGCTGTTCTACGTGGGTTGGCAAAACAGGCAGTCTCACGGGAATAGGCAGGTAGAAATACCTGGTTTGGTGCCGGAGGCCCTGATGATCAGGGATTTCGTGTTATCTTACACGAGTATTTTTTATCAAAACAAAACACCAATGAACTTAAAACCCAACCTTTGGACACTCCTTTTCCTCCTCACTGCGGGTGCGCTGATCTATACGCAGCTGCCCCTTACAAGCACTACAGATAACGCTGAGTCCACCCTTACTGTGGAAACGGAGAGCGCCAGTGATAGTATTCCCAGCAGGGTAGCCATACAAATGATTGCCAACTATACGGCGCAATTTCAAAGGGTACTCATTGACACCACCACCAAAATTAACGGCAGGTCGGTTTTGGACACCACAGGGGTGGTAGCAGTACCGGTTTACTTTAAGCTGGAGAAGAACGAGATCGCTGAAATATTCAAGCACTTTGGCGGGCAACAGGTTTATGCCGTGCTTGGCTTACTGCCTGGCGCTAGAGGTGCGCGGGATACGATTGATTTGATCCTGGCAGACGTAGAGCCAGATTCCGGGCATATATTCCTGCAAGGGACTTTCTACGATTTCGCCACCCCCTGCCCGCCGCTGTGCGACGAATAACATACATGGGCCGGAGCTCTGTAAGCCGAACAAAACCTTAAACATGTATCAGCAACTAGCGCTTTTTTTTGGTAAGGTATACCTTGTCATTCTGGTGGTGAATGTGGTACTGGTCTTGCTGTTTTATAAGCGCTTGCCGTCAAAAATCCGGAGTTTAAGCTTTTTTCTGTTGGGGAGCCTGGCTACTGACTTCGCTTCCCGATGGTTTTTCTACCAAGGGGCCAACAATCTTTTCCTGTTGCATATCTACACCCTTTGGGAGCTGTTGGCCTGGAGCTGGTTTTTCTACCTGGTCTTTGAGCTTACCCACCGCGAACGGCGCTTGTATTTCGGAGGGATAGGCCTGGCTGGGGTTTTACTCTTGCTCAACTCCCTATTTCTGGAGCCACTGACCGGATTCAATTCCAACGCCAAAACCCTGGTTCAGGTGCTGCTCGTCAGCTTTGCCATCCGTTACTTTTTTCTTGCCTTCGGCAAAATCGACCTCACCAAACCTGTCGCCCGGTCCGTCACCTTCATCAATTTCGCGGTTCTGCTATATTATTCGGGCACCTTATTTATCTTTATGAGCTCCAAGCTGCTCAAAGATTATGGTGTTGCAAGTAGTCAGCAACATGGTCTGTGGGTGGTCAATGCACTACTGCTGGTTGTTTTTCACTTCCTTATCCTCTTGAGCATATGGACACCGCTTCGCCTCAGGCCGAAATACTGACCGTCATTTTCATTGGGATTTTTCTCATGCTTTTCCTGGCGTTGGCCTTTGTACTGTTCTTTTACTTCTCACAGCGCAAGTTTCAGGCACAACAACTCGCTGCACAAGAGCAGCAGATTGCCCACCGGGAGCAATTGCTGCTGGCTAGCATCAAAACCCAGGAGGAAGAACGGCGGCGGCTGGCCCGCGAACTCCACGATGAGGTAGGCTCCAAGCTCAATGTGATCAATCTGGGCTTGTACCAACTTAGAAAGCTGGGCACAACGGCTGAAATACAACAGTCTTTTCAGGATTTGCTCGGGCTGGTCCGTACAACCACTGATACTACCCGGCGCATCGCCCATGATCTGCTTCCACCCACCCTGGAGAAGTTTGGGCTGTCCGTCGCCCTGGAAGAGTTGTGTGATCAGTACCGGCAATCGTCAACAGTATCCCTGAATTATGAATTTTCAGATACAGCCGTTGAGCTCGACTCTTTGGTAGAGCTGAACTTCTTCCGGGTAGCACAGGAGCTGCTGTCGAATACCTATAAATACAGTCAGGCCTCACAGATCGACATCACCCTGGCCCTGAAGCCTCATTTAGTCCAATTGACTTATCGGGATAATGGTGCCGGATTTGATGCCAATAACCCAACCCAGCAGAAAGGGATGGGCTTGCAGAATATAGAAAGCCGCATGCGGACCATACAAGCCGATTATCAACTGGACAGCACCCCCGGAGAAGGAATGGCCTTTTCGGCTCAAAAAACCTTACCATGAAAATAGCCCTTGCAGATGACGAAACCCTTTTTCGCAGAGGCGTTACGCTTATTTTGGAAGAAATGGGCGATGCAGAGGTTGTATTTGAAGTGGACAACGGGCAGACCCTGTTGGAACATTTAGCCCGTGCGCCGGTCGTGCCTGACGTATTACTGCTCGACCTGAATATGCCCGTGCTCAATGGGGTGGAAACCGCTAAGGTGCTACAGGAGGAATACCCCGACCTGAAAGTCATCGTGTTATCGACCTACTTCTCTAAGGCTTTTGTGCTGAGCATGCTGGAGCTGGGGGCTGCGGCCTATTTACCCAAAAACGCCACGCCCGAATTGATGCAAACCACCGTGCGGGAAGTTTTTGAAAAGGGCTTTTCCTACAGCGATGAAGTCATGTCCATCATCCGTGAAAACATAGTGAAGCCCACGCGCCAAAAGCTCCGGAAGTCCTTCCAGCCCAACCTCACCGACCGGGAAAAGGAAGTGCTGCAACTCATTTGCGAAGAACAGACTACACCGGAAATTGCCGAGAAGCTTTTCATCTCCACCCGTACCGTCGAAGGGCACCGGAATAACCTTTTATCCAAGCTGCAATGCCGCAATACGGCCGGCTTGGTTGTTGTTGCCTTGCAGGAAGGACTGGTGGATGTTAAGCGGTTTCGGTTTTAGAAATAGCGCGCCGCTACCCGGAGGCATGTTACTTCATTTACTATTGGAGCAAAACCGCGTTTTCACTTCCTTCACTGTCCCCACAACCCAAAGCGCGTCAGCAACCAAAGTCACCAACGCGCCTCGAATGAATATCATACTCCGGATCCATTCAAAAGTGGACCCGGTAGCAGCTTTGCCTCAAGAGCCATTGGCTCATAGAGCATATTAATTGGCGCTGCTGAAAAGGCCGTATTAATCCTTGCTCTCCGGTGGCATGACCTTATAGCCTAGCTTTTGAGCAATATGCATATTGTCAAAGTAGGATCTGCTCCAGTTAATCTTCCCGTCTTCTACCCGGTTGATGGTGTGGGCGGGAAAAGTGATCTCCTTATCCCCGGCAGTGAAAGTATAATCGCCCCAGGTCGACACCCAATCTCCCTTCAGGTCTCCGGACAATACGCGGAACGTCTGTACGACGTAGCTGTAGTTGATGTTCTTTTGTGTCTTGAAGTTCTCTTTCCAGCTCTCGACGGCTTTCTCTTTGTTCTCGCCTTCGGCGTCTGTTGGTCCCATCACGATGATATCGTCTGCCATTACGCTGCTTAGCTTTTCGATATCGCCGGCTTCGATCGCCGCGACGTAGTCAGCTATGACCTTCAGGTCGGCTTCCGGCTCCGGGTTATCGACGACCATATCTTTGTAAGAGGGCGTGTCCTGGGCTTGAACAGCCGTAGTCAGGGCTGCCAGCAAAATCAGGGTAAGGGAATACTTGAAAATAGGAAAAGCTTTCATGGTTAAAGGTTGAAGGTGAAGAATAATAACAAGGTGCCACAGGCCATGCAGCCCGGTGGCAAAGTTCTTTTCGGTCGTCAATACCGTAATTAGTCCTGAAAGCCGGAAGTAAAAATTCTAGAGGTGGGTGTGATGATGAAGATAGTGCCTTGGAGCTTGTCTAAAATTGCTGCGATAGTCACAAATCAGGCATTTTGAGTCTAATTGAGGCACGCACGGAGCCTAATAGTGGTGCTATTAGGCGAGTACGGAACGAAAAGTAGGCTCAAAAGGACGATTTGAGGCATCGTAAGTAGTTTTTAGACAAGTTCTTGGTGCTCGATCAATAGAGCACATTAAAGATAGTCAAAATCCTGGTATAATGATGCGTCCGGCCATAAGTTTGAATTTTGATTCCGCTTACGAAGCCTTTCGGGCTTTGTAAGCGTATTATTAACCCTAACTAAATTACGTTTACGAATCCTTTGGAGGCTTCGTAAACGAACGAAACGAAACGCCGCTCTCTTCAATTATACTTCGGATCAGTGCTGCTAAATCCTTGTACATCGTCTTCCAAAGCCCGGTTAAACGCATCCAGCACCTCCTGAGTTTGGGGGTTCATGGATACAAAAACCCGGAGCTCTGCTCTGAGGTGCATTCCACCTGCTTCATTATCTTCTGTCCATCCGAGGCTTTGCCCGGTATTGCACCAGGGGCGTTGAAGGCAGCCCGGGCAGTAGCCGGAGCATCCATCCAGCCACCAGCCTTCGCCTTCCATGCGCTCCTTTTCATCTTCCAGCATCTCACAAAGGACCATAAGAAAAGCAGGTGGGGGAAGCTCCTGTAGAGCTACGCCTATTCCGGCTTTCTCCAGGGCTTCAAGCCTCACCTGAATCGCTTCCACTACTTCCTCTTCCGTCATTTCCCGGATTGACTTTTCCAAAGGCGGCAGGCCTGCCTGATCCCGGAGTTTCATCATTAGCGGTTCTCGTTCCAGCCATAATTTGAATCGGTACCAGTCGCTTTCGGGAGAAATCATTGGGAAAATCGGGGGAAAAGGCTTGTCTAAAGCTGCCATAACCTCCTGACTTTCCCCACTATCCCGGTACTTCATTACAAAATCAAGCAGACCTTGCAGCCGGCGGTTTTCCAGGTCGAGGTCCATAGGGGTAAAATCCATCACTTGCTCAAGGTCTAAGCCCAGTTCCTGAAATTGCTTTTTGAGCGTTTGATTCTCCTGGTAGGGTGTAATTTCCTGGTGCTTCATTGTTTTATGGTGTTGGTTAGTGAGTCGTCAGTATAAGCGGAGTACAGCGTACACGGGTGGTGCGAAAACACCAGCGTTTCAGGAATTAATATACGGGATAAAAGGGCTAAAATCAATATTGGGGGGCAAAGCGGGTAAGCTTTCTGTGGTCCGCCGTTCGGTCAGAAAACATTGTAATTAAGCAAGAAAGTGATAGAGACAGTTATACGAACTGCTATTGGAGCACTGAAAAATGGAGTAGTACATGATTTTTACGCTTCTCCGAAAAGAAAGATAAAGAAGCTACCCGCAACACATCTATTGGTTTTCTGTTTTTTGCTGAAAAGCCTGGAAATTTACGATAGGCAGTATTACGGGGCTGGGCATACTTGACTCAAGCGTCAGATGCCGTACAACCTGCCTGACGTAAGGATAAATAATCGCTGGTCCGTTTA
>Ga0307933_1000871_pt1 | contig 26703 bp, 30 predicted proteins | sample OrgLakmetageno88_FD_201811 | JGI IMG/M metagenome (GOLD analysis project Ga0307933, IMG submission 201811) | Saline water microbial communities from Organic Lake, Antarctica - #88 | ecosystem: Environmental > Aquatic > Non-marine Saline and Alkaline > Saline | place: Antarctica: Organic Lake... | reverse complement strand
ACATGGTTCTGAGCCAGATCCCAAAGCGCCGCATCGTCGATCGTGTCGTATCCGTGTGCAACCAGATTACGGAAACCGATTATCTTCCTGTATTCGGGGATTCGTTGATTAAGGTTCGCTTCGTCGAAAATCTCAAATGGGGTCATGTCGTTATGTTTGCAATTTAAGACCAGACGGAGGCCAGAAAATGGGACACCAAACGCAAAATATAAAGATCCAGCAAATCACCCACCTCACACAACCGAAGCAATCGCAGAATCATCTCCTCGCCGAACAGCTCCAGGGGTCTTGCCCGGGGGCTGAAAATGGGGTCGTTCCGTAATTCTTGTAGTCGTCGGCTCAGTAATTTAGCACTTTGGACAATAGCAATGGCACATGGTTCTGAGCCAGATCCCAAAGCGCCGCATCGTCGATCGTGTCGTATCCGTGTGCAACCAGATTACGGAAACCGATTATCTTCCTGTATTCGGGGATTCGTTGATTAAGGTTCGCTTCGTCGATGCGTTCCAAGCGGACAAGTGCTTCACCGATAATTTCGAATTCTCGTTCGAGCGCTAATTGCAGTAGCCGGTCTTCGAGAAAGATTTCGAAGGATTTCCCAGAGCAAAAGGCTGTGATCTCTTCACAGGCGATACGGATGTCGATCAGTAGCTTGTTGACGCTATGCGGCATAGACGAGCTGCTTTGTGCGATCCAGTTCTTCTTGGAAATGTGGATTTCGGAACGGCTTGTTGACGATGATATCCACGGGGCGCTGGAGGAGAGTTTCCATGTGCGCTTTGAAGTCCATGAGTTGCTCAAAGGCTCCGGAATAACCTTCGCGGTCAAACTCGACTAGCAGGTCTACGTCGCTATGAGCCATTATTTCACCGGACGCAAACGAACCGAAAACATGCAGGCGCTTCACACGGAAGGTTTTGCAGGCTTCAAGCACCTCTGGATTTTGGGCGAGATCGATCATCGCTTCGAATATCCGCTTTCGTGGGTCTTTCGTCAATACGGCAGATTTCTTTATATAGTGCCATTCGGGTCAACCGCAACCTTCGACAAGCTCCCTTCGACTATGCTCAGGATCATGACACGTCAGGCAATATAAAGATCCCGCAAATCACCCACCTCAGGTATTTTTAATAGCCGGTTCCTAATATTAGGTTTCTTTTTGTAAAAAAGAAGCTGAATTGAAATAAGCCCTATCGCGGGAAGTAATTTTTCGGCCTCTCCTAATGACCGCCTCGGCAATGAGGAGATTGATCACCCATGAGAGGGTCATCAGAATATCACGAGTGAAGCCGCTGGGCTCGCCGACCAGAATCAGCCAAGGTATGGCTGTAATCACCTGAGTCCCGGCACCCTGCCCGAGCGCATAGGCTCGAATCATCCAAGCTTTGTGTTCCGCGATTCGTCGCTTTAGAACCGCTGATAGCCCCAAGTAGAGTGCCCCGATCATCCCGAAACCGACGGCGAAGCGAACCCAATAAAGGAGTGGTCCCTGCAGACTGGCGGGGAAGTCGTAAAAATGCGTCATCCATAAACCGGAGAGCGCCGACAGCAAACCCGCCGCCACTAGAAAGCGCCCACTCATACGATGCCATTCGGGATACGCATGACGGATGGCGGGAAGAAATTGCAGGATACCCAGGATACAATACGGAATCGCGCCCAGCAAGTGAATGATGACTGGGACGGGTGCCATTCGCACTCGCGGGTTCTCCGGCATCCCTTCCAAGCCAACCGTCAACTCTATAACACGGAGCAGTCCACCGAGACAGGGCACAAAGCTCAAAAAAAGCAGTCCGCCGAGGATGGCCCATTCAGATTTCTTTAGACGCAACATGGCTAATCTGTCTCTGGGTTCACTCTAGACATCTAGAATGTGAGCGAAGCTGCCCGCTCCTGATCGATGGTTACATCCGCCCGAAGATACTTGGATTCAAAAGTGCGCACCTTGGTCAACTGAACAAGCACCGGCTTCCCAGCATATTCACCAGTCAGTTCAGCAGTGTTCGAAAAGGCTGGCAGCTTCGCAACGATAACCGACTCGTCGTTGATTATAATGGTCACCTCGCCCGCCCAACCGATGTTGGGATCATATTCGCCGCCGATGCGATAGACCGTCTCCAGCGCGTCTGCGGAACGGTAGTATTCCGTCGGGGCCGTCGTAGTGCATCCAACGATGACGAGCGTGAAAAGGCTTAAAATAAGTACGGTCTTTTTATTCATATTTAATGTAAACTGCACAGTGTAGTTTACTCGTCAATTATAAATTGCACTCCTCCGTGCAGTTTCTATAAACGACGCATAATGAAGACCAATCTGACCGGCAACGAGCTAAGGAAAGCCCGCAAGCGCGAAGAAATTATCGCTGGCGCAATTAAAGCCTTTGAGCAAGCAGGCTATGAACGTGCATCGATGGATCTCGTCGCCGAACTGGCCGGAGCTTCGAAGCGGACAGTCTATAATCATTTTGAAAGTAAGAAAGATCTTCTCTGGGCGGTCATCGCAGAGCTCATGGCGGGACAGACCGAGATGACACAGATTCCCTACTCCAAAACCCATTCGCTGGAATCTCAACTCGGCCGTTTTGTGGACGCACAAATATATTTCGTCACTGATTCGACCCGGTTATCGATCGTTCGCCTACTGACCTCCATATTCCTCCAGAACCAAGAGCTTCGAGACGAGGCCAGCAAGGGAGGCAACTGCCAATTTGATCATTTAACAACTTGGCTCAAGGCAGCCAAGAAAGACAAACAACTGAAAATGAAGGACCCAGTTTTGGCCGCGCAAGTCCTCCGTGGCCTGATCGAAGGCATGATCAATTACCCGGCACTCTACAGTCCCCTTAAAACCTCAAAGGAACTCAAGCCTCTTAAAGACGAAGCAATCGCAGTTTTCCTGAGTCGATATAGGTCAGAATAACAAACCTTTTTAAAACAGGTCATGCAGCTATAGTACTTAATGCCTTAGACCAATCACTCACTCACTTAATTTAGTAATAGGGTTAACCGCAGAGTGCGCCGAGTGCGCTGAAAGAAGATGAATTCTAAAACTCCGCGATCTCGGTGTTCTCAAGCGTAGCGGGCGGTTGGATACACAATCGACTGGCTGCATGTGAGTCTGGAAGCAGGTCTACAATCCTAACAGGTAAAGTCAGCTAATGGTATTAGGTCCGCGTTTGTCCTTATTTCATTAAAAGTAGCCGAAGCTCCTAGGTTTCGAGCGATGGGAGCAAGATGCTCACACCTGAAACTTGCCCGATAGCCACTTGATCAGACCGACAAGATCATCACGCTTAAGCTGTGCGCGCAGTGGGTGCTTAGTAGGCGTTCCGGCTAAGGGGTAAAATGCTGAAGTAGCCAGTGCGACCCACTTTGCCTCCGCTTGAGGGTCGTCCACTCGAAGACCCGATTCACGCGCCTCCGACAGGAATTGACTGACTGCCTCATGAAACTGATCGGCCGCAATTTGCAGAGTCTCCCCCGCATGTGTCATAATCGCTTCAGCGAGATCGACCGGGCCCGCATGATTTCCTCCGAAAGGCTGCCACATGTCGTAGAGCCCCAAAAGGTAGCGCTCTAACTTTACCAAAGGCTCGTCAGAGTCAGCTGCCACCTGGTCAACAAATGCAGCGTGCTTGTCGGCAAAGGCAAAGGCGACCGCCCGAACAATCGCGATCTTGTCTGCGTAATATAGATAGACAGTCCCCACAGCCACACCCGCAGTATCTGCGATTTGCTTGATCGAAGTTTTCCGAACCCCTTGCTGGATAAACAACGTGACGGCCGCCTCGACCAGAGCCGCCTCTTTATCACCTGTCTTGATTCGAACCATTTCGTTTTTGAAAATATAAAAAAAGCGGAAAGCTAAAAGCCAAACTACCTAAGAATGAAAGCCCCAAGTAGATCACGACCTGTTTGATCGACTGTGTCCGCGTGTAAACAAACCACAGAAATAAGCCGAGGAGCATCATCGCCTCAATCATAAAGGCCAAAGCAACCGGATTCCCTAATGCAGCCGCGTTGAGCTCCGGATGAGTGAACAATGTGTAGAGGTAGAGCCCATTCGGCCCTAAGAAGGCCAACAAGGCGAAGACGATGAGTGCCCGAGAACTCGGCATTTGCAGATTGGTTTGAGTAGTATCCATAAATGAACATTTATATTAATATATTCATTTATCAACTAAAACAATAAATCTTTCGCAAATTAAGAGCCATCATCCGTCCAGCCAGTCTTGGATGAGCGCATAAGAGATCGAACGTTGGCTCGGGAGCATTTGTGGATTGGCGTTGATCTGCTCACGGGTGAACCAGTCGGCGGTTTCGAGTTCGTTGGTGTCGATGTTGAGCTCAGATGTAGTCGCTTTGGCGGTGAACCCGAGCATAAGCGAATTGGGGAAGAGCCAGGATTGTGAGGAGTGGTACCGGATGCCCTCGACTTGAATACCGGCTTCTTCGTAGACCTCGCGGGCGACGGCGTCTTCGGCATTTTCACCCGGTTCGACAAAGCCCGCCAGGGTCGAATGCATCCCGGCCCGCCAGTTCTTCTGACGGCCAAGTAGACAACGATCCTCAGATTCGATTAAAACGATGACAGCTGGATCCATACTCGGGAAGTATTGCCGTGCGCAGGACTCGGATGTGCAGATACACCGGTGCCCTCCACTATCGATTCGTGTAGCGCTTCCGCAGGCGCCACAATGCTGATGCCGGCTGTGCCAGTAGTCACTGAAGCAGGCAAGAGATACGAGGTCTCGATACTCAGACTGCATCACAGGTGCGTCTCGGTGATTCTTCTGGAAAGTCGCCTGATACGTTTGGCTAAAACCTTGCGCCACTTCCTCTGTCCGAATCGGTAATGCGAAATAGGTGATTCCATCAACCTGCCCAATAAAGACCGAGATCTCGAGATCTGCGCTGACACTGTCCGGTGATAGAAAGCACGGGTTTGTCGCATCGCTATTGAGACAGAGAACCGAGGATTGATAAGTGACAATCAGGCGTGTGGTAGCATTGCTGAGCTGTGTTTGTATCCATGCGCTGTCCTCACGGAAATGTGACACACGATCAATGAAATAAGGAGAGACTAAAGTCACTGGCATAAGTAGTTAATCGTTTACGGATGTCTTACTGAACGCAACCTCCGGCTGGGCGCGTTCATCCGTGGCTCTAGATGAAACTCACTGGGTTTAATCCGCGAAGGGATAATCAATGTAGCCTTCGGTACCTCCTCCGTAGAATGTGTCGGGCTTAGGCTCGTTAAGAGGGAGGCCTTCGGCGAAGCGGTGGACGAGGTCGGGGTTGGCGATAAATTGCTGGCCCCAAGCGCAGGCATCGGCCTCGCCGTTTTCGATCAGACTTTCAGCAGTGGCTTGATCCAATTGCTGGTTGGCAATATAGACGCCGCCGAAGCGTGCTTTGAGCTTCGGCCCTAAGCGCGGGGCCTCCTGCGACTCGCGGGCAAAGATAAAGGCAATCCCTCGATCACGCATGGCGTCGGCCACGTAGCTGAACGTAGCTTCCAGATCGGAATCGCCCATATCGTGGGCATCCCCCCGTGGCGCGAGGTGAAGCCCCACCCGATCTGCGCCCCAGACGGAGATGGCGGCATCGACTGCTTCAAGCATGAGACGCGCACGGTTTTCAATCGAGCCCCCGTATTCGTCGGTGCGTGTATTGGTCGAATCCTGCAAAAATTGATCGAGCAAATAACCATTGGCCCCATGCAGCTCAACACCGTCAAATCCGGCACGCTTGGCGTTCTCCGCACCTTTGCGGAAGGCTTCTACAATGGCAGGAATTTCATCAAGCTCCAAGGCACGCGGGGCCTCATAGTCCTTCAACGGACGGACCAAACTGACGTGTCCTTGAGCCGCAATCGCACTGGGTGCTACGGGCTGTGATCCATATAAATAGACAGGATCGGAGATACGGCCGACATGCCAGAACTGTAAAATAATACGGCCACCTTTGGCGTGCACGGCTTGGGTGATGGCCTTCCAGCCCTCTACTTGAGGATCCGACCAAATGCCAGGTGTATCCGGATAGCCGACCCCCGTGGGATCGACGGATGTCGCCTCGGAGATAATCAATCCGGCGCTGGCTCGCTGAGCGTAATACTCTACCATCAACGCATTCGGCACGCGACCCTCACTAGAGCGACAACGTGTGAGTGGCGACATAATCATCCGATTGGGCAGTTCCCAAGCGCCTATTTTTATCGGCGATAATAATGAAGATGATTTGGCGGATGTCGTTTGATTCATAGGAGTGTTTTTATCTCAATTTAAGTGCGTCCTGAAAAGAAGCGAAAGCAGAATGCTTTGCCCAGGTAGATTTTCATGAACCTAAGTTTGCGAGTATAATGATTCATCATCTTGACGTAGATCGTCGTGACAGCTGCGAGGACAAAATTGCGCTGCTCAAGGCATAAGGGGGAAAGTAAACAGAAACAACAGAAACAGCCCGCCAAAAAAAATGACTTGAGCACGTATTTCCGGGTCTTTGAGAGAATTGATGAGATGTCTAATCATACTATAAATGGATCGATTTCCTTGGATGTATCACTGGATCAGTCGTCTTCAATGGACGCAGTTATCACGTGGACAGTGTGGCGCTAACCACTAACTTCTACCTCCTAACTCCTCTTTAAAGAATCAGGCAGGCGCTTGAATCACTTCAAAATCAAAGGCTTCTTTGGACGTCTCCAAATAGGTGGCGATGAGCTTTTCCGAAGTTCTCCGCGACTGCCAAGCGAGATAAATTTTTGCTTTGTGTTGATACTGCGGCCAAATGCAAATGCTCCCTTCTTCAACTGCGGGTGCGGCGATTTCTCGATCCAAGATACTGATCGCGTGACCTTGCTTCACTAAGTTGAGCGAAGTTTCTGTGTGATCGACCAAGTATTTCCAGTCCATCTGAAGCTGACGCTTCCCAACTTCTTCCTGAACGAGATGGTAATAAGAGCACATTTCAGATACGTAGGTCCAAGGATGCTTTTGTAGGTCCTCCCAAGTGCCATTTGCCAACTCGCTCCAAACGCTAGGATACACGATGACGGGATTCGAATAGCCGACGTGAAATTTAGTCAGCCCGTCCCCCGTGCGCTCGCCTTCAATGAAACCGATGTCGATCGTTCCGTCGAGCAGCGCTTTAATACAGAGACCCGTATTCGCGTTCGTGATATCTACCTTAACGTTCGGATGGGATTGAGCGAGTTGAACGATCGTCTTGTCCAGTTGAAGGTCTCGTCCATCGTTGATAATGCCGACGCGAACCGTGCCACTAACTTCTTTGCGTAGAGAGAGCACAAGGTCATGCGCCTCGCTTGCTTCATTAAGGATGCGTTCTGCATGTGCGTGAAACTGATCGCCTTCCGCTGTGAGCAGCATCCCTTTGCGACTACGCTCGAAGAGCTCGAACCCGAACTCTGCTTCGAGGGACTTAATGTGTCCGCTCAAGGTCGGTTGACTCATGAAGAGCCTTTCGGCGGCTGGCCGTAAACTACCCTCTTCCGCGAGTATCCGAAATGACTTAAGTTGATAGAGTTCCATGGTGATGCGTTATTGGGTGTTCACGATGATGATTTTTCCGCCAATCACAAGGCGGCGGCATCGTGGTTTAAGTGGTCGCCGCAGATTCTCTGGACTGACGAGTTGAACCGAGTAATTGCTGGAGCGTTCAGTTAGACGGCGCTTCAAGTCTTTAATCAGTGCTAAGCATGGAATTTTCATGCGCTCACTATACTACAGTGTTCCCTTTATCACGTTATAGAGAATCCCGAAAGTGACTTCAGATTTCTCGAAGGGTGCCCGAAAGTGCAAAATCTAGTCGAAGTAGCCGTTTGATCAATCAACGCAAACCCATCGATTGAACTCGTTGATCTCGATAGTCATAACCGAATTTGGGAATAAATCCCCCCGGAAAACCGTCCTATTTTTTTATGAATAACCAAGACAAAGTAAAACTACTCGCCAAAGACCTGAGCAAAGCCGTACCGCGGAGCCCCCGCGACACTCTTGCGGGATATGTGATCGCCGCACGGACACTGGATAAATGCCGCGCCGTGCTCGCTGGAAGCGAGGACGAATACCACTTCGACTGCCCGCTCGATAATTTCTTCTTCGGCTTCGCCGAAATCAAGGGCGACGACTTCAAGGACTTCGTCGCCACCGGAGCCACCGACGAGGCAGTCGCCGAATGGATCCAAACCAACGCCAAACAACGCGAGCGCAGCGAGATCATCGAATGGAACAACGACCTACGCTACAAGCGCATCTCCGAGCTCCCCACCGAACTGCAAGTTTATATGGAGGACTACATCCCCGCAAACCTGCCGAAGCACCGACCGGTTTACGTTCTCTTCGATGTCTATGATATCGAGGAAGGCCGCCTGTGAGGCCTGCAATTCTTATTTCTAATAAGCAAAGCGGCGTCACTTTAAATCAACTCCTATTAATCAAGGCATAATTCTCTCTATTCTCATGGACGTTAATACCAAAAGCAACTCTCCTGAAAAAGCAACTTGTTCGACTGGCGGCTGCGGCGGGCCGGGGCTTTGTCCGGGAATCGCACTTTTCCTCGCCTACGCCGTAGGCGGCGGTATTGCGATATTGACGGGACTACACTGGTTGGGCTGGGCAATCGGCCTTCCGCTGGCGGCTGTCCTAGTCACTGGTGCTTGGCGCTTCCTCCCCAGTCGCCGCGATCCATCCTAACATGTGCTCCCTTTCTTGGCAATTTAGCTCAGCCGGTTTCGATCTCTTCTTCAACCGTGACGAACAACGCAACCGCGCGCCGGCTCGTCCGCCCGAGTCACGGATCACAGACGACGGCACAAGCTACCTTGCGCCGATCGACCCCGAAGGCGGTGGCAGTTGGATTTTTGTCAACGAGCACGGGTTGGCGGCCACCCTTTTGAATGCCTACGAGCACACGGCCGATTTTCAAAGCCCGGGAGAAAAACCTCGGAGTCGAGGTCAACTACTCTTGGCTTTGTCGAACGCCAGATCCACCGCCGAATTCGAGACCACGCTTCGGAGTGAACTATTGAAGTCCCTTTACGCCCCCTGCTTCCTCTGCGCCTTCGATCTGGGAGACCGTCAGCTGATTCGGCTTTGGGATGGCCGCGAATTAGTGTCCGTGGCACCCCGAATTCCCGGATTTCTAACCACCTCCTCCGTTCGTTCCAAAGAAGTCGTTGCTCACCGCGAAGCAGCCCTGATGCAGGCACTTGGCGCACCCCCCTATGATCCAGATGCCATGGAAACCTTTCACACAGGCCTTGAGCGGCCCGCCGACACGTTCAACGTCCGCATGTCCCGACCGGACGCGAAGACTGTCAGCCAAACCCACATCCGTATGACCGAAGGTCGTCAGACAGTACGCTACGCGCCGCGGGACAGGGACGCCGCTTTCGCCCCCTGGACCTCGTTTCATCTGGAGCCGGTCAAGCAAGTCGCCAATGCCCCCGGCAATCCAACGGATCCAGTCGGCGGCTCCATGAAATAAAACGCGGCCGACCACGTCCAAGCTTGTAAAAATGATAAAACCACATACGACACAGGTAACCGATCCGAGGATGCCTGCCTCATCGAGACGCAAGGCTCCCCGCAACCCCTTGAATACGGCGGAGCTTCTCCCCCGGGGATGGAAGCGCAGCCCTTACCGACCCTTGCAGCCTCTGGTCGAACGCGTTTTCGACTTCCCGGGCGCCGGGAAATTATACGAGGAGGCCGGGGGCGATTCAGCTGCTGCCGGCTCTTTCGCACGCCATATTCTCAACTCCCGGGGTGTCGAATGGTCACTACCGAAAGACGATTTTGAAAGACTACGAGCGATTGAAGGCCCGCTCGTCATCGCCGCCAACCATCCCTATGGCGGCATCGACTCTTTTATACTGATCGATCTGCTGGATCAGATTCGCCACGAAAAATGGAAAATTTTCTCAAACCACATTTTGAAAAACGTGCGGCCGCTCGCACCGTACCGCATCCCGGTGGATGCCTTGGGATTCAGTGAGGACGGACGCCGAACCAACGCACGTGCCATGCGCACAGCTCTGCAACACCTCCGGCAGGACGGTTGCCTCGCCCTCTTCCCCGCCCGCCGTGTCGCCTATCGCGATCCGAAACTCGGCGCTGTCGTGGACTTCGACTGGTCTGACCACGCTGTCAAACTCGCCGCCCGGACTGGCGCACACCTTGTCTGCCTACAGATTCCCGGGCACAATAGTGAACCGTTTCTCCGAATACCGAAAAAATACCCACGCCTGCGCGGCCTCATGCTTTGTCGCGAGCTGACTCAATCGCCCGCCCGAAACTTGGACCTTCAAATCGCCATGACGCTCAAACCGAAAAATGTCGCCGACCTCCAAAAAGATCCACGCGCCGCTCAAAAAATGCACGCACGGGTTCAACTTCAGGATGATCTCCGTGCTCACCCAAGAAAGACAGCGCCTCACTCACAGCAGGAAGTATCGAACGAAAGCACCCTTCCGTCTGGAGCAACTGCACCCGCCGAAGCTCTGCGTCTTTTCACCAAAGCACCCTTTGAGGTCTTTTGCTTCCGTGGCGACGAGTCGCCCGAACAACTGGAGTTGCTCGGCCGTGCCCGCTCGATCACCTTCCGCGCTGCCGGTCAGGGCACCGGCAAAGATGTGGATCTGAGTCCCGAAGATAACTACTACCACCACCTCGTGGTCTGGGACACCGAAGCCCAGCGACTTGCCGGAGCCTACCGCATCGGGATCGTGCCCGAAATCCTCAAAAAACACGGCGCCGCCGGCCTCTACCTCGATCACGTCTTTCACATCGACCCGAACTTCTATAAACGCTTCCCCCGCTCCATGGAGCTCAGCCGCTCCTTCGTCCTACCCGACTACCAAAAAGACAACCGCGTGCTGCCTCTCCTCTGGCAGGGTCTTGCCGCGATCGCCACCCGGCACAAGATCGATACGCTCTTCGGCTCCGTCACGATTTCCGACGAACATCACCCCGCCAGCCGCGCCCTCCTCGTCGAGTATTTAAAAAATAACTACGCCGACGATCCGGAGGTCGTCCGTTTGGTCCGCGCCCGCGAGCCCTTCGTCCCGACGACCCGCTATCATCCCCTCGTGGCCGAAGCTTATGCGGGCGAAGGCATCAACGCCCTCAACCCACTCATTCAAGAGATCGAAAAAGGCGAACGCAGCATACCTCCTCTCATGCGTTACTACTGCCAGCTCGGAGCCAGATACATCGGCTACCACGTCGAGGCCGAATTCGGGAACGCACTCTACTGCCTACTCCGGGTTCACCTGCCGAGTATCCCGGAAGGCTACAAAAAACGCTTTTACAGGAAAATATTATGAAAACACAAAACACCACCCTCCGTACCCTTGCCAATGGCATCGCAATCATCGCCGTAGCCGGGCTTTTCACCGTAACGCTTCAGGCCAAGGACTACCAAATGACCGACCACACTATCCGCTGGACCGGTTCCATGCCGGCCAAGACCCATGAAGGGCTGCTGCCGCTTAAGTCCTTTCATGCCGACATCACCGATGAAGGTAAAGTCACCGCCCTGACCGCCGTAGTCGATATGACGAAGATCAACGTCACCGACCTCGAAGGCGGGAAGCGTGACAAGCTGACCGGACACCTCAAAAGCGACGACTTCTTCCACGTCGAAGAATACCCGACTGCCATCTTCATACTCAGCGAGCACAAGGACGGCAAGCTCCACGGCACCCTGACCATCCGTGGCGTCTCCAAGAGAGTCGCCCTGCCGGTCAAGGTCAGCGGTCACCCCGATCGCGGTTGGATCCTAGCTGGCGACTTCGACTACAACCGAATCGATTTCGGCGTGGACTATCAAAACTCGGGCTTCCTCGGATTCGTCAATGCAGCCAAGAGCAAGCTTATCGACGATATGATCGATGTCAGCATCTCCGTCAAAGTCGAGCCCAAGGCCTAAGCCGTTGGTGACAAGCTCTCCAAATCAAAGCCTCCGTCCACAGTGTACGGAGGCTTTTCTTTATCTCCGTTCAAAGCGCTGGGTCGAGGGCGCCACCCCGAAATCTTCCGGCAAAGCGATCCCATACCGATCGGCCAGTAATACAATGATTGCATGATGGTGCACCGTGTGTCCCAACAGAAATTGCAACTCCCGCCCAAGTGTGCTGGACAACCAAGTCGGCGCCTCAGCTCCGTCTTCGCGCTCTTCACGTATCTCCAGCGGGCTTTTCGAGTTGACGGCCAAAGACTGCAGCGCCGATAGATACCCCTTCACGGTGCCCAGTGCGCAATCCGTGGAAGCGGCGATCCGCGTATCACGACAACGGTGTTCGTAGTCGATCCGCCCTTCCGGCAGGCCTTGGAAGAAGGCTTCGAAATGATCAAGGTTATGCCGGATATGATCACCAATACTGCTTCGGAACGGACCCTTTGAAGCCGCAGTGTAGACGGTGTCGTCGATCTGGTTCAATAAATCCGCTTCCTGTCGAAGAACTTCGACGAGGGCTTCTGCTGAAGTCTGGGTCGATTGTAAAAGCATGTCCTTTTGAGACGTGCTACATCTGTCTTTATTCCCGAGTAAACGAAAATATGCGTTGCGGAACCTTTATTCAACAGCGGTTGGAAATTTCCGCCAAACCAAAAGCCACCTCAGTATCGGACCTATTATCCTAGCTTTCGCTCTGAGGCTTCGATCAGCATATCGTTGATGCTAGCCTCGCGGCCTTGCATCAGCCCGTCGGACGCGAACTCCCAAAGCTCGTTGCCGTAGGGGGTAATTTAGGGTAATTTAGGACACCCATATTTCATGGGGCTTACTTCCTTTGAGAATTTGACCATAAAGTTTTTTGAGCACACACCGTAATTCTCGACGCGCCGTCCAACAATGCCTCGTGATAGAGGTGCGAATTGCCCTAATTCCCAGATTCGCTGACGAAGACAGGCGAAAGCGCTTAGCCCAAGTTTCTTACAGTAGCCCGCTATGGTGCATAAACTAGGGGTATTGTGCTCAAAGGCACTACAAAATCGATTTCATTTCTTAATAGATTTGAGGACGGGGCATGCTTGTTTCCAGTCGATGCCGAGTTCTTGGAAGATTTTCGCCTGCTCTGGGTCGGGCACCGAGGGCTTACGTACCTGGATGATGGTTCCGTCCTTGAGCGACACGATTGTGGAGACCAAGCTGTGTGTGCTGAGTACGCGCCGGATCGTTTTCCACTCACGCGTGTCGCCGCAGGTTTCGAGCCTGTGGTGTATCCATGTGAGCAAGTGATAAGCCAGCACACTGATAAAGATATGGGCATCGACGCGCTCTTCGAGTTGGTGGTAATTGGGGCGTAGCCCCAGTGAGCCCTTGAGCATCCGGAAGCCGCGTTCGGCTTTGAGTAAAGTCATGTAGAGGCGCCAGAGCTCGTCAGCATCGACTTGCTTGTCGGTTTTTAATACGTAATCCCCGCACAGTTCGAGGGCTTGCTGCATCTGCGCTTCTTTGCGCTCGGCCACGAGCGTCCCCTCGCTCATATTAATTGTGTAGTAGCGTTGCACCTTGGAGTGCTTCTTTTGCAATGTCCCGATCTTGCGCTGGATCTTCTCAGAGTCTTTCAAGCGCCCGGCTTCGATACGCTCGGCGAGCGCTTTGATGTCGGCCAAAAAGCGCTCCTCTGCTCGGGAGATCATGGCGACCTCTTTGAGTGCCCGCGCCGCGCTGCGGCAAAGCACTAGCTGACTGTCCGGATCGTCGGGATCTTGGATCTTTTTGACCTCGACTTGGGTTTTCTCTGTGCGCCCTAGTAAGGCCTCAAAGTCTTCCGCTTCAAACTCCTGCGCATACTTTGAGCGGCTACTGCGGGTAATGTTAATGAGGTAGGAAAAGCCGCGCTTCTTCAGTAGTGCGAGATTGTCCTTGGAGGCAAATCCAGCGTCCAGAATCACCACCGGCTTGAGCCCTTGATCCTTGATCGCCAAGCGATCAAGCAAAGTAACCAGTGTCTTGGTGTCGGCGATATTGCCCTCGAAGACCTCATGCGAGAGCGGTAGTCCATGTTCATCAAAGGCCATCCCAATGGCCACTTGCGGGCAATCGTTGCGCTTCTGCTTGTTCTTGCCGTGCCTAGCCTTCGGGTTCTTCGAACCGGTGCCTTCGAAGTGAGTATTGGTGACATCGTAGAGGATCACGCTTCGTTTGAGCTGGAAGATATCGAGTTGCTGTTCACGCAGACGCGACTCAATGCGAGTGCGATGCTCCAGTAACTGGTCGCCCGTGCGGTAGAGCCGGTCCTTCCCCGTCTTAGTCGGGCGCAGTCCTAGTAGCTCTGCCCTGTCAATGCAGATTCCACAGCTTTGGCGATCACCCGCTTTTCATCGGCGGGCAGTGTGGTATCGCCGAGCGAAGCAATTACGCGCTGACGCGGCTGGCCCTCTGCGTTGCGGTACGATTCGACGAGTTGCAACAGTGGTGTGCCCTTGACTGTTTTAGTTCTGAAAAACATTCAGCTAACGGTTCATAATTAGTCAAAATAGTCAAGAAATACTTAAATAATCAGGCACTACAAATGGCTAAAATCGAGGAAGTTTTATTGTAAATCAATGACTTACGAAGCTAAAAAATCGATTAATTGCGTTTTTAAAGTAAGCTTTGAGAAACCTGGGGTAGTGTCAAGATCTTGCATACATTGTATTTATTGTATCGGTAGAAATCATCTAAGACTTTGCAGATACTCACTGCATGCAAAAGAAAACTGTAAGCATGACTGTAAGGCTTGAAGATGAAATAGCTGCAGAGATTTTAAAATTGTCTGCTCAAGACGACCGCAGTGTTAGCTACGTTATCAGAAAACTCCTGCTACAAGCATTGGACAAAAGTTTCGATTGTGAATAGAGCAGCCTTCTCTGACCTAGTGGCTAAGCCTTTCGGCAAGTGAGGTAAAGTCCTGCGGGAGGGGCGCCTCGAAGCACATTTCTTCTCCACTCTCAGGGTGTGCCACGCGCAGCTCAGTGGAATGCAGCATAACGCGCGGCACTTCAATACCTTTGAGGCGTGTTGCTTTGTAGCCATAGGTCGTATCACCCAACAATGGATGTTTCAAATGGCTCATGTGGACTCGGATCTGGTGAGTGCGACCGGTATGAATGATGCAGCTTACCAACGCGGCCTTTTTACCAAAAGCTTCGACCAGCTTCCAATCGGTGTGTGCCTCGCGCCCATTGTCCTGCACCGCCATGCGAGTGCGCATAATAGGATGTCGACCAATTGATTCACGAGAGCTGCCAGAAGATTTCTTAGGCACACCTATAACGAGGGCGGCGTAGCGCTTAAACGTCTCACGCGCACTGAAAGCTGCTGCTAGCTTGTGGTGTGCCTTATCGTTTTTAGCGACCACGATCAATCCGCTTGTTTCTTTGTCGAGGCGGTGAACGATGCCAGGGCGATCGGGCGCGCCGATCGTGCTCAGATTACGGCCGCAGTGGTGCAACAAGGCATGCACTAGAGTATCGTTACCCGTACCACTTCCAGGGTGCGTGATCATACCGGCTGCCTTATTTACAACGATGATCGATTCGTCCTCGTAAACAACATCGAGCGGTAGATCCACCGGGATGGGTGGGGCATCGAAGACTGGCTCATCCAGAACGGCTCGCAGTAATCCAGCACGTATGATCTTAAATCGCTTATCAATCATCTCGCCAGCAAAGGTGACTTGCCCCGCATCAAAAGCACGTTGCAAACGAGCGCGGCTGACATCCTCGAACTCGGCCGCAAACAACTTATCGGCGCGACCAGACTTCGTCCCATTAGGCACGGAAAATTCTATGATACGTTCAGGCATATGATATAAGTAATAACCGCATGCATTAGTTCCAATAGATAAGCTCGCGAGACTTCGTAGAGAGGCAGCGCTATCCTAGCACCGCAAGAGCGGAATTATTCTGCCGTAAATTATTCTGCATCATGTTTTAGTGTATTATCTACGATTCTCCCGAGTAGGATGCTCCCGCTACAATGGCCGCCTGTAAATCTATAATTGGACATTCTTCGCGGCACGGGCATCGACGGCACTATCGCGTCGTCGATGCCGCTTTCATTTTTTTGGCCGTTTCACGATCTTTCGCAATTTGGACTTTCAGCTCGTCAACGGAAGCGAACTTTTGCTCGGGGCGGATAAAATTGAGCCACTCGACTTCGATCGTCTCACCAGGCTCCATCTCGACAATATCCAGCGCATGCACCTCAAGCATTGGATCATTTGCAGCTTTTTCGACAGTCGGTCGAACCCCGTAGTTCGCGACCGCTGACTTCCAGTCACACGCGCCACTCCGGCGGAAACGGACAAAATAAACTCCGAAGCGCGGCAAACACTCTGGCTGCCATGGCAGGTTGAGTGTCGGAAAACCAATCTTACGGCCGAGCTGAGCGCCGCTCACGACCTTTCCGGAAGAGGTATAGTTGTAGCCGAGCAGACCGTTGACCGACACAATCTCACCCGCTTCGAGCTCTTTGCGAATGCGCGTGCTACTTATCGGCTCACCATTGTGCTTGATACGATCCGCACTGAACACTCCCAGGCCCAAATCGCGACCCGTGCGGATGAGTGTAGCCACATCCCCGGCCCGCTTTTGACCGAAGCGAAAGTTCTCTCCGACATAAATCGCTTTCAGGGTCGGCAGATGCGTTTTTAGTTGGCTAAGAAATTCCTCCGCTGGAATCGCTGCAAATTCGCGATCAAACTTTTTACAGATCACACAACCGACTCCGACCTCGTGCAGCATCGCGACCTTCGAATCGATCGGCATGATCAAGCGGGTCGGATCTTCCGGCCGGAAAAGCTGGCTGGGATGCGGGTCAAAAGTCAACACGGCGGAGACTCCTCCGCTGCGTTGCGCCGAAAATACCGCCGACTCCACGACAGCCTTATGCCCGAGGTGAACGCCGTCGAAGACACCGATCGCCAGATGCAGTTCAACCTTCAGCTCTTTCAGAGCCTCAAAGTCTTTCACGCTGCAGGGAAAATTCATTCGTGTCTTGCGATAGGTTTAGGGGAGTTGATCTTTTTTCTGAGGGGCTGTCCTGGCGTAAAGCCAGTCGCTACTACGATTTATGTAGCGACCGGGTTTATCCCGCGACGTATTGGGCTGAATCAGAAGTCGTGTCTTTTAACAATAAACATTCGTCTAGTATGAGCTACAGCGCGTGGCTCGGAACCGCTTCGAGAATCGGAATCAATTGTTTGCGTAATACAGACGGAGACATGGCTTCGAGCTCCTCAATAGTGGAAGCGTTTTCGATGCGAAATTTGCCAACACCAGTCCGGCGCAAGCCACACAAGTGCCCGCCGCAGCCGAGTTTCTCGCCATAGTCGTAGGCGATCGTGCGGACGTAAGTGCCTTTACTACAAGCCACTAGAAAATCGATTTGCGGCAGCTCGAAACGAGTCATCTCTATTTTCGCAATATTAATGACGCGCGGCTCGCGTGGCACTGTCTTACCCTTGCGGGCAAGCTTGTAGAGGGGCTGGCCATTGACCTTCTTCGCCGAATACATCGGCGGGATTTGGTATTGGTCCCCGATAAAAGACTTCATTTCCGCAAGCGCATCAGCCTCGCTGATTTCAGGCACGGGCCGCTCTTCGACCACCTCACCGTCCGCATCCTGCGAATCGGTGTTTTGGCCGAGGCGGATGGTGCCCGCGTATTCCTTATCCATGCTCATCAGGAACTGCGAAACTTTAGTCGCCTTGCCAATCAGCATGAGAAGCAGGCCAGTCGCCATGGGATCGAGCGTGCCAGCGTGGCCAATCTTCTTAATGTGGAAAATTTTGCGCAGCTTATAAACAACATCGTGTGAGGTGATGCCCTGCGGCTTATCAACCAGCAAGATGCCTTCGGGAAGATCGGTTTGGTTTTGTGACATAAAGTAATTATATTTGCGAAGGCTCTCTTGCTTCGATTTTAGATTTTCGGAAATGTTTGGCGTCGCGAGTCGCAATCACTTGTGCGCGGCTTTTCACTGCGACCGCTTCGATGACGGCATCTTCAAAATCTCGCAAACTACTGTCGAGCGCAGCTTCGATGGTCTGACCAGTCATTGAGCCAACTTCGCAAATACCCGTGAGTTGCGCGATCAATTCTCGCGCCTTGTCTTCTCCCGAAACTTTTTTAGCTAAGTAGTGTAAAGTCGTTATAGTTGTCGGGCAGACGCAGCCCTTGATCTCGCCCTTTTCGACACGAGCCATGAGCGCTGCAGAGTCTCGCCAAAAGGGCTCACGCGCCAACCAGATATCAAGAATGACGTTCGTATCGAGCATTACTTTCATAGATAGCGGCCTTCTAAGTGCTGATGATAATCGGACTCATCTACACTCAGTTCAGACTTAGTAATTGCACCCAGCATCGAGGCTGTTACTGGGGGAAGCTCTTCTGAGGGTAGCTCCTCTTTCTGCTTCGAAATATAATCACCGAAGATTCGTGAGACGGATGTGCCACGCTTTTTCGCAAGCAACTTGGCTTTTCGTATAAGCGCTTCTTCAAGGCGCAATGTTAGTTTAGTCTGCACGACGTATAAATTACTATTTAAATACGTCTAGTCAAATCAGATTCTTCAAATGTTCGCCCAGCGCTTTGATGAGTTGAGGCTCGAATTCAGCTATTGAGCTGTTCTCGACATTGAGGCCAGCAGCGCAGGCATGCCCGCCGCCACCAAATATTTTGGCGACTTGATCAACCCGGTAAAAAGGATTTTTAGCGCGAAGACTACCCTTGAGAGACCCTCCGCGGTCCTCTATCAAGACCCCGACATCGACGCCATCGATAGAACGGGCGTAATCAACGAGGCCTTCGGCATCGTCGATGGTCGCACCAGTCTCATCGTAAATACCGTCTTCGAGGAGGCCAATGCAGACGCGGTTATCGAACTCCATGTGCAGCGAATCGAGGAAGTGTTGGAGGAGCTTGATCTTCGCAAAGCTTTCACGTTCGTAGAGTTGGTAGGCCGCTTCGGACGGATTTGCGCCATGCTCGCAGAGGCGGCGGGCGATCTCAAAGGTGTCCGGCGTAGTCGAAGGGAAACGGAACTGTCCGGTATCGGTCGCGATACCCACGTAGAGCCCCTGAGCCGTGACGGCGTCGATCTCATAGCCAAGGTCGAGGTAGAAGCCGGCTAGTATCTCAGCGGTGGCGCAGGCATCGGCGATAACGATATTTTCGGCAGCGTAGTTCTTATTGGAGATGTGGTGGTCGATGTTGAGCGCGACCTCGGGGAAGAGTTCATTGAGGTGGTCGCCAACACGTTTGAAGTCGGCGGAGTCAACGGTGACGGCAACATGACCATCGGGCACGAAATCCTTAGCCATAAAGAGCGGAGTGTCGCCAACAAAGGCTTCGAGCGAAGCAGGCACGGCATCGCGGTTGAGGCCGACGGCATCAACGCCGAGGCTTTTCAGCACGCGCACGACGGCGACGATGGAGCCGATGCAATCACCATCGGGGCGCTGGTGGCCCAGCACGGCGACTTTTTTGCCTTTAAGTTTATCAACTGCTGCTGCGAAGATCGGGCTTTGTTCAGGGTAGAATTTTTGATCAGTCATTTTCTAAATCGAGTTCGTCGAGGAGACTATTGATCCCCGCGCCACGTTCGAGCGAAGGGTCGTAATGAAATTCAAAGCGAGGGAAGTATTTTAAAACGATCTGTTTACTTACGCGCTGTCGTAGATCTTTGCCAATACGACGAAAAAGCTTAGCTGCTTCGTCGATCGCTTGATCATCCCCCAGCACGGAAAAATAGATCCGGGCATTGCGCAGATCAGAGGAGCAATCGACATCACTGATCGTGATCGATGCCGTCTCACTGCGGTAGTAGCGGCGCATTTGATCGCTCACCTCGCGCCGGAGCAGTGCGTTTACGCGTGAAATTCGTTGTGACATAACTAGTGAGGGATTGGACCTGACTGGGGAAGCTGACAGGCGGCATGCCCAAAAGGGCTATAGTGTGGCGCGTTGCTCTTCGACCTCGAAGCACTCGATGGTGTCACCCTCTTGGTAATCGTCGTAGTCAGAGATATTAACTCCACACTCATAACCGGCGCGGACTTCTTTGACGTCGTCCTTGAAGCGCTTGAGCGTGTCGATTCTGCCTTCGTGAAGCATTTCACCGCCACGCATGAGTCGCGCGACACCGTTACGCTTAATCGTGCCCTCGGTGATCATGCAACCAGCCACATTGCGGCCCTTGCCAACACTAAAGACTTGGCGAATCTCAGCCACACCAGACTTGCGCTCAGTGAATTCGGCATCGAGTAGATCTGCCATGGACTCTTCGACTTGGTCGATGAGTTGATAAATAATATCATGCTGAATGATACGCACGTTGTGATGCTTAGCCTGGCTCTGAACCCCGTTATCCAACTTCACGTTGAAACCAACAATCACGGCTTCGCCAGCACTAGCGAGTGTGACATCGTTCTTCGTCACGTGGCCGACACCCTTGCTGATCACATTAAGGTCAATCTTATCACTCTCGATTTCTTCGAGCGCGGCAACCAGTGCTTCTGTCGAGCCATGCACATCGGACTTAACAATGACCCGAAGGCACTTCTTCTGCTGGTTTTCGATGGCCGCAAAAAGATCTTCGACAGTGGCTGCGCCACCCTCCCCACTTTTCTCAGCCTGTTCGGCAGCATCAACCAGCTTTCGCGTCTGTGTCGCACCTTCAGCAGCTCGCTTGGCGATCTTTTCATTCTTCTCAGTGGTGAATTTTGAGCCTGAGGAAGGCACGTCGGACCAGCCCATCACACGGGCAGGCGTGCCGGGGGGAACAGACTTTAACGCATTTCCGTCGGCGTCTGTCATAGTCTTAACGCGGCAGTAAACTTCACCACAAAGTAGCGCGTCGCCCTTCTTCAAGGTGCCACGCTCAACAATAACTGTCGCAGTGGCACCGCGGCCCTGCTCAACCTGGGATTCCACTACGGTGCCTGACGCTGGACAACTGGGATTGGCTTTGAGCTCAAGAACCTCGGTCTGTAACAAGATCATATCGAGCAGGGCGTCGATATTCGTGCCCTTCAGGGCAGAGACTTCCACAGCAATGGTTTCGCCACCCCAATCTTCGGGTGCGATGCCCTTTTCCTGCATTTGCTGCTTTACGCGATCAACGTTGGCACCCTTAGCATCAATCTTGTTGATCGCTACGATGATCGCATTGTTCGCTTCTTTCGCGAATTTGAGTGCTTCGTCAGTCTGCGGCTTGAAAGAGTCGTCGGCTGCAATGACGAGCACGGCGACGTCAGTCACGTTAGCACCACGAGCACGCATCTTTGAGAAAGCGGCGTGACCGGGAGTATCGACGAAGGAAATCTTCTTCCCCTTGTGCTCAATTTGGTAAGCACCGATGTGCTGGGTGATTCCACCAGCTTCACCTTCGGTTACATTGGCCTTACGAATCGTATCAAGAAGCGTGGTCTTTCCGTGATCAACGTGACCAAGGATGCAAACAACAGGCGGACGTGGTTCAAGAAACCGAGGATCATCATCATCCGGCTTCTCTTCTTTTGGCTTACCGTCGGCTTGGTCATTACCCTCACCGCGGTGGTGGATTTCAAGAATGCAACCGTGGCGTTCAGCGAGAGATTTCGCCACATCCTCCTCGATGCTTTGATTCATCGAGGCAAAGATACCCATCTCCATAAGTTCGGAGATGAGTTTAAATGGCTTTAAGCCAATTTCGACAGCAAAGTCACGCACAACAATCGGCGGCTTCAGGTGAATTGTCTTTGGTCCTTGTTCTGCTTCTTCGACGGCTTCTGAGCCTTCTGTGGCTTCAGTTGCTCCAGATACCCCAGATACCCCAGTTGCTTCTGAGCCTTCTGAGCCTTCTGAGCCTTCTGCTTTCGGTGAATCCGGAGCACTCTCTTCAGCAGGTTTTTTTGGCTGAGGCGCGGCCGGAGCTAGCGGAGGTGCGCTGGGAGGCTTGGGGGGCTTGGGAGGTCCGCCGGCAGGAGGAGCTGGAGGTGTCGCTGGCGGCTTAGCAGGTGCGGGTGGCGTGGCAGCCTGCTCGGGAGCGGCAGGCGCTTCAGGCTTAGCAGACTTAGTTGCATCAGGCGCCTTGGGTGCCTTGGGTGCAGCTGACTTTGGTTCCTTGGCCTCTTTCGCCTCCTTTTCAGCAGCGGCCTTAGCCTCACGCTCGCGCTCTATATCTGCAGCGCTCTTAACAAATGCGCCGGCAGGAATTGCGGGCGCGGAAGGCTGCTCTGCATCTGCTACAGGTCCAGATTCAGTTCCCGGAGTATCAGCCTCAGGTTCTGAGTTTTTAGCAAATTCTTCGCGAAGTGCGTCGGCACTGATGTTATCCACCGTGCTGGAGACGCTCTTCACCTCAAAACCGCGGCTTTTCAGGAGCTCAAGTAGCTCCTTATTCTCCATTCCTATATCTTTGGCAAGCTGGTGGATTCGGACGCTCATAGTTGAGTGTATTGTTTAGCGGTGTGGATTACTTAAGGGTGAGTTAGAAAATGCTTCGGCCGTAGCTTATGCGTTTCCAGAAAGAAAAGATTCAACTTTAGAGAGGACATCCGCAGCTTCGTCGGCAGTAAATCCAAGACCCATCAAGTCATCGGCTTCAACCCCTTCGAATACTTCAGGGCTAGCGAAACCGCTCGTGACTAAGCGGGCGGCAAGTTCGGGATCGAGTCCGGGAATCGAGGCTAGGCCAGCGGCGGCCTTCGCCACCTTTTCATCAAAGCCGACGGCTTCCTTCTCTTCTTTGCCGATATCGAGCTTCCAGCCGAGCAGGCGGGATGTTAGCTTCGCATTAAAGCCCTTACGGCCAATCGCAATAGAAAGATCATCTTCAGCCACTTCGAAGTGAATCCGGCGATCCACTTCGTTGACTTTGATGTTCTTAGGTAGCGCAGGCTTGAGCGCTTCTTCGAGAAGCGCCAAGGGGTCCTGAAAGTAGCGAATAATGTCGATTTTTTCGCCACCAAGCTCACGGACAATTGTCTTCACGCGGGCACCTCGAGCACCCACGCACGCGCCGACGGGGTCGACCTTTGGGTCTGAGCTGTTCACAGCGATCTTCGTGCGGTAGCCTGGTTCGCGGGCCATCGCCTCAATCGTAACTGTGCCATCAGCAATCTCAGTGACTTCGAGTTCAAAGAGGCGACGCACAAAATTGATGTTTGAACGGGATAGAATTATATCCGGGCCACGGTTGGTCTGCTCGATCTTGAGGAGCAGGCAGCGGATGCTCTCACCGGGTGCGTAGTCCTCACCGGGAACACGCTCGCGGGGTGGAAGTATCGCCTCGGCCTTACCGAGATCAATGATCAGGTCACCGCGCTCACGACGACGAACGGTGCCGGTCACAATATCTCCGACAGTGTCTTTGTAGTCATCATAGATGCGATCCTTCTCAAACTGTCGGATACGCTGCATGATTGCCTGACGGGCCGTTTGAGCTGCAATGCGACCAAGGAAAGCGGGGTCGATCTCTTTCTCGATTGTTTCGCCGATCTGAACATCCGGTCGAATCGCGCGGGCTTTTTCAATATGAATATCGACAGTTTCGTCGGCGACAGAGTCGACCACATTCAATACCGTCCAAGCCTTCAGAGCACCCGTCTTCGGATTAATTTCAACGCGCACTTCCTGATCGGAACTAATTCCGCGTTGGGCAGCGCTGGCAATAGCGCCTGAGATGGCCTCAATCATGTCAGGACGGCTGATGCCCTTTTCCTTCTCCATGTATTCAAGAACTGATAGAATCTCGTTGCTCATAGTAGGTCTGTAAAAATGAAAAAAAGCGCGCTAGAAGCCCGCTTCAATAAATTGAATGGTGTTAAAGTGAACGGTGGAAACTAGGGCCAGCAGAGACGATGTCAAGAGCCCACTAGGCCCTTAAACCCGCGTCCAGCGACTCGCCTGCGCAATCGAATATTGAAATTTGCGCGCATGCTCGCGAATCAGGAATGGCATGTCCCATTGTGCATTCAGATCAAAGTCCGGCTCCAGCGCATTTCGCAGTCCGGCGAACGAATCCTGAGCCCCGTCGCCCAGCCAGTTAGCCGAAGGCGTGTATTCTTCCAGCCACGTAAAAGGCGTGGTAATGACCAACTGGCCGCCCGGTTTAAGTAGCTGCGGCAAGCGCTCGAGCAGACGCATTGGTTCGGGTAGCCGGCAAATCAAGTTACAGGCGATCACGAGATCAAACTGGCCGATATCTTCACGGATAAACTGCGCATCTCCTTGCTCGAAAGTGACGCGACTCCGATCAATTCCCTCCCCGACCCTTAGATCAAGCTCCGTGACCGCAGAGCCTTCGTCCAAGCGGGTAGCACTATGTTGACCGTTCGCCTTCATCCGATTGGCCGCATCGATAAAGGCTTGCGAGTAATCAATACCAATGACTTCACCACAATGGCGTGCCAGCTCAAAACCGGAGCGACCCACCGCACAGCCAAGATCGAGTGCACGGGCTCCTGCGGGCAGACATTCGAAATCAGGCCCGTCGAGTGCGCAGCGCTTGGGAAAATCCAAAGCATCTGCACCGCCAAAGCCATAAGGAAACTGCTCCTCCTTGTTGGCGTAATGGAAAACGAGATACTGCTGGAGTAGTTCGTCTGACTCGTAGGGATTCATGAATATTCAGGAGAGAGGATACTGAAACGTAGGTTTTATGAGGAGGGCGAGTGCCAAAGCACGGACCCTCCGTCAAAAACTAGGCTTCAACCGCAAGCTCCGCTTTGAGCAGGTCTACCATATACTTGGAAGGCTTGTAATTCTCAATCAGGATTTCGGTCTGGTCACCACGTATCATCCGCGCCTGCTGCAGACGGATTTCGGGTGTCTTGTGCGGGGCATAGAGAACATCGTCATGCGAAGCGTTTTTGTGCTCCTTGAAGAGATCCGGGGTGATGTTGCCCCCTAGGTGGTCATCACGTCCGGTCGCTACATGAATCGTACCGAGAATTTTTTCGTCCTGAATGTCACGGCCTGAGAATGGCAACACCTGTGTGCCAAACCCAAGTTCGCCGATTGCACCAATCATCGGGTCATCCTTAAGGCGACGGTTATGATCTTCGATTTCAGCATAATCACCGTAAACAAACTGAGATTTCACGATCCTACCGTCCTCGACATGGAGGAGGCCAATGGTGCTCTCGTCATATTTGAAAGGAAAGACGCCCTCTGCTCCCTCAGGCACGAAATAGACTTCACCTGCCGGCAAATTCGCAACATCGGGCTTACCAGGAGGGCATAGTCCATGGCTCTTTTGTGCCTCCTGTCCATTGGTATGCAGCTTCAAAGTATACACCTTGCTCTCCACCTCGAAGTCGATTTCGAAGCGATCTGCTTTCGTCAGACCGAGGCGGAGTTTCTCAGCTTCATCCGAGACGAGATCATAATCCACAGACAGCCCAGTATCTAGAATGATTTGGTTCAGGCCGTGCAGTGTCGCGCCACGGAAGCCAAATTCTTTACACTTGGAGGTCATAGGCGCGGTCGCCGAGAAGGTAGAAACTACAAGTATAATATCATATTCCGTGTAAATATCCTTATCGAGGCTGAGCAGAGTGCCGTCCGGATCGTAGCACTCGTCCTCCAAGTCCAAATTGCTTCCGCCAGACTCTTTGTAGGCAAAAATCTCGCCGCCGGTCCAGTTCATCTCTTCAAGAGCGCCTTGCTTGAATCCCTTGTAAAAGACCTCATGCCCATAGTTTTGAATAGAAAGCGTCTCATCGGCGAGAAACTTAAAATCCTCAATTTCAGCCGGATTCGGCAGGTCGATTAAAATACAGACCTTTTCACCATTACCGCGACCAAAACATGTGGTTAAGAGGCGTGTTAAGCTGAAGGGTTCGAATGTGCGTTCATTAGCGTTCAGTATCATAGTAAGTATTGGTTGATCGATTATTGTTTGCAGGATTTGTTCCTACATGCGTCTAGTTTCTATGTCAAAGCTAGGTTGACTGAATGTAACAGATAGATGAAATCGAAATACATCCTTTCTGCTTACGGATTAATTGCTAAAAAACATGAAGCGTCTCATCGATATCTGTGTCTCAGTGCTTCTACTCACTATTCTAGCACTGCCTCTAGCGGCACTCTGCATGTGCCAACTCTGTCTTTTGGGCGGGCCGATATTCTTCAGACAAGAGCGCGCCGGAAAAAACGGGCAGTCTTTTCACATTCTGAAATTCCGCAGCATGCGCAGGGGCACCGGTGACGATGCCAGCCGCCTGACTAAATGGGGGCAGTTCATGCGTTCCTCAAGCCTCGATGAATTACCCGAACTCTGGAACGTGCTGATCGGAGACATGAGTCTGGTTGGGCCGCGCCCGCTCCCGACCAGCTACCTCCCGCGCTATTCCCGACAAGAGGCTCGTCGCCACGACGTTCGCCCCGGGATCACCGGCTGGGCACAAGTCAACGGTCGCAACGGCTTAACATGGAAGCGGCAATTCGAACTCGACCTCTGGTATATCGAACACCGTTCCTTCTTGCTCGATCTCAAAATTCTGGCTTTAACTTTACTCACAGTCCTTCGCCGCGAAAACATCTCTGCCGAAGGCGAAGCCACCCGCAGCGAATTCACAGGCTCATGACCAACCACCCACTCTTTAGATCAGAAGACAGATTGACCAATGTCCACGCAACTGAGCATTAGTCATCACCCATCAGTCATCAGTCATCAGTCATCACCCATCAGTCATCATCCATCA
>Ga0307933_1000870_pt1 | contig 26709 bp, 24 predicted proteins | sample OrgLakmetageno88_FD_201811 | JGI IMG/M metagenome (GOLD analysis project Ga0307933, IMG submission 201811) | Saline water microbial communities from Organic Lake, Antarctica - #88 | ecosystem: Environmental > Aquatic > Non-marine Saline and Alkaline > Saline | place: Antarctica: Organic Lake... | reverse complement strand
AGCACCTTGATAACTGGTTGAAACAGATACAATAGGTGGGTCAATATCAGGGTATTCGCGCAAAGACAAAAAGCTAATTGCGACTATGCCAAACACTATCAATAGTAAGTTAACGACGCTAGCAAATACTGGACGTTTGACGGATAAATCTGAAATAAGCATAGTAAGCCCTTATTTATCTAAAACGCGAACGGTAGAGCCGTCTCGCAGTCTTAATGTACCCTCAGTGACCACTTTGTCACCAGCATTCAAGCCATCAACAATCTGCACTAGACCTGGTTTACGCTCACCTACGCGCACCTCAGTTTTCACTGCTTTTTGCTCATCGTTTACAACAAATACAAACTGGGAGTCACCCTCTGGAACCAGCGCAGCCTCTGGTATTACTAAAGCGTCTAATACACGCTTTTCTAAATTAATTTGCAATAACATCCCGGGGCGGAGCTTATAATCAAGGTTGGGTAACTGCGCTCTTACTTGAATTGAGCGCGTGACTGGGTCAATACGAGAATCGATGTTAGAAATTTGCCCCGTAAACTGTTCACCCGGATAAGCCACAGAGCTTGCAAAGATAGTCTGCCCCGAAGCCACACTAGCAAGGTGTAACTCAGAAATACTGAAATCTACTTTCACTAAACTTAAGTCATCTAAGGTGGTGATGAGATCACCTGGCCGAGCAAGACTGCCAATACTGACCATCCGAGTACCTAAGCGACCAGCAAAGGGGGCTCTAATGACCAGCTCCTCTAAATCTGCTTGGGCAACATCTTTTTGTGCACTCAAAGCCTCAACACGTGCTTCTTGTTCATCGAGTAACTGCTCAGATGCAGCGCTTTGGTTGGCAAGGTCTTTAATCCGTTCTAACTGGCGCTTCGCTTCATTGATGTTGATTTGTAGTTCACTCAAGCGGGCCTTCTCAGTACGATTATTGAGTTCAACTAACATTTGGTCTTTGGCTACCACATCACCGTCTTCAAAGGCAATGGTGGTGACTGTCTCTGCCTGCTGCACGGTAATATTAACTGATTCGTTTGCTACCGCAGTACCTAAGGCCTCCACAATAAGTGGGAAAGCTTGGTTCGTGGCAACCGTCACTACTACGGGTGTTGCTCCGCCACCGCGCTGGGCTTGCTGAGCAGCTTCTTTTGGTATATTGATATACACAAGTAAAGCGGCGAGCGCTAAAGCCCCCAAAAATAAGGGTGAAAGTTTAATGAGCTTTGACATACTTCTCCTGAGCGCTATCGATGAAACATTTGAATAGCAAAATTTAGGACGCGTATAATATATTTGATAACATACCGCAGCGCTGTAAGTTCGGGGATAACGCCCCATGATACCTCTATTATAGGACAACAATCTTGAAACGGTTTAAAGTTTTCGTCTTTAGTCTATTTTTATTTGCATGTAGTGAGCAAAACATTGCTCCTCCAGTTTGCCGAGTCACGCCCCAGGCTGCTTCAAACCTAATGGGAGAAGGCGCTTGCGTAATAAAAATTAACAAGCAACTGCTGGTGTTGCAGCGAGCTTCAGGTAAATATGACCTGCCATTTAGCCCAAATATTTCAGATACTTCAGCGCAGTGTGCTGCACATCAGGGTGCATGGCTAGAAACGGGCTTTAATGTAGAAGTTGGTAAAAAGCTCGCCACACAAAGAAATGGCGTAAGCTTATTTGCATGTCACCTTAACGTCGGTTTTGACGGCAGTGAAGAGAGTATTCCGCCACCGCCTTGGAAACCAGCTGATGTTGTAGATATGCAGTTTATATATCCCTTCGATATTGACCTCCACCAATGGCATCGTCCTGACCAGTTTATTGCGGTGATGGATGCTTATAGCACACATGTAGTCAATTTAGCGCAAATTGAAGAAAAATCAGACGAATAAATAGAAGTGATTGAGCGTTTTCGGCGCTTTCACGTAGTATGTACACAGAAGTTATAATTTTATATTTAATAGTAGGAGACAGCATGCCGCAATACAAAGCCCCCATGGCAGATTTTCAGTTTTTACTTAATGACTGGTTGAAGATTGATCAACATTATCAGACATTAGGCGCCGAAGGCATGGACAGCGAGTTAGTTAGCGAGATCCTTAATCAAGGCGCCAAGTTTGCCGAAGACGTCATTGCCCCGCTCAACCGCGAAGGAGATGAGCACGGCTGCAAGTTGGCAGACGGCAAAGTGACTACGCCTGAGGGGTTCGCGCAGGCCTACCAAGACTACATTGCAAACGGCTGGAATGCGATGTTAGGCAATCCCGATTTTGATGGTCAAGATCTCCCTTATTCTGCGGCGGTGCCGGTGCACGAAATGCTCAATTCTGCTAATTTGAGCTGGCGCTTAACCACGATGTTGACTGAAAGCGCGGTGCTGGCGGTAGACAAGCATGCCAGTGATGAACTCAGACAACAATACTTAGCTAAACTTATCAGCGGCGAGTGGACGGGCACGATGAATCTTACCGAACCCCAAGCAGGTACAGACCTTTCGTTACTTAACACAAAAGCCGAGCTAAATGGTGATGGCTCCTATACCGTTACCGGTAATAAGATTTATATCACTGGAGGCGACCACGACTGGACTTCAAACATTATTCACTTAGTGCTAGCAAGACTCCCCGACGCGCCAAAAGGCGTAAAAGGTATCAGCTTATTTTTAGTACCTAAGTTTTTACTTAATGATGCCGGTGAGCCCGGCGAGGCTAACTTACTTAGTGTAGGCAGCATCGAAAAGAAAATGGGTATCAAAGCCAGTCCAACCTGCGTAATGAATTATGACGGCGCCAAAGGCTGGTTAGTAGGCGAAGAAAACAATGGCTTAGCGTGCATGTTTACCATGATGAACGATGCAAGATTTCAGGTGGGTATGCAAGGTTTGGGAACGTCTGAGGCTTCCTACCAAGGCGCATTGACTTATGCTCGCGAACGTTTGCAGTCGCGCTCACCAGACGGCCCTAAACAGCCAGATGCTAAAGCCGATTCTATTATGCATCAACCTGATGTACGTAAAATGTTACTTACACAAAAAGCGTTCACTGAAGGTTGTCGCGCACTTTCAATGCTCTACGCACAACAAATGGACGTTGAAAAATATGCCGATGGTGAACAAAAGGCCAAAGCTAAACAGGTTATCGCCTTTTTAACGCCAATTTGTAAAGGCTTCATGACCGATATAGCGACTGAGGTGACTAACATAGGGATTCAGGTCTTTGGCGGGCATGGCTACATACGTGAATGGGGTATGGAGCAGTTAGCGCGAGATACTCGCATAGCACAATTATACGAAGGCACCAACGGTATCCAAGCTGCTGACTTAATTGGTCGCAAGCTCACCAGAGACGGTGGTAAAATGCTTGCAGCTACTATTGAGCTTCTGAGTACTCGTATTGATGCTATGAGCGATGCCAAGTTGCAAAGTCAAGCACGCGATTTACTCAATGAGTATAACGAGGTATCTAATGGCATACTTGGCGCTTCTGCTTCAGATGTTGCCGGTGCAGCTACCGATTACATGCATTACAGTGCATATGTTATTTTAGGCATTTTATGGTTGGACATGGCAAGTTGCGCTCAGAACGCGAGCAATAGTTTTATTGCCCAAGGCAAGCAAAAAACCTGTGCATTTTACATCAAACGATTATTACCCAGGAAAGATGTACATAAGTCTGTCATTCATTCAGCAGCAGACGATTTGTTAGCCGTAAATGACCAAGAGTTTGACTACGTATAGCACTTAATTTTGCTAATAGACCCTACATAAAAGTGGCTTACTCTTAGGCCACTTTTTCTTTTTTAATAGCATCAAATGCCTGCGCAATATCATCCACAATATCCTCAGGCGACTCTAAACCAACCGACAATCTGACTAAACTTTCACTGATGCCATGTTCTGCACGTTCTTGCTCAGTATAAGCCGAGTGTGTCATGCTCGCAGGATGCTGAATAAGTGACTCTGCATCACCTAAAGATACCGCTCGTTGCACAAGATTTAAAGCATCCATAAACGCAATACCCTCGTCATGCCCGCCGTGTAGCTCAAATGCAATCATACCGCCAAAGTAGCGCATTTGTTTGCGTGCTAACGCTAGCTGTGGATTACTTTTTAAACCAGGATAGTAAACAGCTTGCACTTGAGGATGCTGCTCTAAATACAGTGCAATGTCCTGAGCACTTTGACTATGACGCTGCATCCTTAGCTCTAGAGTTTTAAGGCCTCGCATAATTAACATTGCGGTAAATGGCGACATGCATGCTCCAGTCATATCTTTGATGCCTTCGAGCCTAATACGTTGGATGAGCTCATTGCTCCCTACCACCAAGCCTGCAATAAGGTCGCCATGTCCGCCCAAGTATTTGGTCGCTGAGTGAATCACCAAATCTGCACCAAGCACAATCGGCTGTGTTAGCAAAGGAGTAGCATAAGTATTATCCACCACGGAAATGACATTCGCTGCCTTAGCTATTGCACACACTTGCTCAATATCAATTAAACGCATGTTTGGATTAGCCGGGGTTTCAAAGTATATGACTTTGGTACGCTCAGAGATTGCTCGCTCTACGGCGCTTGAGTCGGTCATATCGACGTGCGTAATCTGAACACCAAACTTCGCTAGGCCATGGTGCATAAAACCGTAGGTGCAACCATACAAGGTTTTATCTACCAGAATTTCATCGTTTGCCTGTAGCAAAGTCCACAATGTTGCACTAATTGCGCCCATACCAGAAGCAGCGCTTAGGGCAGCATCTGCTTGCTCGAGACAAGCTACTCGCTTTTCGAGAATATCCAAAGTGGGATTAGAAATACGGCTGTAAAAATGCCCTTGGGCTTCGCCAGCAAACATATCACCGCCGGCCTTTGCGTTTTCAAAAGTGAAAGTAGAACTTAGGTGCATTGGCGGATTGAGTGCCCCCTGCTCGTCTTTTGCAGAATATGCATAGTGAATAGCTTGGGTCGCAAACCCTAAGCTTTTTGTATTGTGATCGTTTTGAGAGTGAATAGTACTGTCTGACATTATACTGCACCATAAGAACCTGTATTGGCATAATATACTCCTACAAAGTCGTTAATAACTTGCTATTTATAGCGCAAATATCATACTGTTTAGCATTATCTGCCAAATATATAGAAATTATGGATAAAATTGACCGTCAAATTTTACGTGAACTACAACTCAATGGCCGTATCACTAACCAAGAGCTAGCCGAGAAAGTGAATTTGTCGCCAAGCCCATGTTTGCGACGCGTAAAACAACTAGAAGCAAGCGGCATTATCAGGGGCTATACCGTCGAAGTAGACAACGAAGCCTATGGCTTGCCCATTACTGTATTTGTAAGAGTTGAGTTAGAGCGTCATACTGCTCAGGTTGTGACGCAATTTGAAAATGCAATTAAGCTAGCGGAAAATGTACTCGAATGCTTCGTTATGACTGGGCGTTCAGACTACTTATTAAAGGTGGTAGTAAAAGATTTGAACGACTATGAGCATTTTGTTCGCCATCGTCTGCATGAAATTGGTAACATAGCATCTATTGATACAAGCTTTGCATATGGCACAGTAAAGCGCTCGCAAGTTTTACCCTTGCTTGACCACTCATCTAAAAAGTAATTTTTGAAAGGACATTTTTGCAATGACTATACCCTACCCTATTGGTACACAAGGCAAAGCTTGGGGAAGCGAAGAAAAACAATTGTGGCGTTCTCATCAAGGTATAAAGCGCTCTTATCACAGTGAGGTCTTAAGCAAACTTTACCAATTGAACGACGACTTCGATTTAATTCACTACGGCGCATTGCCCTATAACAAGCAACGCTATCCTTTATTTGTTGTCAAAAATCGGAAGTGGCAACATAACTTACCTACCGTACTGATTACCGGTGGCGTGCATGGCTATGAGACCAGCGGCGTTCAGGGTGCATTAGTGTTTATAAAAGACTATTTAGCCAGTTACCAACATGCCTTTAACTTTATTGTAGCGCCTTGCTTAAGCCCTTGGGGCTACGAAACAATTAATCGTTGGAATCCACTGGCTGTTGACCCAAATCGCTCATTTTTTGAGAATGGCCCCTCACCAGAAGCAAACGCAATTATGACTTACATGCGTCCTTACCAGTCGTCTTTAATTGCACACTTCGATTTACACGAAACCACTGACACTGACAACAGCGAATTCAGGCCAGCTTTAGCTGCAAGAGACGCTTTAACCCATGACAACTGGGAAATACCAGATGGTTTTTATACGGTAAGTGATACCGCTCGCAAACAACCAGAGTTTCAAACTGCCATTATAAATAGTGTTAGAAAAGTTACACATATTGCACCAAGCGACCCGCACGGAAAATTAATTGGCAGCGATATGGTGCAACCTGGCGTGATTAACTATGATAAACGTTCTTTGTTTTTGTGTGGCGGCTTTAGCTGTGCAAATTACGTGACGACTACTGAGGTTTACCCGGATAGCCCACGCGCGACACCAGAGCAATGTAATTTGGCACAAGTAGCTGCAATACGAGGTGGCTTAGACTACTTAATCGCAAAAAAGTAATCGCTTTGACTTAAGCATTAGGTTTTAAACTCTAAATTGGTTTTTCCCAAAACATCGCTTGGCCCATACTCGGGTCAAGCTCGTAACCCTTAAATCCAGACTTAATGTAGGCTTTTTGTGCTGCAATATTGCCTTCTAAAACTTCTAAGGTAATTTTACACGCTCCTTTTTGTTTCGATAACGTTTCAATGTAAGTCATCAATCCCTGACTGATCCCATGACCTCTTGCTTGCTCTATAATCGCAAAATCATGGATATTTACCACAGGTTTAGCCTTGAAGGTTGAAAAGCTTTCAATGCAATTGGCAAATGCTATGGGCTGTATGCCACCTTCAGCGTTCTGCATGTTTGCGTAAGCCAGTACAGAAAAGACCTGAGGCCGGGCGGCCATTTTTGTAATCAATGTATCAGTAATGTCTGAGCCTAACGGCTTTCCGGCCCCCATTGGATCACTTGCATACATTTGCAACATTTCAAGTAAATCAGCACTTTGCTGTGGATTATGATAGTCCACCTCAAGATAACTAGTATTGGACAAAAAGGCCTCATTTTTACTGGGTGTTTCTGACATATTATTCAATCTCTATTTAAATTTTGTGCGTGTAAGATATGTATTAAAACATAGCAGATCTGCCTCAAGATAAATAGCGCTTGAACGTTTATAGATAAACAGCGTCAAAGATATAGAGAGGACGCCTATTCTTTTGCTTGCTAAATTATCGCTATGGTATTGAAACTTTGACGTTTTTGTTTATTTTTTATACAATCTTAGAGTGGCTAGTACAAAATAATAAATATGGCAATGGATTGTCCTACTTAACCAGCAACGCATGAGGGATCTAATGAAAATTTATTTGATTAATGAATCCTTAATTGAAAGACAATGGTTAGCAGCGGCGCTTAAAATGTCGAGTGAAACTGACAGTGTGGTTTGCCTTGAGCGCGGTTACGAGTTGGAGGTAGAAGAATCGAGCTTTACCTCAGCACTAGTAATCGTCACCCAAGAGCAATTTCCTGCTCTGAGGCGCCAACTATCCAAATCATACGCAGCAACTGAACTGCCTTGTCCCATTTTAATTTTATCTGAGTCTTTCGATAGCTTTGATGTAAGTGGATATAGGCACGCGACGCTAGATGCTTTTCCAACTCATGCCATTACTCCACAAATTTTAAAGTACTTACTGAGTACACTTAAACGCGACTTCCGCAAAGAGCTTCGCTTAAAGCGCCTAGCACATTATGACACCCTAACAGGTGCTACCAACCGTTATCTATTTAGTGACCGCGCTAAGCAAGCCATTGCCTCATCTAAAAGACAAAACGAGGCTCTTTCATTATTATATTTTGATTTAGATAAGTTTAAAGATATTAATGATAAATATGGACACAATACCGGCGATGAATATTTGAAAGCCTTTGTTGACACTGTTTCACAAAACATTCGAGATACTGATACCTTAGGGCGCTTAGGAGGGGATGAGTTCGGCTTACTACTGCCAAAATCAAAACTCGAGGACGCCGAACATAAAGCTAAACAAATCCTCAAAGCATTAGCAAGCAAACGCATCATTAATCAAAAGAGACTGACTATAGCCACTTCTATTGGCATAGTTGCGGTAGACGATGAACATGTCTTACCCGATATTAATTACAAAATCTTGGTAGGCTTTGCTGATAGCGCTGCCTTTGCAGCAAAAAAGAAAGGCAAGCATCGCTATGAAATCTATCAAGCAAAAACACGTAAACGTGAGAAGTCAGAATTGACAGTTTAGTTCTATGAGGCTGTGCCAGTTGAAAAAAAATCATATGCTCAATAGTGATTTGCGGCTTAAATAAAGAATACAAAAAAGGGTGCTTCAAGCACCCTTTTTATTAATGGTTGTTTAGTGATAGTACATCACATTATTTACCGTGAGCTTTAGCCATAAACTCTTCAATTTCGCCGCAGTCTTTTGTTGCTAAACTTACCACAACAGTGACAAAAACAGCCAGAGGCATAGAGTAGAGCGCAGGGTTAACCAACACGTCTAGACCTAATATGGAGTCAACGCCAAAGAAACGTCCGAAGGTAAATAGAAGAGATGTTACCAAACCTGTCGCCATACCGATTATAACCGCTTGGCTGGTCAGTTTCTTCCACCATACTGCGAATACTAAGGCTGGAGCAAAAGTACTAGCGGCAATACCAAAACACATACCTACTAGCATCGCTACGTTTTGTTCTTTCAACCAAATTGACATACCGATAGCCACCAGTGCTAAACAACCTGCGCCAATTTTAGCAAAGCGTAATTGCTGCTCATCGCTACTGTCAGGGTTTAAAATGCCTTTGTATAAATCGTGAGACAAGCTAGTCGTCGCCGAAATTAACAGACCCGCTGAAGTACTAAGCATCGCTGCCATTGCACCTGCAGCAATGATACCCATAAGCACTTGACCGCCTAACATATCACCCAGCATTGGCATGGTCATGTTGGTGGCAATACCGCGTTGACCATCTGCAAGTAAAGCAACGAGCTGCGGATACAATCCGTACATTGCAATAAGACCTACAAAGAACACAGCTGCGTAAAACACTGCTAAGCCCCAAATAGTGATTTCTGCAGATCTACGCGCTTCTTTAGCACTTGAAACCGTATAGAAACGAATCAAGATGTGAGGTAGACCTAACACACCGAAGAACAAGGCAATAACCAAACTTGCGTTATCTGCCAAGCTTCTTAAACCAACACCAGGAGTAACAGCAGTTGCTGCAGCAGGCATAAGTTCACGAACCGCGGTAATCGTTTCACCCGAAGTAGCATTTGCTGCCATGCTGGCTGTTAACGCTACTGCTTCTGGATTTGCAGCTACTAAAAGAGGCGGAACCATTTCGTTAGCAGCTGTCACTACGCCAACTGGGTTACCAGAGAATATTGCAATAACGCCGAATACTAGTAAGAATAACAAAGCACCAAACAAAATTGCACCCTGTATAGCTTGGTTGTACGAGGTACCTTTCATGCCACCTAATACAACAAATACACCCATCAATATACCGGTAACGACAACAGTCGGCAGGTAATCCCAGCCCAACAATAAACCAAATAGGTGACCAGCACCTACAATTTGAGGGATAAGATACATAACACATAATGCTAAGGTAGAAATCATCGCAATGGTACGAATGCCTCTCTCTTTGCCTTTAAAGCGCGCGTTTAGTAGATCAGCAACGGTATACTTACCCACATTTTTGAGTGGACTAGCAATTAACAGTAATACAACAATCCATGCTGCGAAGAAACCTAGTGCAAGCCACCAGCCATCGACACCCATTAATGCAACCGCACCAGCCACACCGAGGAAACTAGCGGCACTTGCATAGTCACCAAGCATTGCCCAGCCGTTAACTCGAGGAGAAATACCGCCTCCAGCAACATAGAAATTAGCCGTGGAGCTGGTAGAACGACGATGGTAAAAGCTGATAAACAACGACAGCGCAATACCTAATATTACAATACTTAAAGCTACAATATTTTCCATTATTCAGACTCCTCTTCACTCATTTTTTTAAGATATAAACGAGTAATAACCACTCCTGTTAGGATAATTAATAAGCCGCCCCAAATAGCTAGGGGTAAACCAGCTAAAGGAATGGCTGCTATTTCTGCAAAGGTAGCAGACGTCATTAGGGCCACGCCAAAATACAATACTGTATAAATGGCTAAGGCTATGGCTGCAAATTTTGACTTAGTCATAACGAACCTCCCGCAAATGATTAAAATGTGTAATTGACATAATCTTCCTCAGTATCTTTGTTGATGTTAAAACGAATATTTCATAGTAAATTGCAGGCGATTCATATCGCCATCTGCACCGCTTTCTATTTCTCGTTTGGCCAGAGTATATTCTGCGCCTACTAAGATTTTAGCAGTGGGTTGATACATTAAATTTGCGCGCATACTTTGCGTATCAGAGGTAACGCCAAGACCGGTTAAAGCTGTGTCATTGTCTGCACTAAATGCAGAGTAAATAAGGTTTGATCTGAACTTATTGCTCCAAACATGACGATATGCAACTGCGAAAGCGGTGGAATCGATAGCTTCCATTTCGCCTTGCGCGTTAAGTACCGCTGCGTTTGCAGTGTTAATTGCAGAGTAGCGACCTAGGCCAGAACCAGTATTAAATGATAAGCGAATGTCATTTTTATCACCGACACTTATTTTACTAGTTACGCTGATGCCATATGATGACTCGGTAGTATCAATGCCTGCGCCATCTTCATAAGCAAGTTGACGTGCTAAACCAGCCACTTTTACATAACCCCAATCGGCATTATGGCTGTATTTTGCAACTACATCGGGCATCACGCCGTCGTCAGCCACAACACGGCCACCACCACCAAATGGGGTAACAGTAGTTTCTGGGTTTTCTAAGGCTAGCTCCCAGTTACCTGTGGTATAACGCACCTGTACTTGACGGCCAAAGATAGTTCCATCGGTATTACCGATAAAGTCTACTGATTCCGGTAATGCGCCCACGTCCATGAATGTGGTCCAAGTTTGTCCAACTAAAAAGTTTTTATATTTGATAAATGCATGTCGTATTCTAGGAGAATACGAGTTACTGACACGCTCATTTCCACCTGGCGTAACTAACATATCAAACTCTAAAAATCCGGTAATTGAGTCGCCTTCATCAGTGGGTGTAGTGGTAGTAAAGTTGAATCGACTTTGGCGTATATGTGCATCAAATTGTGCGCCCTCAGATACTCCGCCTACTGGCGTGAGTGAAGGAATATAAAAGTCTCTTCCTAAGTTACCTGCAGCTAGGGTTCCGTCAGAGTAATCGCTGTATAGAGCGTCTGCCTTTATATAACCACCAAATTTCACATTGGTGTCACCAATAGTAGCTGAGGCTGCGCTGACGTTTGTACTTAATGCAACGGTACCTAAGGCTAGTAAGATAGCTGTGCAAGATTTTGTTAAATTCATAAATGGCTCCCCTAGTCGGTTAATATTGTGTAAACGTATGGTTAACGGAGCTAGTATTATGTAAATGGGAACGGGTTAAAATAAGCTGATGGTCTATAAGACTATAGTGGGGGGATTTTTATTTGCTTGTAGGGTTGATGTCTTGCTCTAAAACGAGCAAGACATTGATGGTTTCAAATATGAGTAGTGTTATGGTCTATAGTTATGCTCTATGGTCTATGGTTAGCGTTTTGTACAAAGGTATCTTGATACCATTCGTCTAACATGTGTTTTTCATATGGGAATCTGTCTCGGGAATGAGAACGACCTACACTGTTCATGAAGTTCATGTCTTTAATTGACACGACCTGGGATTGCAAGACCACACCTGCACTATCCTTAAGTTCATATTCAAAATCGAGTCGAGGAAAGAAGATATCTTCTACTACTCTGATCTCATCATGCATAACAGAAAATTGAAAGCGAGCGCTTCGAGTATCTCCCGCTAAATCGATATCCGTCACGTTTACATGTAGAACTTGCCCTTCTGGCAGCTTTTGAGCGAGTTCGTCAAAATACTCACTAAACTCATTTAGCACCTGTTCAGTGAAGCGAGACCTGGCTTGATTAGAAGGCCTTATGTCGGTGAATTTTTTCGGCTCAATGAAGCTTATGTTTAATCGCTCCGACGTTTCAGGACTTACTATCAGTTCTTCATCGTTAGCAAAGGTCTTTGACGACGCAATGATAAAGAGTGCCATCACTGATACAAACAAAACGTTTTTAATATGATTGAAGTTCATGCTTTCTCCTTGTTCGTCACACCAAATAACCCAGTTTGCACAGAGCTAACTAGTGTTACTGTAATAATAAGACAAAGTGCAAGGGCTTAAGTTCGAATTCACTACGACACGTTCAAAACAATCGTAATTTGGCGGATTACTTATACTCTAGTACCTTACTCATTTGGATGTCGCTACAAAACTTCATTAAGTTATTACCAAACAAATAAGGATTCTTATCACCCTGTATGCAATAAAGTTGATAAAAGACCTTCACACTATCTGCAGAGCCTGTAATTTGATAAACATAGTCAGTTTGGTGAGGCTGCAATGACATGTTGTTTCGTAAAAACCGGTCTTGTAAATTGGTTAACAGGCGTCGCTCCGGCACATTAAGGACCGCACTTACCCAACCCGACACTTTATTATTAACGCCAGTAAAAAAATCGCTAGTAATAGCCGCTCTAACTAATAAAAAAACTGCGATAACGCCTACCACAATAAGTGCATAACGCCTAAACTTTGACAATACAAACCCTCCTAGACTTTGATAGATTATACCCCAACAGTTCACTAAGCATTACAATTTTTGTAATATACTTGTATACACAGTAATGATCATAGTTAAGTTTATTGATCTCAGTTAACAAATCAATTCAATGAGTTGATACAATTGGGTAATAATTAGGTTGATAAGCACTACGTTGTAATAGTTAGGATCCCAGAATGAATCAAAAAGTCCCTGAAAAGGATGTGATACCGGTCAAGATTGTTAAACCTGAGGGTAGCTTAACTAAACCTAATTATTCTGCTCGTAATCGTATTTATGTGCGAGCAGTACAAGGTACCTTTGAAAACATTCGACGCTTTGGCGGTTTAATCTTTTTAAGTGTTTTTGCACTTATCCCTTGGCTGCAATATGACGGCCAACAGGCGGTATTACTCAACCTAGCAGACCAACGCTTTAATATTTTTGCCCTAACTCTATGGCCGCAAGACTTAACCATACTAGCTTACAGTTTGATTGTAGCCGCATTTGGTTTATTTTTTATTACCACCTTTGCAGGGCGCGTGTGGTGCGGATTTATGTGCCCTCAAACCACGTGGACATTTATCTACATTTGGTTTGAAGAAAAAATTGAAGGTCCTCGTAATAAACGTATTAAGCTTGACCAGCGCAAAATGGATGCTGACAAGCTCACTCGTAAAAGCCTTAAACACTTTTCTTGGGTAGCAGTTGCTCTACTTACCTCCCTTACTTTTGTTGGTTATTTTGTACCTATTGGTGAGCTTTTCATTAACTTTTTCACCTTTAACACCGGTTTCTGGGTGGCTTTTTGGGTCTTGTTTTTTACCTTTTGTACCTATGCAAACGCCGGTTATATGCGTGAAGTTATGTGCACTCATATGTGCCCGTATGCTCGTTTTCAATCAGCTATGTTCGACAAAGATACGTATACTGTCGCCTACAATGCCCAACGTGGTGAGCAACGCGGACCTCGCACACGTAAAATGACGCCCGAGCAAGTGCAAGAAAAGGGCTTAGGCGATTGCATAGATTGTAACTTGTGCGTTCAGGTTTGCCCCACTGGCATAGACATTCGTAACGGTCTGCAATACGAGTGCATTAACTGCGGCGCGTGTGTAGATGCCTGTAATGGTGTTATGGAAAAAATGGGTTACGAAAAAAGCCTTATTAGCTTTACATCAGAGCATGAACTCAAAGGCGGCACCACCAAGATATTCCGCGGCAAACTAATAGGATATGCAGTGGTATTGCTGGTTATGGTCAGTTTGCTGTTGTTTGATATTACCTCTAGGGTGCCCTTAGAAGTTGATATTATCCGTGATAGAAACTCATTAGACAGAGAAACTAACGCCGGACTTATCGAAAACGTTTATACGATTAAAATTCTAAATAAATCACAACGCGACAGAACCTACGTGGTGGATATAAGAGGCTTAGTAGACGCCAGATATATTGGCGATAGTGAAGTAATGGTGCGTGGTGGCGAGGTCTTTACTCTGCCTATTAGTGTGGCGGTTGACCCTGTTAACTTGGAACTTGGTACACAAAGAATCTATTTCCGTGTTAGCACCAATGATGATCAGGACAATGTAGTAGAAACAGAAGAAGCAACTACCTTTATTTTCACTGGCCTATAAAGCGCCTGAGTGCTTTGAGGCAATACAAGGGCGGAATAAAGTGATATTCTGCGGCTCAATATATTTGAAAAGCGTTGTAATAACGAGTGCCTGAATTTCACTTTACCAAACTTACTCCAGAACTCATTCTAGACGGCATTGAGAGCTTGGGTATTCAAGTCGCGTCAGGCTTATTGGCTCTCAACAGTTATGAAAACCGGGTGTACCAATTTATAAGCGAAGATCAAAAACGCTATGTGGTCAAATTTTATCGGCCGCATCGTTGGACCGACGAACAGATTTTAGAAGAGCACCGTTTCAGCCAATTACTTATGGAAGAAGATATTTCTGTGGTTGCGCCGCTGAGTATTAATCAACACAGCCTGCACGAAATTGAAGGTTATCGTTTTACATTATTTGAATCGGTAGGCGGAAGACAATTTGAAGTCGACAACCTAGACCAGCTTGAATCAGTAGGCAGAATGCTAGGTCGAATGCATCGCGTAAGTCATACTGACACCTTTAAACATCGCCTTGCCATTAGTATTGAAACGCATTTAAGTGAGCCATTAGCGACACTAAAAGATTACGAAATTGTTCCTCATCATCTGAAAACACCTTTTTTTACCATCTTAGACCAACTGATAGCGCGCACCACCGATTACTACACCCGCGCGATTAAAAACATTGACGGTGCCATCCGCCTACATGCTGATGTTCATCCAGGTAATATTTTATGGCGTGATGGGCCTATGTTAGTTGACTTTGATGACTGTCGAAACGGCCCGGCTATACAAGACTTGTGGATGATGCTTAGTGGCGATAGACAACAGCAAACCTTACAGCTAGATGTTTTAGTTGCAGCTTATGAAGAATTTCATGAGCTTGACCCCAAAGAACTACATCTTATTGAGCCCTTACGCGCTATGCGCATGGTGCATTATATGGCATGGCTAGCGGTTAGATGGCAAGACCCAGCCTTTCCGCAAGCCTTTCCTTGGTTTGGTGAAGATAAGTATTGGGAAGGTCAAATCTTGGCTTTAAAAGAACAGTTTGCGGCTTTAGAAGATCCCCCGCTCTCACTGTTTCCTTAAGCTTCAAAACAATCTATATAATACTAATTTAGTTAGCACTCTAGAGTTGCAGTGTACTTCTTATGCGCTATTATCAAGCCCATCGAGGTGCTTGTGTGTAGTGCACAAGATAAACGGGAAATAGGTGAAACACCTGTGCTGCCCCCGCAACGGTAATCAACAGACTATTAAGTCAATTTAGCCAGATAGGATATACACCATGCTTTTTGCATGCTTGTTGTCTGGTCGCCACTGTATTGCATAGAATGAATATGGGAAGGTTTTAGCTAAATGTTGTGAGCCCGGATACCGGCCTCGTAAAGCGGTTTTTATGCATCAACTTACATTATGTATGAACGTGCATAAGACCAAATTTGCGACATTGCTCGGTGGGAGCAATCACAAGGACTACCATGAAACTATCTTTAATATCACTTGCGCTTGCATTAAGCGCGAGCACCTATACCTATGCACAATCCAACATACTAGGCGCACCTAGCGACAACACTGAAGTTGAAACTATCAGTGTATCGGGGTCTAGAACAATGCTATCCAGCCAATTTGTGGCTGGCTCCATCAGTGTTATTGACGAACACCAAATACAAGCATCGGGCGCCCTAACGCTAACTGATTTACTACGCACTATTCCCAGTGTCAATGTATCAAGTTCAGGGCCTATGGGCAGCCTTACTGAACTTAGATTTAGAGGCAGTGAAAGCAATCATGTATTAGTGATGCTCGATGGTGTTGAAATAAACGACTTAGGCCAAGGCGGCTTAATCGACTTGTCCCACTTAATGCTAGCAAATATTAGTCGTATAGAAGTGCTACGCGGACCTCAAAGCGCCCTGTGGGGAAGTGCAGCCCTTGCTGGCGTAATTAGTATTACCAGTAAACAAGCCACTGACAGTACGCAAGGACATGTTAGAGCCTCTTATGGCAACAAAGATACCTCACAATTGCAGGGCTCATTAGGCGGTAGCAGCGAGCAATGGCGATACAGTATAAGCGCGTCTCATTTAAATACTAAAGGCGAAAATATTGCCCGCAGCGGGGATGAGGCCGACGGCTATCGCAATACAAGCTTTTACAGCAAGTTGGCCTATACCTTTTCAGAGCATAATCGCATTAACGCAAACTTGCGGCTACTCGATTATCAAAATGATTTTGACACAACAGACTTTTCGACAGGGCTACTAGCGGACGCTGATAATGTTACTAATGGTGAGCAACTGTCCCTTGGCATTAATTGGCATTTTAGCCTACCCAAAAGCGTGTGGTCGCAATCACTATCAGTTCAGTACAGTGAGCAAGAGAACCAGAATATCTCAGATGGGGAATTTAGCGGCTCAACCAAAGGTCAAAAACTGAGAACCGTTTACAACCATAATTTTACACTCACCCGCGGCCACCTTAATTTTGGAGTAGAAGCGATAGATGAGCGTTTTGCACAAGCCGGACCCATTGTCTTTGGTGACCCTAATCAAACACAGAGTAATCACAGCAAATCACTCATAACAGACACGCATCAAAAGCTAAATAATGCTTTATCACTTAACGCAAGTGCGCGTTACGATAACAACGATGAATTTGATAATGCGACAAGCTATCGGGTGGGGCTCAATTATCAGTTCTCAGATAGCGTGCGTAGTTTTATCAGTCATGGCAAAGCCATTAAAAACCCGACCTTTACCGAGCGCTTTGGTTTTTTTCCAGGTACCTTTTTAGGTAACAACAAGCTTACCCCAGAATCTTCAACATCTAGTGAAATAGGGCTTAACGCAACGATCTCTGATTACGAGTTACAGGTGTCATGGTATCGAGCAAAACTAAAGAATGAAATTCTTGGCTTTGTATTTAATGCCGATAATGGTGCATTCACCGCACAAAATGCGGAACTAAATAGTGAGAGAGAAGGTCTTGAACTACAGTTATCACAAACCCTTTTGCGATGGCAGTGGTCCATAAGTTATGCGTATTTAGATGCTAGTGAGGCGCAAACACCTGAGCTAAGGAGAGCTCGACACACTGGTTCAGCTTGGTTTAGTTACCAAGCAAGCGAAGTAAGCCGGTGGTATGTGCAGGCGGATTATACGGGAAACAGGCTAGATAGATTCTTTCCTCCTTTCCCCGCAACAGCACAAATTATTAGTTTAGATAGCTATTTGTTAGTAAGTGCAAACTATCATCGAAGCATCAGGCAAGATATTGAAGTTGCGCTTAGAATAAGCAATGCTCTTGATAGTGATTTTGAAGATGTAGTGGGCTTTAGTGGTGAGTCAACAAGAGTAATTGCCTCAATCGAGTACCGCTTTTAGCGCGGTACGGCTGAAAGTAATACTTAAGAAAATGTAATGAAACACAATAATTACAGTCAATCTCGTCAACACCCTGTATAGTATGTGGTATTATTTTAATTGTATAAGTTCAGTAAAGCGCCTCGCTATGTAGCGTTTGTAGGTGCCCAGTTAAGGAAATGTAATATGAAGAAATTTTTGTTCGCGATTGTTTTAGCAGTATTAGTGCCGTTTCAGGCGATGTCGCAATTAGCACTATGGCAAGAAGGTAAGCACTACACTGTGATTGCTGAAGAAGCTACCGCTAAGCCAGTTGTTACCGAATACTTCTCTTTTTGGTGTCCTGCTTGTTATAGTTTTGAGCCGCTCGTGGCACAAATGAAACTCAAACTTCCTGAAGATGTCGCGTTTGATAAAGTGCATGTTAATTTTATGCGCATGGCTGGCCCTGAAGTTCAAGACGCCGCAACCAAAGGTATGATGATAGCGCGCGCCCTTAAAATGGACGAACAACTGGTCGGTGCTATCTTCAATTATATTCATCGCCAGAAAGCAATCATTACTGGCTTAGACGACATTCGTAAAATCTTTATTGTTAACGGCGTAGACGCTGAAGCGTTTGACAAGCAAGCTAAGAGTTTTAGCATTAACAGTATGGTGACTCGAAACAATAATAAAGTGGCTGAAAAACGTGAATTTATTAACGGCGTTCCTAACTTTATTGTTAACGGCAAGTATCAAGCAATAATGACAAGAGAGATGTCTGCAGACGACATGGTTAACCTCGTTGTGTGGTTAAGCCAACAAAGTTAAGGTACAAAAAATTATAAAGGGGCGAAGCGTGTGTTTCGCCCCTTTTTTATGTTTAAAGATACCTTATCTTAAATCAATAAAAATTACGCAGAGCAAGGATGAGCTAACCATGGAGAAAAAAACACTCACAGCTACCATTGGGCTCTCACTGATTGGGCTGTTCTTGATTGCATTTATTTGCGCATCTTTGTTTGTTCGCTCAGCAATGCATGAAGTAGAGCAACCCGTAAGCTCGGAATTAGATAAAGATAAACAGCACAATCAAAGCGAGGCTCACAATAGCGAGAAGCTGGGGCTCTCAACTGGTTCTCAAAGCGCAATTGGAGAGCCTTTAGAGAATGCGACCAAAAGTAACGCTGAGCCGGTTTTGTGTGAGAGTTGGAATGAGCAGCAATATGCTGAGCTGCAGACTCAAAGTACTAATTACTTTAAGTCCTTGTCGAGCTCAGACTTACCGGATGACCAATTGGCTCACGTGTTTTTTAGCGATCTTGGTGATGACGCATCAAAAATTTCACAACTCTTGGCACTGCAACGATTGCAGCACCCTTTAATAGGTCTAGAGCTTATTCGACTCTGCACCGTAAATAATGCAAACAGCTCATGTTCAGACGCATTGATTGAACAAATCACACAAATACATAAATACATAAATACATAAAGACGATAGCCAAATGTGGCTGCAAGCAGTGCACTTCTATGCAAAAAAAGAGTTTGCAGAAAAAGGGGCACAAAACGCCAAAATCGTTAACGCCATTGAGCAATCTACCCAAGGAAACTATGCCAGTGCGTATTTTTATGAACACGTAAATCTATACACCCAGAGCTTAGAAAACTCTGAAATTGGCAACTATACAATCAATGCGGTAAGCGCTGTTGGCATTTACGCAGCAAAAATTTTACCTTATCAGCCGGTTACAGATTGGTGCAAAAGTGCTATCAGTACAAATAATGCAAAGCACACACAAGCCTGCCTAACCTTAGGGCGTCAATGGGAGCAATACTCACCAGACTCCATCGACAAGATGATTGGTTTAGCGGTACAACAATTGGTTTATAAAGCTGAGAACAACGTAGAGCTGGCTCAGCTTATAGAGGATAAAAAACAAGCATACGGAGATTATGATGGTCGTGATGCAGACATTATTTTTCAAAATGAGCGCTTATTAAGAGCTTACATTAATGGGTATCAGGTACTTGGCGAACATGGCTCACTCATGAGCCTAGAAGATGAAGTGAACGACTTTAAGCAAACACAGCAGTATAAACAGTGCCAAGATTCGTTTTGGCAAACAAGTGATCCGCAGTAATACGCACCTTATTTTCAGTCAAAACGTCTTCTTTCTCGAAATCCTGAACAAGTGGTCTATACTCATTACGTGACGAGATATTAAGCGTTTATTACAACTCAAATACACCTCAAATCTCATAAATATATATTAACTAGAATCTGTCATCATAATGACAATCGGAGTCAAACATGTCTTTATCTCATCGGCTAGCACATTACTGTGCACTTGGCCTAACAGTGAGCCTAGCACTCAGCCTTTTTAGTGTATCCCTTGCCGCACAGCAAGCCCCTTTTACCCCAGAACAAAAAGCAACCGCCGTACAACTTATGGAGACGGCACTTAAAAGCGATCACGGCTTTGAGATAGTGGAATCATTAACCACTGAAATTGGTCCTCGCCTTGGCGGCTCAGAAGCTGAAGCACGGGCGCGAGATTGGGGAGTTGAGTTAGGCAATGAACTTGGCTTTGATAAGGTCAGCATTGAAGAATTTACTATGCCATTTTGGGATAGAGGGCATTTGCACCTTATTCTTAATAGCCCCTATAAACAGGAGCTACATGCCATCGCGCTTGGCGGCGCTGCGCCATCTGGAAAAGAAATCGAATCGCCGGTTGTGTACTTTCGTGACATTCATGCTCTAGCAGAGGTCAAAGAGGGCGAGCTTGCTGGTAAAGTTGCCTTTGTTGACGGTGATAAAATGGTGAAAAGCCAAACCGGCGCCGGCTACGGCCAAGCGAATCAACGCAGACGCATAGGCTATCATCATGCTGAACGCGCCGGCGCCGAGGCTCTAATCGTGCGCTCTGTAGGCTCAAGCTCACATCGCTTTGCTCATACCGGAATGATGAGCAAAAACGGCGACGACTGGGCCACCATTCCTGTTGTGGCGATATCTAATCCTGATGCTGACCAGTTACGCAGACTGCATAATATTGGTGAGCCTTTGAGTGTATCGTTAAGCTCTGAGTCAAAGTGGAAGGGCGAAGTCAGTAGCGGAAATGTCATTTTAGATTTAATCGGCAGTGAAAAGCCCGAAGAAATCGTACTTATTGGTGCTCACATAGACAGCTGGGATAATGGCACTGGTGCAGTAGATGACGGCGCTGGCATTGGTATCACCGTAGCTGCAGCAACCCTAATCTCAAAATTACCAAAACGTCCAAAGAGAACCATTCGTGTGGTGATGTTTGGTGCTGAAGAAGTGGGTTTATTAGGCGCATTTGCCTATGCCGAAAAACATGAAGCAAACCTACATAATCATGTGGTTGCAACAGAGTCTGATTTTGGCGCACAAACTATTTGGCAGCTAGTGTCTGATGTCAATGAAGATGCCACAGTGCTTATCGATGAGATTGCCAAAGTGCTTTCGCCCATCGGTATAGTGAGAGGCGGCTCAGATATCGCAGGAGGCGGCCCCGACATCATTCCAATGCAGAGAAAAGGCGTACCTACTATTCGCCTTAATCAAAACGGCAGAGACTATTTTGATCTCCACCACACCCCAGACGACACGCTAGACAAGATTAACCCAGATGAACTCGCACAAAATGTAGCCGCCTACGCCGCAACTATTTACTTGATTGCAGATTCAGATGTGGAATTGAAGCAATAACAAGCCGCCATCCCTTCGAAGGTAGGGACCCGTCACCCCGTCGCAGGACGGGGTCTCGCTCTGCAGCTACAAACTCAAAGCACCCCACAACCACTTGCCCTGCTCTAACACCGCATCTCTATCTTCCTCAAGCAAAAAGCGTTCTGCAATGCTTTCATCAATCGCAATATTTAATGCCTTTCTGTATTGCTCCCAGTTTTCATAACGATTCAGAATATCTTGTTTAGGCAAGAGCTTAAGCGAGCCTCTAAAATCCATCATTTCATCTTTTGCAAATTCTGCATTATGACGCAAGACCCAAGGTAAAAAACTTGCCAGCGGCTCCTTTAACAAGGGGTGACGCACACCACCTATTTCATTCCCAAATGCATCCATACTTGGTACTGGCGGCACAATAGTGGCAAGTAAACGCGGTGGGCTTAAGCTAATTACGCCTTGTGACCATTGCTCCCCATAATCATAAATATAAGCAGTATGAGGGCTAATAGGCTTATTTAGACCTTGCAAAACCTCTGGCAAAGCATAATCGTCAAAAGAGACCAAGGTTTTATCGGCATAACGCGGGAACACGCTCGGTGGGGGTGCTTTATCATCAATTACCCAGTAAGTCAGCTCACCGAGCAAGGCTCTTAAGTTCAGCAATAAGTTAAGAGGGTTGCCCTGAAAATAGCTCTCCTTGCCATCAATTGCCAATATATTACTTTGACGCTCAACAAAATGTTGAGCTGATGCAAGGTGATAAATACGCTCAGAGGCTAAAGGCGCAATATCTTCGCCTTCATGAGAATGAATTAAACCCGCTGCCCTACCCCAGTATTCGTAACCGGTATTGGTATAAAACACCTTAGGATGAAAAGCCTCTGGCATATGCGACATTAAACCGTCTTTTGCACCGCTTAAAGGGTGCGAAGTTTCCGCACTAGTAAAGGGAAACACGTCGGTTGGATAAAAGAAGGCCGACATGCGATGAGCGTCTCTTGAGGGTTGCGCAAAACGATGATTAAAACTTCCACGCCCAGCGCCTGCGGTATGAATCAGCATGCCATCAAAAGCAATAGAGCCAGTTTCTGTTTGATTAAAACCTTGATACATAAAGTGGCGCAACCATCGTCCGGTTTGAGACACTCCAAAGGCAATGGTTTTTGGGCTAGCAAATTGGGCATCTGGTGTTTTTATATAGGCGGCGGTATCTCTAATTAGCGCTAAACCCAAACCACCTATTACCGAGCTTTGAGTGGGATAAACCAGCTCATATATACCCGCTGAAAAGTTTCCAATGATAGCGTCGCCATTTTCCGCAAAGCTCCACGCAGATTGCGGGACTGCTTGCTTAATACCATTAGGGCTATATCGGCGAGTTAAATAGGCTTGGTTCTTTTTATCCGTATCGATAGTGTAGAGTACATCGATATTATCTCTGTGCGCTAAACTAAGCCTTGTCGAATCAACCTCAATTGTCCAATCACTGCGAGCAAGGCCTTTGGTATCAATCGCTCTTGGTAATTCGACCGACATATTACTGTCTTTTGCAAATACGTCTGGCTGCCAACCTACCCACATGACCGACAAACCTAAACGCTGAATATACCCGTCACCCAAAGCTTCAACTGAGTTAGGGTTGGCTTGCGAAGCGGCTTTGTTAAAGTATCTTAAAGAGGCTTTAGAGCCTCGGTTACTTACTTCTAACAAGGTCCCTTTTCGTAAACTTGGATCTTTGGCTTGAATGATAAAGAAGGTTGAACGTGCTTGTACTTTGCCATCGCGCTTTTCTGCAAGCGCGATATCTACAATATTTTGATTTTGCGCCAGGGTAGGATCAAACTCAAAATTTAAATGCCCACTAATGGCTTCAAGCTCAATACCAAAGGCCACAAAATCGGTGCGCTGCTCTATATCTACCGAAGCTAGCTTAGCCTTCGCAAAGCTAGCGGCAAATATAAGCGTACATAAAATAAAGACATGCCGTGCACTTTTTATATTCATAGGGTGTCATCTAACCATTTGAAGAACTCGTGTTGCCACACTAGACCGTTCTGTGGCGTCAGCACCCAGTGGTTCTCTTCTGGAAAGTACACCAAACGGCTTTTAAGCCCTAATAGGCGAGCAGCTTGAAAGGCTTGGATACCTTGTCCAATGGGCACGCGATAATCTCTTCCACCTTGAATTACCAGCATCGGCGTGTCCCAGTTTTCAACAAAGTTGCTTGGGTTAAAATCATTATATGACTTTTGCGCAGCGGTATTATCTTTATCCCAATAAGGGCCGCCTATGTCGTGATTTACAAAAAATAGTTCTTCTGTGGTGCCGTACATGCTTCTAAAATCGAAGACACCATCATGAGAAATAAAGGTCTTAAACCGCTTTTCATGATGTCCCGCTAAATAAAACACTGAATATCCGCCAAAGCTGGCGCCAATCATACCTAAGCGCTCGTTGTCGACATATGACTCTTTGGAGATATCGTCAATAGCATCAAGGTAGTCTTGCATAGCACCGCCGCCCCAGTCTTTGCTGATAGCTTCATTCCACGCAACACCATGACCAGGCATGCCGCGGCGATTAGGCGCAACCACAATATAACCTTGCGAAGCCATTAACTGAAAATTCCAGCGAAAAGAATAAAATTGCGATAATGGAGATTGCGGACCACCTTGCGCATAAAGCAGGGTAGGATACTTTTTACTTTCATCAAAATTTGGGGGATAAATTACCCATACCAACATATCGTGGCCGTCTGCAGTTTTCACCATGCGCTTTTTAACACTAGGTAAGTCTTTACTCGCATAAAACTCATCATTTGCTGTAGTCAGTGCCTGCAGTGACTTATCTTTGATATTAAAAGTATAGATTTCTCGTGCTGCGTTCATGCTGTTGCGCGTCACAATTAGTTTGCCATCTACTTCTGCGACTATGCCATTGACGTCAAACATGCCCTCGGTGAGTTGTTCGATGACCAAAGCATCTGTCTTCGTTTTTGCGTTTAAACGATTAGGCAAGCTCATTTGGAATAATTGAATCGTACCGGCCGTAGCGGCGGTAAAATAAATTCGGCTAGCATCATTGCTCCAAAAAAAACTTTGAACGCTTTCATCCCAGTGCCCCGTCAGATTCAAAACAGTGTCATCTAACATGAACATGATGTCACTTTTATCAGCTTCGTATCCTGGCGTTTTCATGCGAAGCCAAGCGAGCTGTCCTTTTGAGGAAAACGCGGGGCTTTTATCATAGCCAAGATTATCAGCAGTGAGGTTTATGGTTTCTTTAGTGGATAGTGTGTAGCGGTAAATATCAGTATTGGTACTAGTGACATAATCAACCCCTTGCACCTTTTTACTGACGTAATAAATATGCTGACCTTGTAGCCCCCATATATAATCTTCATCGCCGCCAAAGGGTGATTGTGGAGCAGAATAAGGTTCATCTTGCATGATGTCGATTTTTTCTTCACTGGCTAAGTCCTGATAGAAAACATGCTTAAAGCTGCCATCGTTCCAGGTATCCCAATGCCGATAGTTTAAATCATCAAAGACATAAGCATCTGAGGAGCTCAAGCTCTCGTAACGGTCTGAGCCTAACACTGAATCAATTTTGACGGCTTCATGAAACAACTTTTTACTGCGATCAGGCGATATATTTTTGTTAGTCACTAAACCTTGATAGCTCTCAACAAGCTGGCTAGACCCACCATTTACAGGCACCTGATACACCTTGCTATCGAAGCCATTACTTTCAATGTTGGGAACGGTGACTCGATACAATAGATGCGTCTGGGCTTGATTTAGGCCTAGAGGGCTTAGGCGTTTTAGCTGCCACAAGTCTTCAGGAGTGATTATCTTGTCGGTTACGCTACCTGAGGTTTGCGCTATACCTTGAGCGACAAAAGCTGTAGAGCTTAAAACGCCAATAATAAGGAGTAAAAAAGATTTGGAAAGAAGTGTTTTGATATTCATAGCAATAGCCAATATTGCAAAGTAAAAGTACACTCAGATTACAGCACTTAGTTTTAATATAGAAGTGTGTTTGAGGTTTTTAAAGCGCTAAAAACAGGCTGCGTGAATTGATATAACAACCTTTTGTTTGCTCATGGTATGAAATAGGCAGGTATCGCGAAAAAATATTGAAATAGTTGATCACGGTCAATTAGAGTAGTGTTAATTTTGCGAAGCTTAGGTCATATATTCATAGCTGCCTTTGAATATAAAATAGAGCTCAACAGTACACTCAAAAACCGAGGCAATACTTATGATCACACTATCACAACTGACAGAATTATTAGGCTGGGCTTCAATTCTAAATATCGGAATTTTACTTTTTGCGAGCATAATGATGGTTTTAATGCGACCCTTCATTACCTCCATACATAGTCGTATGTTTGGCATCCCAAAAAATGAACTCGCCATGGTGTATTTTAAATATCTAGCGAATTATAAAATCGTATCATCTGTGCTTATTATTTCACCCTACCTATCCCTCAAGATAATGGGCTACTAACTTAGGGGCTCAACTAGCACTGACTTACAAAATGGTTCAAGCGCTAAACATCACCATAACAATGGCAAAAACAAAGCCGCCCAGTGCAATTTTTAATCCATTTTTAAAGGTAGCAGTTTTAGGTAAAAACATCATAAACGCAGATACCACAAATCCTAGCAGGCAAACTGCAAAGACTAGGTTTAAGATATAAAGCGGGCTATTTGTTGTCGCTTTGTGCAATTTAACTAACTTCGCCAGAACAATGGGATAGTCTTTGCGAGTTGTGGTGACTACGCCACTTTGTTTATTGTAAGTCCCCTGCTTAAAAGTAATACTTAATGGCGTATCACTTAACGCTAAAAAATCTTCAATATTAAGTTGCGCGCCAAGTGCTTGCGGATTTAGCGATGCAGGGAGTTGTTGCTCACTAATATATTCATATTTCAAAAAGTCTGTTTTTCTGAATATAAGTAGGCTACCGCTGATGGCATAAACGGCAATGATTCCTGCTAGAAAAAAGCCTAACCAACGATGGTACTTACGAAATGTTGCGTGCACTTTAGGTGAGGCCATTCTTTTTTATCCATATGAATGTATGTTATTGATAATTATTCCTGCGCGATACTTATACTGACAGGGTTTTTATATCAATATAGTTTAGTAACTAACAAGTGAATTTGACTCATATCAAGTAAAACATGAATCAAAGGTTTAATTAGAAAAT